>ERZ857629.53-NODE-53-length-160098-cov-9.047294_pt1 | contig 160098 bp, 135 predicted proteins | sample MGYA00519700_ERZ857629 | MGnify/ENA primary metagenome ERZ857629 (study PRJEB31778, sample SAMEA3449351) | human gut metagenome | biome: human gut; feature: human-associated habitat; material: faeces | place: United Kingdom | collected 2010/2012 ... | reverse complement strand
AACTGCCAAAAAGCACTCAGAAAGTGTTAAAAATCAAAGAGTATTGAAAATCAAGGTTTTATGTTTGGTTAGTCATAGTAAGTTATGGTTAGTTATAAGGCTCTAAATACAACCACCGAAAGCAATATCACCTATGCTCGTAACGGAATTAGGAATATCCACCGAGACAAGGCTGGTGCAATCAAGGAATGTGCCTTCCTCTATACTCATAACGGATCTTGGGATGACAACTGAGGCAAGGTTCTTGCAACGACTGAAAGCATATCCCCCTATGTTAGTAACGAAGTTTGGAATGTTCACCGAGGCAAGGCTGCTGCAACCATTGAAAGCACTTTCCCCTATGCTTGTAACGGAACTTGGAATGTCCACCGAGGTAAGGCTGCTGCAATAAGAGAAAGCACCACTTCCTATGCTTGTAACGGAACTTGGAATGTCCACCGAGGTAAGGCTGCTGCAATAAGAGAAAGCACCACTTCCCATGCTTGTAACGGCATAATCCTTTCCCTCATGCGTTATTTTGGGGGGAATATGATACGTTGCCTTGCCAGAAGCGTCGGCGAGCAACAAAGAATTTCCTACTCTAAAAATTGTTGCTGTTAAATCATTATGTGTCTGATATGCGAAAAGGCTGTCGCATTTCCCGAAAACGTCATCTCCTATGCTTGTAACGGAACTTGGAATGTTCACCGAAGTAAGGCTGCGGCAATCAAAGAAAGCGTGACTTCCTATGCTCGTAACGGAGTTTGGGATGACCACAGAGGCAAGGTTGCGGCAACCAAAGAAAGTAGTATGCTCTATGCTTGTAACAGAGTTTGGAATGTTCACCGAAGTAAGGTTGCTGCAACCAGAGAAAGCCGCATATTGTATGCGCGTAACGGTATAATCATTTCCATTGTACGTTATTTTTTCGGGGATGTTGGCGGTCTTGACATTATGGGAACACATTATTACGGCTGCCGTCAAATCATTTCCAAGACTATAATCGATGCCATCTTGCGATACGTAATCAGCAAACGCGGAATTGCCGCCACAAAGCAACACGGCCACCAGTAGCATTGCCCTTAACTTGAATTTTTTCATTGCTTTTCGTTTCATTTTTAATTTGTTGTTAGTTTTTATTTGTTTTTCCCGTTATCGATGCTAATCTACTTTTGTATTGGTCTTTGTTTTTCTCCGCTGCTTTTAGTTCGGTTTCGTTCGTGTCGTAAATACCATTCAAAATTTCACCGTACAGGGTGGCGTAAACATTGGTGGTTTCTGAATGCTGATATTTTTTGCATTCGACGCCAAAGGTTTCAAGGACTTTGCATTTTTCTTCAAAATCGTTTTCTTGCCCATTTTCGATCGTGTGAAAAGTTATATCATTGCCTATTTTGGCTCTTTGCTCTTTTAGGATGCGCATCCTTTTATTTAACACCCACCAAATATCTATTTCTGACAAATCCAAGCCGTAGCCAATAAAGTCAATATCAAATGCAAAGAAAAGGTCTATCCATGATCTGACAGCTAACCCATCCTTGCTTTTACGCAAGCGTTCCTCTATTTTTCCAATATTCTCGCGCTTTCCATGTTTATGTTTAAAGCTGTATGTTCCCTTCATGTATTCATTGATTTTTGCCAAACTGCCGCAATAGTGGTCGTACCCCAACATTATACTTTGGGGTACGACCAAATCTCCGTGTATGTGCCAAATTCGCTTTACTTCGTTGCCGTTACTATATTTTCTGTAACGGTGAATACTGTAAATTTTTTCTGACTTATCGTATTTGACCTCCTCATAGCCTTCATTTTGTAATGTTAATTCTAAGGAATAGTCGTAGTTGGTCGTTATGTACTCACTTATAGGAAGGTTTGCAAGTTGCTTGTATATCCCATTTATACCTTGTTGCTCCTCTTTTAACTTTTCTGCTATCTTTTCCTTAATTTCGTATTCTGTGATCTTTCGAGGAGGTGTGTGTTTGCGAATGTGAATGCTTCTTGACAAATACATTGCCTCATAGCGCAAAGTATTGGAATTTATTTTGAATGTACTTCCATCTTTTGCCAAACTCTTGAGCAATTCTTCCCAATCAACACCACCATTAATTCGATTAAGCCCATTTCCAAAGAATATGGCTTTACGATTTTCGGTCATATAATAGTTTTTATTTGCAAGCGGAATGCACTTGCTTGTATGCGTTCCGCAAAAATGTTGTTTTTATTGTTCCTCTCTTTTTAAAGTTTTTCTGCGTCCAAGCCCGGAGATTTTGGAGCATGGATATTGATGAACCGTGAATTTGATAACTATGCTGCTACATAGGCATGATACTTTTATGCCCTTGGCTCCCGAAAAGGCGGTTGGTGTTAAGTTGATAGGTTTTGCAGCATAAAAAAGCGTGGGAGTCGAACCGTTACTCGTCCCACACTCTGAGGCCTTCGCATTGCCCGATATAGTTGAACGAGCAACGCAGAAGCCCACGCCGATATGTACTGATACACCTTTTCACAGGGTTCCTATACGCGCATTGCGTACACAAAAACTCCGTAAAAAGAATGCGTATATACACATCCCACAGACATCTACCGTTGCCATGCTCATGACTATACCTTGAAGTTGCGAAGTTCCAGAGTGTCAAAAACAAAGCGCAGTAAACGCTTTAAATATGTTGCGGCTCTCACCTCCCGCCCTCACAGCCGGCTTGTGCCGGCCTTTCGGCGTGGGTTTACATTTCCGCAGCGGCGTTCCGGGCTTCCGCCCCTGCACCGTATGCGGCTGTCGGTTGAGAACCGACAGCAAATTTATGATTTATTTTCCATAACAAACAAATTATCACACAGTTTTTTCGCAAAAGCAGAAATTTGGGCGTTGCCTTGCAAACAGGAAGATTCAAGACGTATGCCAACGTTCCATAAAATTTGCACAAACCATTGGAGAACAACGTTTTACACTACCTGCGCGATAATCTTATAACGATTTGTCTTGCAATGGGTTACAAGGCGGTGAAAAAAGGTCTGATGTAGAAAAAATTATGTCTGATATAATTTTTTTTCTACATCGGATGTAGTTTTTCCTACATCAAATATAATTTTCGGGATGTTTGGGGAAGGCTTTTGTTTTGTGCCGACAAGGCAAATGATTACTTTTGCAGTAAATAAAAAGTTTGAAAATGCCGGTAGTTGAAATATCATCGCTTGACTTCCCCGGTGCGGAAGTTTTCTGCCGTCTCACGGAGCGTCAGCTGCGCAGCGCGGACGCAGACGGTAACGGCATTTTCATAGCCGAGAGTCCCAAAGTGATTCGTGTTGCGCTCCGTGCAGGCTACGAACCGTTGTCATTCCTATGTGAGCGGCGACATATAGACGGCGATGCCGCAGACATCATAAACAGCTGTGGCGATGTGCCTGTTTATACGGGCGACCGCGCACTGCTTTCGCGCCTTACGGGTTATGAACTTACGCGTGGGGTGTTGTGTGCCATGCGTCGCCGACCTTGCAGAAAACTTGAGGATGTTTGCAGAAATGCCGAAAGAATTGTGGTCATTGATAACGTGGTCGATTCCACCAATATAGGTGCCATTTTTCGCTCGGCGGCGGCTTTGGGCGTTGATGCCGTTGTGCTGACAAAAAACTCTTGCGACCCGATGACGCGGCGTGCCGTTAGAGTTTCCATGGGGTCTGTTTTCCTCGTTCCGTGGACATGGACGGAAAATCCCATAACCGAATTGCGGGCTTTGGGATTCAGAATTGCATCAATGGCATTGACTGAAAAATCCGTAACGCTTGACAACGAGAGCCTGAAGTCCGAACCGAAACTGGCAATAATAATGGGAACGGAAGGCGAAGGACTTCCCGATGAAACCATATCAAATTCCGACTATGTGGTAAGGATTCCCATGATGCACGGAGTGGATTCGCTGAACGTGGCAGCCGCTTCGGCAGTGGCGTTCTGGGAGTTGTGCGGGAAAAAGTAAAGTCCGTATTTCCGGGGATAAGGAAACACGGACTTTTTAAGGCTTTTATATGTTTCTGAAAGTTATAATGCGCTCCATTCAACCTCGTCAGAAATTCCGCTGTCCGATACTACTTTGAATTTATCTTTGGCGGTTTTGTATTTCACGGGGTTGAACATCCAAATAACGCCTGAATAGTCGGGACATTTCTCGAGTGTCTGCACTTTTTCTCCGTTCTGGTAAAGCGTAAGACTCTTTGCGTTGCTGTAAACCTTTATATTAAACGCTTTTTCTTTGGGACTTCCCGTGCGTCTCCGCCCTGTTATATAGACCGTAGGCTCTTTCTTGTTCCACAAAGCCTTGTAGAAATAGAAGTGGTCCTTTTTAATCTTTCGGTCGCGGGTTACGAGACCTTTGTCATTCATGTATTTTCGGTTTTCATTGGGTGTGAAATTCACTCCGTCCCCACTATCCATGAATCCTTCCCTACGGTCTGCCACCGGGAAGTCGAACATTATCCACAGCGAGGTAAAGTTCAGCCACGGCATACGGAGTATTTGTTTCATGTCGCTTTCGTGCAGATAGCAGGCGTATTCTTCGTAATGCTTACTGTCGTCTTTGCGGTCTTTCATTACCGTTGAGTCGAGAGTATGACAGAAAGGATTCGCACCGCCTCCGTATTCGGCAATGCTGACAACGCCCATTTTTCTGTGTACTTCGTTCATGTCGGTGGTAAGTCGGTTCATGTCGCCCATCTGATACCAGTTGGGGTAGCGGTTTTCCGAGAAGAAATCGCAGTGGAGCTTTGTATATTCCGCGTCGCGGTATATGCTGCAATCGGTAACGCCAACATAGCGGAAAGGATCAAGTGTTTTTGCGTAGCGATACAGTTTGGACGATTCCTCTACTATTTTATTGTTGTCTATTTTGCCTTGCAGTTGGTCGTTGTTGCCCCAACCGCTCAATTCATTCCACATTCCCCAGAAAATAATACTCGGATGATTGTATAGATTCACAATCATTTCTTTCATTTGTTGGTTTATGTTTTCGAAATATCCCGGAGTGGCTTTCACACCGCAGACGTTAACCCACGGAATCTCGGTTTGCACCACAATGCCGAGCGAATCGCACAGGCGAAACTCGTAATCGTTGTGAGGATAATGGGCAAGGCGCACAAAGTTTGCCCCGAGTTCCTTAATTATCTCGTAATCGGCGTAAGTATGTTGCTTACTTACAGCCGAAGCTTCGCCGTCCCAGTCCTGATGTTCCGAAACTCCGCGCAGCGGATAGCTTCGTCCGTTTAGGAAAAAGCCTTCGCTTGCAGTTGTTTGGTAGAAGCGGAATCCCACTTTGGTTTCTGCTTCGTCCATGGTTTTGCCTTTTGTGTCGAGAATGGATATGTGGGCATCGTAGAGATAGGGATCTTCCAAACCGTTCCAAAGATGCGGGGATTTTATTTCGAATTGTTCGAGATAATCATACGATTTGCCGTTTTCCATAACTATTTCGCGCTCGCTCCTGTAGGCTGTGCTGCCGGCATCTTTGCCTTTTAGGGTGAACACAATCTTCATCTTTTGTTTCTTTCCGCTTGTGTTTACTATCGAAGTCTCAACTTTTCCCGTGGCTTTTTCGCGGCTTACAAACGGTGTGCTTACATGCATGCGATACAAGCCGTATTTTTCGGGCAGAAACGAAACAGTGTTCATCTTCAACAGGTATACGGGGTTGTGGAGACCATTGTTTTTGTTGAAATCCGAGCTTACGGGAATAAGATTTACGTCCAAAGTGTTGTCGGTACAGACTTCTATTTCGTTTTTACCCTCATGAATGAATTTGTCGAGGCTCACCACAAAAGGTGTATAGCCTCCGCGATGTTCAATGACCTGTTTGCCGTTCACGCTGACGGTTGCCGCCTGCGCCGCGCCCTCAAACAGAATGTAAGCGGGCTTTTTAAGGTCGCTCTTGCTGAATTCTATTTGTTTTTTGTAGTATGCTTTTCCGCGATAATAACTTTGTGAATGTCCGTCCATGGCATTGCAACTGTGGGGAATGCTCACCTGCTGCCACTCTGTTTTGTTTTTGCTGAAATTCCACTGCTTCAGTTCGGTTTGCTGCCAGGCTCTGCGCTGACCACATACGCTCTGCGCTGCCAACATAAGTGTGGCAAGACAAAAGGTCTTGAGTATTGAAGTTTTCATGACGCTTGTATTTTCATTGTTGTTGTTTATGGTAATTAAGATTTGTAGCAAAGTTAATTATTATGGTCATAACCGCAATGTGAAAAGCTGAAAAACGCGCAGCGTGATAGAATTTGCCGTATTGGAATCGGTCGAAAATTCCTCAATTCTGCATTGTGCGAAAAAACACATGGCTTATCGTAAAAAATACAAGCCATGTATTTTAAAATATAAGGCACTTATTTCAAAATATATGCCTTGTATTTTTCGCCTTTATAACTCTCTGATTAACAATGTCTTTTGAAAAATTTTTGAAATTGCTTAATTGTTTGATTCTAAGCGTGTTGCAGTTTCGGACGTAAAACGGGCGAAAAAACATGAATGGCATCAAAAAATCCGTAACCCACATACTGCGTGCAAAGAAAGCTTTCCGGCAGACATAGTGCTTTGCGGCGTGTTGTGAACGGCTTTGAAAGTTCGCACGAATCTATAAAATGAAATCAGTATCTTTGCAGAAACAAAGAAAAAAGCAAATGGATACACCTTTGGCAGAGCGGATGCGTCCGCGAACCCTTGACGAATATGTGGGACAGCATCACCTTGTGGGCGAAGGCGGTGTGATACGCCGTATGATTGAGGGCAAACGTATAAGCTCGTTCATATTGTGGGGACCGCCGGGTGTAGGGAAAACCACACTCGCAAAAATCATAGCCAACCGCCTTGAGGTGCCGTTTTACACCCTTAGCGCGGTTACGAGCGGCGTAAAGGATGTGCGCGATGTCATAGACAGGGCAAAAAAGAATACACTGTTCACCTCCGATGGCAGTCCTATTTTGTTTATAGACGAAATCCATCGTTTCTCAAAGTCGCAGCAAGACTCACTGCTCGGAGCCGTGGAAGACGGAACGGTAACACTTATCGGCGCAACCACGGAGAATCCTTCGTTCGAGGTAATACGTCCTTTGCTTTCTCGCTGTCAGGTATATACACTCAAGCCTCTCGAGAAAGAAGATTTGACAAAACTCATAGACCACGCCATACATGACGACGAAGAACTGAAGAAGCGCGAAATAGATGTGCAGGAAACTTCCGCCATGATGCGATATAGCGGCGGCGATGCCCGAAAGCTGCTGAATATTCTGGAACTTGTGGTCGATGCCGAGCCAAACGGCAAAGTCGTAATCACAGACAAAAAGGTGGAGGAGCGTCTGCAGCAGAATCCTCTGGCTTATGATAAGAACGGAGAGATGCACTATGACATAATTTCGGCGTTTATCAAGAGCATTCGCGGTAGCGATCCTGACGCAGCCCTATATTGGCTCGCGCGAATGGTGGAGGGCGGCGAAGACCCCGCTTTCATTGCCCGCCGTCTTGTGATTTCTGCGAGCGAGGACATAGGTCTGGCAAATCCCAACGCATTACTTCTTGCCAATGCGGCTTTCGATGCCGTAATGAAGATAGGTTGGCCCGAAGGAAGGATACCTCTTGCCGAGGCAACGGTTTATTTGGCGGCTTCTCCCAAGAGTAATTCAAGCTATACGGCTCTTGACAAAGCCATTGCGGAAGTTAAGAAAAGCGGTAACCAACCTGTTCCGCTGCATCTGCGTAATGCTCCCACACAACTCATGCAACAGCTCGGCTATCACGCAGGTTATAAATATGCTCACGATTACAAGGAAAATTTTGTGAGACAGCAGTATCTGCCCGATGCTTTGAAAGATGAAAGTTTCTGGACTCCGCAGCATAATCGTCAGGAAGACGGATTGCGGGAACGCATGGAAAGATTATGGGGCAGGAAATATCCCGAAAAATGACGTTTACAGAAAAAGTTTACAGCACAATAGTCCGAAATTCTTTGCCACTTGCCGGTAAGGAAGTGATAGTTGCGCTCAGCGGTGGGGCTGATTCCGTGGCTTTGCTGCGTGTTCTTTTGGAATTGAATTGTCATTGCACGGCGGCTCACTATAATTTTCATCTTCGTGGCAAAGAATCCATGCGCGACGAGCGTTTTGTGCGCGAACTTTGCCGTTCTTGGGGAGTTGATGTCAGAGTTGCCGAGGCTGACACGGTTTCTTATGCGGCGGAAAAGAGGGTGAGCGTGGAAATGGCGGCTCGTGATTTGCGCTATGACTTTTTTGCGTCGCTTTGTGAGGAGCTACGTGCCCCCGTTGCGGTGGCTCATCATCGCGATGACAATTGCGAGACGCTTCTTTTGAATTTAATTCGCGGCACAGGGCTTCGCGGTTTGTGCGGAATGGCTTATGAAAGCGAAAGAGTCTGTTCGTGCGGAAAAAATATCAGGATTGTTCGTCCGCTTCTCGACGTTTCGCGCGAGGAGATACTAGAATATCTGAAAAGCAAGCAACAATCTTTCGTTACCGACAGCACCAATCTCGTGGCAGACGTGAAAAGAAACAAAATACGCCTTGAAATAATTCCGCAGCTAAGGGAAATAAATCCGTCGGTGTGCGACACATTGCAAAAAGAAATACGGAAATTTTCGGACGCATACAATATATATAAGGATGCAGTAGGGAAAGTTCTCGACGAAATAGAACACAATGTTTACGGCGATGAGATTCTTTATGCCGAGAAGCTGAATGTTTGTGTTTCTCCCGAGATTGTGCTTTTTGAATGGCTTTCGCCGAAAGGATTTAACGAGGATCAGATAGAAAACGCCTCATTAAACGAGCGGGAAGAGGCAAGACTTATGGAAAGCAACGATTATATTCTTTATTTCAACAAATATCGTTATGTGGTTGTGCGCAAGGATTCTGCGACAAAAGGCAACATGTTTGTTCTGCAACCCGGATGTGAGGTGAATACCGGCTTTTCTATGGTGCGGATTGCCGATGTAGACAAATTTCCTCCCAAGAAAAAACTAACGGAAACTGACCTTGCATACATAGATGCGGACAAGGTGAGTTTTCCACTTGTTTTAAGACGCATTGAAACGGGAGATCGTTTTGTGCCGTTCGGAATGAAGGGGAGTAAACTGGTTAGTGATTTTTTGAAAGACTGTAAAGTTCCGGTGGAAGAGAGACTGCGGCAACTTGTAGTATGCGACAAAGAAAAAATAATATGGATTGTGGGGCGCAGGGTCGATAATCGTGTGCGCATATCGCAAGATACGGCGAACATAAAGTGTATGAGTGTTAACGCGAACGATTATCAAGACACCCCATGAGCATTAAGCGCGTATTGTTAAGTATATATACGGTTTGTTTCGCCATTGCCGCCATGGCACAGACAACAGAAACTCTCGACAATGGCATGCAGGAGCTTGCGCGTCGTTTGCTCTACGCCAAACAAGGGAGCATAGTGGCAATAGAACCGTCAACAGGCGAGATTAAATGCCTTGTGTCCGAATCGTATATGGCAGATACCGTAAACCGTGCCCTGGGTGTGGAATATTCTCCGGGAAGTACGTTCAAGGTTGCGCAGGCTCTTACTCTCGTAAGCGAGAATGTTCTGAACGCAAAGAGTTCGTTTTCGTGCAACAAAGGTTTTTGGCGCGGCAAAGTCCATATAGGTTGCCATGCCCACCGTCCTTCGCTCACGCTTGTGCCTGCCATAGGGCATTCTTGCAATTCTTATTTCTGCAAGGCTTTTATGAATATGATTAACAACAGGGAACGCTATCACACATACTCAAAAGCCATAAACGTTTGGAGCTATTATATGCACAGCATGGGGCTTGGCAGGAAACTCGGCGTTGATGTTGCAGGAGAAAAGCCCGGCTTGATTCCCGATTCGGCTTATCTCGCAAAAGTTCACAAAGGCGGTTGGAACGCCGAGACTATTATGTGGGTGGGAATGGGACAAGGCGAGGTTATGGTTACTCCTCTTCAGCTGTGCAACCTTGCAGCTTCGATAGCCAACAGAGGTTTTTATATCGTTCCCCATGTAAAAAAATATTCCGACAAGGATTCGCTATACAAGAAATATAATGCCAAACATTATTGCAAGCCAACGGCAGAGGCTTATGGACTTGTGATTGAGGGAATGCGCAATGCCGTAACGCAGGGAACGGCGCGGCACATAAATTCTGCCGAATATGAAATATGCGGTAAGACGGGAACTGCGGAAAATGAGGGTAAGGACCATTCCGTGTTCATTGGCTTTGCTCCGAAAACAAATCCCCGCATTGCGGTGGCTGTGTTTGTGGAAAACGGGGGCTGGGGTGCCGATCTTGCTGCGCCGCTCGGGGCTTTGATGATAGAACAAGCCATGAACGGGAAACTGTCCGGGCGTTCCGAACTAAAGGCTGAGCAATGGGAAGACATGGATGTTATCCCTACGGAGTATGATTACGACTACGAGGACGAATGAAATGAAAAACGTATGCTTTTATGCCCGGAAAATTCGTAAGAATTTTCACCCCGCTGTGGCACACACGAAAAAACACATGGCTTATTGTAAAAAATACAAGCCATGTATTTTGAAATAAGTGCCTTTTATTTTAAAATATGTGCCTTATATTTTTGACTGTTTCAAGTGTCTGAACAACAACAACTTATAAAACACTCTGCAAAATTGGATAAGCGGCTGATTTTTAGCTTTTTGCGGAAAAAGTGTTTCAAAGTGGGCGGAGCATGAAAAATGCGGCATCCCGCAAACGGAATGCCGCAAATTGAATTTCTGATAATGAATTTCCTTTAATCTTCTTCTTCCTCGAATTCTTCTTTGTCTGCCCCGCATATAGGGCAAACCCAATCGTCAGGAAGGTTCTCAAACGCAGTTCCGGGAGCTATTCCGTGTTCAGAATCTCCCACTTCGGGATCGATATGGTAACCACACACCTTACAAACGAATCTTTTCATGACATCTTGTTTTTAGGGTTAATACCATTGCAAATATAATGAAAGATTTGAATATACCCGAATATTTATACTTAAAAGTTTACGTCTGTTTGCAGAGAAAGGTCGTCGTACGACGGTCCTACCAAAATTCTGAAGTTGCCGTTGTCGGGAACTAAATCCTCGGTTTCGACGTCATAGTAGGAGAATGCGTCTTCGTTAAGGTCAATGGTTACGGTTTTTGAAGCACCTTTTTCAAGATAAACTTTTTCGTAGCCTTTAAGTTCCTTAACCGGTCTGACGACTTTAGATTTAAGCGGACACACATACAGTTCTGCCACTTCGGCACCGGCACGTTTTCCGGTATTTGTTACTTTGAAGGTAACGCGCAACCGATTCTTTCCGAGTGGTTGGGCTTTAATGTCGGAATATGAGAAAGTTGTGTAGCTCAATCCGAATCCGAACGGAAACAGCGGGCGTTTGTTCTGCGCGTCATAACCTCTGTAGCCGTAGAAAAGCCCTTCCTGGTATGTAATTTCTTTCTCGCCGTTTTTGCTGAAGAAGTTGTCGTGCACCGGATTGTCCTCCCATTTCTTTTCAATGGACATTGGGAGTTTGCCGCTCGGGTTTACAGTACCCTTAAGTATGTTGGCGAGAGCCGTACCTCCCTCCTGTCCGGGATACCAAGCCATAATGACACCCTTTACATTGTAAATCCATGGCATGAAATTGAAGCCGCCGCCCGAATTAGCCACAACAATCACATTCTTTACCTTAGAGGCAACATTGCAAATGAGTTCGTTTTGCGGATCGGGCAAATCGAAAGTGCGATCAGAGCCTTCGCTCTCGGTATCTGTGTCATAACCAACCATAACAACGGCGGTGTTGAAATCTTTCAGTATGTTGCCAAGTTTGTTGAGGTCGTATTCGAAAAGATCAAGCTCAAACTTTTGGTCGCCTGTGCCCTGATAATATTCTATAGCGACATTATAAGTTTTACCGGCTTTTGCGTTCAGTTTATAAGAAGCCTTTTTCGCAGCTTGATCACGCCATTCGTTGCAAACGGTCTTTCCGTCAATAATCAAACGGTATCCGTCGTCTCCGGTAATAATGAAATTAATGGCTGCGTCTTTTTGAGCCTTGAACACACCGCTCCAGCGAACCGAAAAATTTGCATTTGTAAAGCCTTCAGGCATTTTGGTATCATTAGCAATGCTCGGGTTTTCTTCTGTTCTCGTAAGAGCCGGTTCACCTTCAAGTTTTTTGTTCTTGAAATATTCCGCCTTAAATCCGGGATGACTCATGGAAGCATCGGTAAAGAAAGCATTTTTAAGTTGGGTCTTATATTTGCTGTCGGAAATAAATGAAGCCTGTTTGCCGAAAGCCTTTTTTATGCCCGCCCAAGGGGTAACTGCGGAATAATAATTGACTTGTCCGCTGCCGCCACCGCGTGCAATTTTATCGGCGTTAGGACCTATTACCGCAAATTTCTGCTTTGCAATAGGAAGAACATCGTCCTCGTTTTTCAGAAGAGTAATACCGCTTTCTGCAATTTTGAGTGCCGCAGCTTTAAGTTCCGGCATTTCATGCGGTACAGCCTTTTTGCTCTCATCTTTATCGAGCACACCGAAAGCACTCATGGTTTGAAGAATGTGTTGTACCTTTTCGTTTATCGTAGCTTCGGAAATCAAACCCTTAGCAAGAGCCTCTTTAACTTTTTCCGGCTTCCAAAAGTCCGAATTAGGCATTTCGAGATCGAGACCGCCGTTTGCCGTAGCCACAGTAGAGTGAACCGCGCCCCAATCGCTCATTACAATTCCTTGGAATCCCCATTTCTTTCGCAGCAAATCAATATTGAGGTAACGGCTTTCGGTAGTGTGAAGTCCGTAAAGCAGATTGTAGCTGTCCATAACAGCTCCCACTTTTGCCTCTTTCACAGCTTTGCGGAAAGTGGTGAGATAAATTTCATTCAAAGTACGGAGGTCAACGTTGGAATTTACGTCCATGCGTCCCCATTCCATGTTGTTGGCGGCAAAATGCTTGATGGTGGCAATAACACCTTTGGACTGCACGCCTAATATATATTGTTTTGCTGTTTCGCTTGCCAGGAAAGGATCTTCGCCAAAATACTCAAAGTTGCGTCCGCAAAGGGTAGCGCGATAAATGTTTACGCCAGGACCGAGAATAACATCCGTGTTATGGTTCTTGAAATCTGTTGCCAGACTTTCGCCAACAAGTTTTGCCATGCTTCTGTCCCATGTGGCAGCCGTGAGCATGCCACAGGGAAACATTATTCCCTTAATGCCTTGTCCGATGCCTTGCGGACCGTCGTGCATTTGAAGAGCAGGGATTCCCAAACGCTTTATGGGACGCAGGGACATGCCGTCATCGTTTCCGCTAATAAGTGAGAGCTTTTCGTCAAGCGTCATTTTTGACACAAGCTCCTTTGCGCGGTTAATGTCTTTTGTTGTAATTTCTACCGGAGTCTGAGCATGCGAAAACAAAACCCCGCATGCGCAGATAAATCCGACTGTAATAACTCGTAACTTCATCTTTTGTGTGATTTTGATACTTGTAATGCAAAGTTAGCATTAAATTCAATAGCAGGACAAGCAATGTGTAGTTTTTGTAAAGGTGTTTGTATGAAAATCTGGTTATATTTAATTTTGCCGAAAACAATTTGAGAATGGAATATAGTTTCAAAGCCGTGCTTTTTGATTTTGATGGTGTTGTGGTAGATACAGAAAGTCAGTACACAATATTCTGGGACGAGATAAATGAAAAGTATTTGCCCAAAGTTGAAAACCTTGCCTTGAAACTAAAAGGCAATACTCTTGTGGAAGTATTTGAGAAATATTTTCCTAATAATGAGACAAGAGCCAAAATAAAAAAGGAATTGAACGAATTTCAAAGCACCATGACCTATCCATATATACCTGGAGTTGCGGAATTTGTAAAGAAATTAAGAAATGCAGGGGTTAAAACTGCTGTGGCAACAAGTTCAGACCGGGACAAAATGAGTTTCGTGTATAAGGCATGTCCGGAAATACGGAATATGTTTGACTCAATTTTAACAGCAGAGGATTATAAAGAATCGAAACCTTCTCCCGACTGTTATATAACTGCTGCAAAACATTTCGGTTTCTCTTCAAAAGAATGCATAGTGGTAGAGGATTCCGTAAATGGTCTGATGTCTGCGGCAGCTTCCGGGTCTATGGTAATAGGACTGACCACATCCAATCCCGAAGAAGTAGTAAAAAAGTACAGCGATGTGGTAATTCCTAACTTTTCGAGCTTTGGTCCTGAAGACGCAAATAAGGTTTTTTGCAGCACTTTTTGTAATAAATAGGGAATTTAGTAATTTTGCACTTCGTAAGACGGGATATGTATCGAATCTGGAGGATTCGATTTCTTTCCGCGTGTGAAACAAATTATAATATGACCGGTTATATATCAGATGACATGCGTCCTATAACAGTGCAACGCATTCTGAAAATGAAGAGTGAGGGTAAGAAAATCTCCATGCTTACCTCTTATGACTATACAATGGCAAGTATTGTGGATGCTGCCGGAGTTGATATGATTCTAATAGGAGATTCCGCTTCAAATGTTATGGCCGGCAATGAAACTACACTTCCTATTACTTTAGACGAAATGATTTATCACGCCAAAAGTGTGGTGAAAGCTGCAAAGCATGCACTTGTGGTTTGTGATATGCCTTTTGGTTCTTATCAGGTAAGCGCAGACGAAGCAGTAAGAAATGCCATTCGTATAATGAAAGAGAGTGGTTGCGATGCTGTGAAGCTTGAAGGCGGAAAACGTCTTGTACCTGCCATAAGCGCAATGGTAGATGCGGGAGTTCCTGTGGTTGGACATTTGGGATTAACACCGCAGAGTATACACAAATTCGGCGGTTACGGATTGAGAGCAAAGGAAGAGGAAGAAGCGGAACGCCTTTTGGCAGACGCGCAAGCCTTGCAGGACGCCGGTTGTTTTGCTTTGGTGCTCGAAAAAATCCCTGCATCTCTTGCCGCAAAGGTTTCTGCGCAATTATCAATACCTGTAATAGGAATAGGAGCGGGCAATGAAGTTGACGGACAAGTTCTGGTAGCTCAAGATATGCTTGGCATGAACAAAGGATTTGCTCCTAAATTTTTGCGCCGCTATGCAGATTTGTATACAATCATAACTGATGCCGTGCAAAGATATGTGGCGGATGTAAAAAGTGGAGATTATCCTAACAAAGAAGAACAGTATTGATATGTAAATAGATACCGAATACGCAATGAACGGTGTGTTGTTCAGAATCTGCTTGGCAAACTTCCTTTTGGTGGTAGCCATTATGATGCAGCTTGCATCGGTTTTATTTGTAGGACGCATTGAAGGTGTTTCAAATCATTCACTTTCGCTTGCAATTGCAGCCTTTTCTGTAGGATTATATGTCCTTGGACCGTTGAGTTCTTTTCTTGTAGTAAGGTTTCAAAGAAAGAATGTTTACGAAGCGTCATTACTTGTACTTGTTGCGATTTCCGGAATAATGTATTTCTGCCGCGATGTTCTTTCTGTGGCATTAGTTCGTTTCCTTGAGGGTGCGGTATGTGGTTTGGCACAGGTTTCTTTGGGCAGTACGCTTCTCAATGATCTTACCTCTTCAGAGCGACGTACGGTTTCCGATTATTATTTTGCGTGGTCGGCTATACTTGCAGTGCCTGCCGGTGTGGCAGCTTCTTATTATATAATGTCTCTTACCGATTTCCATACGGTATTGCTTGTGAGCGTTTCGGTATTGCTGCTTTCTGCCATAGTAATAGTTAGAATCAGAGTTCCGTTTCGTGCACCAATTCACGTTAGTCTGTTTAGCTGCGACCGCTTTTGGCAAAAAAATGACTTCCTGCCTTTTGTAAATCTCTTATTGTTTTCCACAACAATGGGAATGTTTGTGGCAACAAATCTGCAACCGTTATCGTTTGTATTTGCTGCGTTGGGAATACTCGTGGCGTATCCGCTTAGAATAATGGTTTTTGCTAATGCTGATGTCAGGGCGGAGATTGTAACGGGAATGATTCTCGTGTTGGCAGCATTGCTTATTCCTTTTGCAACATCGAATCCCGCGTCGCTTCATGCGGCTGCTTTGATATTCGGAGCCGGTATGGGACTAAGTTCTTCGCGTTTCCTGTTGTACTTCTTGAAAATGATAGGACACTGTCAGCGCGGTACGGCGCAGAACACATATATGCTTTCGCGCGAGTGCGGATATGCAATAGGTTTTGTCTTGGCTTTTTTTGTACCAAATCCTACGTTGGTTGCTATTCCTGCTGCCGTTGTTTCGATTATATTCTATCTGGCGGTAACTCATCCGTGGTTTTTGAAGCATAACGACAGATATTTCAAATTCCGCGAGGTATAACTAATGGAGTTTTTGCGTCGTGTTTTTATTATGGCGCGTCTTAACATCATCTTAACACGGTTGTAACAGAAGGCTAACACTGTAGGAATAATTTTGCATTGACAAAGAATGCAAAATTATATGGAAAGTATCTATTTGGTATTGGTGGTGTTACTGTTTTTGCTCGCAGCTTCCGATTTATGGGTAGGAGTGAGCAATGACGCGGTTAATTTCATGAATTCGGCAATCGGTTCAAAGGCTGCCAAGTTTCGTACAATTGTTGCAATAGCTGCCGTAGGCATATTCTGCGGCGCGGTTATGAGCAACGGCATGATGGACATTGCCCGTCATGGAGTGTTTCAGCCCGATTTGTTCTCTTTCCGCGAGGTTATGACAATCTTCCTTGCGGTAATGGTAACGGACATTGTGCTGCTTGATATATTCAATTCTTTCGGAATGCCGACTTCTACCACGGTTTCGATGGTGTTTGAACTGCTTGGTGCTTCGTTTGCTCTTGCCATGATTAAGACATGGGGAAACCCGGGTACCGATTTTGGCGATTACATAAACTCCGGTCAGGCTTTGGGAATGATTACTGCCATTTTCATATCTGTGGGAATTGCTTTTGTATTCGGAACTCTTGTGATGTACATAACGCGTTTGATTTTTACATTCAAATATAAGGTGCACTTGAAGTTCAAAATTGGAATTTTCGGGGGACTTGCCGTTACAGCCATACTATATTTTATGCTTTTCAAGGGTTTAAGCAACCTTTCTTTCATGACTCCCGAAACAAAGGAATTCATCAATACTCACATAGCTGTGATTCTCGGAGTATGCTTTGTGGTTCTCTGTATCATAATGCAGATTCTCCATTTCTTGAAAATCAATGTGCTGCGAATCGTTGTACTTCTCGGAACTTTTGCTCTTGCCATGGCGTTTGCGGGCAACGACCTTGTAAACTTCATTGGCGTACCTTTGGCGGGATATTCTTCTTATATCGATTACGCTAATTCGGGTTCGGTAAATCCCGACACCTTTATGATGTCATCGCTTTTGGAATCGGCAAAAACACCTGTGTTTTTCCTCATAGGTGCAGGCGCAATAATGGCTGCAACTTTGGCAACGTCGAAAAAAGCCCGCAGAGTTACAGAAACCGAAGTCAATCTTTCGCGTCAGGATGCGGGAAATGAAATGTTCGGTTCTTCAAGAGTGGCACGAAGTCTCGTGCGCATGGCTAGTTCTGCGGGAAATGTCATATTGAAAATCACTCCCGAAAGAGCCCAAAAGTTTGTCGAAAGTCGCTTTCAGCGTCCCGTTGAAGCAGTGGGGGGGAATGCCGCTGCCTATGATCTTTTGCGTGCTTCGGTAAACCTTGTGATTTCTGCCTTACTCATTGCTCTCGGCACTTCATTGAAACTTCCGCTGTCCACAACCTATGTAACATTTATGGTTGCCATGGGTTCTTCGTTTGCTGACCGCGCATGGGGCAGAGAGAGTGCCGTGTTCCGCATAACAGGTGTGCTCACGGTTATCGGCGGATGGTTCATTACTGCAGCAGTGGCTTTCATCTCTTGTTTCACAATAGCCAACATCATGCACTATGGCGGTTTCCCCGCACAAGTAATACTTATAACGGTAGCCGTAGCCATGTTGATTCACTCCAATATCAGCTATGCCAAGCGCAAGAAGAACGACAAGAAGGACGTTCTCTTTTACAATATGCTTTCTTCCACAGATTCCAAAGAAATTGTGAAGATGTTGCAGGAACATGTGGGTAAGAATGTGGCGGAGATTACCGATAAATTTTCCACCCTGCTTATAGATTCCACCGACGGACTGTTTAACGAAAAACTGCATTCACTTCGGAAATCACTAAGCAGCGTTAAGAAGTACAAGGTAATTCTCAAGAGCCTGAGACGCAGGGAGATTATCTGCCTTAGAAGAACAGATGTTGCGGTGGCTGTGAGACTTAGTACTCCGTTCCACCTTTTGCACAACGCACTTTTCCAATTATATTACAGTTTGCTGCGTATTTGTCGCCCCTCGCTCGAACATGTTGATAATAACTTCCTGCCCATTGATCCGAACGATGCCGAATTGTTCAGATATTTCAGAGGAAAAGTTGTAATACTCATGAACGAAATGGCGGGAAACTTTGCAGAACTGAATCTTGGAGACGGAGAAGAGATACAAAAGGAGTGTTCCGCACTGAAACATGAGATTTCTGATTTCAGAGACAAGATGATGGTAAACATTCAAACGCAAAACTGCGACATAACTGCCACTACGCTTCTGCTCCATTTGCTTCAGGAGTTGGAACAGATTCTGCACGAAATAGACCGGCTTATATATAATATGCGTAAATTCTCACGCCTCGCATCCGAAACGCCGTCTAAACAATAAATCCCTTTTTCCCTGTTGACCGTAAAGCCGCAGGTTTCTGCGTCAATACTGACGAAAAACACAAAAAGCATTGATAAAACAATGCCGTTTTCCTAATCTGAAAAAACGATATAGGAAACCGCAAAAAATACAAGCCATATATTTTAAAATATATGGCTTGTATTTTAAAATAAGTGCCTTGTATTTTGAAACAAAAGCCTTATGTTTTTTCTTCTTTATAAGTATCTGTTTTATAGTTACAAAGAACAGAAGAATCCCAACTTGTAAAGTTTCAGTACAAAAAGCGATGGATTGTTGCTTAAAAGGTTTGCCCGTTCAATGCGACCGAACAAACGATGCCATGTAACTATCATTCCGTCAAGGTTGAGCCTTTTAAGCCTGAGCGCAACGGCTCCCACGTGAGAGAAGTTTTGAATGTCGCGTCCGAAACGGTGAAGGTTTCGCATGGATTGCTCTGTTTTTTCCACGAACTCCCTGTTGGTGTCGAGACCATTGTGTACGAGCGGCGCGTCAATGTGAGTGATATTATATCCTTCCTGTTTGAGACGAAGACCAAAGATTGTGTCTTCATATCCATAGCCTACACAACTTTCGTCGAAGCGTATGTGCATGAACACTTCGGTTTTGACCATTACGTTGAACGTTGAAAAATGGCTGTAAGGGTTTGCTTTGCGATACTCAAGCGAACGAATTTCCGCTGCGCTTTGTTCGTATTTGAATCTGAGCGATACGTCGGGCGACGGCTGCGTTCCTACAGCTTCAATGCCGCCTATCACCACTTCGGCTCCCTTTAGGGTTTCTTCGTAATACTTTTCCAGAAAATCGCCACGGGTTACGAGAGCATCGCAGTCAATGAAAAGAAGATAATTACCCTTTGCCTCTCGCGCCATGGCGTTTCGGTTGGCTGCACGTCCCCGGTTCTTTTCCGGGGAAAGGAATCTGCATTCGGGAAAATTGCATGCCTTGCGAACGTTTTCAACGCCATGCCCTTTCGAAGATGCATCATCGCCCACAATAATCTCGTAGTCTCCGCCCTTTGATTGCTTTAGCCTTTCTCCTTGCAGGTGCAAGGCTTTTATAAGTTCGGAACAGTCGTAGTTATATACAGGTATTAGTATCGACAGCATATTAAATTTTCTATTTGTCAAGCCTTTGTCCGGCTTTGTTGTTCTCTTGATATTTTTGTTGTATGTCAGAAAGTGTAATGCAAATGTACTAAAATAATGACTTAACGGGTATGTTTTTTTCTTTTGTTTTATGGTTAGTTTTAAGAAATGATTAATTTTGTGGCTCATTAGACAGAGTGAACTTTTTGCCGGCGGCAAAATTGTTTTTTCTTGACTTTTATAATCTCAAAAAATATATCATGCGAAAAATTATTACTATTGCGGCGTTTGCCATTGCTTTTTTGACGGCAAATGCACAGCTGCCCGATTATTTCACACCTTCGAGACGCTCGGCTCTTAAGATGCCCGCCACTCCGATAGTTGTGAGTGATCCTTATTTCTCAATTTGGTCTCCGACCGACAAACTTTATGAATCTTCAACCATTCATTGGAGCGATGCAAAGAAGTCTGTGATTGGAGTTTTGCGTGTTGACGGAAAGAATTATCGTTTCCTTGGCAAACAGCCCGACAAACTTATTCCTTATGCCGAAATGGCTAAAGCCGAAGGTTGGAAAACTAAATATACTTTCAAGACTCCGCAGGGCGATTGGACAAAGGAAAAGTATGACGATGGCAGTTGGCAGGAAGGATACGGAGCTTTCGGTGACAGAAATACAGAAGCCAACAAAACAAAATGGAGCGGCGACGATGCAGATGTATATATTCGCCGCCACTTCAACGTTTCAAAAATTGAGAAAGACGCTAAAATCAGAATTGTTTACTCACACGATGATGTTTTCGAGCTTTATCTTAATGGCGAAAAGATAGTTGACACAGGAAATACATGGCTTGACGATCAGTTTGTGGAGCTTACTCCGGCACAGGCGGCGAAGTTGCACGAAGGCGACAATGTTATTGCTGCTCATTGCCATAATACTACCGGCGGCGCGTACGCAGATTTCGGAATATACTACACTCCCGCAAATGTGTCAAAGTTTGATGCCGCTGCCGAACAGCTTTCGTGCGACGTACTTGCCACATCAAGTTATTATACTTTCAAATGTGGTCCCGTAAAACTGAATGTTGTGTTCACGGCTCCGCAGTTAATTGACGATCTTGACCTTTTGTCCACTCCCATAAACTATATATCTTATAAGGTAACGGGACTTGACAAGAAAAAACACGATGTACAGCTCTTGATAACCACTTCGCCCGAATTGGCAGTCAATTCTTCTTCGCAGCCCACGGTGTCAAATACTCTTTCAAAAGGAGGAATGAAATATTTGAAGGCGGGTACCATAAAGCAAGCCTATTGTGCTACGGCGGCCGACCTTATTTGTCAGGATTGGGGCTATGTTTATCTCACACAAGGTGCCTCAAACCAGCAACTGAGTCTCAACAGCGAATTGGAAATAGAGAACACTTTCTCTGCCACAGGCAATCTGCCAACTTCGAAAGAGGAGGTAAGAGCGTTCAAAAACGTTGATATGCCTGCGCTTGCCTTTGTTGACAATCTCGGAAGCGTTGACAAGAAAACTTCAAAGAGTAATTTTACGCTTATTGGCTATGATGATGTGTGGTCTATCATGTATCTTTACGAACTTCGCAAAGGTTATTGGGCACATGACGGAAAGGTTACGATTTTTGACGCTTTCAACAAATTGCGTAACAATTATAACGACATAATGCAGCGTTGCCGTAAGCTTGATGAAACAATTTATGACGATGCTTTCAAAGCCGGCGGAAAAGAGTATGCTGAAATTTGCAGCGGAGCTTATCGTCAGACAATTTCCGCCCATAAACTTTTCACCGACAATAAAGGTCGTTTGTTGTTTTTCTCAAAAGAAAACAACAGTAATGGCAGTGTGAACACCGTAGATCTTACATATCCTTCGGCTCCTCTGTTCCTAATTTACAATCCCGAGCTTGAAAAGGGAATGATGACTAGCATCTTTGAATATGCAAAGGACGGAAGATGGACAAAGCCTTTCCCGCAGCACGACATGGGTACATATCCGCAGGCTAACGGGCAGACTTATACAGGCGACATGCCTGTAGAGGAAGGCGGAAACATGCTTACGCTTGCTGCCGAGATTTGCAGGATTGAAGGAAACACTAATTATGTGAAACCTTATTGGGATTTGCTCAAGACATGGGCGGATTATCTTGCAGAAAACGGTCAGGATCCTGTAAATCAGCTTTGCACCGATGACTTTGCCGGACACTGGGCACACAATGCCAATCTTTCTGCAAAAGCAATTATGGGTGTTGCCGCATATGGTATCTTGTGCAAACTTGACGGACGTGCACAGGATGCCGAAAAATATTTGGCAACAGCGAAGAAAATGGCAGAACAATGGAAAAAAGACGCTGCAGACGGCGACCATTACCGTTTGGCATTTGACCGCCCCGATACATGGAGTCAGAAATACAATCTTGTTTGGGACAAGTTGTGGGGTTTGAATATGTTTGACGATGTAATGGAGAAAGAGATAAACTATTATCTCAAGAAACAAAACGTATATGGTTTGCCTCTTGATTGCCGCAAGGGCTATACCAAGAGCGACTGGATTTTGTGGACTGCCTGCATGGCAAAAGACAATGAAACGTTCAAGAAATTCGTTTCTCCAGTTTACAAGTTCTATAGTGAAACCACTTCGCGTGTTCCCATGAGCGATTGGTTTGAAACAGAAAAGCCTGTGTGGGTTAGTTTCCGTGCCCGTTCGGTAATCGGAGGCTTCTGGTTCAAGGTTCTTATGGACAAGAACGACAACAAATAATAGGGAATAGCAGATAATTCCCAAACACAAAGGCGTGCTGCGAAATGCGACACGCCTTTATTTATGCGTTCTCCGGAAAGACGCAAAAAACAGTAGTTTCGGCAAACAAAAACAGGCTTTTTGAAACGGTTTTGTAAGTAGTTGTAATTTAGATATTTGAAAACGCGAAAAATACAAGGCACTTATTTTAAAATAAGTGCCTTGTATTTTAAAATATATGCCTTATGTTTTTTGCAAGATGCCTTGTGTTTTTTCGCATGCGGAAAAATGCATTAAAAATGTCCCGTAAACCGCTTCATTTTTCAACACAAAATATTCTTGAAAAACTGAAGCATAGTGAGCAGGTGCCGCGCTTGTGCATCGCAGTATCTGTGTGCACTGTAAATATGCGAAAAAGAAAATGCCGCATGACTCGAAAACCACGCGGCATTGTATGTAATTTGCAACGTTGTGTTTATCTGCGCTTGGATTTCTCGGCGCGGTGTTTGCGTATACCGGCTTTCATTATGGCAGATGCCGAACCGTGAGAACCTGTACGGTAAGCTTTTTTCTTAGCTTTGGTACGTACCTTGTCATCCTCAAATCCCTGATTCTTGGATTTGCGAAAAACAATGCCCTCATGTATGGCTTTTTGCACTTCTTGTCGGCTTGCTTTGCGCATAAACCTATATGATTTTTAATGGTGGAACAGGCGGATACCGGTAAACGCCATTGCGATTCCGTATTTATCGCAAGTTTCAATAACATTGTCGTCTCGTACGCTGCCTCCGGCTTGTGCCACAAACTCAACGCCGCTCTTGTGTGCGCGTTCTATGTTGTCGCCAAATGGAAAGAAAGCATCGCTGCCCAATGACACACCTGTGTTCTTGGCAAGCCATTCCTTGCGCTCTTCAAGAGTGAAAGGCTCGGGACGCTCCGTAAAGATTTTCTGCCAAGCACCGTCGGCAAGAACATCGTCTGCATCCTCGCCTGTGTAAAGGTCTATGGCGTTGTCGCGGTCTGCGCGGTGAATGCCCTTAACAAAAGGAAGGTTCATGACTTTGGGGCTTTGACGAAGCCACCACTTGTCTGCTTTGCTTCCGGCAAGGCGTGTGCAGTGGATACGGCTTTGTTGTCCTGCGCCGATACCTATTGCCATACCGTCCTTGACGTAGCAAACCGAGTTGCTCTGCGTGTATTTGAGCGTTATGAGCGATATGATGAGGTCGCGCTTTGCTTCTGCGGTGAAAGTCTTGTTTTGGGTGGGAATATTCTCAAACAAACTGTCGTCGGCAAGGTTTACATCGTTGCGATGTTGCTCGAATGTTACACCGAACACCTGTTTGTGTTCAATGGGAGCGGGCACATAGTCGGGATCTATTTTGATTACGTTGTATGTGCCACGGCGTTTTGCACGCAATATCTCGAGAGCTTCGGGAGTGTAACCGGGAGCGATTACGCCGTCGCTCACTTCTCTTTTAATGAGTGTGGCTGTTGCTTCGTCGCAAACGTCGCTAAGTGAAATAAAATCGCCGTATGATGACATTCTGTCGGCTCCGCGTGCGCGTGCATAGGCACAAGCTATGGGTGAAAGAGGAATCTTCACGTCATCTACGAAATATATTTTCTTTAGAGTGTCGCTTAATGGAAGACCAATGGCAGCTCCTGCGGGCGAAACATGCTTGAACGATGTGGCAGCAGGCATGCCGGTGGCGGCTTTAAGCTCTTTCACAAGCTGCCAACCGTTAAGGGCATCAAGAAAATTGATATATCCGGGGCGACCGTTGAGAACTTCTACCGGCAATTCGCCGTTGTCAATGTAAATGCGTGAGGGTTTTTGGTTGGGATTGCAACCGTACTTTAACTGTATCTCTTTCATATATACAATAGAATATTTTTTATAAAACCAAACCGGAATCGCTTCCGGAAAAAGTGGACCAGGAGAGAATCGAACTCTCGTCCAAACGGGGAAAAACCATGCTTTCTACATGCTTAGCCTGCCGGGAATTTTTGTGTCTGCAACGTGCGGCACGCATTCACATTGTTGCAAACCTTAGTTGCGGATTAGAAATTTCGCATGAACTACGCAACACTTTTCACGCTATTCCCGATTTGCGTGCACCACTATTTCCGCGAGCCTCGGAACAACGGCTTCGGAGTGATGTCTCGTCCGAAAAACTTTGTTTTCGGATAAAGCTGATTTACTGTACTTCGATCAGGCAGCGAGAGCGTAATTGTTATTTTCGCCATTTAAGTTCTTGAAAGCTCAGATTATAGTGAGAACTCACGACTCACTGCATGCTTACATACTTCCTCTGCCCGCTGTCAAATCCAGTCTGGCCCGAAAAGAAATCTGCTTAAAGCACTGCAAAATTAAAAAATATATCGCAGAAAATCGAAGTTGTCCTTCTGTTTTTAATCGGAATGTGCTGTCTTCAAAGTCTTGACTGTCGTTTTTGTGTTCTTTGCCCCCTAAAATGCGGTTAAGAAGATGCATCTGTAAGATTGTTTAATGAGAATCCCGTATAGCGTTGTTTCGCTTTGCCTGTTTGTTTCTTGCTTTATTAAACAAAAAATGGATTCGGTGTGCTGTTTTTCGAGGCAAAATGCCGATAGTTTCGCAAATTAATATTAATTTTGCGAACTGTCATAAGCAACAATCCCGTTAATCGGGTGTTAATGTTTGAAAAAAGGCTGTAAAACAGGAAACATCGTGAGCGCGTGATTTTTATTGTGCGCTTCGGAAACATCGTTTATGCGCAGCGTCTGAAAAATAGAAAAACAAAGATGCCGCGCAAGCGTAACAATATTGAAACAAGGATTTAAGTAATATTTAACGTAATATGGAAGATAAAAGAGTTTATTTGTTTGGCAACGGCAGTGCCGAAGGTAACGCCAGCATGCGTAATTTGCTTGGCGGTAAAGGTGCCAATGTTGCCGAGATGAATCTTTTGGGAATCCCCGTACCTCCCGGATTCACTATCACTACTGACATGTGTAACGAGTATTACCGCATTGGCAAGGACGCAGTTGTAAATCTGCTGAAAGACGATGTTGAGAATGCCGTAAAACATATAGAAAATTTGATGGACAGCCGTTTTGGCGACCCCGTTAACCCTCTTCTCGTTTCCGTTCGCTCGGGTGCGAGAGCTTCTATGCCGGGTATGATGGACACAATCCTTAATCTTGGTTTGAATGACGAAGTGGCTGAAGGTCTTGCCAAGAAAACAAATAATCCTCGCTTTGCTTATGATGCTTATCGCCGTTTTGTTCAGATGTACGGCGATGTTGTTCTCGGCATGAAGCCGCAGAGCAAAGAGGACATCGATCCATTTGAAGCAATCATTGAGAAAGTGAAAGCGCAGCGCGGTGTTCATCTTGACAACGAACTTACAACAGACGAATTGAAGCAACTTGTTGCTGAATTTAAGAAGGCTATTAAAGAGAATACCGGCGTTGATTTCCCCGACAATCCAATGGAACAGCTCTGGGGAGCCATTTGCGCTGTATTCGATAGCTGGATGAACGAACGCGCAATACTTTACCGCAAAATGGAAGGCATACCCGCAGAGTGGGGTACCGCAGTTTCTGTAATGGCTATGGTCTTCGGAAACATGGGGGACAGTTCTGCTACCGGCGTATGCTTTAGCCGTGATGCCGCAACGGGAGAAAACGTATTCAGCGGCGAATGGCTTGTAAACGCTCAGGGAGAAGATGTTGTTGCGGGTATTAGAACTCCGCAGCAGATTACTAAAGCCGGTTCGCAGAAGTGGGCAGAGATGCAGGGCGTGAGTGAAGAGGAACGTAAAGAGAAATATCCTTCGATGGAAGAGGCAATGCCGGAAATTTACAAGCAGCTTGATGCCATCCAAAACAAACTTGAAGACCACTACCGCGACATGCAGGATATGGAATTCACTGTTCAAGAAGGAAAACTTTGGTTCTTGCAGACACGTAACGGCAAACGTACCGGTACGGCTATGGTAAAGATTGCAATGGATTTGCTTCACGAGGGTAAGATTGATGAGAAAACCGCTCTCGAACGCTGTGAACCCAACAAACTTGATGAACTTCTTCATCCAGTATTTGATAAAAAGGCTCTTGCAAGCGCAAAGGCTTTGACACGTGGTCTTCCTGCTTCTCCTGGTGCAGCTACCGGGCAGATTGTATTCTTTGCCGATGACGCTGCCAAATGGCATAAAGACGGACATAAGGTAGTTATGGTTCGTATTGAGACTTCTCCCGAAGACCTTGCGGGTATGGCAGAAGCAGAAGGCATTCTTACCGCACGCGGTGGTATGACTTCTCATGCTGCAGTTGTGGCTCGCGGTATGGGTAAATGCTGTGTATCGGGTGCAGGTGCTTTGGTAATAGACTATAAAAAGCGTACAGTAACCATTGAAGGCAATGTTCTTCACGAAGGAGACTATATCTCTATTAATGGTTCTACTGGCGATGTTTACAAAGGCGAACTTACAACACAGGCTGCCGAATTCTCCGGTGCTTTTGCCGAATTGATGCAGCTTTGCGACAAATATACACGTCTTGTGGTAAGAACAAATGCAGACACTCCGCATGATGCTTCCGTGGCACGCAAGTTTGGTGCTGTAGGTATCGGTCTTTGCCGCACAGAGCACATGTTCTTTGATGACAAGAAGATTGTTGCAATGCGCGAAATGATTCTTTCTGATACCAAAGAAGGTCGTGAAAAAGCTCTCTGCAAACTTCTTCCTTATCAGAAAGAGGACTTCAAAGGCATATTCAAAGCTATGGACGGCTATCCCGTAAACATTCGTTTGCTCGATCCTCCTCTTCACGAGTTTGTTCCCCACGATGCAAAGGGGCAGGAAGAAATGGCAAAGGATATGGGTGTAACCGTAGAGACTATCAGACAGCGCATAGACAGTCTTTCAGAGCACAATCCTATGCTCGGACATCGTGGTTGCCGTCTTGGAAATACTTATCCCGAAATCACTGAAATGCAAACACGTGCCATTCTTGGTGCTGCCATAGAACTGAAGCGTGAGGGTTATGACCCGCATCCTGAAATAATGGTTCCGCTTATTGGTATTTTGTATGAGTTTGAAGCACAGGAGAAGGTAATTCGCGAAACAGCTGCCAAACTGTTTGAGGAAGAAGGCGTAGAAGTTCCGTTCAAGGTTGGCACAATGATTGAAATTCCGCGTGCAGCTCTTACTGCAGACAAGATTGCTTCGCGTGCAGAATATTTCTCATTCGGAACAAATGACCTTACCCAGATGACATTCGGGTATTCGCGTGATGACATTGCTTCGTTCTTGCCCGTATATCTTGAAAAGAAGATTCTGAGTGTGGATCCTTTCCAGGTTCTTGACCAAAACGGCGTGGGACAACTTATTGAAATAGCAATAAAACGTGGTCGCGCAGTACGTCCCGAACTTAAATGTGGTATTTGTGGTGAGCACGGTGGAGAACCTTCATCGGTTAAATTCTGCCACAAGGCTGGTTTGAACTATGTTTCCTGTTCTCCGTTCCGCGTGCCCATAGCGCGTCTTGCTGCGGCGCAGGCTGCCGTTGAGGAATAAAGTAAATATTCCATATAACAACTTAGGCTGTAGTTCTCTGAATAATCAGGGACTTCAGCCTAAGTTGTTTTTATATGTCTATTCTTTTGATTGTACTTTACGCGTCTTTAATTAGTTTACTCAAGTGATGTTCGTATATTAATCACAAAGTTTTGCGTAAAGTTTATTTCTGTCTCAAAGGAAAACAAACAAAACTGTTTGAAAGTAGTTGTCGCAAAAAAGTTTAATCAAATAATTGCGAAACACGCAGATATGAAATGAATAAGGCTATTTAGTCGCCAAAAGTGGTTATCAGTAACTTTTTGCTGGGTGAGAACTATGTAGTTTCGCGGGTTATTTGCGTGATTTGGATTTTCGGTTTTGGGAAATGGTTTGGAAGTTTTCAAGAGCCCAGCGTATGAGGCTTCCGAGATGGGGCATGAGACTTGTGCCGAGGTCTGTAAGTGAGTATTCCACTCTCGGCGGGACTTCTGCATAAACTTTTCTTTTTACCAATCCGTCTGTTTCCAGGTTTTTCAATGTTTCTGTCAACATTTTCGGCGATATGTCGGGAATTGCTTTGCCTATGGTGTTGAAGCGGATGGCTTGGTTCTCTGCAAGAATGCAAAGAATAAGCATTGACCATTTTCCAGAGAATCGCGACACGATGTTTCGTATCGGACAGGCTTCAATGTCTGAAAAATTTTTCAGATTTTCTTGTGCTATTATGGTGCTCATTTTCAATTTTACTAACTTGATAGTAAGTATATGACTTTTTTGTAACCTCTTGTAAATTATGATGCAATGTTTTATTTTTGCGCTATCAAATTAATAGTTACTTACGGATGCAAAGTTAATACAATGTTTCGTCAATGACAAATTGTAATGATAGTTTGTTTATTGATGACGGATGTGGAGGCTTGTATCTCATAAAATTTAAGCATTATGAACGAAGTAAAGATTCTTAATTCGAGCGACAAGTTCGCTCATGCCTCGGTTGGCAGTTTGCATGACTTTGAAGGTAAGCTTTTTATGAAAGAAGCTTTGTGCTCTTCCTCTTGTGAAATTTCTTTCGGTACATTGCCAAAAGGAGTGTCGGTTCCTTTTTTCCATAGTCACAGGGAGAATGAGGAGCATTACATAATTCTTTCCGGCAGCGGTAGGTTTCAGGTAAACGATGATGTGTTTGATATTGCAGAAGGTTCCGTGGTTCGCGTGTCAACAAACTGCGACCGCAATCTTAAATGCACTTCGGACGTGCCCATGACGTATATCTGTGTTCAGGCAAGGGAAGGCAGTTTGGGTAACTACACCACAACGGACGCGGGAATAAACGAACGCGAGAGTTTGCTGTAATTGTTTTGAAATTTATGCAGTTTCGGTAAATAAATATTCGGTTATTCACAAAGCAGAAAGAGATTTGCATAAAGTAAAAAAGCGTGGAAAAGCCGAAAAACAGGTATCTGAAAATTAGGGATTTAGAAACGCAAAAAATACAAGCCACATATTTTAAAATATATGGCTTGTATTTTGAAATATATGCCTTATGTTTTGAAACATATGGCTTGTGTTTTTTTTGATTTCCCATATTACATTAAAATAATGGGCAAATGGTACTTTTTCGGTCTGTCATGGTGAATGAATATTCGCTTGTGTTTATTCATTTGTGTATAACAAAAATCCCCGATACAAATATGTAACGGGGATTTTCTTTATGTGCAGTGAATGATTTATTTACTTTTTCAAATTAGGTTCTTCAAGCTTGTAACCATACTTTTTGTCGGCTGCTTTCAAACAGAAAGCTATGACAAGCGAAAGGACTGCTATGCTTGTGAATACGCACATGGGCAGGGTGTAATTGTACAAGTTTGTTGTTACGCCGTTTTCGGTTGTTGTGCCAATTATGCAGTATTCTTCAAGAATATATCCTATGAGTGCCGGAACGCCCCACAAGCCTATGTTCTGAATGAAGAATATGAGAGCATACGCTGTTCCGAGTTGTTTTACCGGGAAAATTTTTGCAACACTGGGCCACATGGCTGAGGGAACGAGCGAAAATGCTATGCCGAGGATTATCATGAGCGCGATAGCCACCCATGCCGCATGAATGAAGGGCATGGCATAGATGAAGTGGACGCAGATAAGCATGAGAGAGCCGAGCATCATTATGCTTGCTGCTTTGCCTTTGCGATCAATCATTCCGCCAAACACAGGAGTTAATATGAGTGCGCCGAGCGCGGGCAGTCCGGCAAACGTTCCTGCTATTTCTTCGTTTACTCCGTATTTGGTTATCATGAGTTCGGTGGCAAACTTCTGGAATGGGAACACGCATGAGTAGAAGAGCACGCAGAGTAGGGCAATGAGCCAGAATCCCGGATTTTTAACAACTGCCACAACGTCTTTGAAAGAGAACTTTTCGTCTGCGCTGCTTTCTACGGAAATCTTAACCTGTCGGTCAAGTTTTCTGTCCATGAAACTGAAAGCTATGAACGAAATCATACCTCCAAGAAGAAGTACGGCTCCTATTAAAAGGGGAGTGTCGAGGTTATAGCTTCGTGCCACGGGAATGGCAATTGCGTAAGCTACCTGCGAACCTATTCTTGCCAATGCCACTTGCACGCCCATTGCCAATGCAAGCTCTTTGTCCTTGAACCATTTCGCTATGATTTTGCTTACGGTGATTCCTGCTACTTCTGCACCGACACCAAAAACGGAATATCCGGCAGAAGCCATGAAAACATCGAGTTTGTAACCCAGGAACATGGCACTTGTTCCGCCGTATGTGGTTATGGCAAGATATTCTACTGCCGTGCCGCCAACCATTAGAACCGTGGCAAGGGTTCCTGTGAAGCGTATGCCGAATTTGTCAAGTATAAGTCCGCCCCATATGAGCATAAGCAAGAACACGTTCAGGAAGCTATAAGCTCCTGTGAACATTCCGAATTCTCCGCTCGTCCAATGAAGTTGACCTTCGAGCATTCCTTTTAGCGGCGCCATTACATCATTTACGTAATAAGCAGCCATCATGGTGAAAGCAACGATGAACAGTGCAGACCATCTGGCTGCAGCCGAGTCGTTTAGCTTTTTAGCTATTGCTGTCATATCTTTTGTTTTTTCTTTTATTTCTTTAGCCATTTGTCAAGCCAACGGAAAAATGTGCGCTGCCACATTATGCCGTTTTGCGGTTTAAGAACCCAATGGTTTTCGTCGGGGAACAAAAGCAATTGTGCGGGGATGCCGCGCAAACGTGCTGCATTGAAAGCCGATTCGGCCTGGGTGTATTCTATACGGAAATCGCGCTGACCGTGTATGCAAAGTATCGGAGTGTCCCATTTGTCAACTGAAAGATGAGGAGAGTCGGAGAATACTTTTTGAAGTTTACCGTCCGGTTTTACCCATGGCGCAGAGCCCATGTCCCAGTTGGCAAACCACATTTCTTCTGTTTCAACATATTGCTGTTGGGTATTGAAAATGCCGTCGTGTGCAATGAAACATTTGAAACGTTTGTCGTGATGTCCTGCAAGCCAATATACACTGTATCCGCCGAAACTTGCCCCGACGCAGCCGAGACGGTTCTTGTCAACATAATTTTCTTTTGCAATATCGTCAATGGCTGAAAGATAATCCTGCATGCACAGTCCTGTGTAGTCACCGGAGATTTCTTCGAGCCATTCTGTGCCGAAGCCGGGAAGCCCACGGCGGTTAGGAGCTATGATGATATAGTCGTTGGCAGCCATTATTTGGAAATTCCACCTGTAACTCCAGAATTGACTCACGGGAGACTGCGGACCGCCTTCGCAGAAAAGCAATACCGGATATTTTTTGTTGGCATCGAAATGAGGAGGATAGACAACCCAGCACAATTCTTTTTTGTCGTCAACGGTGTTAACCCAACGTTCTTCAACCTTTCCGAATGTTGTCTTTTCGTAAGTGTCTTTGTTTACATTAGTAACGCGCTCTGTCTTGCCGCTCTTTGTGTTTACGAAGTATATGTCGTCGGCTTCGCTAAGGCTGTGGCGTTTTACAAGAAGATTGCCGTTTGACGCAATGTATCCGGCAAGACTGTAGTCGCACACATCGTCTGTTAGTTGGCGAACTTTGCCTTTCAAGTTTGTTGCGTAGATATTTGTGCGCCCGTGCCATACTCCTGCAAACAACAATTCTTTGGAGTTTTCTTTCCAGAAGAAGTTGTCAACGCCGCTATCGAAGCTTTCTGTAACGTATGTTTTGTTGCGTGTGGAAAATTCGTACACGCACAAACGGGTGCGGTCGCTTTCGTATCCGTCATGCTTCATGCTTGTCCACGCAATATACTTACCGTCGGGCGAAAATTTGGGGTTGTCGTCATATCCCAAGTTGCAATCTTCTCCTTCGTATATGCGCTGGTCTTTTAATGAGCGGGTATAGTCAATCTTTACGGGTTGTTTAATGTCTCTCGTGATAGGTTTGCACAAATTAAGAGAAGAGCCATCGTTTATGTTATAAAGGAATATGTCGCTATCGGTGCTTACAGCGTAATCTCTGCCTTTTTTCTGTCTGAGAACGTATGCAAGTTTCTTGGAATCGGGACTCCATGCAAATTCTTCCATACCTCCGAAAGGCATCATGGGACATTCAAATGGTTGTCCTTCCAAAATGTCTTTGGCATTTGCGACTTTGCCATTGCAATATTCCGCAAGGAATGGATGAGGAATGGAACGCACGTAGCTATCCCAATGTTTATACATCAAATCGTTGATAAGCATTCCCGAAGCTTTGGGTAAATCTTCATCATTTTTGGCAATGGAAGTTTCGGTAGGCACTTGGTGTATAATAATCACATGTTTGCAATCGGGAGAAAAGAGAAAACCTTCAATATCTTCCTTCTCATTGGAAATACATTGTTTGTCACTCCCGTCAAGATTCATGGTCCACAGCTGGTTTGCACCATTTGAAGCAGCAAGATAGGCTATTTTTTTGCCACTTTCGATAAAAGCCGGTTCGCTTTCGCTATCTTTTCTCGTGGTAAGGTTCTTTTCGTTGCCGGTCTTTGTGTCCTTTATATAAATAGAGGTATGTCCCTTGTTTTCTTTGATGTCGTATTTTGTAAGTGTATAAACCACACTTTTTCCATCGGGAGAAGAAACGACGCTTCCGATTCTTCCCATAGACCAAAGTCTTTCCGGCGTAAGACGATCATCATTTCCTGCCGCTTTTGTATTGTTTGACATTATCCACATCACACACATAATTAATACGGATAGGATTCTAAAGTGTTTCATGTTACTTTCTGTGTTTTTGACGTTCCTGCTGAAGTTTCATCATTTCTTCCTGTTGCTTTTGCAAAGCCTCAAGACGTGCGGCAAGTCCGCTCATCTTTTTAGGTTTGTCTTTGTTTGCCTGGTAATTCTTCTCAAGGCGTTCAAGAAGTTTCTTCTCGTTAATAGTACGACGCAGATACCACATTGTAAGTGCGCTGAAAAGCAAAGATATGAAGTAATAGTAGTTAAGACCTGCCGAGTAATCGTTGAAAACAAAGAAGAAGAATACCGGCATTAAGTACATCATCCATCTCATAATCTTCATTTGACTTTCCTGCTGTCCGCTCATCATGTCTTTTTGCATTCTCATGCTCATTACGCTGTACACAACATTTGTTATACAGAACAAGATGCAGAACGCACTAATATGGTCGCCTATAAGCCAAATAGGATGTGAGAATTGTATTATCGGGTCGTAGGTAGAAAGGTCATCAACCCAAAGGAAACTTTGTTGCCTTAGTTCTATTGCATTCGGGATAAAGTTAAACATTGCAATCCAGATAGGCATTTGAATAAGCATTGGCAGACAACCGCCCATAGGACTTGCGCCATATTGACTATATGTCTGCATTATTTCCTGTTGCTTCTTCATATTGTCGGCAGGGTCGGGATATTTAGCATTTATCTCGTCTATTTTGGGTTTAAGCACACGCATCTTCGCACTGCTCATTACGCTTTTGCGCGTAGGCACATATACTATAATACGTAGCAAAATTGTTATAAGCAACAGCACTATGCCCATAGAAAGACCGAGATCCGTGAGCCAGTCAAAGACATAAATTGTAAAGTAGCGGTTTATGTATCTGAACAAAGGCCAACCAAGATATACGAGATGTTCCAGCTTCAAGTCTTTATCTGGATTTACAATATCGTCTATCTTTTGCAGTGTACGGAATTTGTTGGGACCAAGATATAGTTTGAACGAAGATGCTTTTGTCCCCGTTGGATCGAAAGCAGTTTCCGCCGAAGCGTCATATTGTTTCAGAAAACCTTTGCTGAAGTCCTCTTCGGGTTTACTTTTCAGGTTCACCTTGCTCATTCCTGCGTCGGCAATGAGCGTTACTCCGAAGAATTGATCCTTAAATGAAATCCAATCAAGACTTTCTTCAATGGTTTTCTCCTCTTCTTTCTGCGGATCAAGACGGTCTGTCCCTCCGTCAACCTCTTTATAGGTTAACGCGGCATATTGATTCTCGAATTTGTAACCGCGTTCCTGTTGTTTCAAACGTTCTGCCCATTCTATGCCCAATACTTTTGAGGTCGGCAAAAGGTATTCCTGCAATCCGTCGGCTTTTACGTCCATATCAAGAAGGAAACTGTCGTGCAACTTGTAAATAATGGAAAGTTTTCCTCCGTTCGCAGCCTGTGCCACCATTGTTACGGTAGAGTCCGTAACATTTTCGGGAGTAAACACGAGGGACGAGGTGTTGATGTTGTCTTTCTTCCCTGCAAGTGTGAACGACATCTTTGCGTATTTCTCGCTATAGAGTTTGAGAGGTTTCTTGTCCTGTCCTTTGTAATTCTTGAGAACTACGTCGCCGATAGTTCCGCCGCGAGTACTGATTCCTACGGTGATGTCATTGTTTTTCAGAACAACGAGTCGCGGCTGTTCTTCTCCCGTAGCAAAAATACTGTCTTGTGCCACTACTGTCGTGGCATTTGCTACGGAAGCATCGGCGGAGTTCTGTTGTTGCTTGCTGTTCGCAGTCTGTTCTTCGCGTTGTTGCTTCAGTTGCTCCTCGTCCGGTCTGTTGAAATAGCTGAAACCGAAAATCACCGCTATTATCAGCAGAAAACCTATTATACTGTTTTTATCCATTTCTATGATTATAGTTTGTGGCTCGCGCAGTTTTTTATTTTTTGTCGTCTTGCGGAGTGTTTTCTACAATAGTCTTTATGAAATCCAGGAACAACGGATGGGGCTTGAGTACCGTGCTGCTGTATTCGGGGTGGAATTGAGTACCCACATACCATTTAAGTTCGGGAATTTCCACTATTTCCACGAGATTTGTCTCGGGATTTACACCGTCGCACATCATTCCCGCCTTTTCAAATTCTTCGCGATAGTCGTTGTTAAACTCATAACGATGACGATGGCGTTCTTCAATGATGTCTGTTCCGTATATCTTTCTCACTTTGCTGCCTTCTTTAAGCGAGCATTCGTAAGCTCCGAGACGCATAGTGCCACCCATGTTGGTAATGTTCTTTTGTTCCTCCATGAGGTCTATCACATTGTGCGTGGTCTTCTCATTCATTTCAATGCTGTCGGCATCTTTATAGCCCAAAACGTTTCGGGCAAATTCCACAACCATCATTTGCATACCAAGACATATTCCAAAAGTAGGAATATCGTGTTCGCGGCAGAATTTCGCGGCAGTAATTTTCCCTTCTATGCCACGCTGTCCGAATCCCGGGCAAACCACAATACCTTGCATGCCTTTCAGTTTTTCTTCCACATTGTCGGGTGTGATATATTCGCTGTTTATGAAATGGGTTTTAACCTTGCGGTTATTGTATGTGCCGGCTTGCGAAAGCGACTCCAAAATACTCTTGTACGCATCTTGCAAATCATATTTGCCCACAAGTCCCACGTTTACCACAGTAGTTGCTTTGTGGCGACGTTCAAGGAAAGCTCTCCACGGACCAAGTCCCGGAGTTTCACCAGGCTCTATGCCCATTTTGCGAAGTATTGTAGAATCAAGTCCTTGCTCCTGCATTCTGAGTGGAACCTCATAAATTGTGGGTTGGTCTATGCTCTGAACCACGGCTTCCGGGTCCACATTGCAGAAGTTTGCCACTTTTTTGCGTATGCCTGCGCTCAAATCGTGTTCAGCACGCAAAACGAGTACATCGGGCTGTATGCCGAGGCTCTGCAATTCCTTAACGGAGTGCTGCGTGGGTTTTGTTTTCAATTCTTGAGCAGCCGAGAGGAACGGCACATAGGTCAGGTGTATGCACAGAGCATTTTTGCCCAATTCCCATTTCAATTGGCGAATAGCCTCAAGGAACGGCAGACCTTCTATGTCGCCCACAGTTCCGCCAATCTCCGTTATCACGAAATCAAAGTGGTATTTGTTGCCCAAATAAAGGATGTCGCGTTTTATTTCGTCCGTGATGTGCGGCACCACCTGTATGGTTTTTCCCAGATAGTCGCCTCTGCGCTCTTTTTCAATCACGTTCTTGTATATTCTGCCCGTGGTAAAGTTGTTGTGGCGCGTGGTTTTTATGCCGGTGAATCTTTCGTAGTGTCCGAGGTCAAGGTCGGTTTCCTGTCCGTCTGCGGTTACGTAGCACTCACCGTGCTCGTAGGGATTCAGAGTACCCGGATCCACATTGATGTATGGGTCAAACTTTTGGATAGTTATGTTATATCCGCGTGCCTGCAGGAGTTTGCCAATGGACGAAGAGATAATTCCCTTGCCAAGCGACGAGGCAACGCCGCCGGTTACAAAGATGTATTTTGTTTCAGCCACGATTGTATATAGTTTTATAAGTTTTACATTCTTGGGAAGAGAGGGAGACAATACCACTGCAGTCTTTTTCTGCAAAGCCTGCATAAACCCTGAAAGAGAGCGGAGTACCGCTTGGCGTTGTCTGTTGTTTCAGCATGATTATGAAATAACGTTTGCAAATTTACTGAAAAATTCTCGCTCCTGCAATAATACCGGTATTAGTAAATTATGCAACGTAGAAAAGGAGTAGTGGAAAAACGCTTTTGAAGTTACATTTGCTAACTGACGATGCCGCGTGAAAGAAAATGCCACCTGTTTTCCCAATATTCGGCGGGCTGAAAACCTATTTTTGATGCTAAAAACACACGTTTTATAAGTCATTGCTTTTCACGTTCTTATAAAGACGAAAAATATAAGGCACTTATTTTAAAATATATGGCTTGTATTTTAAAATAAGTGCCTTGTATTTTTGAAACAAATGCCTTATGTTTTTTGCCGAAACCGATAAGAATTTGAAATTGTCTGCTATGTGTTGAATATCAGATGATTTTGTTTTTTGTGAAAGTAACCCTGCAGATTTGATAAAAATAATGTGATTAAGCGCAATAAAAAAGCCCACCATTAGGACGATGGGCAAATCCAAATGTTTTCACAACGGAATAATCCTTATTGTGATTAGCTGAAATTTATTGTTGCAAATATACAAATATTTATTATATGTGCGTGAAAGTATCGTGAAATTTTTTATTAAATTCGCATCATAACAATTTTTAGTATCAAGTACATGAAAACAATATTGGGTTTGGACCTCGGTCCGTCAAGTATAGGGTGGGCTTTGATAAACACGGAAAATGAAAAGCCGGAAAAAATTATAAAAGCAGGCAGTCGCATAATTCCAATGGATGCAGGGGAAATGAGCGACTACGAAAGCGGTAAACTTCAGTCCGCTGCGTCTTTGCGCACAGGCTTTCGCGGAATGCGGCGATTATATGAGCGTGCCTCTCTTCGCCGTGAGCGGTTGCTGAGAGTCTTGAATATTCTCGGCTTTCTACCATGCCACTATAGCAATCAAATAGATTTTGAGACGCATCCGGGGAAATTCAAAGACAATGGGAAACCTTTGTTGCCATATAAAAGAAATGAGGACGGGAAAAGCGAATTTGTGTTCAAATCTTCTTTTCTTGAAATGCTCGAAGACTTTAAGAAGAATAATCCCGGGACACTTGCCGACGGAAAACTGATTCCTTATGATTGGACTATATATTATTGTCGTAAAAAAGCCCTTTATGCGGAAATCTCAAGGGGAGAGTTGGCTTGGATATTGCTGAACGCCAATGCCAAGAGAGGATATTATCAACTTGATGAAGAAAGTGATGAAAAAGTAAATGAAAAAAAAGAATACTGTCGCACCAAAGTTATAAATGTAGAGAAACAAGACGAGGACCGTAAGCAGAAAGGCTATTATTTTTATGAGATAACCTATGAAAACGGACTGGTGCAAAAGCGAAAATGCAAAATGCAACCGTGGCGTGTAGGCGATGAAGTGGATTTAATCGTAACTACGCCGCTCGATGACAGAGGAAAACCAAAAGTTGATGAAGACGGAAATATTGTGAGACGGCTCAGCAGTCCGAAAGAAGACGATTGGGGACTTGTTATGAAGAAAACGCAGGCAGGGATAGACGCAAGTGGTGGCACCGTTGGCGAATACATTTATGGGAATCTCGTGAAAAATCCGTCTGAAAAGGTAAAAGGCGGATTTGTAAAAACAATAGAGAGACATTATTATAAGGATGAAATAAGAAAGATTCTTGAGTCGCAGAAAAGGTTCATTCCCGAATTGAACGATGCAGAACTTTATATGAAATGCGTAAAAGAACTTTATAGGAACAACGAGGCACACGTCAATGAATTGAGTCATAAAAACATTGTGGACTTTCTTATTAACGATGTAATCTATTACCAGCGTCTGCTGAAAAGTAAGAAAAGCTGCATAGCCGATTGTCCTTATGAAAGTTACAACTATGTGGATAGTGAAACAGGAGAGGTGAAAAAACGTCCTTTGAAAGTAATGCCCAAATCCCATCCGTTGTTCCAAGAGTTTCGCTTGTGGCAATTCATACATAATTTAAGAATCACCGAAAATGAAAGAACTGTTGACAACCATGTGGTATTGGACAACGATGTAACAATGCAGGAACTCGGAACTCCCGAACAAGTGTGCGATTTATACGATAAGTTGTCGTCTATTTCAACAATAAAGGAAAGCGCGGTGCTGAAAGCTTTGTGCCTAAATCCCAAAAAGTATAAGTGGAATTTTGGTTCCACTGAATTTCCCGGTTTGAAAACTCATCATTCGTTTGTTACAAAAATTGAGAAACTTGAAAACGCAAAGAAACTGTCTTCTGATGAAGAAGAAAAACTGTGGCATATACTTTATTCTGTGAGTGATAGAGACGAACTTGAAAAAGCTCTCAAGCATTTTGCCGAAAAATGCGGATATGATAAGGATAAGTTTTACGAACTTTTCAAATCCGTTCCCCAAATGCGCGGAGACTATGCTTCATATTCTAAAAAAGCTGTGAAACGTTTGCTTAGCCTTATGCGTACCGGCAGATATTGGAGTGCAGATGAAATAGACAAGGTTACTCGCGCGAGAATAGAAAAACACATTGCGGAGAACACTGTGCTCGAAGATAGTTTTGGGGAATACGGGAAGATAGAAGATTTTCAATACCTGCGTCTTTCTGATGCTTGTTACGTTGTTTACGGTCGTCATTCTGAAAATGCGGACAACAGCATTTGGGAATCGCCCGAAGATATAGATAAATATATTGCCGGCGAGTTTCGTAAAAACTCCATGCGCAATCCTGTGGTGGAAAAAGTGGTTGGTGAAACGCTGAAAGTGGTTCGGGACATTTGGAAAACCTATGGTAAACCTGCGGAGATTCATGTAGAAATGGCGCGAAGTCTGAAAGAACCTAACGACAAGCGTGAAGAAATGACAAAAAAGATTGCTGAGAACAGGAAAAAAAATCTTGAATTACGACAAAAGCTGCAAGAATTAAAAGAAAATGGTAAGGCGGACAATGTAAATCCTAATTCTTCCATGCACATGTTGAAGTATAAACTGTGGGAAGAGCAAAACAAACAATCTCCTTACACAAGAAAAAGCATTTCCATCGCAAAACTCTTTACTTCTGAGTATGAAATTGATCATATAATACCCCAGAAACGGTATTTTGATGATTCTTTTACCAACAAAGTAGTATGCGAAAGCGCGGTAAACAAAGATAAAGGCGCACGTCTTTCATACGAGTATCTTCTTGCCGAAGGAGGGAAAGAAATTTCGCTTGGCAATGGTGAGAAAGTTACTCTTAAGACCGCGGAAGAATTTGAGGCTTTCGTTGAAAACAATTATAGCAGCCAGGAAAAGGCAAGGAAGCGCAAAAATCTCATGCGTACAGACGTTCCTGCCTCTTTTAATACTTCACAACTCAATAATACCCGTTACATTGCCCGTAAGACTGCGGAAATTCTCTCGCATATTGTTCGTGAAGAGGATGACCAGGGTTCACGCTCCAAAAACATTATAATGACAAATGGAAGTATAACCGACCGTTTGAAGAAAGATTGGGGTTTGAAGCAGACTTGGAATGATATGATGCGTCCGAGGTTTGAACGTCTCAATGATATATCACAAAGTAATGATTACGGAGAGGAAATAGACGACGGCAAAGGCAAGCATTACTTTCAGACAAGAGTTCCGGAGGCAAATGCGGATAAGTTCGATATAAAACGAATAGACCATCGTCATCACGCAATGGATGCCATAGTTATAGCCTGCACTTCTTTGAATCATATAAACTATATGAATAATGAAAGCGGCGGAGAAACAAAACGCTATGACTTGAAAAAACTGCTTTGCGAGGGAAAGGACCGACAATTCTCCAAGCCTTGGGAAACTTTTACGCAAGATTCCCGTAAAGCTCTCGATGACATTGTTGTGAGTTTCAAACAAAATCTGCGCATTGTGAGCCGTGCAAGCAATTATTATTACCATTACGTTGACGGCAAAAAAGTTCTAACAAAACAAACAAAAGGTGATAGCCTTTCCATACGCAAGCCGCTTCATAAGGCAACATATTCGGGACTAGTCAGATTGCCAATTACAAAAAATGAGAAAATAGAAAACACTATCGACAACCCCGAACAGATTGTAGATAAGACTATACGCAAGGAACTAAAAAAGATTCTTGCCGGATATAATGGCTCTGCCGACAAAAAGAAAATCAAGAAGTATTTCAAGGATCGCGATTACAAACTCAACGGAAAAGATGTCTCGAAAGTAAAAGTGCGTGTCATGCCTGAGAATGCGGAATATTCGTCTCATCGCACATCGGTTGCTTCCATAACAACGCAAAAACAGTTGGAATCTATAACTGATACCGGCATAAAGAAAATACTTCAAAACCATCTGGAAAACTATGGCGGTAATTTCGAAGAGGCTTTTTCTCCGGAGGGAATAAGCAGCTTGAATGATAACATTAAACTCCTTAACGGCGGACGAGACCATAAACCAATAAAATGCGTAAGGATTTTCGAAAGAACTAATTTGAAATTTCCTGTTGGGCAAGTGGCTTCAAAAGCCAAAAGTTATGTTGAAGCAGAAAAAGGAACCAACCTTTTCTTTGCCATATACGTTGACGAAAATGGGAAGCGCGTATTTGAAACAATACCTCTTATATTAGCCGTGGAAAGAAAGAAACAACATCTTCCCGTAGTGCCTGAATTTAATGAAAAAGGCTATAAACTTCTGTTTTATCTTTCTCCCGGCGATTTGGTATATGTTCCCGAAGAATATGAACATATTACAATTCCGTTAGAAATCAAACGTATTTATAAAACGGTTTGTTTTGACAGTAGTACATGTTATTTTGTCCCGCAATATTGGGCAACAATGATAAAAGATAAATTGGAGTTCGGTCCTAAAAACAAATCAGAAAAAAATTCTTTTGGTGTGCAAATAAAAAGCAAGTGTCTCAAACTCGAAACAGACCGCTTGGGAAATATCGTAAAAGTCATAGGTCATGATTAAGAAAACACTTTGCTTCAGCAATCCGGCTTATCTGTCCATGACAAACAAACAGCTCGTCATAAAAATGCCGGAAGTGGAAAAGCCCGACAATGTGTCGGAAGTTATAAAGCGGCAGGCTGTGAGGACAATTCCCATTGAAGATATAGGCATAGTGGTGTTGGATAATAAGCAAATAACCATAACACAAGGAGCTATAGAATCTCTTTTGAACAACACCGCTGCCGTAATAACTTGTAACGACAAACACATGCCGCAGGGTATGCTTTTGCCGCTCGAAGGAAACAACACGCAGAACGAAAGGTTCAGAAACCAAATTGACGCTTCCGTTCCGCTGAAAAAACAGCTGTGGCAGCAAACCGTGAAAGCCAAAATAATGAACCAATACGGTTGTCTGCGGAAAAACACAGCCGACGAAGCCATGCGGCTATACAAGTTGGCGCAAGACGTAAAGAGTGGTGATTCGGACAATTGCGAGTCGCAGGCTGCGGTTTACTATTGGCGCAACATTTTTCCTAATGTTCCAAACTTTATCCGAGACAAAGAAGGGCTTCCACCAAACAATCTGCTGAACTATGGCTATGCAATACTTCGCGCCATTGTTGCCCGCTCTCTCGTAATAAGCGGACTTTTGCCAGTGTCGGGAATCCACCATTGCAATCGTTATAACGCATATTGCCTCGCCGATGATATAATGGAACCATACCGTCCGTATGTGGACGACCTTGTTATTTCAATGATTAAAAGCCTAAAAGAAATTCCCGAAGACCTCACCGTGGAAATTAAAAGAGAGATGCTCATGATTCCTGTTATAGATGTAAAGATTAATTCCACTCACAGTCCTTTGATGATAGCAGTGGGGCAGACCACGGCAAGCCTTGCAAAGTGTTTTGGAGGAGATGCAAGAAAAATAGTTTATCCCGAGTTTTGAATGACCGATCTAAATATATACAAGGTTATGTGGGTGCTTGTTTTTTACGACTTGCCAACCGACACGAAAACCGAACGAAAAGAAGCAGCACGCTTCCGCAAAGACATAATGGCGGATGGTTTCACAATGTTTCAGTTTTCGATATACGTAAGACACTGCGCAAGCATGGACAACGCACAAGTACATGTAAAAAGAGTGCAATCGTTTCTTCCGGCTCACGGCAATATAGGAATCATGTGTATTACCGACAGACAGTTCGCCGATATAAAAATATTCTATTGCAAAAAGCCGCGAAAGGCATTGGCAGAAGGTCAGCAACTCGAACTATTCTGACAGTTGCGAAGGCAATATTCGGATGAATAGATAAGTTGTTGCTTTTCTGATATATATGAAAGCAAAAAATGCAAGCCATATATTTTGAAATACAAGGCATTTATTTTAAAATAAGTGCCTTGTATTTTTTGCAACATGCCTTATGTTTTTTTGCCTGCGACGAACGTCCTAAAAACAGAGCCAAAACAAGGAAGTGAAAATTCAAACATGCTCGAGAATCATTGTTAGTGGAAAACAGAAAAAGGAATCCGAATATTACTTTCGGATTCCTTTTCTTCAACAACCTTGTTTTTTAATTCTAATATCATTGACATCGTATTCGAAATCAAAGCATTAGAGTGCTCGTGTTGTTGATTACCTTACAAAGGTAAGAAAATTTCAGCTAATCACAACACAAAAAACTTCACGAATTTCTTTTAACAGTTGTTGATTACCTTACAAAGGTAAGAAAATTTCAGCTAATCACAACAAAAGTACGGTGGTTTCTAAAAATGTTTTTGTTGTTGATTACCTTACAAAGGTAAGAAAATTTCAGCTAATCACAACACCTTATGGAGACGACCAAAGGCAGGGCTTGTTGTTGATTACCTTACAAAGGTAAGAAAATTTCAGCTAATCACAACAATGCAGCGAAATGTTTGACGGGAAACCGGTTGTTGATTACCTTACAAAGGTAAGAAAATTTCAGCTAATCACAACAATTCGGAAACGTAATCACGGGCACGGCGTGTTGTTGATTACCTTACAAAGGTAAGAAAATTTCAGCTAATCACAACCACAACAATATTTTGGACGATATGCCGAAAGTTGTTGATTACCTTACAAAGGTAAGAAAATTTCAGCTAATCACAACAGTAACCCCGCGAGGGTTCACGCGTTAAAAGTTGTTGATTACCTTACAAAGGTAAGAAAATTTCAGCTAATCACAACTAATTATGGAAGTAGTAAGAAAATTTGTTAGTTGTTGATTACCTTACAAAGGTAAGAAAATTTCAGCTAATCACAACGAACCTACGAATCTATTGAAAAACTTGGCAGTTGTTGATTACCTTACAAAGGTAAGAAAATTTCAGCTAATCACAACGGTGCTTGCTTTTGGGCGAGAACACTCAACGTTGTTGATTACCTTACAAAGGTAAGAAAATTTCAGCTAATCACAACGATCCTTAGCTTAGAAGAAAATAGCTTTGGGTTGTTGATTACCTTACAAAGGTAAGAAAATTTCAGCTAATCACAACTACGGTAACTGAAGGTAGTAAACGTGTTGAGTTGTTGATTACCTTACAAAGGTAAGAAAATTTCATAGACCTCAAGAAAAGTATAAATGCAATCAAGAAGTGGATAAAAACTCTCAAGAGGTGCATATTATTTCTCGGGTGGTAAATGTTTTGCATTATTCGTTTTTCAAAAGTATATGTATGTAGACTTAATGCCAAGCGGGTGTGTATGCGATTGCGGAAAAGTTTGTAATTTTGCACCTGTAAAATTGTGTGTAGGTCATTTTCTTGTGTGTTATAAAGGAGAGAATGGCACAAAATATTGTATAAATGGACAGAAGATCTTTTATAAAGGCTACGGGAACGGCTTTAGCCGCAGCAACGGTTGGTGTTTCTACAAATGCAACGGTTCGCGGGGCTTTTCCTGAGATAATGCGCAAGACAAAAAACAATTCAGGGTTGAAATTGTCGTTTTTCCCTTATGAACTTAAGCTACGTCATGCTTTCAATCTCGCAAAATTCAGCCGCACTACCACTCCTGATGTACAGGTAGAACTTGAGTATGACGGTGTGAAGGGTTATGGCGAGGCTTCCATGCCTCCTTATCTTGGCGAGAGCGTGGAAAGCGTAACCAAGTTCTTGGGGAGTTTGGATTTACAACAGTTCAAGGACCCATTTCGTATAGACGAAATTTTGGGATATGTTGATAGTGTGGCTCCCAAAAACTCTGCCGCCAAAGCATCAGTGGACATTGCGCTTCACGATTTGCTTGGAAAACTGATGGGACAGCCTTGGTATAAGATTTGGGGGCTTTCTCCTGAAAAAGCACCCTGTACTTCTTTCACGATTGGCATAGACAAACCGGAAATTGTTAGACAAAAAGTAGAGGAAGCCCGTCCTTACAAGGTGCTCAAGGTAAAGATGGGATTGGATAACGATCGTGAAACTGTGGAAATCATTCGTTCCATGACCGATGTACCCATTTGTGTGGACGTAAATCAGGGTTGGAATGACCGCGAACAGGCTTTGCGCATGATTGACTGGCTTGCCGAAAGAAATTGTTTATTTGTAGAGCAGCCTATGCCAAAGGAAAAATTCGACGATATGGTTTGGCTTAAAAGCCGCAGCTCGTTGCCGCTCATAGCAGATGAGGCTTTCCAGCGCATGGGTGATATTACGCGCCTTGCAGAGGCTTATGACGGAATAAACATAAAGCTTATGAAGAGCACAGGACTGCATGAGGCATACAAGATGGTGATTCTTGCAAGAGCTTTGGGCATGAAAGTAATGCTCGGGTGCATGACCGAAACTTCTTGTGCCGTAAGTGCTGCCGCACAGCTCGCACCTTTGGTGGATTTTGCCGATCTTGACGGAAATCTTCTCATAGCCAATGACCGTTTTGATGGTATGAAGATTGTGAAAGGAAAGGTTACTCTTGCCGACAAACCAGGAATAGGTGTAACACCAATAAAGAAAGGCTAAACCGGGAGATGACTGAAAAGAACAAGGACGTAAAGGAAATGGACGGCATGCACATTATGAGCGATGCCGAGCTTAATCGTAAACTTGACATACTTCTTAAAACGGGGTGTTTGCTCATGGAGAGCCTTGCAGATACGAGCCGCGTGTTGCGAAACATGAAAAGAGTGGCGGCATATTTGGGTTTCCACGAGCAGAATCTGCACATTTCCATAAACTACGATATTATACTTGCAAACCTAAGCGATGAATATCATTCGTTCACAAAGTTCAGACGGTGCGAAGGGCACAGTGTGAACCTTTGGACCATAATGAAAGTGAGCAAACTCACATGGAATTGCATCCGCGACGATTATTCGCTTGAGCGTTATGAAGAAGAACTTGATGCCATACGCAAACACAAACGCAGCTATACGCCGTGGGAAGTGGCAATAGGCGGAGGTTTTGCCTGCGGAGGCTTTTGCATACAATTCGGTTGCGACTGGACGGCTTTTCTTTACGCTTCGATAGCTGCCATACTCGGTTTCCGTTTCAGAATGTGGCTCGGGGCTAAAAAGATGAACGCTTACGTGAGCATTGCTGTTGCTGCTTTTGTGTCAACAATCCTCGCATGGGGATTCATGTTGCTTTCCACCCATACCGATATAGAATGGCTTCGCAGCAAAACGCCCTATCACCCGTTCATGGCGTGTGCTTTGTATATCGTTCCCGGTGTGCCGCTCATCAACTTTGTCAGCGACATGCTTTCGTCTCATGTCAAGACAGGCATAATACGTGCTGTAAACACGTTGATGATTGTATTGGCAATGGCATTCGGTATAGCTTTCGCCATAAACGTTTGCGGAGTGGACAACTTTGTGAAAGATTTATCCATGACCCCTCACCATGAGTATTGGGAGTATTCTGTTGCTGCGGCAATCTCGGCAATGGGATTTTCAATGATATTCAATTGCCCGCCACGTCTGCTTTGTGCTGTGGCTATAGGCGGTATTATTGCCATATGTACGCGAAACCTCGTAAGTTTAGGACCTTCCACAAACAATTTCGGGCTTGATCAGGGTGCGGTAATAGGTTCGTTTGTGGGTTCGGCTGTTATAAGCATTATTTGTACCCGTATAATGCACATTGTTCACGCTCCTCATCAGTGCATATCCATTCCGAGTGTCATTCCTATGATTCCGGGTGTGCTTATGTACCGTGCTCTTTTCGCTTTTATCGACATGCACGGCATCGTGGGTGAAGTTACGGTGGCTATGACCAACATGATCAATGCTTCACTTATTATTCTTTGCATAAGTCTCGGTGTGGCTATTCCGAATGTATTCTTTCGAAAGATGATAGCCCCGAAACGTGAACAGAAGATGGTCAACTTTATTCTGCAACGCAGGTTGAAACACGATGCAACCTTCAATCATGAGGAAGTAAAATAGATATGAAAAAGAAACATAAAGGCGGAAATCGAAAGATTTCCGCCTTTATTGTTTATATGTATCGGTTTATTTCAGTTTTTTGCCGTCTTCGAAAGCATTTCCTGCTTTTTTGCCCAGCTGTATGTAATTGTCGTGTATGGGATCAAAGGTAATGAGGTTCATTTTCTCCGTGTCGGGCTTACCGTCTTCGGCAAGATATTTCTCATCGCAGAGAATGTTCACCACTTCCGCTATTATATAGTAACCGCTTTCCGATTCGTTTAGCTTTTGTTTTATTCTGCATTCCATGGTCATGGGAAAATCGGTGAAAACAGGGGCGTTGATGTTTTCGGATTTTACTGCGTTCCATCCGGCTTTCTTCATTTTGTCCTTGTCTTTCTTTGCACTCACAATACCCACGAAATCCGAAGCTACGAGTGTCTCTGCCGTTGCAAATGCAACCGTGAACTCGTTGCAGCGATTTAGATTTTCCGTTGTGGCATGGGCTCCCATCGAAATCATTATTTCGTGATAGTCCCAAGTTCCCGCCCACGCCGCATTCATAGCGTTTGGTTCGCCGTTTTCATTGTATGTGCCTATAATTAGTACCGGTTGTGGCAAAAGCCATGCTTTTGATCCGAAACTTTTCATTCTTTCCATTTCAACAGGTTTTAGGTTTGTTTTTGAACACGGACAAATGTAGCAATATTTTTTGAGGTCAGGGTGTGCAGGAGCCGGTAAAATTTCAATCGAAAACAGGCCGGCGTGAACACAAAAACCGAATGCATAAATATTCGTTTGCAGATATGTTCGAAAATACAAGGCTTATAATTCAAATTACGAGCCATATATTTTAAAATATGTGCCTTATATTTTGAAATAAATGCCTTGTATTTTTCAATATTTGTAAGCTTTTGAAAAACAAAACCTTATGCGTAACGAGAAAAAGTGCATAAACGACTGCCTGTAAGACGATTGGAAATGACGACATATCCTGACTTTTTTCGGGAAAGCGTGGGGTGGGTTTGTGTTTGTCGTCCGGTTGTGGTTTTGACCCCATGAAACGCTTCCAAGATTCAAATAGTTGAACACTGACGGTATCTGTGCCTCGGAAATTTTGTTCTGTAAGTTGAAATTCGTATCTTTGCGAACAGAAAAATTGCTAGCAAAAATCCTGTTTTGCTTTAATAATAACGATAAAAACAACTGCTATGACCGTAACTCTCATAATATTGGTCCTTACGGTGTTGATGTTTGCAATAGGTAGGCTTCGCTCCGACATAGTTGCGCTTTGTGCGCTTTCCGCTTTGCTTTTGTTTGGTATTCTTACCCCTGTGGAGGCTTTCTCCGGCTTTTCGTCAACGGTGGTAATAATGATGGTGGGACTTTTCGTTGTTGGCGGAGCCATAATGCAGACCGGTTTGGCAAAAGCAGTGGGCGGGCGGATAATGAAGTTGGCCGGTGGAAGCGATACCGCGCTTTTCCTACTTGTGGTAATTGTTACGTCAGTAATAGGAGCGTTTGTAAGCAACACGGGAACTGTGGCATTGATGATGCCGATAGTTGTAGGAATGGCTTCGAGAATGGGCATGCATCCTGCGCGCCTTCTCATGCCGCTGGCATTTGCAAGCAGTATGGGAGGAATGCTTACTCTTATAGGAACTCCCCCGAACCTTGTGATTCAGGACACACTTACGGGTGCGGGGCTCAAACCTCTGGGATTTTTCTCCTTTCTCCCCGTAGGTGTTGTGTGTATGGCAGTGGGAATTGTGGTGATGCTGCCGCTGTGTCGTATGCTCTTGAACAAAAACAAAAAGAACGGCGTTAACGGCAAAGGGAAAAGCAAAACCCTTGATGCACTTGTGAAAGAATACAGATTGAACAACGGTGTGAGCCGTTATCTCATAAAAAAATCTTCATTGGTCAGGGGGAAGAGCGTGGCGGAACTCGATTTGCGAAACCGCTATGGTCTTTCTATTCTCGAGATACGTAACGAAAAAGCCGACAGGAGCGGACTGATAAGAAATGTAACCCAAAGCATAGCAAGTCCCGAACGGGTGCTTGAGGTTGACGATATAATTTATATTCTCGGCGATAAGGAAAAAGCCACAGCCTTTGCAAAAACAAACGGGTTGGAAAGGTTGGGCAACAACAATATTGATTTTTACGAATTGGGCATTGCGGAAATAGTGTTGATGCCCGAATCAAGGCTTATAGGCGTTACGGTAAGAAATTCCGGCTTTCGTGAACGATATAGTATAAATGTGCTTGGCATAAGACGCAACAAGGAATATCTTACAGACAGTCTTCCCGAGGAAAAACTGCATTCCGGCGATGTTCTGCTGGTACAGGGAAAATGGGATAATATATCACGTTTGGGCAACGAGGAGGACGATTGGGTTGTTTTGGGTCAGCCCGAGAAGAAAGCCCAGGAAGTTATTCTAAATTACAAAGCACCCTTGGCGGCTGTCATAATGTTGGCAATGGTTGCGGCAATGGTTTTTGATTTCATCCCCATTGCCCCCGTAACGGCAGTAACCGTGGCGGCATTGTTAATGGTTATTTGCGGATGTTTCAGGAATGTGGAAGCGGCATATAAGACCATAAACTGGGAAAGTATAATTCTCATAGCCGCCATGATGCCAATGTCGGTGGCTTTGGAGAAGACGGGAGTTTCGGCAATGGTTTCCCATTCGCTCGTGTCGGCTCTCGGCTCTGTGGGACCGGGTGCATTGCTTTGCGGAGTGTATTTCACAACCTCGTTGCTGACAATGTTTATAAGCAACACGGCTACGGCGGTTCTGATGGCACCTATAGCACTGACGGCAGCGGCAGAAATAGGCGTAAGTCCTTATCCATTCCTTTTTGCGGTAACTCTCGGGGCGAGCATGTGCTTTGCTTCGCCGTTTTCAACGCCGCCCAACGCTCTTGTAATGCACGCCGGCGAGTACACATTCGGAGATTATGTAAAAGTGGGCTTGCCCCTGCAGGTGATAATGGGAATAGTGATGACGTTTGTCCTGCCGTTGCTGTTTCCTTTCTGAATAATAAGGTATAAATAAGTAAGCGAAATATGAAGATGAAAAAGAAAATGATTCTGACAGGCTTGGCTGTCGCGCTTGTCGCTGTGTCGGTAATGGGATATGCGAATGTGAAAAAGCCCAAGGCAATGCGCCGCACCAATGACGGCACTTATATTGTAACAACTGGGAAAATAGGCAAAAACATAAAAGGATATGCCGGACAGACACCTGTAAAAGTTTATATTAAAAACGATGCTGTGGTGAAAGTAGAGGCATTGCCCAACGAAGAAACCGCAGGAATCTTTTCGAAGGTTAGGGAAAAACTTCTCGTAAAGTGGAACGGAATGAAAGTCGAGAAGATTGTGCGTTCGGATGTGGACGGCGTTTCGGGAGCAACCTATTCAAGTAAAGCCGTAAAGGAAAATGTTAAATGCGCCGTCAAATATTACTTGGATAACAAATAAATATGGTATAGAGAAAAAAGATTTACATTCTTATGCAGTTTTTCAAAAAAAAAAAAACAGAATAAAAATAATTTTTCTACCTTTGCAAAAATGCAAAAATCAAAGAAATGAAAAACCAAAGAATCTATCTTTGTCTTGCTCATATGAGTGGTAATGAAATGAAATACATTCAAGAGGCGTTCGATGCCAATTGGGTTGTTCCTCTCGGACCGAATGTAAACGGAGTGTCGGAATCTTTATTCAAAACCGGCTTGTGTTTGCCGAGTGGTCCCTGTGTGAGCGAAGAAGATGCCAAATATATTGTGGAGCAGATGAAATCGCTTTGTGAATAACTACAATTTTGTGCTGTATGTATAAGAAATTTATTGGCTGGCTATTTGATAGAAATGTACTACCATACTGGTGTATTTTGCTTGCAGACTGTGGAATTGTGCTTTTCTCGGCTGTTCTATGCATTGCAATAGACCGTGGAGCAAACGTAGACCTTTTGTCCGTAGGCAAGACGCTTTGTTTTTATCTGCTTTTCTATATATTGGGCTTTAGAATAATGCACACTTACAAGGGAGTGCTTCGTTATTCTTCGTTCGTGGATTTATATCGCATTGGTGTGGCTATGTTCATAAGTACGGTGCTGATTGCTTGCGTGCGAGTCTTTTTCCGTGGCGACGAAATGTTCGCACCAATAAGATTCCGCGAGTTGTTGGGGATTTTTGTTGTGGGAACTGCCATGATGGGTGCTTTGAGAGTGTTGGTAAAATATTTGTATGACCACTTTTTGCCCACCAATGCCGCCAAACGTGTGTTTATATACGGCGTGAAACGCGGAGGAATAGGTTTGGCTAAGACTATAAACAGCGACGAAACTAAAAAGTACAATCTTTGCGGCTTTGTGAGTGATGAAAGCGATATGGTTGGCAAGATTCTTATGGGTGTGAAAGTGCACCCGAAGAACAAAGAACTGATTCCATATATGAAACAGCACGAAATACAGGCTTTGCTTGTGTCGCCGTTAAGACAAGATGCGTTTACAAACGACAATGATTTTGTTGATGCGCTGATAAATGCAGGCATTTCCATTTATACAATTAACCCCGCCGAGAAATGGGATGGAAAAAGTGATTTGAATGTAAGAAAATTTCGCGAGGTGGAGATTGAAGATTTGCTTCCACGCGATGAAATAACCGTTGATCTTGGAGCTGTGGGCGAAATGTTGAAAGGCAGATCGGTTCTGATTACCGGAGCGGCTGGTTCTATTGGCAGCGAAATCCTCAAGCAGGTGGCGCAATTCGCTCCGGGCTGTATTATTTCGGTTGACGAGGCAGAGACTCCCTCACATGATATTCGCCTTATGATGCGCAATGAATTTCCTGATGTGAAATGCGAAACAATAGTTACCACCATTTGCCGCAGGGAACGAATGGAAAACATATTCAAAACATACCGTCCCGATTACGTGTTCCATGCTGCGGCTTACAAACATGTTCCCATGATGGAGGACAACCCTTGCGAGGCTGTTGAAAACAATATTGATGGAACACGAATAGTTGCAGATTTGGCGGTGAAGTACGGCACAAAGAAATTTGTCATGATTTCAACCGACAAAGCCGTTAATCCCACGAACGTAATGGGGTGTTCAAAACGCATTTGCGAGATATACGTGCAAAGTCTGAACAAAGCACAAAAAGAAGGTAGGATTCAGGGAAATACACAATTCGTAACCACACGTTTCGGAAACGTTCTCGATTCCAACGGCTCGGTAATTCCTTTGTTCAAAGAGCAGATAAAAGCCGGCGGACCTGTTACGGTTACCCACCCGGACATAATAAGATTTTTCATGTTGATTCCCGAAGCGTGCAAATTGGTTCTCGAAGCCGGCACAATGGGCAAAGGCGGCGAGATATTCGTTTTTGACATGGGCAAACCTGTAAAGATTGCCGATTTGGCTCGAAGAATGATTCGTCTTAGCGGTGTGAGCAATGTCGAGGTGGTTTACACCGGACTTAGGGACGGCGAAAAGCTATACGAGGAGGTATTGAACGACAAGGAACTCACCATGCCTACGTTCAATCCTAAAATTAAAATAGCCAAAGTACGCGAATACGATTACGGAGAAGTGGCAAAATCCATAGATGACCTTATTAAGACAAGCTACGAGTTTGATGTGATGAAGGTTGTAAAAAAAATGAAGGAAATTGTGCCCGAGTATAAAAGCAAGCATTCCGTTTACGAGCAATTGGATTGAATCAAGAGCATCTTTTATGCAGAAAATTTTGCATAACAATGCTTCGTGAATTTACTGTTAGTGCTTCTTGAAAAAAACATAAGGCACTTTCTAAAAAATACAAGGCACTTATTTTAAAATAAATGCCTTGTATTTTAAAATATATGGCTTGTATTTTTGCCTTTTTCAGAAGCCTGAAAAATAGCAACTTATAAAAGCTGGTTTTTAGCGGTTGCAGGAAGAGAATTTTGTGCATGTAAATCGAATAGAGATGTGATTTATGCAAAAACATTCAAAACCGGCATCGCCTTTTATGGCATTGAATCATGTCCTTTTTATAAACAAGCCGGGATAATTGCTATTCATGAATGCAAATAACGGGAATGTGGACTTTTATCACGCTCGGGAAACGGCACTTTTGTATTTGTAAACGAAATAAAACAGGAAAATAAGCCGTGGAAATAAGGTAAAATAGTAATTTTGCAATAAACGAGGCAGAAATGCCCGTTGGAATTATATGTGTAACAAATGGGTTGGAAAGACCCGCAAAGAATAGGAAAGTTATGGCAATAATTAAATGTCCGGAGTGTGGTCATGAGGTATCGGATGCGGCTGACAGATGTCCGAATTGCGGCGTGTCGATAGCAGGAAATATAAAAACCTGTCCCGATTGCGGCAGAGTGGTGTTGAAGAATGCAGAAAAATGCCCCTCGTGTGGCGCGAAACTCGAATGTTTCCGTGAAACTTCTGCAGAAAGTTTGGGGAACGGCAACCGGCAAAAGTCGTACAAAAACATAGATCCTTATGCCCCGGGCGCAGACGAGAAAAAGAAAGGGAACAAGGGTGTTATTGTAGGAATCATAGTGGCTGTGGTTGTCATTGCACTTGGTGTGGTGGCGTATACTCTTGTTCAAAAATCGCAGAAAGCCCAAAACGAACAGGATGCTTACGAAGAAGTTATCGCATCTAATGATACGGCTCTTTACAGTCAGTATTTGCGCGATTTTCCCGACGGGAAACATAGCGAAGAAGTCGAGGCAAAGTTGAAAGAACTTGTTGCAGAAATAAACGATTGGAATGATGCCTGTGTCAATAACATAAAGAGCGGTTTTATAACCTTTTTGAGCAATCATCCCAACAGTTCGTTTGAGCAGGCTTGCAAAGACAAGATAGACTCTTTGGATTATGTCGATGCACTGTCGGCAAATACCGTTGAGGCTTTGCAGATGTATGTCAACAGTCATCCCGACGGAAAATATGTAGATGAGGCTGAGCAGGCGCAAACTAATATCGCGTCCATGAAAGTTCAGCCTGCGGAAGCTTCGACAATTAAGAGTGTGTGCTCGCAGTTCTTTACGTCTCTTGCGAACAAGGACGAGGCTTCGCTCACATCAACTGTTGCAGCCGTAATGGACAATTTTCTGAACAAACACAACGCCACCCATTCGGACGTTATAGCATTTGCAAATAAATTGACTGCAGAAATGCACAATGCAGTCTTTACAATAAACAATGATTACAAGATTCATAAGGTGAAAACAGACACTGATGCGTTTTCTTTCGATGTAACTTTCAGCGTTGACGGGAATGCTTCGACACACGACGGTCAGGAAAAAGTGATAACCTATTTTGTAACGGCAAGAATTAATCCCGATATGAAAATATCTTCGTTGAACATGCGCCGTGCGGCTTCAAACGAAAACGAATAAACTTGAAACTAAAAAGCAATGATAAGGATAGCAATACAATCTAAAGGACGACTCCACGATGATACAATGGCTCTGCTTGCAGAGGCAGATATAAAACTAAGTGTCTCAAAACGCACACTTATTTCGGATTCTACGACATTCCCTTTGCAGGCTCTGTATTTGCGCGATGACGATATTCCCGAAACTGTGTCAAACGGTGTGGCAGATTTGGGCGTTGTTGGAGAAAACGAATTCCTCGAACGCGGATATGATGCAGAAGTTGTGTCGCGTCTTGGCTTCGGTAAATGTCGTTTGTCTCTTGCCGTGCCAAAGGAGACTTCTTATAACGGTTTGTCATGGTTTAACGGACGTAAGATAGCTACTTCATACCCTAATATTCTCAAGAAATTTCTTGACGAAAAGGGTGTGAAAGCCGAAGTTCAGGTAATCAATGGCAGCGTGGAGATTTCTCCAGCAATAGGTTTGGCAGATGCCATATTCGATATAGTAAGTTCCGGTTCCACACTCGTAAGTAATAATTTGCGCGAAGTGGAAACCGTAATCAAGAGTGAGGCTTTGCTCATAGGAAATCGTAACATGAGCGATGAAAAGCGCGATGTTCTGAAAGAATTGCTTTTCCGCATTAAAGCCGTGCGCAGTGCAGAAGACAAGAAATATGTTCTAATGAATGCTCCGCGCGAGAAACTTGATGACATCATATCTGTTCTTCCCGGCATAAAGAGTCCTACCGTAATGCCTTTGGCAGATGAAAACTGGTGTAGCGTACATACGGTGTTGGAAGAAAAACGTTTTTGGGAAATCATAGGTCAACTGAAAGAAAAAGGTGCGCAGGGCATACTTGTTGTGCCTATAGAAAAAATGATTTTGTAAACCTTTTCCGCGAAGATGAAATATTACGAAAATCCCTCCCCTGACAAATGGGATGAAATACTAAAGCGTCCCGCGAAAAAGACAAAGGAGCTACACGAGGTCGTAGGTAAGGTTTTGGATGACGTTCGTAGTAACGGCGATTCCGCTTTGAAGAAATACGAATTGCAGTTTGATAAAGTTGCACTCGAAGAACTGGCGGTGAGCGAGGAAGAGTTTACGGAAGCACAGGCTTGTGTTTCGCAGGAACTGAAAGATGCCATCCAAATAGCCCATTACAATATATATAAGTTCCATGCTGCGCAGAAATTTTCTCCCATACGTGTTGAAACGTGCAGGGGAATAGTTTGCGAGCAAAGGGCTGTGCCCATAGAAAAAGTAGGTTTGTATATCCCGGGAGGCACCGCGCCTTTGTTTTCTACGGTATTGATGCTTGCAGTTCCCGCTAAAATTGCAGGATGTAGTGAAATAATTTTGTGCACACCGCCCGATAAAGATGGGAAATGCAATCCTGCTGTATTATATTCCGCAAAAGTTTCCGGCGTTTCCAAAATATATAAAGTTGGCGGCGCACAGGCAATCGCGGCAATGGCTTACGGAACGGAGAGCGTGCCTAAGGTGGATAAGATTTTCGGACCCGGCAATCAATATGTGGTTGCTGCCAAGCAATTAGTCTCACTTGAAGATGTTGCAATAGATATGCCCGCAGGACCAAGTGAGGTTGAAGTTATAGCAGATGCCGAGTCTAATCCCGTTTTCGTAGCTGCGGATTTGCTAAGTCAGGCAGAGCACGGCGTAGATAGTCAGGTTGTTCTCGTGGCAACTGACAAAAATATAATTGAAGCGGTAAATGCTGAACTTGTGAAGCAACTTCAGCAGCTTCCCCGCAAAGAAATTACAGAGAAAGCACTTCAAAACAGCAAAGTAATATATGTTCCTACCGATGATATGGTAGTTTCGCTTTCCAATGCTTATGCTCCGGAACATTTGGTGATTTCTACGAAAAACTGTGATAGTATTGCAGAAAAAATAACTCACGCAGGTTCTGTATTCTTAGGTGCGTTCTCGTGTGAAAGTGCCGGTGATTATGCTTCGGGAACCAATCACACTTTGCCCACAAAGGGATATGCCAAAGCGTATAGCGGTTTGTGTCTTGACAGTTTCATGCGAAAAATTACCTTTCAGCGTTTATCTTCCGACGGTGTCAAGTCCATTGGAAAAGCTGTGGAATTAATGGCAGAAGCCGAGGGACTTGATGCGCATAAGAATGCAATGACTGTAAGGTTGAACTATGTAAACGGCTTGACGGAATGAATATAGATTTAAGCAAACTTGTTCGTGAAAACATTCAAAAGCTTGCGCCGTACAGCTGTGCAAGGAATGAGTTCGACGGAGAGGCGAAAGTTCTTCTCGATGCTAATGAGAATCCTTTTAATTCCCCGTATAACAGATACCCTGATCCTTTGCAAAGGGAACTGAAAAGCAAAATATCCAAGATAAAAGGTGTTCCTGTTGATAATATCTTTTTGGGAAACGGCAGTGACGAGGCAATAGATTTATGTTTTAGGGTTTTTTGTAATCCCGGAAAAGATAACGTGGTTGCAATAGAACCTACTTACGGCATGTACCGTGTGGCGGCTGATATAAACGATGTGGAATATCGCCCGGTGCTTTTGGACGAAAACTTTTCTCTTAATGCCGATAAACTGTTGCAGAGTACCGATGAGCGCACAAAGTTGATATTTATTTGTTCTCCCAATAACCCGAGCGGTAATTCTCTTTCGCCTGAAGAAATAAAAAAAGTTCTTGACGGTTTTAACGGAATCGTAGTCATAGACGAAGCATATTCCGACTTTACAAAACAACCTCAATTCCGCAATAAACTTTCCGAATATTCCAATGCCATAGTGCTTAATACGTTCTCAAAAGCGTGGGGGTGTGCTGGTATTCGATTGGGGATGGCTTTTGCTTCAAAAGAGATTATTTCATATTTCAACAAGGTAAAATATCCGTACAACATAAATATTCTTACTCTGCAAGAGGCTGATAAAATGCTTTCCGGGCGTTATGAAGTTGACAAATGGGTTAGTATTATTCTTGAAGAGCGCGGATGTTTGACGAATGCGGTATCTATTCTTCCGTATTGTGAGAAGGTTTATCCCACAGATTCCAATTTCTTTCTTGCCAAATTTGATGATGCCACAAAACTTTATAATTATCTTGTAAATTGCGGTGTGATTGTTAGAAATCGCAGCAGTGTGAAACTTTGCGGAAACTGTCTCAGGATTACCGTAGGTTCTCAGAGCGAAAATTCACTGTTGCTTTCTGCAATGCGTAAATACAAACATTGAAAAACAGATGCAGAAAGTTTTATTTATAGATCGCGACGGAACTCTCGTAAAGGAACCAACAGACGAACAGGTAGATTCTTTTGAAAAATTGGAATTCATGCCCGGTGTTTTCAATGCCATGCGCACGATAGCAAATCTTACCGATTATAAGTTTGTCATGGTTACAAATCAGGACGGACTTGGAACGGATTCTTTTCCTGAGGATACTTTTTGGCCTGTACACAATTTTATTCTGAAAACATTGCAAGGCGAGGGCATTGTGTTTGATGAAGTTCTTATCGACCGCACTTTTCCCGAGGACAATTGTCCCACACGCAAGCCTGGAACGGCAATGCTCACGGATTATATCAACGGAGATTGCGACATGGAACATAGCTATGTTATAGGCGACAGAGATACGGACGTAATGCTTGCGAAAAATCTCGGGTGCAAAGCTTTGAAACTTTCAGAAGATATGCCTTGGAGTAAAATTACCGAGATTGTAGTAGCCGGTGCAAGGCGTGCGCAGAAAAGAAGAACCACTCACGAGACAGACGTGTTTGTTTCTCTCAATCTCGACGGTGTAGGTAACTGCGACATATCCACGGGAATCGGCTTTTTCGACCACATGTTGGAGCAAATAGCAAAACATGGAAACATTGACCTTGACATAAAAGTAAAGGGAGACCTTAATGTTGATGAGCATCACACCATTGAGGACACGGCAATAGTTTTGGGACTTTGCCTTCGTGAGGCTTTGGGAGACAAGAGGGGAATACAAAGATACGGATTCTGTCTTCCCATGGACGATTGCCTGTGTCAGGTTTCACTGGACTTTTCCGGTCGTCCGTGGACGGTGTGGAATGCTGATTTTCACCGCGAAAAAATAGGCGACATGCCTACCGAAATGTTCCTTCACTTTTTCAAGAGTCTTGCCGACAATGCTATGATAAATCTCAATGTGAAGGCGGAGGGCGAGAACGAACATCATAAGATAGAAGGCATATTTAAGGCTTTTGCGCGGGCGTTGAAACTCGCCGTACATCGCGATTTACAACATTTCTATCTGCCTTCTTCAAAAGGAACTCTTTGAAAATTTTCGGCATAATGCTGCGTGTCGCTTTTTTATTTATGATTGTGGCGTTTTTTGTTTCTTGCGAAAAATCGCCTTTGTCAGATCCTGAAAAGAAACCCGACATCCCGCAGCCCGTAAATCCCACGGACACAGTGGCTCGTGGCGATTCTGCAGACGTATATCTCACAGTGCTTCAGGCAAAGGCTTTTGTCGAGAAAATGCAAGAGGATTCCACTTTCACGATAACTGCCAATGGAATTGTTGGATATATAGTTGGCGTGATAAACGGCACTTCACTTGTGGCTGCCGACTTTAATCCGCCGTTCATGGTTAGAAGTAATATTCTCATAGCCGATAATCCGGTGGAAAACAACGTGGATAAATGCATGCCTGTCCAACTTGCCAACAATACAAGTTTTCGCAATGAGTTGAATCTTGCTGACAATCCTGCGAATTTGGGAAAAAAGATAATTGTAGAGGGATCTATTTCCGATTATTTCAGGACTTACGGCATAAAACCTTTGACTTCTTATCAATGGGTAAGTGTTGGCTCGGATTCCACGACTACAAATCCTGCGGACAACAATCCTGTCATTTCTGACAAGCCGGAAGTTATTGAGGGCGGGCGATAATTTTTTTTGTACTTCCTGCCGGTATTTTTAGTGGGAAGCATTTCCTGATTTTTGTGTTATGTTTTTTTAGTTCCGAAATAGCTTGGGGAGTTTACGGAAATGTAGCTTTACGATGCTATTCGGGAAATCAAAAAAATTACATGGCTTATTGTAAAAAATACGAGCCATATATTTTAAAATATATGGCTCGTAATTCAAAATACATGGCTTGTATTTTTTTGTGCATTGCACCGTAAAAATAAAAATGTCTGATATTTGTTACACAGTATTCATTATTAATGTTTTACAAATAACGTCCGTCAATGGAAAAATTCTGTCTTGCAAAAACTTTTGCGTTCAAAAAACGAATCGAATTTTTTGCCAAACAAAACATGAGAATTTAGCGTTTTTTGTCATACTTTTCAAACAGACAAAAGAGTACCGGAACAAGGAAAAGCAGTGCCGGCGTGCCGACAATCATGCCTCCCAAAACACCCATGCCTATGGAAATATCGCCCTTTGCGCCTGCGCCGGTTGAGAAAACCAATGGCAGCATGCCGAAAATCATTACCGTGGCGGTCATTACTATCGGTCGGAAGCGCAAACGGGCGGCGGCGAGTGCGGCAGCCGTTATGGAAAGTCCGTTCTCGCGTCTTAGTTTTACGGCAACCTCTGTGAGCAATATTGCAGTCTTTGCCAACATGCCTATGAGCATCACAAGACCCGTTTGCATGTATATGTTGTTTTCAATGTCGAACACGGAAGCCAAAACGAAACTGCCCAAAAGTCCGAAAGGTATTACAAGGAGAATGGCAAACGGTATGAGCAAGCTTTCATAAAGAGAACTAAGAATCAAATATATGAAAACCATGCTGATAATCAGAATTACGGCGGTGGTGTTGCCTTGCGAGGACTCTTCTCTTGACATTCCGCTCAACTCGTAGCCATATCCCACAGGCAGAGTCCGTGCTGCTACTTCGCTAATGGCTTGCAGAGCCTGTCCCGAACTATATCTTGCTGCAGGAGTGCCGTTTATTCTTATTCCCGGGAAAAGATTGAAGTGCGTTAAGTATTCCAGTCCGTTTATTTTCTTGAGTGTTACATATTCACTCAAAGGTGAAAGAAAACCGTCGCCGCCTTTGACGTACATGTACGAGAGTGATTGTTCATTAAGTCGGAATTGCGGCGAAGCCTGAACCATTACGCGCTTCACATTGCAACGTTTAGCCATTTGGTAAGCGTGTAGTGTGTCGCGTATGTTTTGCGGCTGTAAAATTTCGAGTTTCAGCAAGTCTTCTGTCGGAGTTGTGGCAAGCTGTGTGTCCTCTTCGGGAGTGAGAGCCGGCATGCGGTGTCCCGATTGACTGGAAATGGTTACGCCTACTCCGCCGGGTTCGATGATTTTCCCTACTTCTTCAAGCAATACCGCCGTGCCGTACAGGTCAACTTTGAGAATTGTTTCAACAGAAGCCTGACTTGGCGAAACTCCTGCGGCATTTATCAACATGGAAACCCTGCCTAAGTTTTGAGCCTCGTTTATAAGTTGACGTATTGAGGTTCATGAGGCAAGATTCATCTCGAAAGGCGTGGCATCATAGCCTGCCATGTTCATTGTGTTGCAGATGTTTTGGGCGTTTTCTATGTTTTTGTCGCCAATGATGATTTTCTTGCCGTAGCCAATGCGACGGGCAACAGCCATACCTATTTGTCCCGCGCCTGTAAGTATTATAACTTCTTTCATCATCTTTGTTGTTTTAATGTTTCACCGTGTATCTCAACCACACAACGTCTGTGCCTTCCCATTGACTCACTTTATTAAGTTTTAAGCGGTAAGGTGTGTCATTGTCCTTGATTATTCCGTCAAACACGGCAGTTTGCCCTTTTCGCCCGTCAATTCCCGGAGCCACCATTGCGCTCACTTCGTCAACCAGACCGCTCGACAGAAAGCCTCCGCATATATGTCCGCCGCCCACAACGGCTATTCTTTCTATGCTGAAGCGTTCGTGTGCCAACTGCATGGCGCGGGCTAAATCGACAGTGCCTTTGCCTGTGGAAATCCACGAAATTCCACGGTTGCGCAATGCCTGCAAATGTTCTTCGGTTACGTCCTCGCTCATAATGCAAAGCAATGGGAAACCGTCGGCAGCGTTGTCTTTTCACTGCAGATGCCCATGGGTATCCATAACTATGGTATATTCGTCGGATTTTACCGCAATATTCACGGACTCTTCACCCTTGACGGTTCCTTTTGTCTCGGAAACTTCACATTCCACGGCGGAATTTTCCAAAGCTGCGGTTACTCTGCCCGAAAGCTTTGAGCATTTCCCCAATTCGTCCAATGCTTCGTAATATTCGTCGCCACTAATTTGTGCCATAACGGGACAGTCTATTCTCCCGTCCAATGATGTCATCATGTGAACCATGATATAAGGTCTCTTCATATCTCTTGTTTTTTATGTTTATAGTTGTTTTTGCTTAAAAAGTAGAACACCGATTGTCATAATGCCAAATTAGTTTGATTCATCAAAAACAAAATAAAACATATTGCAGACATTATTACCCCGAATGCGGATATTCATAAATTCAATGGTTTTGAATAGAAATATGTAGGCATAAAAATGCAAAAGAACGGCATTCGCGAAGGGCATGCCGGGATGTGTTTGAAAACATAAGGCATATAATAAAAAATACAAGGCACATATTTTAAAATAAGTGCCTTATATTTCAAAATATATGGCTTGTATTTTTGAACATAAATAAGTGGCTTATTTATAAAGTCTTACAAAAAAACGATTTTGAGGTATTGCGGGAAAAGAAAAACTGCATATTGAACGTGTAAAATCATACATATTTCAATATGCATAAATGTATATATAAGCGGTTTCCAAGCCTGTAAGTGAAAAGTAATTGCTAATTTTGCAGTAAATCCGAAAAAGTATAAATAAAATGGCTTTCAAGGCAGGAAATGCGGGTAGATGGGCCGGACGACACAAGTGTTTGATATTCGTTGTCTTTTTTGTGGTGGAAATAAGTTTTCTTGACCACAACAGCCTGCTGTGTCGCTATAGAACAAACCGCGAACGCGCAGTGCTGGCAGCCGAACTCGAACGCTATCGTCAGTCGTGCGAGAACGATACTCGCGAGTTGCATGCTCTTGAAACCGACAGCAGAGCCGTGGAACGCATAGCGCGTGAGCGTTATTTCATGAAAGCTGCCGACGAGGACGTTTATGTTGTGGAATATTCCGATGGCGATGCTTCGGACAAATCTTATAATGATGGGCAAACTCAGTAAGTTGGGTATTATGATATATGACGCATCGGCAGTGTTGATGACGTTGTGTCTTTTGTTGGTTCAATCTTCATGGAACCGGTATGTGCCGTATGTTTACGGCGTTGCTTCGCTTGTGTTTTTCGTAATGCAGTACAGAAGCAGGTATCGTGGCGGCAATATAGTTGTAAGGCGTTTACAGCGACAGCAACTGTTGGGCGGCGTATTCCTTGTGATAGCTTCCGCAGCAATATGGATGGGAGTGAACAGCGTATGGCCTTTGCGCCATAACGAATGGATAGTGGTAGTAACCATAGGAGCGTGGATGGAATTGTACACTGCGTTCCGATTGCCAAAAGAAATAGAAAAGGAGAATTATGATAAAAAATGACGACAAGGCACTCGTAGTGCTCAGTGGCGGGCAGGATTCCACTACATGTCTGTTTTGGGCAAAAGAGCATTTCGCAGAAATCTGGGCAATAACGTTTTCATACGGACAACATCATGTGTCGGAAATAAAGGCTGCGGAAGAAGTGGCACGCATAGCCGGCGCAAAATGGGAATTGCTTGATGTGCCTTTGGTGGGAAGCCTGGGCAAAAATTCTTTGACCTGTCCCGATGTGAAAATGGACGAAGAAAAACCTGCGGGCGGTCCTCCCAATACATTTGTTCCGGGACGTAATTTATTCTTTCTTAGCATAGCGGCTGTTTATGCACGCGAACGCGGAATACGCCATTTGGTAACGGGAGTGGGACAGACCGATTTTAGCGGTTATCCCGACTGTCGCGATACTTTTGTGAAGAGTCTTAATGTTACCCTTAACCTTGCAATGGAGGAACAGTTCGTGATTCATACGCCTTTGATGTGGATTGATAAAAAAGAAACCTGGGCAATGGCAGACGAGCTAGGAGTGCTTGACATTGTAAAGGAAAAAACCGTAACTTGTTACAATGGTGTTCCCGGAGATGGCTGTGGTCATTGTCCGGCTTGCAAACTTCGCAAGCACGGATTGGAGAGCTATCTGAACGAAAAAAAGAAGAAATAAAATGAACAGGGCTGGCGACAATCTGAAAGCTTTGGGAAGTAAGACCAAATACTCAATGGACTATGCTCCGGAGGTGTTGGAAACTTTCGAAAACAAACATAAGGAGAATGATTATTGGGTTAGATTCAACTGTCCCGAATTTACGAGTCTTTGTCCTATAACTGGGCAGCCTGATTTCGCAGAAATTCGTATAGAATACATACCTGACGTAAAAATGGTGGAGAGCAAGAGCTTGAAACTATATTTGTTCAGTTTCAGAAATCATGGAGATTTTCACGAAGATTGCGTGAACATCATAATGAAAGACCTTATCAGGCTGATGAATCCCAAGTATATAGAAGTGGAAGGGTTGTTCACACCGCGCGGAGGCATAAGCATATATCCGTATGCAAACTATGGCAGACCGGGAACAAAGTATGAGGCTCTTGCCGAGCATCGAATGAACAATCATGATTTGAAATAAAAACAACAGAACTACACAAATATGTTTGAAAATCTGACAGACCGCCTTGAACGATCTTTTAAGGTTCTAAAAGGTGAAGGAAAAATAAGCGAAATAAATGTTGCGGAAACCTTGAAAGAGGTAAGAAGGGCATTGTTGGACGCAGACGTTAACTATAAGGTGGCAAAGTCTTTTACCGATACGGTAAAAGAAAAGGCTTTGGGCATGGATGTGCTTACAAGTGTGAAACCTGGACAGTTGATGGTGAAACTTGTGCACGACGAACTGGCTCGCCTTATGGGTGGCGATACTTCAGAAATAGTTCTTGAAAGTCGTCCTGCGGTTATTCTCATGTCCGGTTTGCAAGGCTCGGGAAAAACAACCTTTTCCGCGAAATTGGCAAATTGGCTGAAACAGAAGAAAAACCGCAAACCTTTGCTCGTTGCGTGCGATGTTTATCGTCCTGCCGCTGTTGACCAGTTAAAAGTGCTTGGTGAGCAGATAGGCATTCCCGTATATAGCGAACCGGATTCGAAAGCTCCCGTAGATATAGCTCTAAACGCCGTAAAGGAAGCAAAAGCAAAGGGCAGTGATGTTGTAATAATAGACACTGCCGGACGACTTGCCATAGACGAAGAAATGATGAACGAGATTTCAGCAATAAAGAAAGCTGTGAATCCCGATGAAACTCTCTTCATTGTTGATTCAATGACCGGTCAGGACGCTGTTAACACTGCAAAGGAGTTTAACGAGAGACTCGACTTCAATGGCGTGGTACTGACAAAACTTGACGGCGATACGCGCGGTGGTGCAGCTTTGTCTATACGAACAGTAGTTGACAAACCTATAAAATTTATAGGCACGGGCGAGAAAATGGAAGCTCTCGATGTTTTCCATCCAATGCGAATGGCAGATCGTATATTGGGTATGGGAGATATTGTTTCTCTTGTGGAACGTGCCCAAGAACAGTATGACGAAAAAGCTGCACGCCGTCTGCAAAAGAAAATAGCAAAGAACCAGTTTGACTTCAATGACTTCCTTGCGCAAATAGCCCAAATAAAGAAAATGGGAAATATCAAGGATTTGGTATCAATGATTCCCGGTATTGGAAAAGCCGTGAAAAATATAGATATTGACGATAATGCGTTCAAAAGCATCGAAGCAATTATTTATTCAATGACTCCGCAGGAACGTTCGAATCCGGAAATTATAAACGGGAGTCGTCGCAGGCGTATTGCTGCCGGTTCTGGTACGGATTTGCAGGAAGTAAACAGATTGCTAAAGCAGTTTGAGCAGACTCGCAAAATGATGTATCAGATGACGGGCGGACGTATGCAGCAAATGATGGCAAGAATGAAAAGATAGTTTTCCAACAAAATAAAAAAGAACACAATGCAATTAATAGACGGAAAGCAAACAGCCGCATTAATAAAGGCGGAGATAGCAAAGGAAGTAGAATCACTTGTAAAAGACGGCATGCGTCGTCCGTGCCTTGCCGCAATACTCGTAGGGCATGACGGAGGTAGCGAAACTTATGTGGCAAACAAAGTAAAAGCCTGCGAAGTTTGTGGGTTCAAGTCGATACTTGTTAGATATGAAGATACCGTTACCGAAGAGGAACTTTTGCAGAAAGTAAAAGAACTTAATGCAGACTCAGAGGTTGACGGAATAATCGTACAGTTGCCCTTGCCCAAACATATATCAGAGCAAAAAGTTATAGAGACAATTGATTATCATAAGGACGTAGACGGTTTTCATCCGATAAACGTGGGACGTATGGCAATAGGTTTGCCTTCTTTTGTTTCTGCTACTCCAAAAGGAATAATGGAATTGCTCAAGCGTTACGAAATAGAAACTTCCGGCAAAACTTGTGTAGTATTGGGAAGAAGTAATATTGTGGGAAAACCTATGGCGCAACTTATGATGCAAAAAAACAACGGAGATTCAACTGTAATTGTTTGCCACAGTCATACCAAAGACATAAAATCTTTTTGCCGTCAGGCAGACATAATAATAGCAGCTTTGGGACAGCCTGATTTTGTTACGGCAGATATGGTAAAACCCGGGGCTGTGATAATAGATGTTGGTACTACACGTGTTCCTGATTCTTCAAAGAAGAAAGGATTCCGCCTTAACGGTGATGTAAAATTCGATGAAGTTTCTCCCATTTGCTCGTATATTTCGCCCGTTCCGGGTGGTGTGGGTCCTATGACCATTTGTTCTTTGATGCAAAACACATTGCTTGCGGCTACTCACAAATTATATAAATAATGGAACAGAAGCTACGCATGACATGTTTCGTGGCAAACGAACACGAAGCCGTAGAGAATACTTTCTTTGCTGTAAAGAAACTTCCCAAGAAAGTTAAGCCGGAATCAACTTCGGCACTAAAATATATAGCAAAGTATTGTGATAGCCCGATAGTTTTGTTTTCGCAGAAACCGGAGTATCTGCGTTTTTCGGAAGATTCTGCGAAACGTTTAGAAGATTTGTTCGTTTCATCCAAAGCTTTGATTGCTTATTCAGATTATAGTGATGAACACGAAGACGGAAGTATTACTTCTCATCCATTAATAGATTATTCGTCGGGTTCGGTTAGCGATAGTTTTGAATTTGGTAAAGCTATTATTGTTTCTGTAGATGCGATAAAGAAATTTGTATCGGAATCAAATAAATCGTATAGCTTTGCCGGTGTTTATGCTTTCCGTTTATGGGCAAGCCGCAAAGGAAAGATTTTGCATATAGCCGAGAATCTTTATACTGCGGTACAGGAAGACAAACGAAAGAGTGGGCAAAAGCAGTTTGATTATTTGAATCCGCAACTTCACCGTCGCCAAAAAGAAATGGAAGCAGCATTTACGGAATATCTTAAAGATATAAATGCTTATATTTCTCCCGCGCAGATTAAACCGGTAGACTTTTCTAAGGACGGAGGTTTTAAGTATGAGGCTTCGGTTGTTATTCCCGTGAGAAATCGTGTGCGTACCGTGGCGGATGCAGTTAATAGTGCTCTTTCGCAGAAGGCTAATTTTGATTTCAATGTTATTGTTGTAGATAATCATTCTACAGATGGAACAACGGAAACTTTGGAAAAATTGGCAAAAGAGAATCCGCGAGTGGTACATATAATACCAGAACGTAAAGATTTGGGAATCGGCGGATGCTGGCAACTTGCGGCAGATGATGAACGCTGCGGAAGATTTGCGGTACAACTTGATAGCGATGATATTTATTCCGACAATAATACTCTTAGTAAGATTGTAAGTCGTTTTCATCGTACTCATGCTGCCATGGTTATTGGCAGTTATCGTCTTGTGAATTTCGAATTGAATACGTTGCCTCCCGGAGTAATTGACCATAAAGAGTGGACCTCTGCAAACGGAAGAAACAATGCTTTGCGCATAAATGGTCTCGGTGCTCCACGTGCATTCTATACTCCAATGCTTCGCGAAATAAGATTTCCCAATACTTCATACGGCGAAGATTATGCCTTGGGACTTGCTTTCTCTCGCGAACATTATTTGTCGAGAATTTATGACGTGCTTTATCTTTGTCGCCGTTGGGAAGATAATTCAGATGCTGCTCTATCGCAAGAGAAGATAAACAAGAACAACGCATACAAAGACAGTTTGCGTGCTGCAGAAATAGAGGCACGAAAAAAAATAAACGCAAAATGATTGAAGAGCGTTCGTTTCCTTCCATTTCTGAAGTTTCAGATTTTTTCGACAAACAATTATCCCTTTGGGAAGAAGCGCGATTGCGTTTCGAAGGATTGAAAAAGATAGAATTGAAAGACTTGTCATCCTGCGGAATAAATATAAAGGCGCAGTTCAACCCTTCAAGAATTGTATCAACAGGAGCAAAAGTAGATAAGAAAACAATAGCAAAGCGTGCATGCTTCCTGTGTGAAAAGAATCGTCCCGAGCAGCAGATAAAATTGACTGCATTCGGAGGGAAATTTCAGGTATTGGTCAATCCTTTTCCTATACTTAAAGGACATCTTACAATTCCTGCAACTGCACATATCATGCAAAGCATAAAAGGATGCTATGGTAATTTGTGTGAAATAGCCAATGCTCTTTCGGGATATGTTGTGTTTTATAATGGTCCGAAATGTGGGGCTTCTGCTCCTGACCATTTGCATTTTCAAGCAGGAAAAAGAGGCGATATGCCCATTGAAAAGTATTGGAAGTCTTACGAGTCCACTCTTCAACCGGTGTTTACCGATTCTTTGTTCAAATTGAAAGGATACGCTTGTCCTGCTCTCGTCATTGTTGCCCGTAATATAGAGGAAAGTGTTTCCGTGTTTGATAAATTATATGCAAGACTACAGCAAAACGGGGAAGAAGAGTTCCCCATAAATGTTCTTGCATGGAAAGAAGGCGATAACATAGTAACTGTAATTTTCCTTCGCAAGAAACATCGCCCTGATTGTTATTTTGCGGAGGAAGAAGAACAAATGATAATCAGCCCGGGTTCTGTGGATATGGGCGGACTTATTATTACCGCGCGAGAAAAGGATTTCAAAAACATAACTCAGCAAAAAGCGTTTGATATTCTGAAAGAAGTTTCTTTGACAGAAGAGGAAATAGACGAAATACTTAAGTAAATGAATACTTCGCGAAGCAATGTGGCTGTTGGAATAATGAGTGGGAAAGAGATTTCTTTCGTACTCAATGGTGATTATGCTTTCAACGGTTCCATATTCAAAGGACAAAACTCCGCCACTATTAGTAAAGGAAAGGTTTTATTCAATGGCGAGGAATACGAAGAAATATATTTTTCACCTGTTGATGCTTCTTCTACCTTTACATTGAAAGATGTAACGATAGGCAAGAAATTTCATTGGGAGCGTAAGGAAGATGAAACCTTTTCAGGTTCTTTGAAAGTAATCGCAGATGGGGATTCGCTCGACGCAATAAACGTTGTTGATGTTGAAGTATATCTTCGAAGCGTCATTTCAAGTGAAATGAGTTGCAATGCTCCGTTGGAATATCTCAAAACTCAGGCTGTGGTTTCAAGAAGTTGGCTTATGCGCATTTTACAGTCGCGCAAGTCCGAGAATATTTCCATGTCTACCGAAGAAAACAATATAATAAACGGTATACACAGACATTTGAAATGGTATGAAAACGATGCTCACAAACATTTTGACGTTTGCGCCGACGATCATTGCCAACGTTACGAAGGACTTTCGCATGCTGCCAATCCCATGGCGGAAAAAGCCGTGGAGGAAACTTGCGGCGAGGTGCTTTTTTCGGGTAATGAGATTTGCGATGCAAGGTTTTCAAAAAGCTGTGGGGGAGTTTCCGAATTGTTTTCGAGTTGTTGGAATGATGAGGACAAATCTTATTTGCAGCCGATACGCGATTCTGCCTGCCACTCTCTACCTGATTTGACAAACGAAGCAAATGCCGAAAAGTGGATACGTTCTGCGCCTGAAAGTTTTTGCAATAGCAATGATGACAAGGTACTTTCACAGGTACTCAACGATTATGATTTGGAAACAAAGGACTTTTATCGTTGGAAAGTTGTGTACAAGGCAACGGAATTGTCTGCGCTCGTAAAGAAGAATACCGGCATAGATTTCGGTAGCATAAAGAATCTTGTTCCGTTGCGCCGTGGAGCAAGCGGCAGAATAATTGAATTGCTGATAGAGGGCACGAAAAAGCAAATGATAATAGGCAAGGAACTCGAAATCCGCAGAGTGTTAAGCAACAGCCACCTTAAAAGTTCTGCTTTTGTCGTAGATTGTTTTGATGCTGACAGCGAAGGAATTCCCGCACGTATAGAAATTGTCGGTGCGGGGTGGGGACACGGCGTGGGACTTTGCCAAATTGGTGCGGCGGTAATGTCTTCGGAAGGTTATGATTATCGCAAAATTCTTTTCCACTACTTCAAAAACTCAAAAATAAAGAACATATATGTGTGAAAAAATGAACTCTGGTTCGGGGCTGATAAGGAAAGTCTCGCCGTGGGCGTGGATTCCTACATTGTATTTTGCAGAAGGAATTCCTTATGTTATAGTTATGACGCTTGCGTTGGTGATGTTCAAAAATCTTGGAGTGAACAACGGCGACGCTGCTCTCTATACAAGTTGGCTGTATTTGCCGTGGGTAATAAAACCCTTTTGGAGTCCTCTCGTAGATTTGGTAAAAACAAAGCGTTGGTGGATATGGTCAATGCAGTTACTCATTGGCGCGGGACTTGCCGGCGTTGCTTTCACTCTGAGTGTTAACCTTCACATACAGATTATCCTTGCATTCTTCTGGCTCGTAGCTTTCGGAAGTGCCACACACGACATTGCCGCAGACGGATTCTATATGATTGCACTCACGAGCCATGAGCAAAGCCTTTTTGTGGGTATTCGTTCCACCTTTTACCGCATAGCCACAATATTCGGAAGCGGGTTGCTTCTCGGGCTTGCAGGATTATTGGAACTCTATACCCGCAGTGTGTCAATGGGTTGGAGCATAATGTTCTACATAACGGCAGGTTTGTTCATTATGATATTCCTTTATCATAAATTCATACTTCCGCGTCCCGCCGATGACAAGAAAGTTTCTGCCGATGGCGATGTTACTTTTGCCTCAAGTATAAAGAATTTTCTAAAAACTTTCGCCACATTCTTTACAAAAAAAGCAGCCGTCATATCCATACTCTTTATGTTGCTTTACAGGCTGCCCGAAGCATTGCTTGCAAAGGTTTGTCCGTTGTTTTTACTCGACAAAACTTCTGCCGGAGGAATGGGATTGACAACGGCACAGCTCGGTTTTGTACAGGGAACCGTTGGAGTGATAGGATTGACCATTGGAGGTATTCTCGGAGGCATTGCCGCTGCACGTGGAGGCTTGAAAAAATGGCTTTGGCCCATGGTTGCCGCAATTTCAATCCCTGATTCCGTTTACATATACATGAGTTATGCCGAAAATGTCAGTTTCCCTGTAATCAATGCTCTGATTTTCCTGGAACAATTCGGCTATGGATTCGGATTCACTGCGTATATGCTTTTCCTCATATACTATTCACGCGGCGAAAGCAAGACTGCACATTATGCCATTTGTACCGCATTCATGGCTTTGAGCATGATGATTCCCGGATTGTTTGCCGGTTATCTGCAAATGCAGCTTGGCTATAAGATGTTCTTTGTTGTTGCCATGCTCTTGTGTCTCGTAACGGTGGCTGTTTCCGCTTTCATAAAAGTAGATTCCGAGTTTGGCAAAAAAGATTCGGACGAAAGCAAGAATGATTAAACTCCGGCGGTGCATATATGCAAAAATAATGCAGTAATGAAAGGATTATTTTTCACAGAAAGGTAAGGAGAAAAAGCCGTTTCCTTGCACGAAAAAAAACATAAGGCACTTTGTAAAAAATACGAGCCATATATTTCGAAATATATGGCTCGTATTTTAAAATATATGGCTTGTATTTTTTGCCATTACGAATGCTTGATGCACAGTAACTTACCAAAAGTGTTTTTTAGGCATTGAAAACATGCTCTTAAACCGCTGTATGCAAATGAAATTATGTGTATTTATGCATTGCATGGCATCGAGGTTGCATTGGCAACCTCAATGTTATTACAATCCCTGGTTCAAAGGTTTCACTTCCTCGAGATTATGTTCGAGTTCTTGCTCCGAGGGCGAATAGTTCTGTATGTCGCCGGCAATGTAGCGGTCGTATGCCGCCATGTCAATGAGACCGTGTCCTGAAAGATTGAACAGCAAAACTTTTTTCTTGCCTTCAAGTTTGCATTTTTCAGCTTCTTGTATTGTGGCTGCTATGGCATGGCACGATTCGGGTGCGGGGATGATTCCTTCCGTGCGCGCAAACAGTAGTCCGGCTTTGAAAGAATCGGTTTGTTTTATATCTACTCCGTGCAAATAGCCATCCTTCAAAAGTTGCGAAATTATGACACCTGCACCGTGATAACGCAATCCGCCTGCGTGAATGTTTGCCGGTTGAAAATTGTGTCCTATTGTGTACATCGGGAGTAGGGGCGTATATCCGCTTTCGTCTCCGAAGTCATATTCGAATTTGCCTCGTGTGAGTTTCGGACATGCTTCCGGTTCGGCTGCAATGAATTCTGTGGTCTTGCCTTCGAGAATGTTGTGGCGCATGAACGGGAAAGCAATTCCGCTGAAATTGGAACCGCCACCGAAACAAGCAATGATTTTGTCGGGATATTCCTCCGCCATTTCCATTTGCTTCTCTGCCTCGAGACCGATAATGGTTTGGTGAAGAGAAACATGATTGAGCACAGAACCGAGACAGTATTTGCAGTTTGGCGTGTTTATAGCCAGTTCTATGGCTTCGGAAATTGCTGTTCCGAGAGAACCGTTGCAGTTGGGATCAACCGTGAGAATATCTTTACCGGCACGAGTACTCATGGAAGGACTCGGCGTTACCTGTGCACCGAAAGTTTGCATCATGCTGCGGCGGTAAGGCTTCTGCTCAAAACTGATTTTTACCATATAAACGGCAAGTTCAAGTCCGAACTGACGGCAGGCATACGACAAAGCCGTTCCCCATTGTCCGGCTCCTGTTTCGGTGGTTACGTTTGTAACACCTTCGTTTTTGCAGTACCAAGCCTGGGCAAGAGCGGAATTAAGTTTGTGAGAGCCAACGGGACTTACGCTTTCGTTCTTGAAATATATGTGTGCAGGCGTATCAAGAGCCTTTTCGAGAGCGTAAGCTCTTACAAGCGGTGTGCATCTGTAGCTTTTGTATTGCTCTCTAACCTCATCGGGAATGGGAATCCACGCATTCGTTTGGTCAAGTTCCTGTTGTGAACAAGCCTTTGTGAAGATAGGGTATAAGTCTTCGGGAGCCAGTTTCTCGTGTGTCTTTGGATTGAGAAAAGGCATCGGCTTTGTTTTCATGTCAGCCTGAATATTATACCATTGGGTAGGTATTTCAGATTCCGGCAACAAAAATTTTTTCGTATCAGTCATATTTTTGTAATTAATGAATATGTCAATTAAACAAAAGCAAATATAACGATTATAATTTGTTTTGTGGGGAATACGCAGCAAAATTATGTTTTTTAGACGCAGAACTAATACATGAATGCCGCCTTTTTGATTTTGTTTGGGGCGGATGTTCTTAGATTTTCATATTTTTGCAGAATGGTTTGCAGAAGAATATTCTGAAACATAAAACAGATGGACAAGATAGAATTTCATAACGTATGTCCCGACATATTCAAGCTTCGTGAAGATTTGGCGGACAGTGATATTTGGCGCAAGGAAAAGGTTTGCTTCGCTCGCGGCAAACGCTATCTTATAGAATGTGCTTCGGGTACCGGCAAATCCTCGTTTTGCAGTTATCTTGTGGGAATGCGTAATGACTTTTCGGGGAAAATACTTTTTGACGAGCGTGATTCGGGCGAACTTTCAATGAAAGAATGGAACACATTGCGCAAAAGCGGAATAAGTTTAATGTTCCAAGAGCTGCGAATGTTCCCAGAACTTACGGCGTATGAGAACGTGGAAATACGCAATGTGCTTGCACATACAAAAACAAAGAAAACAATAAGCGAATGGTTTGAACGTCTCGGACTCGGAGGGCGTATGGATTCTATGCTCGGCTTAATGAGTTTCGGGCAACAGCAACGTGTTGCGCTTATGCGGGCACTTGTCGGAAAATTCGACTTTCTTCTTCTTGACGAACCCACAAGTCATCTTGACGATGTGAATTCAGAAGCAATGGCAAAGCTTATAAATGAAGAAGCCGAGAGAAATAATGCAGGCGTTATAGTAACCAGTATAGGCAGACATATGAATATGGACTACGATAAAGTATATGCGCTATGAATTTAGTGAATAAACTTTTGAAGCGACATATAAGTTTTCCGCAATTTGTGGGATATTTTGCGGCGAATCTCTTTGGAATGGCAATAGTTCTGCTTGCCGTTCAGTTTTATTTTGATGTTTCGCCTATGTTTAATAGCGAAGACAGTATTCTGAAGAACCAATACCTTGTAATATCAAAGCATATTGGTGCTGCAGGGACTATGTCGGGAAGTACAAATACTTTTACAGAAGCGGAAATAAGAAATATCAGCTCGCAAACGTTTGCCAAAAGTGTAGGAACATTTCATTCTTCCCAATACAAAGTTACTGCTGCGATGAGCGTGGGAGGAGGTAATGCCGTTACTACGGATTTGTTTTTTGACGCAGTGCCTGATGAATTTGTTGATGTGTCAAAAGAAGCGTGGCAATACTCGGAGGGATGCGAAAGTGTGCCTATAATAATGCCGCGTTCTTATCTTACGCTTTATAATTTCGGTTTTGCGCAAAGCAGAGGACTTCCTAAAATATCGGAAGGACTTGCCGGTATGATAGATGTTAGGATAATTGTAAATTCTGCGGGAAAGCATGAAACTTTTCACGGGAAAGTTGTAGGATTCAGCGGACGCATTAATTCTATTCTCGTACCTCTTTCTTTTATGAATTGGAGTAACAAACAATTTGCTCCCGATGGTGATGATACTCCTTCCCGTTTAATTATAGAAACAGACAATCCTGCTGCTCCGGAAATATCAAAGTTTATGGATGAAAACGGTTATGATATTGCCGACGGGCAGCTTGATGCAGGAAGAATGACGTATTTCTTGCGTGTTGTTACAGGAATTGTTTTTTCTGTAGGACTTCTTATAAGCATTCTTTCTTTCTATATTCTTATGTTGAGTGTTTATTTGCTTGTGGAAAAGAATTCGGACAAGATAGAAAACCTTTTGCTTATCGGGTATTCTCCTTCAAGAGCTTCCAAGCCTTATTTGAAACTAACGGCAGCGGTTAATGCTTTGGTTTTATTGTTTGCTCTTGTCGGCGTGTACTTTGTAAGAAACTATTATATCGGTCTCATTGCTGTTGCTTACCCGCAAATAGGTTCGGGTTTTCTTGTTCAGGCTGTTCTAATGGGAGCAGTACTGTATATTGTGGTATCCGTGCTTAGTTTCATGGCAATCCGTAATAAAATATTCTCAATATGGACAAAACGCAGAGAGAGGCGTTGACAATAAAATCAGTTTTGTAGATGGAAAAATTAAAAGAACTTTATACAGCCACGTATGGTGAGGCACCCAAAAGCGTTGAAAGACTTGAAGCTTCAGGAAGCAACAGGGTGTATTACCGATTGTGTGGCGATAAATGTCCCGAAGGAAGCGTTGTGGGAGTTGTGGGACAGTCGGCAGACGAGAATAATGCATTTATAAAGATTACGCAGCATTTCACACTCCGTAAACTTCCTGTTCCTCACATTTTCGCAGTGGCGAAAGACGGTATGAGATATCTTCAAACTGATCTTGGAAACCGCACTCTCTATGAAGCGTTGCAAAAAGGACGAAACGCGGGTGGGAGATACACCGTAAAAGAAAGAAAACTTTTGGAGAGAACCATTGAAGCTCTTCCCGAACTTCAGTTCCGGGGAGCAAGAGGGCTTGATTTCTCATGCTGTTATCCGCAACCGGAATTTGATCGCACCGGCGTTTTGTTTGACATGTACTATTTCAAGTATTGTTTCCTGAAAGCCGTGAATATAGATTTTCACGAAATGAAACTTGAAGCCGCTTTCCAGCTAATGGCAGACGAACTCACAGCCGAGCATAGCGAATCTTTTTTGTATCGCGATTTTCAGGCACGTAATGTTATGCTTTCGGATGACGGGCGACCTTTCTTCATAGATTATCAAGGCGGACGCAGAGGTCCTTGCGAATATGATGTAGCTTCTTTCTTGTGGCAGGCATCGGCAAGATATTCCGATTCGCTACGTAAGGAATTGGTTGCGAAATATGTGGCTTCTGCGCGTCATTATATTGATATTGACGAAAAACATTTCCGCAAACGTCTTCCTCTTTTCGTTCTTTTCAGATTGTTGCAGGTATTGGGTGCTTACGGTTTCCGTGGTTATTATGAGCGCAAGCCGCATTTCATTAATAGTATTCCTCCTGCCATTACCAATTTGCGCAATTTGCTTAACGAGGGTGCATGTCCTTATCCTTACCTCAACGAAATATTACTAAAAATATGCGCATTGCCGCAATTTGAAGAGCATAAACCCAGAGAATTCAAGCGGGACGACGGTTTCCGCGTGGCTACAACGAATGTTTATCCCGCTCACGAGGAAGATGGTCCTCCTACATATTCCAAATATGATGGTAAAGGAAAATTGGTTGTAAGGGTTTTCAGTTTTTCTTTCCACAAAGGTATTCCCGAAGACACCAGTGGAAACGGTGGTGGATATGTGTTTGATTGTCGCGGAACTCACAATCCCGGGCGTTACGAACCCTATAAGAATCTTACGGGTCTCGATGAACCGGTCATCAGATTCCTAGAGGATGACGGCGAGATACTAAAATTCCTCGACAGTGTGTACAAACTTGCAGACTCGCACGTGATTCGCTACATGCAGCGCGGCTTTACCGACATAATGTTCTCGTTCGGATGTACGGGTGGTCAGCACCGCAGCGTTTATGGAGCGCAACATCTTGCCGAACATCTCAACAAGAAATTCGGCGTGGAAGTAAGAATATGCCACAGAGAGCAAAAAATAAATTCGGTATTGCCGGCAAATGATGAAAAATATGATGCAGCCAAAGCCCAATAGTATGTCGTTGCGAAGAGCCATGGTCTTGGCGGCGGGTAAAGGTACTCGTCTCAAACCGCTTACCGACAGAATGCCCAAGGCTCTTGTTGAAGTGGGGGGAATGCCGCTTATCATGCGGCAGCTTCTGGACTTGAAAAAATTTGGATTCACTGATATTACGGTGAATGTCCATCATTTTGCGGAGATGCTTTGCGATTATCTTGCCCAAAACAAACCTGACGGATTGCAGCTGCATATATCATCGGAGCGCGACAGACTTCTCAATACCGGTGGTGCCATAAAGAAAGCCAAGGACGTATTGCTTGCCGATGATTACAGGTTTCCCGTATTGATTCACAATGTTGATATTGTAAGCAATGTGGATTTGAATGATTTTTTCGGTAAATCCGTAAACTATGACGCCGCTCTGCTCGTGAGCAAGCGAAATTCCACGCGCCAACTCTATTTTGAACCCGAAACAATGCGCTTGAAGGGCTGGCAGAACCTTGTAACGGGTGAAACGCGAAGCCCGTATCCCGACTTCTGTCCCGGGAATTGCGTCAATTATGCCTTTTCGGGCATACATGCTCTGTCGCCTCAAGCCATAAGAGCCATGGATTCGCAGCCGGATGAGTTTTCCATTATAGATTTCTACTTGCAAGAATGCGTCAGACTTGAAATTCATGGCGTTGTGTCCGATGATTTGCGTTTGCTTGACGTAGGAAAACTTGACACATTGCACGAAGCAGAAAAATTTATAAGAGAATTGTAAAATTGCAACCGTGGCAGGAATAAAAATCTTGCCGAATCTTTATGTTGGTTTCAACAAACGGGAATTTATTTACCTCGTAAAAGACATTCTGGAAGCTGCAAAAAATTACGACAAAAAGTATTTTGAATTTGCTGTTCGGCATGTCGTAAAAAACATAAGGCATATATTTTGAATTACGAGCCATATATTTTAAAATATGTGCCTTGTATTTTGAAATATATGCCTTATGTTTTTTTGTGTTTTGTATATCTTTGAGTAATAACAACTTATGAGGACGCAATTTTTCGCTTTTACAGCCCTGTCAATTACCGTATAATTCGGGCATTTTACACTGCGTTTGGGCTCTTTTGCTTCGTGTTGAAATTATGTAGGCACACGGAATGGATATAATGAAATTAGTCTGTGAAAAAGTGTTGCAAAAATCATTGCGAAAGGCGATACAAATTTATGGCGGCAGGGTGGGGTTGTCTTGAAAGGAATTTGTTAACTTTGCAAGTGTGGCATAATGCCCGAACAAAGGAAAAAATAAAAATAAGATATAGTCATGAAATTCTCACTATCCAGCTCCGAACTTGCCGAACGTCTGCAGGCCATAGGCAAAGTGATAAACACAAAGAACCAAATGTCGATTCTCGATTGCTTCTTGTTTGAGGTGTCGGGAGATACACTGAAAATTACAGCTTCTGACAATGAAAATACATTGGTAACAACGCTGAAAATAAACGAGGCGGGCGAAGATTTCCGTTTTGCAATCAATGCCAAAACTGTGCTCGATGCCGTTAAGGGGATACCCGAACAGCCTGTAACTTTCAATGTGGACATGCAGAATTTCAATACAACGGTAAACTATCAGAACGGACATTTCTCGCTGGTTAGCCAGAATGCCGATGAATATCCCTCGTATACCGATTTCCCAGAAGACAGTGCCGAAATAAAAGTGGACTCTAAACTTTTGCTCGATTCCGTTGGGCGTGCGCTTTTTGCCACTGCACCTACCGATAGTGCACATCCCGTAATGTCGGGCGTGCTTTTCGACATAACTCAAAAAGACGAGACAAATAACGAGGGCGCAAATGTTTCTATCGTGGCAAGTGATGGCAGAAAACTCGAATATACCCGTTGGGCAAACGAGAACAATGTGCAGGCAGGACAATATGTACTTTCAAACAAACCCGCTTTGCTGCTTCGCTCGTTGCTTGCACGTGAAAGCGGAGAGATAACAATGCGTTTTGCAAAAGAGAAAGCCGAAGTGAGAATGAACACGTTTAGCATGACATGTCGCCTGATAGACGGAAAGTTCCCGGCATACAACAAAGTTGTTCCCAAAAACAATCCCAACCGTCTTACTGTGAATCGCATGGCGTTTATAAATATGTTGCGCCGCGTACTAGTGTTTTCCGATGCGGTGAGTTCTCTTGTGAAACTTCACATGGAGGCAGACCAACTTGTAACGAGCGTTCAGAATATAGACTATTCGCTGTCTGCAGAAGAAAGCATGATTTGCGAATACGACGGAATGCCTATGAATATTGGCTTTAAGGGAACTACTCTTGTTGATTTCCTTAATAATATTGAATGTGAGAATATAGAATTCCAGATTGCAGATCAAAGTCGTGCCGTAATCATTGTTCCTTCTCCGCAACCAAATGCTGTGAAAGACGATGACGGCAACGCAAAGAGCAAGGAAGAAATCGTTATGTTGCTGATGCCAAGCATCATAAACGACTGATGTAAGAATAAAAACAAAAGCAATGAAACTGAATCTTAAAAAGCCCATTGTATTTTTTGATTTGGAGACTACGGGAGTAAGTGTGTCTCATGACAAAATAATAATGATTGGCTATATAAAGGTTTACCCTAACGGAAACGAGGAATCAAAAACGATATATGTCAATCCAGGAAGGCATATACCCGAGGAGTCTACAGCAATTCACCATATTACGGACGAAGATGTGAAAGATTGTCCGCAATTTAAGGAGATTGCAACGGATTTGGCAAAAGTGTTTGAGGGGTGCGACATAGCCGGTTTCAATTCAAACCATTTCGATGTGCCGATGTTGGTGGAGGAAATGCTTAACGCCGGTGTTGATTTCGACATAACCAAGAGCCGTCTCGTAGATGTTCAGAATATATATCATAAACTTGAACCGCGAACGCTTTCGGCTGCTTATAAATATTATTGCCACAAAGATTTGGAAGGCGCACACTCGGCGGGAGACGACACAATGGCTACGTATGAAGTGATGAAAGCACAACTTGATATGTATCCCGAAGTTTTGAAGAACGATGTGGAGTTTCTTTCTGAATTTTCGAGAATGAACAATAATATAGATCTTGCCGGACGTGTGGTTTACAATGATAAGCATGTGCCGGTATTCAATTTCGGCAAATATAAAGGGAAGCCTGTTGCAGATGTTCTTGCTAAAGATCCGGGATATTATGGCTGGATGATGCAAGGAGACTTTCCGCAAAACACAAAACAGGTGCTTACAAAGCTTCGTCTTCAAGCAAATGGCAAATAGTTCGTTAAAAGGGAAGCATATTGTACTTGGCGTAACAGGAAGTATCGCTGCCTATAAGTCTTGTCTTATTGCCCGCCTTTTAATAAAGGCGGGGGCGGAAGTTCTGACTGTTATGACTCCGGCCGCAAAGGAGTTCATAACACCGCTTACGCTTGCAACACTTACTAAGAAAGGAGTGGTAAGTGAGTTCTTTGACCGCAGGGACGGCTCATGGAACAGCCATGTTTCGCTCGGACTTTGGGCGGATGCCATGCTTGTAGCTCCCGCCACGGCTTCTACGATAGCAAAATTTGCAAACGGTGTGGCCGACAATATGCTTGTAACCACTTATCTTTCCATGCGTGCGCCGGTTTTTATAGCTCCAGCCATGGATATGGATATGTTTGCCCATCCCTCCACACAGCAGAACCTGAAGAAATTAATGCAATACGGAAATAGAATAATAAGTCCTGAATCAGGGGAACTCGCGAGTGGTTTGGATGGCAAAGGACGTATGGAAGAACCGGAAAGGATAGTGGAATGCCTGGAAAGTTTCTTTTCGAAATCTCAAGATTTGGCAGGAAAAAAGATATTGATAACTGCCGGACCAACTTATGAGAAAATAGACCCTGTAAGGTTCATTGGCAATTATTCTTCGGGCAAAATGGGATATGCTTTGGCTGAAGAATGTGCGGAAAGAGGTGCCGATGTAATATTGGTGAGCGGTCCGGTTTCTTTGCAAATGAACAATGCAAAGGTAAAGGTAGTGAAAGTTGAGAGTGCCGAAGAAATGTTTTCGGCTGCAGTGAATAATTTCTCCGATAGCAATGCTGCCATTCTTTGTGCAGCGGTTGCAGATTTTACTCCGAAACTCATGACCGATTCGAAAATAAAACGCGAGAAAGGTTGCATGGATTTGCAACTTGTTCCTACGCACGATATAGCAGCCGAACTTGGAAAACGTAAACGCGAAGACCAAAAGCTTGTAGGTTTCGCACTTGAAACAGATAATGAGGAAGCGAATGCCTTGCACAAACTTGAAAAGAAGAATTTGGACTTTATAGTTTTGAATTCATTGAAAGATAAAGGTGCAGGCTTTGCTGTTGACACTAACAAAATATCAATAATAAGCAAGACTTCCGTAAAGGAATATCCGTTGAAACCCAAAAGAGAAGTAGCACGAGATATTATAGATGCACTATGCTGTTTATAAGAAGAATTTTATGGCTTGCGTTTTTTGCGTTTTGCTGCACAAAATCATTTGCGCAGGAACTTGATGCGCGCGTAACCGTGAATCACAGTAAGGTTCAGGGAACCAATACAAGCGTTTTTGATGATTTGGAAAAAAATATCACGGAGTTTCTGAACAACAGACGATGGACGGGACAGCAGTACGAAGAAAACGAAAGAATAAACTGTTCGTTCAATATTACGATAAATAAGTATGATGATGCTCGCGGATCTTTTACGGGCTCGTTGCTACTAATGGTAATACGTCCGGTTTATAATTCTTCTTATACCACAGTGGAATATAGCGTAAAAGACGAAGACTTTGATTTTACATATCACGAGTTTGATAAACTTGAATTTCGCGTAGACCAAATAAATAATGATTTGACAGCAATGCTCGGGTATTATGCTTATCTTATAATAGGTATAGATAATGACACAATGTCTCCCGAAGGTGGTACAACATCTCTGAAAACTGCTCTTGATATTGCAAATTCAGCTCAAAACCTAAATGGAAAAGGGTGGAAGACTACAGGTTCTGACCATAATCGTTACGCAATTATAAACGATATGCTTGACGGAAGTATGGAACCTTTTAGGAAAATGCAATATACATATTATAGAGAGGGACTTGATGTTATGGCAGAGAAATCTGAAAATGGACGGAACAAGATTAGCGAAGCAATAAAACTTCTTGACGAAGCCCATAAAAATAAACGTCTCAGCAAACTTCCGCAACTTTTTACAGAATATAAGCGAGATGAACTGGTAAATATATATCAAGGTCAGGGAACATCGCAAGAAAAAGAACAGTTGTATAATATACTCTCCAATATAAACGCTTCATATAATACTTATTGGCGAAATCTTTCAAAATAATCAATGCTCAAGAATCTCAAAATAAGTAAATATGCTCTCATTGATGAACTGAATATAGATTTTCATCAAGGTTTTTCTGTTATTACAGGTGAAACAGGAGCAGGTAAAAGTATTATTCTTGGTGCCATAGGTTTGATTTTAGGTGGAAGAGCCGATGCAAAATCAATAAAAGAAGGCGCGGACAAATGCGTAATCGAAGTGCTGTTTGAAGAAAAGAGTGCAAATCTGGCGAAATTCTTTGAAGAAAATGATTTTGATAATGAAGGAGACGAATGTATTGTTCGACGTGAGATTTTGAAGTCTGGGAAAAGCAGAGCATTTATTAATGATACTCCTGCAACTATTACGCAACTGAAAGAATTGGGGCAATATCTTGTCGACATTCATTCGCAACATCAAAATCTTCTTATTTCCGGTTCGGAATTTCAAATAGGTGTGCTTGATTCTGTGGCGAAAGATTCAAAAGAGTATGATGCGTATGTTTCTGCTTTTGAGAAATACAAGCATAAGATTTCGGAACTTTCCAAACTGCGTAAAGAAATTTCTTCCCGACAAGAGGATGAGGATTATTTGCGCTATTCTTTACAGCAATTAGAGGCTGCGAACTTGAAAGAAAACGAACAGGAAGAACTTGAAAGAGAGCAGCAGTTACTTTCACACGCAGAAGAAATAACATCAGCTTTGTCTGAAACTTGTCTTGCCATGGACGGAGAAGAACAAGGTATAACCGACACTCTTTCGCGTTGTGCCGATAGTCTTTCTCGTATATCCAAATATCTTCCCGAGGCAGAATCTCTTTCGGAACGTCTGAACAGTGTTTGTATAGAATTGCGCGACATATATGATGAACTGCGAAACAAATCCGATAATGAAGATTATAATCCTTCTCGTTTGCAGGAGGTTGATGATCGTCTTTCGACAATATATGATTTGGAGCGTAAGTATCGTTTGGATTCTTTCGAAGAACTTTTGAAGAAGACAGAGGAACTTCGTTCTCAACTTGAGGTTATAGAAGACAGCTCGGATATCTTGGAAAAGAAAGAAAAGGAGTGTGAAAAACTAAGGGAAGAGGTAACGGATAAAGCTTCAGTTCTAACAGATAAACGTAAAAAGGCAAGTGAGAAACTAACAACAGAAATGCTGAAGCGATTGAAGCCGCTTGGTATGCCCGATGTAAAATTCTCTGTGGAAATAGAGCCTTTACCTAATCCCGAAATATCGGGAGCAGATAGCATTAAGTATCTATTCAATGCAAATAAAAGCGCGTCAAAGCGCGAGATAAGTGAAATAGCGTCCGGCGGTGAAATTGCAAGAATCATGCTTTGCCTTAAAGCAATTGTTTCCGAGGTTAAAGGCTTGCCAACAATTATTTTCGATGAGATAGATACTGGTGTTTCAGGAAGAATTGCAGAACAAATGGCGATTACCATGCAAAACATAAGCGCAAGCGGCACTCAGGTAATTTGCATAACGCATTTACCCCAAATAGCTGCCAAAGGTAATTATCATTATCTTGTTTACAAGAAAAACGAGAAGGGAATAACCAATTCAAAAATAGAAAAACTTACAGAGCAGGGCAGATTGGAAGAAATAGCAAAGATGTTAAGCGGAAGCGAAATTACGGATGCGGCACTTGAAAATGCCCGCGAACTGTTGAATAATAAATAAACGAATAACAAACGAAAAATATAATCATGCAGAGAATAGGTTTTACATTAATGATATTGCTCGGAACTTTATCAACCGTTCAAGCGGCTGTACCTAAAAAAGTTCTGAACGCTTGTAAGTCGCTTGCGTCTGTTGTTACATATGGCAATGACGGAAAGATGATTTCCACATCCGTTGCCTTTACTCTGGGCGAAAAAGGTGAGTGCGTTTCGGAGTATACGGCATTCCATAACGCGCGCAGTGCCGAGTATATTGACGAGTCGGGAAAGAAGCAAAAGGTTTCGCGAATAAATGGTGCGAGCGATATATATGATGTAATAAAATTCTCACTTGATACAAAATCCAAGGAGTTTCTTGCTGTGGCAAAAGCAGCGTCTCCACAAGGTAGTGCTGTATATATTTTGCGTAAAGGCAGCACAAAGAAACCTGAAGCCGTTGCTTCTAAAATAAATGTAAAGAAAGATGTGTCTGGCGGAACTTATTACGAATTGGCTTTGCCTTATGATGAAAAGAATGTAGGCTGTCCCGTTGTAAATGAAGAAGGAGGATGCGTTGCCGTTGTTCAGCGTAATGTCGGTAAAGATGCTACTACTTATGCCATCAGTGCTTCTTTTTGCGAAAACTTGAAAGTAAAAGAAACTGATTATGCTAATTCGGCTCTTAACACCGTTTATATTCCCAAGACTTTGCCCGATGCCGAGGATGCTGCCTATACATATATATATATGCTTTCGCAGGTTAGTCATGATAATTCCGTTTTCTCTGCGGCTCTGCAGGATTTTGTGGAAAAATATCCCAATAATGCCGATGGCTATGTAGAGCGTGCGAAATATAATGCGTCTCAAGGAAAATTCAACGATTGCGAAATAGATATAGCCAAGGCAGTTTCGCTTTCTGACAAAAAAGACAATCCTCATTATGTGTTCAGCAGGCTCGTTTACCAGAATGCGCTGTACAATTCCGAGAAAGCAAATTCCGCAGGTTGGACACTTGAGAAATCCGCGTCCGAGGCACAGGAAGCGTACAATATTAATCCGCTTCCGCTTTACCAATTGCAGTTGGGAGATTGCTTTTTCGGTATGAAGAAATACAGTGAAGCTGTTAACATGTATTCGGCAGTAAATTCTTCGTCCATAGCTACTCCCGAAACTTACTTTTACGAGGCAAAGGCACGCGGAAAGGTTGATAGTCTTGATGCCAAAATAATTGTTTTGCTTGATTCTGCCATTTCGCGTTTCTCAAAACCTTATAACAGCAGCGTTGCTCCATATCTGTTTGAGCGTGCCAATCAATATAACAACATTGGCAAATATCGTGAGTCGGCTCTCGATTATATAGAGTACGAACATGTGGTAGGTTTTCAGAATCTGAACGATAATTTCTATTATATCCGCGAGCAGATAGCGTTGAAAGGAAAAATGTACAAACAGGCTGATGACGATATAAATCGTGCTTTGGCAATAAATCCCGGTGATTATGTGTATAATGCCGAGAAAGCCGCATTAATGCTTCGTTTCGGAATGTTTGACGAAGCCATTCACAGCGCACAACGTGCCATAAACATAGATCCCAAAGGCGTTGACGGCTATAGACTTTTGGGAATTGCTTATGGCGAAACCAAGAAAAAACAACTTTGTTTGCAGAACTTGCAAAAAGCAAAAGAACTTGGCGACGAGCGTGCTGATGAACTTATAAAGCAATATAAGTAATTCGGGAGTTGTTCGCCATGAAAATTAATCAGATTATCATGGCGAACAATGATGCACCTACCACGGTCAGTATGCCGCAAACCACTATTGACAATCCGCTTGTAGCTCCTTCTATAGTTCCCATTTCCATGGCGCGTGCCGTTCCTATGGCATGAGAAGCCGAACCCAAAGCAATGCCTTTGGCTATCGGTTCTTTTATGTGCAACAGTTTCAGAAAACTTTCTGCGAAAATATTGCCAAGTACGCCTGTTATGATAATTGCCACAACCGTAATCGGAACAATACCTCCGAGTTCTTCCGAAACTCCCATACCTATTGCGGTGGTAATTGATTTGGGCAGGAAAGTGGCATATGAGGCATGATCCCAACCAAAAAGCAAAGCAAGCAACAGTATACTTGTAAGACTTGAGAGCACTCCCGCAGTAATTCCAGATATAATGGCTCGGTAGTTTTTCTTCAGCAGTTCCATTTGCTGGTAAAGAGGCACGGCAAGGCATACGGTTGCAGGAGTAAGCAAATAGCTAAGCCACGAAGCTCCTGCGTTGTAGTCTTTGTAACTTGTTCCGGTAAGTGTAATTACTATTATGCACAAAACAATGCTCACGAGAAGCGGGTTCATGAAAGTCCAATTTGTTTTGCGCTTTAGTAGCATGCCCATGGCGTATGAGCCGAGGCTTATGAGAACCCCGAAATACACGGAGTTTTGCAACATTTCCATTACTTCTTTTCTTTGTTTTTTCTTATTACAAACTGGGTTACTGCTCCTGCAGCTCCCATTACTATAAATGTGCTCAAAACGGTTACTATTATATAGGCTGCTATGTGGCTTTTTATTAAATTCCACGAATCTACAAGCCCTACAGCGGCAGGAATAAACATAACCGGCATGACGGCTATTAGAAATGTGCTTACCTCTCGTATGTCTTTAACCTTAATCCACTTCCTTTGCAAGGCGGCAAATAGTAGGACTATTCCGTAAATGCTTGGTGGAATTGGCAGCGGAATGATATAGTGCAACATTTCGCCAAGAAAGGAAAAGCCTATGATTATAATGAACTGTATAATGTATTTCATGCTTCCGGCAATTACAGGGCTACGTTTTCTATGTATTCGCTGATGATTTTTACCGATTTTTCTGCGCCAAGACGCACACAATCCAGACACAAATCATAATCTTCTGCGTTGCCCCACGTCAAACCTGTGTAATATTTGTGATAGCGAATGCGACTGTCGTCAAGATTGTTCACATATTCTTCCGCATCGCGCTTCGAAATGTGATGCTCTCGGGCAATGGCTTCGATACGCGAGTTTATGTCTCCCTTCAAAAACACGGAAATCAAATCCTTTCTGTGTCTGAAAATATAGTTTCCGCATCGACCTATTATAATGCAGCCCTTGTTGCCAATCATGTCCGACAGAACTTGAAGCGACTTGTGTTCCGGGTCTTGCTCGTCGTATGCAGAGAATGATGAAATGGCAAACATGAGTTCGTCAACGGGACGTTCTTCGAAAAAATCGTCCATTGCTTCAAGCACACCTTTGTTACGTGCCATTTCAAGCAAGTCCATACGAGTGTAAAAAGGTATATTGTACCGGGCAGATAGCTCTTTGCCAATTTTTATTGCCCCGCATCCGCATTGTCGCGCTATTGTGATAATCATGAAGTGTGGTTTTTAGGACTGCAAAATTACAAATGTTTGTTTCCTTGGCGGAAATTTATAAGGCAAAAGGCGCGAAGATTTTGTTTTTTGCCGTAACATCGCGCGCTTTTGCAAAATGTTATTGGCATAGAAGGATATGTAAAAACAATAAAGCGGAACATGAACCATGCTCCGCATTATCGTTATAAACGTTCTCGACTTAATGCGAGATACGGGCTATGAAATCTTCCGGCAATTTGGGCATTGCGCCATTTTGAGTGCAAACATAAGCACTTACTTCCACTGCAAGTCGATGAGCTTCCTTTATTGGAAGATTTGCAAGGATAGCGGAGCAAAATGTTCCCGTAAACGAATCTCCGGCTCCCACTGTGTCGGCAACTTTTACCTTTGGAGTTTCAATATATGAGCACTCGCCGTTGGCAGTAAACACATAACTGCCTGTTGCACCGCATGTCAGGATGATTGTTTCAATATAAAAGTCTTTCATAAAATGTTGGCATCCATCTTGGTATGCAGGTTTGCCATATCCGAACAGTTCTGTAACAATGGGGAACTCTTCATCGTTTATTTTTAGAACTTTGCATTTATTCAAAGATTCCTTGATAATATCTTTTGTATAGAAATTTCCACGCAGATTAATATCGAAGATGCGCAGACACTCATCGGAGGTGAAATTTATGAATTTGTTTATTGAATTGCGTGAGGTTTCCGACCTTTGTGCAAGCGTTCCCCAGCATACGGCATCGCATTTGCCGGCAGCCTTTTCCATTTCGTCTGTGAAAGGAATGTTGTCCCACGCCACACCTTGGTTTATTGTATATGTCGGAACCCCTTGGGCATCGAGCTTGACTGACACGCTGCCTGTGGGAAAGTTCACGCGTGGAGTTATGAACTTCAATCCGTTACTGTTTAATGCTTCGATAGTTTCCCCGCCCAAGTCGTCATTGCCAATGGCACTGACGGCAATGGCATCATTTCCGAATTGTTGCGTGAAATAAGCAAAATTGGCAGGCGCACCTCCAAGTTTCTTACCTTCCGGAAGCACATCCCACAGAACTTCTCCGAGTCCTATTATAAGTTTCTTCATCTTCTTGTTTGTGTATGGCATTATTTATTGTTAACGCGAATTGTTCGCAAATAATTGTGGGAAGCCATAAGAAAATGCTTGGTAATTTTTTTGACATCTCCCGTTTTTGGAAAAAATAATGGCAAAGTCGGCGGATTAAAATTTATATTTCCGAGTTTTGTATAAGGCTAAAAAAGTGCAGTTCGCCGAAGTCATAAAACACACATGGCTTGTCGTAAAAAATACAAGCCATGTATTTTAAAATACAAGGCACTTATTTCAAAATATATGCCTTATATTTTTCGCGAAAAATGATGCCTGATTTTCAATGACTTATAAAAGGCAGGTTTTGTGGCGTTTTGCACACCTTGTGAGGCATGGGAAAAACAAAAAAGGAAGTGAGGGTATTCGAAAACCAAAAACTCCGAAAGCCAAACGACTTTCGGAGTTTTGTATTTGATAGTTGATTTATTCTCTTTATGCTTCAGCGTTTTCAGCAGTAGCAATAACAGAAACAACACTTCTATCGCGTTTGCCGCGTTTGAAACAAACTGTTCCGTCTGCGAGAGCGAAAAGAGTATCGTCGCTTCCTATGCCCACGTTTTTGCCTGGATAGTGTACAGTGCCGCGCTGGCGAACAATAATGTTGCCGGCTTTGCATACCTGACCGCCGAAAATTTTAACGCCTAATCGTTTTGAAGCTGATTCACGACCGTTCTTAGAACTACCTACACCTTTTTTATGTGCCATAATCTGATTCCTCCTAAAATTAAGCTACGACTTCTTTAATTAATATTTCTGTGAACTGCTCACGGTGTCCGTTCTTTTTGCGCTCGTCTTTGCGGCGTTTCATGTGGAAAACGATCACTTTGTCGCCCTTTACGAGGGGACGAACAACTTCACAAACTACTTTTGCACCTTCTACCGTGGGTGAACCTACGGTTACTGTGCCTTCATTGCTGGCAAGAAGAACTTTGTTGAATTCAACGCTCTGACCTTCTTCTGCGTTCTTGATGTGGTGCACGAAGAGCTTCTTTCCTGCCTCGGCCTTGAACTGTTGGCCGTTGATTTCTACAATTGCGTACATTTTTATTATTTAATATGTTGTTCCCGGGGGCGTGGACATCCCTGTGCCCAACTTTATTTGCCCTTTAAGGACTTTGCGGGTGCAAAATTAGCCATAATTCATGATTCTGACAAATATTTGCGGATTTTATCCCCGAAATTTTCAGAACAAATTCATTTTACCGGCAAATATTTGAATATTGGCACGGAATTCGCATATACATCAAACAGAGAACAAAACATTACAGAAATATGACAAAAGGTAAAATTGGGGTAACAACCGAAAACATTTTCCCCGTTATCAAGCAGTTTTTATACAGCGATCATGAGATTTTTTTGCGTGAGATAGTTTCAAACGCCGTAGATGCCACTCAAAAATTGAAAACTTACGCCATGAAAGGCGATTTCAAGGGAGAGTTGGGCGATTTAACCGTTCGTGTTTCAATTGATGAGAAGAATGGCACTCTTACTGTCAGTGATCGCGGCATAGGTATGACGGCTGAAGAAATAGATAAGTACATAAATCAGATAGCTTTCTCGGGAGCGAACGACTTTCTCGACAAATACAAAAACGATGCTAATGCCATTATCGGGCATTTCGGTTTGGGTTTCTACTCTGCCTTTATGGTGAGCAAGGAAGTTGAGATTGTTACTCGCAGCTACAAAGAAAATTCGAAAGCTGTGCGTTGGGTATGCGACGGTTCTCCTTCTTATGAGATTTCCGACGCAGAAAAGGAAGACCGTGGCACTGATATTATTCTCCACATTGATGATGATTCGAAAGAATATTTGGAGAAGAACCGCATTCAGGCATTACTTTCGAAATATTGCCGTTTCCTGCCGGTGTCTGTGGCTTTTGGCAAGAAAACAGAGTGGAAAGACGGAAAGAATGTCGAAACAGAGGAAGATAATATTATTAATGACATAAAACCTTTGTGGACTTGCAAACCGTCGGAACTGAAAGACGAGGATTATACGAAGTTCTACCATGATCTTTATCCCATGGCAGATGATCCTTTGTTTTGGATTCACTTGAATGTGGACTATCCTTTCAATCTAACGGGCGTTTTGTATTTCCCGAAAATCAAGAATAATCTCGATTTGCAGCGAAATAAAATTCAGCTTTACAGTAATCAGGTGTTCGTAACCGATAATGTTGAGAACATAGTGCCTGATTTTCTGACTTTGCTCCATGGTGTAATCGATTCTCCGGACATCCCGCTGAATGTAAGTCGCAGTTATTTGCAGGCAGATTCGAATGTAAAGAAAATATCCACGTATATAACCAAAAAAGTTGCCGATCGTTTGCAGGGCATATTTAAGAACGACCGGAAGAACTTTGAAGGCAAATGGGACGACTTGAAGATCTTTATAAACTACGGCATGCTTTCGCAGCCCGATTTCTATGATCGTGCCAAGGATTTCGCTCTTCTCAAGGACGTGGACGGAAAATATTTCACTCTTGAGGAATACCGTACCCTTATAAAGGATAATCAGACCGACAAGAATGAAATGACTGTATATCTCTATGCTAATGACAAAGAAGCACAATATACATATATAGAAAATGCCAAGTCTAAGGGTTACAGTGTTCTGCTTTTTGACGGACAACTCGATACAGCCATGGTTAATCTCTATGAGCAGAAGTTGGAGAAGTGTCGTTTTTCGCGTGTTGACAGTGATGCAATAGACCGTTTGATTCAAAAGAAAGACGACGAGACAAAAGAAACTGACAGCGTGCAGGATAAAAATGTGGCAGATATGTTCAATTCGCAGTTGCCACAGATAAAAGGTGCAATGTTTCATGTTGAAACACGCGCCGCAGGCGAAAATTCTGCTCCCGTAACAATTATTCAGAGCGAATATATGCGTAGAATGAAGGAACTGAGCCGAATTGAATCGGGAATGCAGTTTTATGGTCAGATGCCCGACGAATATACCATTATATTGAACAGCGATCACAGACTGATAAAGGAGATTCGCGAGGACGGAGACAAAGCTACGGCAGAGAAGTTGAAACCTGTTGATGCTGATATTAAAGGTTTGGAGGCGCGTCGTGCAGTACTTAGTCAGGAGCAAGAGAAGAAAAAGGCAGACGAGTTGACAGACGAAGACCGCAAACAGATGAAAGATTGTGAAGAACAGATTGGCAAACGCCGCGAAGAGCGTAAAGGCATACTTGCAGAATATGCCAAGGACAACAAGACGCTTCACCAGCTTGTGGATCTTGCTTTGCTGCAGAACAACATGCTTCGCGGCGAGGCTTTGAGCAAATTCATTTCGCGCAGCATAGACATGATAAAGTAAGAGTCTGTTTTTAGAAAATCGATAACGTAAAACCACCCGGACACATTAGGTGTTCGGGTGGTTTTTTATGATATTATGTGATGCGATAACCGATGTATGAAACCTCGTGTGGAACATCGCAAAAAATACAAGGCACTTATTTTAAAATAAGTGCCTTGTATTTTAAAATATATGGCTTATATTTTTACAGAAAAGCCTTGTTTTTTTTAAGAATGTGGTGAGTGGCTAAAAATCAAATACTTATAACGAGACAGAAAAACGATTCGCATGCGAACGGGAAAGAACTGTTTTTTGTCGTAATTTGTTGTTGTATCCGGTAGAAGTTAAATGCAAGAAATCATAAAGATTGATGCCATGATTCCGTTGCATTTGGTATTCTGCGGATCCGTTGAAGCTATATTATTTATCTATAGTGCTCTTCACATACTTTGTTCTTGTCCATTTTCCTTCGGGACGCAAAAACAGTGTGTCCTGTTCCAAGGATACAATATTGAATGTGTCGTAATACAAAACGGGGTGGGCAAGCATGGCATCGCATTTTGTGAGCACGAGTTTGGCATTTTTTATGTCCCAACTCTTATATCTCAGACGTTCCGGCTTTGTAGTTATAGTTCCTGCGTATCCGTCTTCGCCCAGTGTGAAACCGGTTGCCGCAGAATCGCCTGTTGAGTCGCCGGTTAACCATCGCCCTATGAGCGAAGACAAATCTATTGCTCTAACAACGCGCTTTTTGTCTTCCGAAAGCACTATTGCCACTTGGTCGCCAGTATCAAAATTTCCGATGATAGCCCCGTGCTTTCGTGCTTGTATAATGTTGTAATGCTGAGGGTCTTCACCCGGTTTTATAAAATCGAGGATTGAATCGGTACATTCCGAACCGGCATAACCGGTTTCCACGCTGTCGCCATTGGAAAAGGAAATTTCCGTGCTGTCGCTTTTTAGTGCAGGTGCATGTGTCTTTCCGCCGCACGAAATCATGGTTGCAATCATTGCGGCGCATATAGGTAAGAAAATTGATTTCAGCATGTCTTTTTTCTGATTTTCGGCAAAATTACGAATTTACTTATAATGCAGAAGAAGAATTTGGAACGGATTGCATAACTTCGCAGTCAAAAAGCGAGAAAATGAATCCATACGACATAATTGACAAATATTATAGTGATAATGCGAAACTTCGCGATTTGCTTGTTACTCACAGTGAACTTGTAACCGCAAAAGCTTTGAAAGCTGCGGGAATGCACCCGGAACTCGATATTGACGCTCAATTTGTGAAAGAAGCTGGAATGTTGCACGACATTGGTATATTTCTTACTGATGCTCCCGGCATTTATTGTCATGGCAAAGAACCGTATTTATGCCATGGCATTTTGGGCGCGGAACTTATGCGAAAGGAAAATTATCCGCGCCATGCCCGTGTATGTGAACGTCATACCGGAGCAGGACTGACCGCAGAAGAAATAGAAAAGCAGAATTTGCCTTTGCCCCACAAGGATTTTCTGCCGGAAACCATTGAAGAAAAATTGATATGCTATGCCGATAAATTTTATTCAAAGACGCATCCCACGGTAGAGAAAACCGTGGAGCAGGCAATGGCTTCTTTACGTAAGTTTGGCGATGAGGGAGCTGCGCGTTTTGAGGAGTGGGTTAAATTGTTCGGATGACTTTCTGTAAATACTTAAAATAGGCAAAAAACGCATGGGAACTGCGGCGAACGTAGAGAAATTCGTATTTTTGCATCTCATTTCTGATGAGCCTTTCAAATTCAAGAATTGAACGTAAAACATAAAATAGCATCTTTCCTTGCGGCGGCGGTTTCTTTCGTCGCGTATGGCAGTATGTCGGAACATGCACAAGTGACAACGGAAACTGTTCCAAATGTGCGGTTGGGCGATACAGTAAAAAAAGATACTGTAAGCCCCGCTGTTGTCAAGCGTGATACTGTGATAGATTTCGGAACACTGGGGAAAGACTCCTTGTCTACCGATTCGGTTCGCAATGATTCCACCAAGAAAAAAGAACCGCTTGATGCCCCTGTTGCATACTCTGCCACCGATTCCATTACATATGATGCTGGAACTAAGAAAGCCTTTCTCTATGGCAATGGTGATGTGAAGTATGAGAATATGGAACTTAAAGCCGAGCGCATAGAGATGAATATGGACAGTTCGCTCGTACATGCTTACGGGGAGAAAGATTCCACGGGCGTATGGAGCGGACAGCCTGTTTATACGCAGGGAGACGAAAAGTACAACAGCGATGTGATGAGCTTTAATTTCAAAACAAAGAAAGGCTTTATCAACAATGTGAAAACGGAACAAGGCGAAGGTTATATGCAGAGCGAGAGTTCCAAACGAGCAAACGACGGAACTTTATATCTTGAACACGCAAAATATACGACATGTGATGCCAAGCATCCTGATTTTTACCTTGCTTTGTCGCGTGCAAAAGTAAAACCCGGAAAAGAAGTTGTATTCGGTCCCGCATATCTTGTGGTTGCCGACGTGCCGCTGCCTCTTGCTGTGCCTTATGGCTTTTTCCCTTTCAAAAAGAAATATTCTAGTGGCTTTCTGATGCCTACTTACGGCGATGACAGCAGGCGCGGCTTTTATTTGAGAAACGGCGGATATTATTTTGCCTTCAATGATTATTGGGACATGCGTCTGCTTGGTGAAATATATACCAAAGGTTCTTGGGGAACAACGATAGAATCAACATATAACAGGCGTTATCGTTATTCGGGAAATATTTTTCTAAGTTACCAAAACACCGTGGACGGAGAAAAGAATATGCCCGACTATATGAAATCAACGAGTTTCAAGATACAGTGGTCGCATCGTCAGGACCCTAAGTCTTTGCCTAATTCCAATTTCTCGGCGAGCGTGAACTTTGCCACGCAAAGTTATGAAAGAAACAACCTTTATTCGCTATATAATCCGGAACTTCTTACTCAATCAACGCGAACGAGTAGCGTTTCGTTCTCGCATACGTTTGAGAGACTCGGGCTTACGCTTTCTGCTACGACTAACTTGAACCAAAACATGCGGGATTCAACAATTGATCTCACGCTTCCAGACCTTAACATATCGCTTTCGCGCCTTTATCCTTTCCGTCGTAAAAAAATGAGCGGCAAAGAACGTTGGTACGAAAAAATAGCAATGAGCTACACCGGACAATTGAGTAACAGAATAAGTACGAAAGAAGACAAACTCATGCACTCCAATTTAATAAAAGATTGGAGGAACGGTATGAATCATAGTGTTCCTGTTTCCGCAAGTTTTCAGGTATTCAAATATATAAATGTAACGCCGAGTCTGCAGTTTACAGACCGTATGTATTCGAACAAGATAATGCGTTCCTGGGATCAGACAAATCAAACGGAAGTAAATGATACGGTTTACGGGTTTTATAATGTTTATAATTGGTATGCTTCGGTTTCAGCGAATACTACCCTTTATGGTTTTTACAAACCATGGAGAAAACTTTTCGGTGATGGTATTATTGCTGTGAGACATGTGCTAAAACCTTCCGTGTCTTATAGCTATGCTCCAGATTTTGGTACTTCGCATTACGGATATTACGATTCTTATGTGCGTACTGATGCAGACGGAAATGTAAGTACGGTAACATATTCGCCTTATTCCAATGGTATGTTCGGAGTTCCTTCGCGCGGAAAGTCCGGTAACATTAGTATGAGGGTTTCAAACAATTTGGAGATGAAAGTCAAGAGTTCCAAGGACTCTACAGGCGAGAAGAAAATAAGTCTTATCGATGAACTTTCCGCATCTTTGTCTTATAACACGGCTGCAAAGACAAAACAGTGGAGCAATCTTAATACAAATATTCGTTTGAAACTTTGGAAGAATTACACTTTCAGTATGGCGGCGGTGTTTGCCACTTATGCTTACCAGTTTGATGAGAGCGGAAAAGTCGTAGAAGGTAACCGCACCGAATGGAGTTACGGACGTTTCGGACGTTTTCAGGGAATGTCGCAGAATCTTTCTTATACGTTCAATAACCAAACTTTCAAAAAACTGTTCGGGCACAAAGAGAGTGAGGACAAAGATGAAGACATAAATCAGGCTATAGATAGTTCCACGGATAATTACGAAGAAGATAATATAGATGATGACGGAACAAACGACAGCAACCTTGACCCGACTCTAAAAGCAAGTAAAAATTCAGCACAGAAGTCGGACAGCAAAAAATCGCGCGTGGATGAGGATGGTTATAAGCGTTTCAGTATTCCCTGGTCTTTGTCTGTGAGCTACGGTGTTACCATGGCGGAGAACCGAAGTGCTAAAATCAATCCCAAGACAATGCGCTACCCGTACAGATATACCCAATCGCTGAACTTTTCTGGCAATGTAAAAATTTCGGATGGCTGGAATGTAAACTTTAGTTCCGGTTACGATTTCAATTATCATCGTCTTTCAATGACTACAGCTTCGTTATCGCGAGACTTACATTGTTTCATGATGTCGTGTTCCATAGTTTTGCGTCCTTATACGAGTTATAATTTTTCGTTCCGTGCAAAAACATCAACGTTGGCGGATGCTCTTAAATGGGACAAGCGCAGCGGATATTCCACAAACATAGATTGGTATTGATAATGCGGCGTATTGTTCTTTCTATGTTGTTTGTTTGTTGCGGTCTTTCATCGAAAGCGCAAGATTTTAACTATGACATTGCCCCTCTTGACCGTTCTTTGGTGAGTTGTGTTAAGAATGCCAAGGTTTCTGTTCCCCAAAATCACGTAGAATGTTATACTGTTAATGTTGTTCAAAGGACGCAAGAACCGGAAAAAAAGTCGCAAAAGGGCAGAAAAAAGGAACAGCAGGGCGTAATTGCGGTGAACAACGATTATGTAGCCAAACTTACCGGCGAACAATACGATTCAAACGAAGTTCTTTCAAAAGGTTTCACTGTAAGTCTGTGGGTAGCTCCTTTTGCTTCTCCTGCCATAGGACACGGTTTTGTTATGTATCCCTTGAAAGGGCGCGATGTAAATGGTATTGACCAATCGCAGTGGGGGATGACTGTTGGCAAAGACTGTATAAGGGTTTACGAAAAATACACAGACGAAAAACTTATTCTTGAATACAGGCATAATGAAAAAGCTGATTTCTTTATAACGCTTGTTTGCCAGAATAAAACGCCGGCTCTTTATGTTAACGGCGAACTTGTTTCCACGGGAATTCCCTCGACCTATTCTCCACATCCTGCTTTCGAGGGAACTGCAGACTGTCCCGCTTCCATGAAGTTTATAGGAAAATCCACGGCGTTTCATTACTTTCCGAAAGTTCTTACCAATGCTGAAATAATGGGACTGTATAAAACGGAGTACAAGGAACTGCATCATGTGAAATAAACTTCGTATTTTTGTGGCGAAAATAAAACATCTGATAAAATGAAATTGAAATCCTTTATTATTTGTGCGGCGATGATTGTACTCGCTGCTTCGTGCGACAGTGGAAGTACCAAATCTACTCACGCAATAGGAGTTCCTTATCCGGAAGGTGTGGCGTATGCCGATCAGCAAAGCGATACTCTCGGAGTTTACAGCACTGATTCGTGGACCGCTACGGTAACTGATGGCGATTGGTTCACTCCTAACGAATTTTCGAAAACTGTTTCGGGAAACAAGGTTGACTATAGCAAATACGCTCTCAAACTTCAAACCAGCAACGGCACGAATCGTAAGGCTTATTTCACCATTAAAAGCAATGGCAAAACTTTGCGTAAAACCTATGTGCAGGTATCGTGGTTGAATATTTCGAATCCCAATCCATTGATCATACGTGCCGACAGCACGGTTACTTCTTTGTATGACACTGAGCATTTTGCAGAGCTGAAAGCTTATTATTATTTCACTCCCACATATAAAGGCGGAAGCGATAAAATCGTAATAACAATTTATTCTCCCTCTACCGAAATCTCTACATCGGATGATTGGATAAGTTTGCAGGGCGATGACAATAAATATGTCAAGAATGTTACTCTCAACATGCCGAGAAATCAGCAGAAGTTCGAGTTTACAGTTCCCGTAACGGTACAGGAGAACACTGGAACGACAAAGCGTACCGGAAAGATTAACATAAAAACTTCCAATGGCATAAATCAGATAATAGAAGTCATACAGGGAGCGGAATCAGACAAAAACAAATAACAGACAGTATGTTATAAAAACAAAGAGCATACGAAATTACGAACCGAAAAACGGTTTTTTATGCACTTTGTAAGTTGTTGAAATCCATAAATATATAAAGGCGAAAAATACAAGCCATATATTTTAAAATACAAGGCACTTATTTTAAAATAAGTGCCTTGTATTTTTTGCAAGAAGCCTTATGTTTTTTCCGAGAAATATATGCATATTTTTCGAGAATCAATAACGTTTTTGTAATTTTGCGGAAAGACTTGAAAATATGAACAAAAGCAAAAAATATCTCAAGTCCGCCAAACGTTTGGAAGAACCCCAAAAGGCGGAATCGTATACAAAGAAACGATTTGGTTTGTGGAACATACAATTTTATCCGTTGCTCTTTTTGTTGCTATGGTTGTTTTGTTCCGTGATATATGGTGATGTGTTCTACATGTCCCAACAAACAAGCTATTTTGCCTGGGATAAAACTTTGATGAGCTTTATTCTCTCGCAAGATTGGGGTTGGCTTTATGCCGCAGGGCGTTTTCTTTTGTTGGGATTTCATTATCCCTTGCTCGGAGGCTGTTTGCTTGCGTTGATGCTCACACTTTGTGCCTGGCTCATTGATTATATTGCGGCACTTCCTGCAAAATTGCGTTTGCTTGCGGCACTTCCTCTGTTTGCGTTCCTTGCATATTTTGTTGGGCTTGATTACAGTGTGAACTATCATCGTGAAACTTCACTTTTAATGGCTCTGCCTTTTGCCGCTCTTTTACTGTTGCTTTTGGCTTCGGTAATAAAGAGAATTGTTATTCGTAAAAAAATCTCCAGTCCCTTAAAACTGAATGTCGGAACACATCGCAATGTCCTTATAAATAATTTGGGCGTGTGCTGTGTATTTCTTTGTATATCGGCTTTCTGTTTTTTTCAACGAGATGATCTGATTCGCACTTGCAGAATGACGAAAATGCTTGAGCAATCGGATTGGCAGGCAATGATTGACGAAGCTCTGGGCGCGCGTCGCCCTTCGCGCAGCGTGGCTGCCTATTATGCTATTGCGCTTGCCGAAACCGGACTGCTTGAAAGTAGGGCTTTTGAAATACCTTATGATTATCCCAATCGTAAAGTAAGGGAAAAGGATGGAAGAATGACGGACGGCATATCAATATATACGCTTGATGCAGATTTTTACGCCGGTTTGGCAAATACGTCATACCATAATTGCATGGAAATAGCCGTTACAAACGGTCCGCAGATATTTCTGTTGAAACGCATGGCGCGTGCGGCAGCCATGAATGGGGAAAAGCGATTGGCATGGAAGTATCTAACTATGATAGACCGCAATCCTTTTGAACATAAGTTCGTAGAAAGATATAAGAACTACCTTGCAAATCTTGGGGCAATGTATGCCGAACCCGAGTTTGTCCATGTGGTAAACAAGAAACCGGTATATGATGATTTCGAACAGAATTATCGCACGCCGTTATTCTTAGGTTATAATGTAGTTTTGACACAGGGTGCATCGCAAGAGGCTCTGAATGCTTCCTTAATGGCTACGCTCTATTCCAAGGATCTTGATGCTTTTATGGCGAGAGTTCATTTTTTGGACAAGTCGCAACCTTTGCCTGAATATTACAGCCAGGCTGTGATGCTGAGAGCATTGAAAGACAAAAGCATTCTGAAATATTTTCCTTCAATCAACGGTGAAATGACCCGGGCAAGGCTCATGGGGTTCGTGAAAGAGGCAAAGCCGTATTTGCGTGATGAGAAAGATGAGGGCAGAAAGCTTCTTTCGAAAGATTGGCAGAACTACTATCCTTATTATTTGTATTTTGAGAATATTCCTACCGAAGAACAAGTTGAAGAACAAGAGAAGCAAGAGAAAGGAGGAGTGAACTAATGAAAAAATTAGCATACGTCATGTTGGGGATATTGCTTATGGCATCGTGCGGAAAGCAATCAATTCCCACCGAATACTCTGAAGAAAACAGAACAGCGAGAATATTTCCCGATTACAAGGGAGTTGTTGTGCCTCCTAACATATCTCCCTTGAATTTCATGGTGCAAGAAAATGCAGACAACTATGCCGTGAGATTATCCGAGGGAAATAATTCCATTGAAGTATACACAGACAAATATGGAAAAGCGGACATTCCCGAAAAAGAGTGGCATGAAATGCTTGCAAAATCAAAGGGAAAAGATATAAACATAGAGGTTTACGCACAGAAAGAGGAACAATGGAAACGTTATAAGGATTTCAAAATAACCGTTGCGCCTGATCCTATTGACGATTATGTTAGTTATCGTTTGATTGAGCCGGGTTATGAGGTTTACAGGCAACTTGGGCTTTACCAACGCAAAGTTTCAAGTTTCGATGTGGGTACAATTTATGAAAACAACCGTTCTTTTGAGCACGAAAACAACCATTGCATCAATTGCCATAACTATCAAAACTATTCCGCAAAGAATATGCTTTTCCACATACGCGGTTCGCATGGCGGAACAATGGTTGTTCGCAACGGCATTCCCGAAAAAATGGACATGAGTACCGATTCCACGCTTGCTTCTGCGGTATATCCTGCATGGCATCCGAGTAAACCTTGGGTTGTTTTCTCTTCAAATAAAACCGGTCAGGCTTTTCATATTCTCGATAAGCAGAAAATTGAAGTAGTAGACTGGGCTTCCGATTTGCTATTCTATGATGCGGAGCACAAGACCATAGGCAATGTGCTTAAAACCCAAGATGATTTCGAAACATTCCCATGTTGGAATGCCGATGGCACGAAACTTTATTATTGTGTTGCTCATGTTCCTGGATTTAAGAAACTTTCCAAAGAAAATCGCGAAAGATATGTGGCGGAACACTATCGTGATTTGCATTACAACATAATGAGTATGACTTTCGACAAGGATTCAAAAATTTTTGGCAACCCGCAAATCGAAGTTGATTGCGAATCTATTGGAAAAAGTGCGAGTGTTCCGCGTATAAGTCCCGACGGAAAATATCTTTTATTCACTCTTGGTGATTACGGACAGTTTCATATTTGGCATCGCAGTGCAGATCTTTATGTAAAGAACCTGCAAACGGGCGACGTTTACCCGCTTAAGCGTGCCAACAGCAGGGAAGCGGAAAGCTATCATGGCTGGAGTTCCAACGGACGTTGGATTGTTTTTGCATCTCGAAGGGATGACGGTTCATATACAAGGCTATACTTTTCGTATTTTGATAAGAACGGAAAAGAGCACAAGCCTTTCATGCTCCCGCAGAAAGACCCCGAGCAAAACGTTTTGCTTATGAAAAGTTACAACGTTCCCGAAATGACTAAGGATGCAGTGAAAGTGCCGTCAAATAAGTTTAAGGATGTCATTTATAACACGAAAGCCACGCCCGTTAAATACACAATGTTGAAAAATGAAGGAAAATAAAAACTATGTCATGGCTTTTGTCAGGCAAATTCTCTTTGTCATTTTGGCTCTTTCCCAGTGTGGCGTGATTGCTGCTAATGATGATGTGAATTTTGACGAATGGTTTGACAATAAGACACTGCGTGTGGATTACATTTTCGCAGGCGACAGTGCCACACTGGAACTTTCGCTTGACGAACTGCTGTGTCTGCAAACATGGGCGGGACGCAGGCATAATCTTGATAGTTTGAGTGTTGCCGGAAACGGACAGATTGTGATGCGTGATTCGCTTACGCGAAAAGTGATATACCGCACTTCTTTCTCTTCATTGTTTCAAGAGTGGCAGTCAACCGAGGAAGCAACCCGGTTGAGGCGTTCGTTTGAAAACGTGTTCCTACTTCCCATGCCCAAACGCGCTGCCGAATTGAGTGTAACACTCTTCGACACCCACCGAAAGCCGCTTGCCCGACTCAATCACTATGTAAATCCCAAAGACATACTCATTCGCAACCTTTCAAATGCTCCGAAACATGAATATAAGTATATATGGCGCGGCGGTTCTCCCGACACATGCATAGATGTAGCCGTTGTGGCAGAAGGCTATACGGTTTCGGAAATGAAAAAGTTTTATGAAAGGGCGGAAGAAACGGCGCAATCGCTTTTTGCTGCCGAACCTTTTAAAAGCTACAAATACAATTTCAACATCGTAGCCTTGGCGGTGCCGTCGCAAGATACGGGAGTGAGTATTCCCGGCAAGGGCATTTGGAAAAGCACTGCGTTGGATTCGCATTTTGATACGTTCTATTCCGACCGTTATCTCACGACTTTACATCTCAAAAGGCTTCACGATGTGCTGGCATCGGTTCCGTATGAACATATAATAATACTTGCAAACACCGAAAACTATGGCGGAGGGGGAATATTGAATTCCTATACGCTCACGGTGGCAGACCACAGACTTTTCAAGCCGGTAGTAGTTCATGAGTTCGGACATAGTTTCGGCGGACTGGCTGATGAGTATTTTTATGATGACCAATATTCTACCATGTATCCCTCGGACACAGAACCGTGGGAGCAAAATCTAACCACGCTTGTGAATTTTGGTGAGAAATGGCAGGATATGTTGCCCCGTGGAACAAAGATTCCCACTCCCTCTTCAAATAAAGTGAAAGACAGATACTCAAAAATCGGAGTTTATGAGGGTGGGGGATACCAGAGCAAAGGTGTTTTTCGTGCTTTTCAGGATTGTCGCATGAAGACCAACGAAGCTCCTGCATTTTGTGCGGTTTGTCAAAGAGCTTTGCGCAGAATGATTGAGTTCTACACCAAGTAATTTTAGATGCTTTTTCGGTATCGAAAAAAACATAAGGCTTGTCGTAAAAAATATAAGGCATATATTTTAAAATACAAGGCACTTATTTTAAAATAAGTGCCTTGTATTTTTCGCTGTTATAAGTGTTTGATTCTTAATGACTCACAAAAGTACTTTTTTTCTCGGTCATTTTGTGCCTTTTTTGACTATCTGCTGCCGCGTCTTGAGGACTTTTTATTCACTTCGTCAAGGTTCACAAGTTTGTTGACTATCGCGTAAATTGTGAGTCCCGATATGGAATGGATGTTGAGCTTTCGCGAAATATTTTTGCGGTGTGTAAGCACCGTATTGAGCGATATGAACAGGTTTTCAGCTATTTCCTTGTTTGTCATTCCCTTTACGGCACACGCCAAAACTTCTTTCTCTCTTACACTCAACTCTTCTTTGTCTTTTTCTTTGTCCGTGGCTTTTTCGCTGTGATGCGCTCCCGCGTTTTTCATCTCAAGTTTCGTAATTGCGGGAATGAACAATCTGTTTTCCACGGCGCAGTGGGTGGTGAGGTCGTCCTCACATGTGTATATATTAAATACCACATCGTTAAGAAAATTCACGTTCGCAGCCGGAACTCCATACTTTACGAGCAGGTTTTTCAACTCTTTCAGTTTTGATTCTATTGCATCGTGTCCGCGCAGATACATTTCTATTTCTTTCGACGTGGCTTCGTTCTTTTCATTAACAGGTTCGCCGTTCAACTTGCTGTTCACATAAGTAAAAATCTTATTGTTCTCAAACTGCATGTGCTTACGAACTTCGGCTGCGTAGGCATCATAGAATTGCAGGATAAGGAAAGCCACTTCGTTTTTTTCGGAACAGTCAACCGCTTCTATGAGTTTTCTGCGAATTTTGGGAAACTGGAAATTCAGAAAATAGTCATGGGCATTGCGCAAATAGTCCATGAGTGCGGGAACTTTGATTTTGTCAATGAAAAGTCCTGCACATTCTTCGCCATGCTTAATGAAATTTGCCACGGCAAGGAAAGTGTCCGTGTCCACTCCGTTTGCTTCGCAAACTTCTTTCACCGTATGTTCGCCAACTCCGAGAGGTATGCAAAACCGGCTCATAGCCTGAAGAACTTTCGGTTCGTAACGTATAACGTCCCACATTAGGGCATTTTCGTTAAAGTATATGCTCGACATAAAATTAAAATACCTATAAAATAAAGTGGATGCAAATTAAGTTATTTTTTTTGTTTTGCCGCCTCACTACATAAAGGTATTTTGTTGCAAAGCACTGGGTATTTATGCGGAACGTCCTAAAAATGACCAATATCGTGCTTCTCCCCTAAAAGTGAGACTTTTTACCTAATGGTGGGTATTGCCGACATTTTTTGTCGGTTCTACTTTTGCACTCGAAAAATAAACTAAGCAAAAAATGAAGATAAACTTGGAAAAAACGCTAAGAATAGCCTTTTGTGCGGCACTCGTACAAGGTTTGCCAGCAAGTGTGGCTGCGCAAGACTATTCCGCCGCCGACAGTGTGCAGAATCATGTGAAGGGAAACCGTCTCAGCATTGGCGGTTACGGAGAGGCTGCCTATACAAGAAACTTTTATAGCGATAACGTCTTTCGTTACAATAATCCTTCGAAATATAAGAACGATCCTTCGCACGGACGTTTCGACATTCCCCATGCTGTTATTTATCTCGGCTATGATTTCGGAAAAGGTTGGAGCATGGGTTCCGAAATAGAATTCGAGCATACCGGCACAGGAACATCACAGGAAAAAGAATTCACCGAAGGTGGTGAGTGGGAACAGGAAGTGGAAAAAGGAGGAGAGGTAGAACTTGAGCAATTCTGGATACAGAAAACATTTTTCCCTGAATTGAATGTGAGAGCAGGACATATAGTCGTTCCTGTGGGCTTGACAAATGCTCATCACGAGCCTTTGAATTATTTCACGGTCTATCGTCCCGAAGGCGAAGCCACTATATTGCCTTGCACATGGCACGACACGGGAATAAGTATATGGGGACGCTCCGGAGACTTCAGGTATGAAGCACAACTCGTGGCAGGTCTCGATGCTTTCTTATTCAATAGAGAAAACTGGATACAAGCCGGAGCCGGTTCGCCATACGAATTCAAAGTGGCAAACAAGTACGGCTTTGCCGCAAGAATAGACAATTATTCGATTTCCGGGTTACGTTTGGGATTGAGCGGATATTACGGAAGAGCAATGCACAATTCTTTCCCTCACGAACTTGAAGGTAAAGACGAAAACAACAATGTAAAAACGTATGACCATATAAAAGGAAACGTGGCTGTAGGCTCTTTTGATTTTACATTTAACAGATACAATATAATTGCACGGGGAAATGTTGATTACGGATATGTAGGTAATGCTGCAACAATAAGTGATATTAAGCGCAATAATGCAGCCAATAATGCTCCTTACCAAAAGACTCCTGTTGGAAAGAATGCCATTTCTATTGGTGTGGAAGCCGGATATGACGTTTTCTCACAAGTGGAAAGTATGCACAATAAGGAACAGAAACTTTATGTATTCGGACATTACGAATACTATAATTCATATATGCCTGCCAAGCAGCAGCCCCCTTACGAGTATACCAAAAAGATTCGCATGGCTTTCGGTTTGAATTACTACCCTCTGCCGCAAATTGCTGTTAAGGCGGAATATTCAAAACGTTTCCTGCGTTCGCTTTATAATAACGAGCCTTCCGTGTCTTTAGGCATAGCTTATGAAGGATTCTTTCTCTGATAACAACAATAATAATCATAATAAAAATACAAATGAACAAATTAATTAAAATTCCGACTTTGTTGCTTTACGGAGCGGCATTCGCTTTAGGTTTCTCCTCTTGCAGCGATGACAACAACGGCAATGGCAGTTCCAATGAAAAGAAAGAACAGATGAACGAGATTCTTTCCCAATACGTAAACAATACGGTTTATGCCACTTACTCGAAACTTGCCGACGAAACGGGAAACCTTTATGACAAACTCAAGTCTGCCAAAAACAAAATGGTTTCCAATCCCGAAAGTCTAAAACAAGAAGACATCGATGATATTTGCGAAACATTCATAAAGGCACGTGCTTATTACGAAGAGAGCGAAGGTTTCCTTTACGGTGCGGCTACGGACTTCGGAATTGACCCTCATATTGATACTTGGCCTCTTGCCGTAACAACTCTTGCAGGTCAGTTGTCAAATAAAAACCACATGGCTATAATGAGTGGCGATGACGATGACGCGATAGCCTTTGCGGGAAGCAGTCTCGGGCAAGAACTTTTGGGCTTTCACGGAATAGAGTTTATAATATTCCGTAATGGCGCGAATCGTAAGGTTTCTGATTTCCTTGGCGAGGAACAAGACCAGGCATTTAAGGATCTCAATGTTCATGTAACGGGAAAGGAAGAACTTATTTATGCAACTGCCGTTGCCGGAGACCTGCGCGACAGATGCTGGCAGCTTGAAGTTTCGTGGAATGAGAATTCTCCCCAGGCACATATTGACCGTGTGGAAGATTTGGAGCTTCCTTATACTGTAGGTAGCGGTTCTTATTCTTACGGAAAGAACATGCTTCAAGTTGGTAAGGCTGGCAGCACATACGTTACCCTGCAAGAAACAATGGTAACCATTCTTAAATCGGGATGCGAGAATATTTGTAATGAGGTTGCCAATGTTAAGATAGGCAATCCTTATGGTAACGGAAAAGATCCTGATCCTAATTACATCGAATCGCCTTACAGCCAACGTTCTTTCATTGATTTCAAAGACAATATCATTAGCATTCAAAATTCTCTCTATGGCGGTCGTCCCGAGAACAGAAATCAAAGCAAATCTATCATTCAGTATATGAAAGACCACAATTATAGCGGTTTGGCAAAACTTGAAAGTGATATTAATGCGGCGATTCAGGCACTTGAAACTTGTCAGAATTCTCTTGTCGGCGGTTTTGTCAACAACATAAAGGATCCTCTCGTGGGCAAGGTTCAAGTTGCCGTGCAGACTCTTGATGATGATTTGAACAATGCGGCAGACTGGTTTGCAAAACAATAATCATACACATAACTATTACTGCTATGGTATCGGGATGTACTGTCCCGATATTATTTCATTGTATAACGAATATATCTAACATTAAATAGAAAAGACGATGAAACTTGTAAAACTATATGTTTGTGCTCTTGCCGGTTTTATGGGCTTGGGATTTTCATCTTGTAGCGATGACAATAACGGCGGAACAGCAAATCCAGGAACCGATGTCGATTACATAGGAAAAGCTGTGGGAAATTTTTCAAAAGACGAGTGGTATCCCGGAGGTGAACTCGGTACTACCGATAATGTTTCGGCAGGTTGCTATGAAGACGAAACTCCTGCTACGGAGCAACTGGGACTCGTCAGTGTATTTAATAAGGGCGAGGCTTTTTTTGAGCGCAATTTCAACAGCAATACTGCACCTTTCAACGGACTTGGTCCTGCGGCGTTGAGAAAGTCATGCCTTGACTGTCACCCCGGCTACGGACATGGTAAACGTCAGGAGGGAACTTATCGCTCGGTATTCGGAAACGGTTATCTTCTTGCCATTTACAAACCGAACGATGGTGCAAACAGCAATGACGGTGATTATATTTCGGAAGTTACGGGTATGCCCCAGACATTGGCTACAACGCCTTTCCTTCCGCCTATAGACGAGAGCAAAATAACGATAGAGTGGAAGCACGTCGCATCAATGGAGAGCGGACTTGCCATGCGCTTTCCCGACAATGGCGAAACCTTTGACCTTACTTATCCTGAGGTGAATATTCCGAAAAATGCGTTTAATACTTATCCCCAACCGGAGAATATAGCCGTTCGTCTCGAATCTACCATTGGTATTATAGGTACGGGTTTGCTCGATGCCATACCAGAGGACTCTTTGAAGGCGCAATATGCAGCCGAATCGCAATACATTGAGCTAAATCCCAAATTTTGGAACAAGGAAGCCAATGATTGGGCTCCCGGAGCGTGGTATACGCTTGCCGATGGCAAAAAAGCCATTAAGCGTTTCACTTATGCGCTTACCCGTGCATCACTTCAAGACGGACCTGGGGCAAATGCCATTTGGAACATAACGAATGTTTCGCGCAGCGATCGTCCTTATCTCTACACCACCGATGCCTGGGCAGAAGCAATGGCTAAAAATCCTACGGTTATCAGTGCCATTAAATCCGATCCGAATTCTCCCTATCATGCCGACGGCACAGACGAGGGCATTGCCAATGCTGTGCGAACTCTTCTCTCTCCAAAAACAAATCAGTTCAATAACAATGTGCACAACTTCTCTCCCGAGATGTCGGATGACAGTTTCTATGCGTTTTTGGTATGGCATCGCGGACTTTCCATTCCACGTGCGCGAAACTTGAACGATAAAGAGGTGCAGCGTGGCAAGAAAATTTTCAACCAGATAGGTTGCGCCACATGTCATCGCCCTTCATGGACCACCGGCGAGGATAATTATTGGGCACCTGCTTCAATAGGCGGTCGTCCTCTGCCTAAATATCCCAACCAAAAGATTTTTCCTTATAGCGATATGCTGCAGCACAGACTTCACATGGTTAATGACATTCACGGGTCGTGGTGTCGCACAACTCCTCTTTGGGGGCGCGGCTTATCCATGGTAAATACCGGAGCCGAAGAGCGTTTGCACGATTGTCGTGCCAAGAATGAAATTGAAGCAATCATGTGGCATGCTTACAGCAAGGAGAGTGATGCATATGATGCTGCTTTCAAATTCTATAATCTTAAGAAACGCGATCGCGATGCTGTGGTAAAATTCCTGCGTGCCATATAACTTAAAGGATATGTCGGAATTTCCTGAATAAATATGAGGAATTGCTTTATATTTATGCGGGAAGAACCGGCAAATCAAGGCAAAAAAGAGGACTTTTCTATTTTATTGAAAAACAGTAAAGTAGAAAGGCAAAAAATATAAGGCATATATTTTAAATTACGAGCCATATATTTCAAAATATATGGCTCGTAATTTTTATTAAGTCCCTTGTGTTTTTTCAGAGACGGGGAAAACGCTTTGTTTTCCACCGTATAAAAAGTGAATATCGGGCGTAGGTTTTTCTGTGTTTGCTTTATGCGAATGCGATTTTCAATTGTGCGTAATGGCAAGTCCGCCTTCGCTTGTTTCTTTATATAGCGAAGGCAAATCGTGTCCCGTTTGTTTCATGACTTCTACCACGCGGTCGAACGAAACACTGTGCACTCCGTCGGTAAACGAGGAATAGAGATTGGAGTCAAGGGCACGCAAAGCCGCATAAGCATTTCGCTCTATGCAGGGAATCTGAACAAGTCCGCAAACGGGGTCGCAGGTCATGCCGAGATGGTGTTCCAATCCCATTTCTGCCGCATATTCGATTTGCGAAAGGCTACCGCCGAAAAGTTGACTTGCAGCTGCCGCAGCCATTGCGCATGCCACACCCACTTCGCCCTGACAGCCTACTTCCGCTCCCGATATGGAGGCGTTTTCTTTAACCACATTTCCGAAAAGTCCGGCTGTGGCAAGTGCGCGAAGTATGCGGGTGTCCATGAAGTCCTTGGTGTTTTGCAGATGATAAAGCACGGCGGGTAAAACTCCGCATGAACCGCATGTGGGAGCAGTAACAATGACATGCCCCGAGGCATTCTCTTCGGAAACTGCGAGAGCGTAGGCAAAAGTAAGTCCTTGTGATTCGAGCGAAGGCTTCAAACCTTTTGATTTTACATAGAATTTCGTGGCTTTGCGTTGCAGATGAAGCGGACCCGGCAGCACTTCTTCTTCGGTCAGTCCGCGTTTTATGCTTTCTTTCATCTTTTGCCACACCTCGGCAAGGTAATTCCACAGGTCTGCGTCTTCATATCTTTGCACATATTCCCAATAGTTCAATCCTTTGCCTATGCAATATTCCATAATATCCTTCATGTGGGTGTGGGGATATATGTCGGGATTGGCATTCTCAAGGAATTTTGGCTTTTCTTCTTTGAGAGAACCGCCGCCAACACTGTAAACCGTCCAACTGTCTATGAAATTTTTCTCAGCATCGTAGGCTTCGAATTTCATTGCGTTTGGATGAAAAGGAAGAAACGTTTTCGGTTGCCAAACAATAGATACTTCCACGCCCGCATGGTGAAAAATGTCAGTGAGAGCTTTGTCTGTGAGGTGTCCTTTGCCAGTGGCTGCCAAACTTCCGTATAAAGTGATGTCGGCTTTTCGGATGTCGGGAATGTTTTTCAGGAATATTTCGGCAGCGAACGAGGGACCCATAGTGTGGCTTGAGGAAGGTCCGTGCCCTATTTTGTATATTTCTTTTATAGTTCTCATTGTTTTGTGGATTATGTATGACTGTGGAATTTTTTGTCTTACAAAATTCCCGTTTCAAGAAACATCTTATGATAAAACTCAGCTTTTCGCTCAAGCGACATAGGATATGCACGGCTGGAACTCGGCATCTTATAGAATAGATATTCGCGACAGTCGTTTTCAAACCGCGTACATTCTCCGGTCTTGGGCACTTCCGCACCGAGTTGCGAGGAAAGTTCTTCTGCAGCTTTGCCGCCCGTGGCACATACTGCCGAACATTGCGGAATATGTTTCAAAAGTGAGAAAACATTGGTTGGAGTTTTAATTTCCAAAAACTTATCGCTCGCGTTGTTATTCAGACGATTTACCTCCGTAGCCGTATCGTAAATGGCGATGCCTTTTTGTGTAAGAAGTTTCCTTATTTCATCCAGTTTGAAGCTTTTGTTTGGCACATCCACAAAGGCAAGTTTATCTCCTCGAAAGACTATTCCGAAAATACGCCACATGTCGTTTATGAAATTGGGATAGAAAAAATCCATACTCCAGCGTGTACGCGGCGGAGGGAAGCTTCCAAGCATTAGAATACGCGAGTAGGGCGGAAGAAAAGGCTTCAAAGGATGTTGCTCTACCATTTCTTGAATTTTTGAGGATTGGTTCTTCTGTAATGTCCCTTGGGCATGAAATTTATTCCGAAGTACAAATTAGTCATAGCAATGGCGTTGTTGAGTTGGAAACGGGACTTGCGGTAAGTATAGGCGTGTATAATTCCGGAAAAACCTGCGAAGAAACGGTTTGTGTTCCATACCAGTCCTACACGTCCTATTACGTCGAAATTTATATTATGACTTGAAAAAATTTCTTTGTGGTCTATGCTCTGACCTTTAGAAAACTTGTAGCCAATGGCAGGGGAAGCGGAGGCGGCAAACAGCCAATTGGGAGCAAAAACCCAGTTGTATGCGTAACCGAAACTTAAACTGTAATCATAAAAGTTGATGTTGTTGAATTTCAGTTCGTCATATAATCCGGTTCCTCCGTTTTCGGTGGATAATAAAGAGGAAGGCAATTTGGTATGATCGAAGGAAAGTTTTTGATGAGCCACCACCACCCCCATGTTCCAGGAACCGCAACTCTTTTTTTGCTGCGTGGTTTGACTGAATGCGGCAGGATACGAAAATTTCTTGTGATTGAAAATATAATAAAGGTTCAGACTGTGGGTATAAGTTTTTAATCCGTCAAAATGAACATCCTTGATGTTTTTTGTATTCTCTTTTCCGAAACCTTTAGTCCTGTTTATGTAAAAATCTCCGTTGTTAGTGTTGTGAATATAGTCTATTCCTATTGTGGAACTGTAAAGACTTATATTATATTGCTGCGATTTGTTGGAAGTATAGGTACGCCCTATATCAAATTGGTATCCGAGGAACGCCCAATGCCAACCAATGTAAGGACCAACCTTAAGTCTCGGTTTTGTAGAGAAAGATATTCTTTGTTTTTTCCCATCTTCATTTTTTCCGTATATGGTATAGAAATTAAGCAAATTACTTGCTTGAGCCATAGCGGTGAAATTGTAATGATTAGGTTCTATATAAGTTGTATCTATAGCGTTGAAGTTTTGAAAAAAACGGTATAGCTTACTTCTTTTATGCTTGTTGCTTTGTTGTTTTTCCGAAGTTTGAGTAAAGTTTTCAGTATTGCCTTCGGACGAAAAAGACGACGTGTCTTGCGCATATATACTTGTGCTTTGACAAAGCACAAATAGAATAACTGAAAATATTAAGCGCAAAAGTTTCAAAGCAGAAGTTGTTTCGTAAGTGTGTATAAGCGCAAAGCGCATTTATATTTTCCCGAGAATTCTATCCATTACCCAGTTCACGGAAGTTGCACTCACGCTGTCGCAACCGCAAATTGCTTTTCCTTGCAGGTGTTCTACGATAAGCTTTATAAGAGGAAGCTGCACGTGTTCGGGATTTTCCACAACTATTTCTTCGTGTCCGCGTTCTGTATTTAGTTCTATGGGATTGTATGTGAATATAGAGAAACTTACTTCTCCTTTGTCGCCGATTACTTGTATACGATCCTCTTTTGCCGATTCATGAGCTACGAAACACCAGGAACCTGACCCCGGAAGCCCTGAAGCAAACCTGAATGCCGCGCTTACGGTGTCTTCAGTTTCGTAAAGTCCGTCGCGGTTGTCGCAATATCCTTTGGCTTCAACTATCGGACCGAATATTTCTTGGAGCATATCAATTTGGTGTGGCGCAAAATCATAAAAATATCCGCCGCCGGCAATATCAGGCTGCACACGCCATGGAAGATTTTGGCGACTATAGTCAAGGTCTCTCGGAGGAGCGGCAAAGCGTAATTGTACATTTATAACTTTTCCTATTTCTCCGCTTGTAATGATTTGTTTTACCTTTATGAAATATGGCAGATACCGTCTGTAATATGCGGCAAAGCACGGAACACCTGTCTTTTCTGCAATACGGTTTATGCGTCCGCAATCTTGATAGTTTGAAGCCAAGGGCTTTTCAATATATGCCGGTTTACCGGATTTCAAAGTCATGATTGCATAAGTAACATGCGTGGAAGGAGGTGTGGCAATATAAACGGCGTTTACGTCGGGGTCATCTATAAGTTGCTGCGCATCGGTGTACCATTTGGGAATATTATGTCGCTCGGCATAGGAACGAACTTTATCTTCGCTTCTACTCATAACGGCAATAACGCGCGAACCTTCCACAAGAGAAAAAGCCGGACCGCTTTTTTTCTCGGTTGCTTCGCCGCAGCCAATAAATCCCCACGATATAATTTTATTCTCCATATCTCTTCTGCAAAGTTACAATAAAAAGTTGAGAGACCATAGAGAATACTTGTTTGTAAATATGATGTAGGCAAAGATAGAAAGAGTAAATAAAAAGCCTACTTGCAACAGATTTATATTAAATTTGCCCAGTCGTAGATTTTTCAGACAAACAATTATTTTCCCTGTCGTAGGGCAAGCCGAAGAAAAGAATAGTTATGGATATAACAACGAGATACAATCAGGAAAAGGAAACTACCATACAGTATGATATTACCGAGTTGTTGCATGATGATTTAAGCGATTACGTAAAACATAAATTGGAAAGGAGTAACGAAGATGAAGTAAAAAAGTTTCTTTCTCTATTTCCGCTTATTTCTCAAGTGCAAATCAAAGAAATAAGAAGATTACAAAATGCAATAAAGAAATGTTTTCCTGTAGAAATTTATGAAGATATAAAAGACGAAGTACGAGATATTATTGCAGATTATAAGTGGAAGAACAGTAAAGACGGTAAAACTGTTCTGCAAATAGAAAAATGGATAAAAAGAGCAAGACTTCAACTATCCGTAGACTTCCAGGAAGAGAAAATATATATAGGAAGAAGTTTTGTTAATCCGATAAGTCTTGTTGTGGGCGGATACGTAAAGGATGTTGGTCGGATAAATATCATAGAAAAGTACCTTGCAGATATGAATCCTCCCATTGCCATTCGGTTTTCGATAAAAGTTTTAGAAGAATAGAATAACTATTATGCGTGCCTTATTATTAATAATACTTATTACGTTACCTTTTCAAATAAAGAAATGTAATACGATTTTACCACAAACGGATGATGTTGAATCTTCTATTACAATACGAACGCAAGCAAAGGCGTATTTTCTTGTTCAACTATACAGAGGATTTGCTGAAGACGGGACTTATACTAAATTTCTTCATGTCAAAAAAGACGGGAAAACTGTTGCAAACATAGTTTTTCCTTCTTCCGAAGATTGCAAAAACTTAAGTGTTTATATACGAAAGCATAAAGGAGGATTTTTGCTTAAATGTCTTTATGGCGGAGGTGATGATATATACAGCCGTAGCTGTTATTTCAAATGTGCCAACGAGGATTTGTATTTATATGAAGTTGTTGGGACACACGAAATACCAAACTCAAACAAGAAAGTAACTGAAAGAAAGAATATACAACCACAAATCAGTATCGGGAGTTTTGATATTCTGCGTTATTTGGAGAATACTCCGTAATATATTAAACTCTTGTCGAAGTAATGGAGATAGAAATTCTCTTTTGCTACTTGAATAAAAAATCCAAGATATACTACAAATTCACATGATATATGGAAATTACTAATACAATAACTGAGGGGCAGTGGTTTTGCGCTGTAGAGGGTATTGCCATAGCAGAAAAAATCAGTAATGTATATTATGAGGAATATGATAACATACCTCAAAACAAAAATATGGGCGACTTAAAAATGTCTGTAGTACAATATCGACTTTTTTGTGATTTTGAAGGACTTCCTATCAGACGAAATAGATTCAAATACTTCAATGCTGATTGTTGTAGTCCGATGACAGAAAAGTGGAAAAGGGTTTTGAGAAAAAGCATTAGCGATAATCCCAAAGAATATGCGTCTTTTATGAAATTTTTAAGAGTTCCGAAAGAAGTAAAAGGTCATGTTACTTTGAAGTATGTTGTTTCTGAGAAAGACAAAGATAAGGTGATTCGAAGTATGGAAGCAATTCGGGAAAATTTACCTCCGAAATTCACATTCTTTGACTTGAAACATATTGCAGAGGATAACCACTGCGTAATAAACATGAATAACTTTATAGACGATGTTTCTTATGATCATATGTATATTCGTATTTTTCTTGTTTATACGTTTGGTGATAGCATTGGAAAAAGAGTTTTATTCCATAAATTGGACTATGAAATCAGAGAAAAATGAATTTTGTAACAAACTATAATTTGATTAGAACTTAAACTTTGTGTACAGAAAAGTATCAAGTACGGTTTGGACTTTGCAACAGCCTTGTTAGGCATAGTCAAAAGTAACAACAATGAAAAAAAGTCGCGATAGAAAAAAGAAATGCTCAAAGTCTTTCCCAATAAAAATAACAATAGGGAACATATACTTCTCTTTTTGTGTATGTGTTTTGATATATGCTTTATCTACTCCCGTTTTAACAGCCCTTCTAAGGCATTATGGAAAAAGATGTAAGGCTGTAATAACGGAAAATGAGACTTCATGGAGGCACAGATATACTACAAATAATTATCAATACGAGTTTATTGTAAGAGACAAGACCTATACTGGTAATTCTTTAATAGAAGTAGGGAATGAGGAAAGAATTGGCGATAGTATAGAAGTGTTGTATTTTAAGCATGCACCTTTTTTCAACAGACCAACATCCTTTTACGAAGACGAATAGATTGTTTGGAACTTATTTCTGTGTTCTTGAAAATAGAATTGGTAAAAGACAAAAGAAAGATGAAACCATGGATAAAATATATTATGAAAGAATAAAAGCGGGATTTGAAAGTAAAAGTGCAGGCAAAATAATTAGCACTGCAAAACAGTTGCAGAAAAAGTATATATCGGGGTTTGAAGACACGATAGTAAGTATTCTTGAAAGCCGCTACCGTTCTAACAAATCATGGGAAGTTCAATCCGAACTAATAAAAATAATTGGTAAAGAAAGAATTGATTCTGCGTTGCCTCTTATTAAAGAAATAGTAGCCAAAAACATAGACTTTGTTTTGTTAACTATACAAGCTGCAACCGCTTATTTAAGAATGACTCGAAAGGATACCTCTGATGTAAATCCTATAATATCTATGTTTGGACACATAGGCTTTTCAGTAGGCGAGGGTTTCCTTGCTTGTTTAGGTACAGACTTAATGGTTCCTCCAAAATCAGATCAAGATAAGTTGATTACTTATTTCCGGGATTTTGGTAATCCTTTACCTTTGGGATATGTTGATCCAAGATTTGGATTAGTCCTGGCTGCTGAGAATTGGAACACGCCGGAAGCAAAAGAATTTATAAAACATTGCTCTCTTTCATCCGATTCGAAATTGAGTATATATGCTAAAAAAGTACTTGCAAGGGACTAATTTGATTTAGTATTATTTTTCCCTGAAAAACATAAGGCACTTATTTTAAAATACAAGCCATATATTTTAAAATAAGTGCCTTGTATTTTGAAACATTTGCCTTATTTTTTATATGTTGATGTAAGTATCTGTGTTACAATGTTGTTTGTGAGCAGAATTTTGCGGGAACAGAACGAAAGAAGAAATGTATAAATTTACAAATCAATGCAAGTTTATGCAAGGCAAAATCGTGGTGTAATTAAATGTTGGCTTATTGTTTGTCCGGTCAAGCTATGTAATCGGCGTGGTGGTATTGCAAATAAATGCCGTTGGCTTAAAAATGTGTCCGGACCGATGAAAAGAATGTTGGGCGCAAACATTTGTTCTTGTCATTGCAAATGATAGTCAGATTTTGCGTATCTTCGTAACTTGTAAAGGAAAGAGTATGGAAAAATCGAGAAACAATATTGATGATATGACGCTGAATGTCAGCGTTAAGAACGGAATAAAATACGCAAAAGACAATTTCCGCGCTGCGGTACGAATGCTTATGCCGGTTTCTTTGGTAATTGCTGTTGTTTCTGCCGTGGCATGGGGTGGCAATATCGGCATCGTAAAGACCAATTACATAACATATATGCCGTTTCATGAGGTTTCGATGCCGTTTTTCCTGAGATATGCGGCGGGACTTCTGATTGTCTTGGTGGCTTTTATGTTGTGGAAAGGAATAAGTTTTGCTGTTTTGCAAGGAGACAGTGATTTGAAGACAAAGGATAAAATATTGGTGGGATTGAAATACATCCAATTTTGTCTGCTTGCCTTTCTTGTTTTCGGAATAGTGGGAGCGGCTTTGATTGTTGCCTCCCTGAAACTAAGCGTATGGCTATGGATAGCTGTCGGTTTGTATCTGATTTTTATAACAGTGCCTTTATTTGTGGCAGAATATGAATATATGATTCCCGATAGCAATTTCCGCACCTCTTTGCGCAAAGGTTTTAAGGTTTTGAAGGAGCAGTGGGGGAGAGTGTTCTTCAGATTATTGATTGTAAATGCGGTCGCAGTTTTACTTTTCACCGTTGTACTGCTGCCTGCAGCTTCTTTAATGCTGGGCATATACGATAATGCTACGGCGGTGAGCATGGAGAATGCTCCGGCAACTCCCATATTCATATATATAATGGAGTTCTTGTTTTTGGCACTTGGGATGATTGCTTCGTTGTGCGTCGTGTTTTTTGCAATGTCAGAGAAAAAAGCGTTTTTTGAAGAATGCAATGCAACAGCTTACTTGTTGGCGGAAGAAAAAGCAGGGAAATTTGCGGATTGAAAAGGCGGAAACAGCATTCGTAATTGCACACAACGAAAGAAATAGTGCGGTCATTGTGTGTCCTATAAGGACATTTTTTGCTTTTTAATATTTTTAATATCAAGAAAAAGGCATTTCCGTGTCCTTGAGAAAATAAATTACTATTTTTGTTCCCTAAGAAGTGGAACATTAATAAGACAAGAGTTATGAGAAAGTCTGTATTCCTAATCAGTGCTCTATTTGCAATTTCATTGGGAGCATACGCACAAAACGATGACATGTACTTCACTCCGACCAAAACGCCCAAGGTGAAGAAAGAACAGCTTTTGAAAGTTCAGGAAGGTATATACGAGAAATCAGATGACGATGTTTATTCTGCCGAAGACTATAACAACAAAAATTATTCGGAAGCGGAGGTTGACGCATACAATCGTCGCGGATATAAAGTGGGCAAAGATACTCTTTACATAGGCGACGGTGATAAAGAAGCCAACGAATATGCTGACCGATATGCTGATGAGTATAATTCGAATGACTATTATTATTCCAACAGGCTGGCTCGCTTTCATGAACCGGCAGTAAATATCTATTTCGGATATGGCGTTCCCTATTATTGGGGATGGGATTACGGTTGGTATGATTGGGGGTACAATTATTCCTGGAACTGGGGCTGGAATTGGAATTGGTATCCCGGATATTACGGATGGTATGGCGGCTGGGGCTGGTCATATCCCTGGCATTATCATTACGGTTGGTATGATTGGGGTTGGCACAGACCTTATGTTCCGGCTCGTCCCTGGCGTGGCTCAAGTTGGAACGGCGGAAGATACATAGCAGGTCAAACGCATTCGGACAGAATTGGTTCGGCAGGCGGACGAATATGGAGTGGCGGTAGAAATTATCGCGATGCTATAGAAAGTAACGGTTCTACACGCAGCTATTCTACAAATAGCCGCGCTTACGGAAATAATGATCGTTCATACAGTACGGGAAGAAGCAATATGTCTACACGGTCTTTCGGAACAACACGTCCGAGTTCTTCTTCGAATATGGGCACTCGCTCAATGGGCAGCGGATCTTCGAATATAGGAAGCAGTTCACGCTCTTTCGGGAGCGGTAGCGGCTCGTCGATGGGAACACGTTCTTTCGGCGGAGGTGCTGGACGCTCTATGGGAGGCGGAGGTGGTCGCTCGTTTGGAGGCGGACGCAGATAAATAGAAACTTGTACTATTCCTTATAAAAGGAAAGAAACTATTATGAAACTGAAATATATTTTTATCACAGCAGCTTTGTTAAATATGTTTTGTGCAAGCGCGCAGGACATATATACTATGGAAAGCGTAACGAGTGAAGATTTGAACGGAACGGCGCGATTCATAGGAATGGGCGGAGCCATGAGTGCCTTAGGCGCAGATATATCTACGATGGGAACAAACCCCGCAGGAATTGGCTTGTATCGCAGTGCGGATGTTGCAACATCACTTAGCTTGAACGCTTTGGCGGAAGGACAAAAGTTTGATGAGCACGGAAAAACTCGCATGTCTTATGATCAGGCGGGCATAGTCTATCCTATTAAAATGGGAAACGGTTCCATGCGCTTTTTCAACGTAGGTTTCAACTATCATAAGCGTAAAAATTTCAAATCTCTCATAGGTGTCGACCAACTGTTGGCTAATGGCGCGTCGCAAACGTGGGAAATGACCGATGTTTCCTCGTATTGGGGAGGCACGGACAAGGGAACGCCGTTGTCAAATGCGGGTTATCAGACATATTTATATGAAAAGAGTGGAGAAGTAGATGATTCCGGGTATGAACAATACAATGTATATAACGGCGTAAACAACTCTTATCGCAAATGGGTTACCGGCGGCATTCAACAGTACGACTTTAACATGAGTACTAATATTTCTGACCGTTATTATTTTGGTATCACGTTTGGTGTGTACAATGTTGACGTTGACAGTTACAGCGGATATATGGAGAACCTTGCTCTGAACGACGGCACGTCTGTTGGCGATTATCTTCTTACAAATGCCCGCTCGCTTTCGGGGAACGGAATTGATTTTAAGTTCGGAACAATTATCTATCCCATTGAGGGTTCTTCGTTCCGTGTGGGACTTTCTTTCTCCACTCCGGTTTGGTATTCTTTGACAGCGAATTGTACATCGCAAATTTATTCAACTATCGGTGGCAAAAAGTATGATTATCGCACCGAAGTAGGAGATCATGATTTCAACATCCGCACACCATGGAAGTTTAACATATCGGCAGGCGGCACAATAGGCAATTTCCTTGCTCTTGGTGCAGAATATGAATATTCTGATTATTCTTCGGCAAGTCTCTCTTATGATGACGGCTATGACGAATGGAGTTGGGGCGGAAATCAAACAAAGGACAGAGAATTGAACCGCGAAGCAAGTAAATATCTTAAAGGAGTAAGCACTGTTCGTTTGGGAGCAGAGGCAAAACTTGACTATGGCCTTTCGCTTCGTTTGGGATATAACTATGTTTCAACACCTATAAAATCGAACGCTTTGCAGAATCAGTTTATCAACAGTGCTTCCATTGATTATAACACCTCTACAAACTATGTGAATTTGGGTGATATCAATCGCTATACGGTAGGTCTTGGCTACAAGGCAAAGCATTTTTATACCGATTTTGCATGGCAGTATCAGCAGCAAAGCGGAGATTTTTACGCATTTACCACACAGCGTGGAAATCCTTCAGAGACAAATGAAGCTCCGTGCACAAAGTTGAAACTCGACAGAAATCAATTTTTGTTGACATTGGGATATAAATTCTGACAGTAGCCATTCTGAGTTGTGGAAAGGGGGATAAGTGCGAAACGAATGCGTGTAACCGTGTTTTTCAGCGTTTTGTCAACTGTCAGGAAATGAATAAAAATGCACAGATATAAGCCTCTGTTTATCACGCATTTGAAAAAGCGAAAAATATAAGGCACATATTTTAAAATATGTGCCTTATATTTTGAAATAAATGCCTTGTGTTTTTCACAAAGTGCCTTATGTTTTTCCTCCGATGCATATATGCACTTTTTCAACAAGCGAAAGCCTTGTTCGAAAATGCGTTTCGGGACGAAAAGATTATACGTTGATGAATTGTTAGCCAAGATAGCAAAAAAGCAAATAAAGCGGTATGAATGAGAAAAAAAACATGGTGAAAGCTTATTGTGTAATTGCATTTTAGTAAATTTGCTTCCGTGTGAAAGAGGGTTGGAACTGCCCGTTTACATATCTGAAAGCGAAAATCATAAATATCAAAAATATAAAGATATGACAATTGACCAATGTAATTTTGCAGGCAAGAAAGTCATCGTGCGCGTTGACTTTAATGTGCCTTTGGATGAAAACGGTAACATTACCGATGATACCCGTATTCGCGGCGCACTTCCCACGCTCAAAAAGATTCATGCTGACGGTGGCAAACTGATCATAATGTCTCACATGGGACGTCCCAAAAAGAATCCCGATTTGAAATTTTCTCTCAAACAGATTCTTCCGCGTGTAAGCGAATTGCTCGGTGCCAAGGTTGATTTCTGCGAGGATTGCCAGAAAGCTAAGGCTCAGGTTGACGCAATGAAAGACGGCGATGTGCTTTTGCTCGAAAATCTTCGCTTCTATGAGGAAGAAACCGGCAAACCCCGTGGCGAATTTGCAACTGATGAAGAGAAAGCTGCAGCAAAGAAAGCTTTGAAACCGCGTCAGAAAGCATTTACCGAAACACTTGCTTCGTATGCTGACTACTATGTGAACGATGCTTTTGGTACTGCTCACCGCAAACATGCTTCTACTGCTATCATTGCCGATTATTTTGACAAAGATCACAAGATGTTCGGCTATTTGATGGAGAAAGAAATCAATGCCATCGACAAAGTGTTGAACAATATTCAGCGTCCTTTCGTTGCAATAATGGGTGGCTCAAAAGTTTCGACCAAAATAGAAATCATCGAAAACCTTCTTACCAAGGTTGATACTTTGATTCTTTGCGGCGGTATGACTTATACTTTCATGAAAGCGCAGGGTGGTACAATTGGTACCTCTATCGTTGAAAACGATTACCTTGACCTCGCAAACAATCTTGTAAAAGAGGCTGAAGAGAAGGGCGTAAAACTTCTTCTTGCTGAGGATTCGATTCTTGGCGACCAGTTCTCAAACGAATCTAACGTGAGAATGTCTCCTTCTAATGCAATTCCCGACGGATGGGAAGGTTTGGATATAGGTCCCAAAACCCAGGAAAAATTCAGCAATGCAATCAAAGAAGCAAAGACAATACTTTGGAACGGTCCCGCAGGCGTATTTGAGTTCGAAAAATTCGAAGCCGGTTCACGTGCTATCGCAAATGCCATTGTCGAAGCTACGGCAAATGGTGCGTATTCTCTGATTGGTGGCGGCGATTCCGTCGCTTGCATCAACAAGTTCGGGCTTGCCGACAAAGTATCCTATGTATCAACCGGTGGCGGTGCTTTGCTCGAAGCAATCGAAGGCAAAACTCTTCCCGGTATCGCAGCAATCAAAGGCGAGTAATAAACATATTTCAAAATAACTTATAGAAGAAAGCAACAGCGGTCGGGCAAAAGGCAAGGCACGGTTGCTTTCTTTTGTTTTTAATTTCATGATTTCGTCAATCGTAAGGCTATTATTTATTGTTTGGGGGATTACTGCGATGTTTTCGTGCGCAAATGAAAATCACCGCAAGGCTCACAAAAATTCAAAGAAAGAAACGGCAGACCTGACAATAGGCGTTATGCCGATAACAGACTGCTTGCCTTTCTATGTGGCTGGCTATAGTCGCATATTTGAAAAGGAAGGCGTAAAAGTAAAACTGATAACGTATAAATCATCTCTTGAATGCGGAGCGGCAATAAGGCAGGCAAAAATCGACGGAGCCTACCTCACACTTCCCGAACTTATTTTTCTTGACGGGCAAGGCGTTAAGCTGAAAGCCGTAATGGGAATGGACGGAAAAATGACGCTCGTAACAAACCGCACAAAGCGAATAAAGAAGCTGAGTAGCATGAAAGAACGTACAATAGCTATCAGCCGACACGATACATCCGACTTCCTGTTGGATGAAATTGCAGAAATAACAAAGATAAAGCCTTTCGATCTTCTCCGCCCCCAGATAAACAATATAGAAATAAGAAAAAGTATGCTCGAAAACAATCAGGTTGATGCGGCAGTGCTTCCAAGTCCTTACGATGACCTTTCCATTTCACGGGGAAACATAAAAGTCTATTCCACGGAGAATTCAAAAATTAAATTTGGCAGTTTATGCTTCCGCGATTCGGTGCTTAAAAACAAAAAAGACAAAATTCGAAAATTGCTGGTCTCATATCACAAGGCGGGAAATGCTATTAATAAAAATCGTAACCAAGCCGACAGCGTTTTAATTAAGATATACCATTTGTCTGTGAGAGAAAAAGATTCCCTGAAGCTTCCCGAGTTTTCCAAGGCAGTTCGTGTGAGTGCAAAAGATTGGAATAAAGCAGCGACTTGGAGTATTAAACGCGGCTATGCGGCTAAGAAAGCCGATAGCAATTTGGTTGAAGAAATAAAATAATTGAGAGATGAGTGAACAACTTACTTTTTGGCAATTATATAACAAGTCTGTTGGTCTTTTGAATGAGAAAAGGCTCGCAGAAGCTTTGAGTTTGATTCACCGTCTTGTAGACAAAACGGCTAATTGGCAACTTCTTGACGAACTTGAGAACATTAAATCGGAATATTCTCTGCTTTTGAATTACATGAAACAGGGAGTGAACGACCCGCAAAGGGAACGCCAACGCATAAAATTCATAAGTCGCAGTTACGATTTGATTGAAAAAGCGGCATATCTCATGCGTTCAAAAGAAAAAGCCGAAATTGTTACACGGACAATGCCGCAAATTCTGAAAGACTTGGAAGATTTAGGAATGAAGAGCATTACTTCCGGACTTACAGAGGTTGATTTGCAGAAACATGTGGCTTTATATACCGAGCTTTTCCATTGTGCAAAAAAATCTTCCCTTTGGAATGCCGAGGAAGAAAAGTCTGCCGAAGAGGTAATGAATTCCGCTTTGGTTTCCGACAAAGATAAATCTGTTATGCTCAGTGCTCTTCTTTTGAGCAACCTTTATTCTTTTGATGCGCAAAAGATTATTTTCTTCGCCAACCAATATTCGGAGACAGAGAATTTACAGCTGCGCATACAGCTCCTTGTTTGTATAGTTTTTCCCCTGCAAAAGTATCGTTCCAGGCTTTTTGCTTACAATGACATGCTGTTTCGTTTGAGTTTGTTGAGAGAGTCTCCGGCTTTTTTGCAAGATATTGCCACGTTGCAGGTTTTTGGTCTTGAAAGTTTGGCTACTCATGACGTTAATCGCAAATTGCGTGAGGAAATAATCCCGGCTATGATGAAAACTTCCAAGTTCAATCCAAATAAATTCGGCATTGACAAAGTGGAAGACATAGATGAATCAAATCCCGAGTGGAAAGCCATTGATAAAACCATAGGAGAACTTGCCGAACTTGAAGCTAAGGGAGCCGATGTCTATTACAGCACTTTCTCTTCCTTGAAACGTTTTCCGTTTTTCAATGAAGAGGCAAACTGGTTCTATCCTTATGACTCCAATCATCCTTCTGTTCCTGCGCAATTGCGCGATTCTGCCAAAAAAGGTATAATGCAGGCTATGCTTGACAGTGATGTGCTTTGCGATAGCGATAAGTATTCTTTCTGCATGCTTACAACGCAAATGTCCGAAGAACAACTCGGACTTCTTGCCTCGCAAATTCCGGGAGCCGAGGGACTTGAGGTGCGCAAGGAGAAGACTCGCGAGTCATTTTGCCGCAACTATTTGCGCGAACTCTTCAGATATTTTTATCTGTACAACGGTTTCAGACCGTCAAATCCTTTCGAGGAAGATTTCACTCTCGTCGAAAATCCTGTTTTCAAGTCTGTGTTTAATGACTACGACGTTCTTATGCGCATAGGCTCCTATGCCATGGAGAAGAAAAACTTTGCCGTGGCATCAGTATATCTTGAAAAATGTGCCGAGTGTCCTGATGCAGGAGCTGAAACCTTTCAAAAACTTGGCTTTTGCCATCAAAAAAACAAGCAACCTCTCGAAGCAGTAAGGGCATACGAGAAAGCTTATGCCTTGAATGGTAAATCCAAGTGGACGCTAAGGCATTTGGCTCAGGTGAACATGTTTGTGGGTAATTACAAAGACGCTTTGAACTACTACAAACTTCTTGAAATTACCGAAGAAGCCGATGCAAACATCGCTTTTCGCTGTGGCGAATGTCTCGTAAGGCTTGAACGCTATGACGAAGCTATAAAGGAATTTTTCAAGGCGGAATATTTGGAACCAGAGAATGTTTCTGCTTCAAGGGCTTTGGCATGGTGTTCGGTTTTGACGGGCGATGTTAAACAGGCTCGCAGATATTATTCGAAAATAATTTCAAGTTCTCCGCGAACTGATGATTTTATCAGTGCCGGTCATGCTGCATGGATTGACGGAGATATGAACGAAGCGGCTTCTTTGTATTTGCGTGCTGCGTCAGATACCGGTTTGGAAGAATTCAATCGAAAGTTTTATGCCGATTCCGAGGTCTTGTCAAAATATGGAATAGACCGCAATGAAATCATGCTCATGATGGATATTGTTGTAATGGAAATGAATAAAGAATAAAGGCATGACGGACAAAAAAACAGGTGATTTTTCCCCGCCTTTCTTATAAAAAAACAAAGCCTTCAAAATGTCGAAAAAAACATAAGGCACATATTTCAAAATACAAGCCATATATTTTAAAATATATGGCTTGTATTTTTTCACAAAAGGCATATAATTTTTGTCGTGAGCAAGTGCTTGAAACACAAAAGCTTTTGCGAGTGCCCAAAATTCCCTTAATCGCCGGCTTTTTTGCCGTTAAAAATGGTTCTTTGAGGTTTGAGAAAATGCAGGGTTGATATTCACTTTTTTTGCAATGGAATCCGCAAGTTCTTTTGAAAACCTGTTCCCCTCGGATTGGGTCATGTGGTTTCCGTCGGTGGTATTATAGTCTGCCTTCTTAAAATCAAAATATGCTATGGCGTGCTTTTTAGAAATCGTGAACATTCTGTCATCGAAATCAGGGCAAATTTTGTTTTCAAGATTCCGCATGGGCTTGGAAACGGGGATTCGTACAAGAAAAATATCGCCCCGTTTTTTCAGTGTGTCTATTATGCGCTCAAGCACATACTGTGAATTTTGGTCGTAACAATATTTCTTTGCCATGTCTATATATGCCGCGAGTCTCATGTCCACTCTTTTTTCCCATTCTTCCTTTGTCTTTGGCACATAGTCCACTTCTGTTCTTCCGTATTTGTTAACAAAAGAATGCGTGGGCAGGGGAGAAAACCACGAGCGACTGAAGTTTTTTGCAATATATTCCATGTTGGGACTTTGGGAATAGGAATGCAGGGCAAGTTCTCGGGGAATGGAATCAAGTTTACGCACAGCCCACGGATCAACTGCGATAACGAAAATGTTTCGTCTGTTTATGCATGGGGCGAGTTTCTTGTATATTGCCGTTTCGTAAACCTCGTTGTACGAGGAAGCGTCAAGGTGAAAGGCAAAATTGTAGAGTGGGGTGAAATAGGCGGTTTTGAGACGGCTGTTTATTATTTCCGGATTTACGGCTTGTGCAGCACGTGATGTTCCTATCACTATTGATGATTGCAAAGGCGAGGTTATTCGTTCGTAAACGTCTCCCATTCTGCCCGAAGGAATGAAAGCGAACGCCAAAGTGAAGATAATTATCACTGCCAATGCAAATGTCAACGTGCCTAATATGAATTTTTTCATGGAAATGCTGTTCAAAATTGAAAGTAAATGAATGCCGCCGGTTCGGCACCGAATATGATTATTGACGAAACAATGGCAATATACAAAATGCGCCTTGTCGTGCGCGGCATTCCGCGAAATATGTCGGTTATATTGTTTGCCTTGCCGGTTTTAAGCTCTGCAAAAAATAAAATGCCTGCTCCCGCAAGTGCAATCAGAGACTTGGTTGCCGATGGAGGCATTGCCGTAAGGTCTGTAAACGAAAACATGCGAGTGATGAAGCCAACGGCATCGGTAATGCTTGCACTGCGGAAAATCATAAAGCCAAAAACCACGCACGAAAAGGTTGCAAGCCACATTAAAAAGGCGGGAACACGAATCTTTTGCAGTTTTCGGAAAAACGGAAATAAACCGGCGTTATACAAACCCCATGTAACGAAAGTCCAATTGGCTCCGTGCCACAATCCTGACAGTAAAAAAACGATTGCGGTGTTGCGTGTTTTGTGCTCTTTGCCTCCGAGAGGAATGTAAATATAATCCTTGAACCAATTCATCAGAGTAATGTGCCAACGTCTCCAAAACTCGGCAATATTCTTAGCCAGATATGGTGCGCGAAAATTCTCGGAAAGTTCTATGCCAAGCAATTTCGCACTGCCTATAGCCATGTCGGAGTAACCGGAAAAGTCGCAATATATTTCTATAGTGAAAAGCAATGCCCCGTATATTAGAACGAAACTGCCTTGTGAGTTCCATGAGTTAAAAATTCCAGAGACAGTTTCTGCACAATTGTCTGCGATTATCATTTTCTTGAACAAGCCTATGATTATACGGCGCAACCCCTCCACGGCTTGGGCATAACAGAAAGTTCGTTTGCCTTGAAGAATGGGAATCATGCGCGTGGCGCGTTCAATAGGACCCGCCACAAGTTGCGGGAAAAAGGCTATGTAAGTGGCAAAAGTTATTATGTTGCGTGTGGCAGGCAATTTGCGGCGATAAACATCAATCAAATATGAAATACTTTGGAATGTGTAGAAACTAATTCCTGCCGGCAGAATGATATTAAGTGTTATGGGACTGAACTTAATATGAAACAGATTCAAAAATTCTGATGCCGATGTCATGAAAAAGTTGAAAAACTTAAAGACCACGAGTGTTGCCACGCAAACAACAATACCTAAACCGCATACAGTCCGTCGCATTTTGTTATTATTCCCGGATGATTCTATTAATATTGCTGCATAAAAAGTTGCCAAAGTCATTAAGGCAATAATAGACAGTAAGCGGGAATCCCACCAGCCGTAAAACACATAACTTGCAGCAAGCAGCAGAAAGTTTTGGGCTTTTGCGTTCCTTTGTATAAGCCAATAGAGAAAAAATACAAGGGGAAGGAAAAACAAATAGGCAGTGGAAGTAAACGTCATCTTTGTTTTATTATAAATATTGTCTGTAAAATTCGCAGAAATGTTTGCGCGTTTTCAAATAGTTAGGGTTCTTAGCGTTGGCGTATGCCTCTTTTTCGAAACAAAGACTCATGTAAGTTTTGTTGAAACTCCTGTAACGCAAGAACTTTACGACAAACTCCAAAAAGTAAAGTACGAAAAATAAAATGAAACCCAATTCTTTTTGCTGAGCATAGTGAATGGTCTCGTGATTAACGATTTCTTTGTCAACCCAGGACCTTTCTTTTACCAAAATATAGCCGAAAAGACTGTAGGCATAGCGTTTGGGCAAGAAACTACAAGTTATGATTTTCATTTTACTGCTCGTCTGAAAAACAAAAAACTGTCAAGGAGCGCAATGATTGCAGTTCCGAGACAGTTCTTATTTGTTTTGTTCAAAAGAATTTAGAGTTGGTCTTTCTCTATATCCTTGAAATATCTGTAAGTTCCGACTTTCAGTTCGTCGGTTGCGGCATCGTCGCAAACAATAATGCCATGACGGTGGAGTTGGAGCGCACTTATTGTCCACATTTGCGTAACCGGACCTTCCACTGCGGCTTGCATTGCTTTTGCTTTATTGTGTCCGTTGCAAAGAATAAGGACTTCTTTTGCAGCCATTACCGTGCCAACGCCAACAGTAAGCGCATATGCAGGAACATTCTCTGCATTGCCGCCAAAGAAACGGGAATTGGCAATGCGGGTATCGGTTGTCAAAGTTTTTACACGTGTTAGCGAGTTGAGCGAAGACCCAGGTTCGTTAAAGGCAATGTGTCCGTCAGGACCGATTCCGCCAATAAACAAATCTATACCGCCGGCTTGTGCAATCATTTCTTCATAATGTGCACACTCAGCCTCGAGATCTTTTGCATTGCCGTTGAGAATGTGAATGTTTTCTTTGGGACAGTCAATATGATTAAAGAGATTTTTAGCCATGAAAGAGTGATAGCTCTCGGGATGACTTTCTGGAAGTCCCACATATTCGTCCATATTGAAAGTAAGTACGTTCTTGAAACTTACTTTTCCTTCTTTGTAAGCTTTAACAAGGTTCTGGTACATGCCGATAGGCGAAGAACCTGTGGGAAGTCCCAAAACAAATGGACGATCTGCCGTAGGTGCAGCAGCGTTTATCTTGTTTACAACATAATTTGCTGCCCATTGCGACAACTTCTCATAGTTTGGCTCAATTATAACTCTCATAATGTATATGGTTTTAGAATTTTTCGTCTGCTTATATATAAATGCAAAATTAATTATTCTTTTCTTCCCCTGCAAACGCATTTGTTTTTAGAACTCAAAATATAATGCGATAAATTATGATATTTGTGTTTTCCCGAAAGTGGCTTGACGTTATTTGCGCAAGAGAAATATTTTGTCATATTTCCATAAAAGTGTGCCGATAATACTTAAAAGTGTGCTGTATGTGTGTCATGTTGTTGGATTATATATGAGAAAGAGTAAATTTTATACCTTAAAAATTCGGTTATTCCAAAAAATATCTATCTTTGTACCGACAAATGTGAAATGCCGAGGCAAAAGCCGAGGTTTATGTGTAACAAAACAATTAAAAAACGATGAAAAAGTTTTTGTTTTCTTTGGTTGCTGCAGTGATTACCCTTACTGCAAGCGCACAGGTTTATGTTGGTGGCGAAGTTGGTCTTTGGCGCAACTGGGACGCTAACCACACAACTTTCTCTATTGTACCTGAAATAGGTTACAATCTTAGCGACAATTGGGCTATCGGTACTTCTATCGGATATGCTTACAATTACAAGGACGGAACTAAGGTAAATGCTTTGGTAGTTGCTCCTTACGCTCGTTATACTTATGCTAAGTTTGACGTAGTAAGTCTTTTCCTTGATGGTGGCTTTGGTTTCCAAACTTACAAAGTATCTCCGAAGCATGGAAAGTCAAACAGCTCACAGAATGGTTGGCAACTTGGTATCAAACCGGGTGTAAAAGTTGATCTTACAAGCAAACTTTCATTCGTAGCTCACGTAGGTTTCTTCGGCTATCAGGATGCTGATGACGACAACTGTGCATGGGGCGAAGACGGTTTCGGTTTCAAACTTGACGGTAACAGTCTTAACTTCGGTCTCTACTACAACTTCTAAACAGAGAATCAGAAAAATCGTAAGGCGTGGCGCATTTTGCGCCGCGCCTTATTGCTTGTAGTCTATAAAGTTTTGTTGCTCATTTATTATTTGTATATTTGCATTGATATAAAAAGAAGAGAAAATGAAAAAGATTGTTTTGTGTATGATAGCAGGATTGCTGAGTTTTGGTGTGCAAGCTCAGAACAAGTATGCTGAAATAAAATTTGATGCAACGTCGTTTGACTTTGGCAAATTCTATTCGGATGCAGGCAAACAAAGCCACACTTTTACCTTTACAAACACCGGTAATATGCCGCTTATAATAAATCAGGCAATGACTTCGTGCGGATGTACGGTTTCCACTTATACCAAAGAACCAGTGGCTCCGGGAAAAACAGGCACGGTGAATGTAACTTACAACGGTTTGGGCAAATTTCCCGGAAAATTCAAGAAATCCGTAACACTTCGCACCAATTCCAAAACTCCAATGGTTCGTCTTTACATAGAAGGAAACATGGAAGAACGCAAATAAATATTATTTCGCACATACATAAATACAGAAATAAACAGAACTCTATATGAACAGCAACAACCATTTGGTTATAATGGCAGGAGGGATAGGCAGTCGTTTTTGGCCTATGAGCAGTGAGGAGAAACCCAAGCAGTTTCTTGATGTTTTAGGCACTGGGCGTTCGCTAATTCAGATGACTTATGACCGATTCAAGGGAATTTGTCCTGATGAAAATACATGGGTTGTAACATCGGTGAATTATTTTGATCAGGTGCACGAACAACTTCCGGAAATACCAGTTGAAAATATTTTGCTTGAACCGTGCCGTCGCAACACTGCACCGTGTATTGCGTATGTCAGTTGGAAAATCAAGAAATGCAACCCTCGTGCCAATATTGTCATTACTCCGAGCGACCATGTGGTTAAGGATGTGAAACTGTTTTCACAGGCTGTGAGCGAATGTATGGAGTTTACGGCCGAAACAGATTCTATTGTTACATTAGGAATCCGTCCCACGGCTCCCGAAACGGGTTATGGTTACATTGAGGCTGATTTGAGTTATGCCTCTTCGTGTTCGCAAAACATTTTCAGAGTTGACTCGTTCAAGGAAAAACCATCGCTCGATTTGGCAAAGCAATATGTCGAGAAAAATAATTATTTCTGGAACGCGGGCATCTTTATTTGGAGCGTACAGACCATAGTTAATGCGTTTCGTGTGTATCAGCCGGGCATGGCAAAACTGTTTGAAGAGATGACTCCGCAATTCGGAACTCCAGAGGAGAAAGACAAGATTGCCGAAGTATATGATCAGATAGAATCAATCAGTGTGGATTATGCCATTATGGAGAAAGCCGAGGAAATTTTCGTTTATCAGGCTTCTTTTGATTGGAGTGATGTGGGAACGTGGGGAGCTCTTAAGAATCAGATTGAAAACGATGTGCATGGAAATGCCGTAGTGGGAGACGTTGACCTGTACGAAACCAACAACTGTATTATACATTGCTCGCAAAACAAGAAAGTCGTTGTTCAGGGACTTGATGGGTATATCGTAGCCGAGAAAGACGGAAAACTTATGATATGTAAATTGTCAGAAGAGCAGCGCATAAAATTATTTCATAAGTAAGTGTGATTCCTGTTTGAGGTTTCGAACAAAACATATAATATCCACGGCGTGGGAAGGTTCGTATGACGGCTTTTCCACGCCTTTGTTTTCCTACAATTTGCCGTAGAAAAAGCAGTTTTTCAAGTTCTTGTTTTTCAGGTATTTGAAAACGTCAAAAATACAAGCCATATATTTTGAAATACAAGGCACTTATTTTAAAATAAGTGCCTTGTATTTTTTGCAAAGTGCCTTATGTTTTTTTTCGAAGTGAGAAATGCCTTCAAAAATGTTGTCAAAAACAAAAAGGAAACCGTGGCATTTCACAACGCCACGGTTCTGTAATTGGAATTATATTATCAATCTTTTTTATAGCAACTTTATTTTATGGTATTAATGGTTCAAGGTGAGCAGTAAGATTGGTACTGTGTTGCAAATATGCGTAAAATTTTAATATCTGCAAAGCATTTATGCTTGTATTTGTTGATTTTTTTGCATTTACTTTGGGAATATATATAAAAAGGCTTGTAAAAGGGCAGATTAAGGGAAAAATGCGTAATTTTACAGTCGAAATATAGAAGACAATGGAAGAGAATAAGACAGAAGAACGCAGAAATTTAGATTTCATTGAACAAATAGTTGAAAAAGATTTGGCAGAAGGCAAGAACGGAGGACGTTTGCAAACACGTTTTCCGCCCGAACCCAACGGCTATCTACATATTGGTCATGCAAAAGCCATTTGCGAGGATTTCGGTGTGGCTGAAAAATTCGGCGGAGTTTGTAATCTTCGCCTTGACGATACTAATCCTCAAAAAGAAAACACTGATTATGTGGAAGGCATTAAGCGCGACATACAGTGGCTCGGTTTCAAGTGGGGCAATATTTATTATGCATCGGACTATTTCCAGAAGCTTTGGGATTTCGCGGTTCGTCTCATAAAAGAAGGCAAAGCTTATGTTGATGAACAGACAAGTGAACAGATTGCCGCGCAGAAAGGAACTCCCACACAACCCGGTACCGACAGCCCGTATCGCAATCGTCCCGTGGAAGAAAGCCTTGATTTGTTCAATAAAATGAACAACGGTGAAGTGCCCGAGGGGTCGATGGTGTTACGTGCCAAGATTGATATGGCAAATCCCAATATGCATTTCCGCGATCCGGTTATATATCGTATAATAAACAAGCCGCATCATCGCACGGGCGACAAGTGGAAGGTTTATCCCATGTATGATTTCGCGCATGGACAAAGCGATTTTTTTGAAGGCGTAACCCATTCGATTTGTACGCTTGAATTTGTGCCTCATCGCCCGCTCTATGATTATTTCATTGATGAATTGAAAGAAGGTAAGGATTTGAATGACAATCGTCCGCGTCAGTATGAGTTCAATCGCCTGAATCTTACATATACAGTCATGAGTAAGAGAAAACTTTTGGCTTTGGTTGAAGAGAAACTCGTGAGCGGTTGGGACGATCCGCGTATGCCTACAATTTGCGGGCTTCGTCGTCGCGGCTATTCGCCTGAAGCCATTCGCAAGTTCATTCGCATGATAGGATATACCAAGTTTGACGCGCTCAATGACTATGCCATGCTTGAGGCTGCGGCACGCGAAGACCTTAATCAGAGGGCTACGCGCGTGAGTGCGGTGTTGAATCCGCTGAAACTTGTGATTACAAATTATCCCGAGGATAAGGAAGAGGACATGGAGGCGGAAAACAATCCAGAAAATCCGAATGCGGGAAAACATGCCATTACCTTTGGCAGGGAACTTTGGATTGAGCGTGAAGATTTCATGGAAGATGCGCCGAAGAAGTTTTTCCGCATGACTCCCAACAAAGAAGTGCGTCTGAAGAATGCTTATATAGTGAAGTGTACGGGATGTAAGAAGGACGAAGAAGGTAATATCACCGAAGTATATTGTGAATATGATCCCGAAACCCGGAGCGGACTTCCCGGAGCGGATCGTAAGGTTAAAGGCACGCTTCATTGGCTGAGCGCAAAACATGCCGTGAAAGCCGAAGTGCGCATTTACGATCATTTGTTTGCAGTGGAAGATCCTTCTTCGGACGAAAGAGATTTCAGAGAATTGCTTAACCCGCAGTCAAAGAAGGTGCTTACGAATTGCTATGTGGAACCTTATGCCGCCGAAAGACCGGTAGGGGAGTATTTACAGTTCCAACGCATTGGCTATTTCATGAAAGATATCGACAGTACCGCAGAACTTCCGGTTTATAACCGCACTGTCAGTTTGAAAGACAATTGGAGTAAGAAAAATAAATGACAATACCGAACGGAAATGCCATAAACGCCTCTGTGCGTAAGAATGTGGACCGCTATGAAGCAATGCTGATGAGCGGACGACGCGAATATTTTGACGAAGACGATTTGCTCGACGTTGCAGATTATTATTATAACGACATGTCGCGTAAAGAGAATGCTTTGCAATGTATTGAGTATGCGTTGTCTCTTCATCCCGAATGCTTAATGGCATTACTGATGAAGGCGGAAATATATTTTTATTCGGGAAAGCGTGATGAGGCTTGGCTGATAATAGATTCTGTAAGCGACAGAACCGATCAGGACGTGCTGTATTATAAAGGACTTTTCTGTCTTGAAGAAGGTAAACTTGAAAAGGCTGACGAGTTTTATAAAAAAGCGTATTTTGCTCAAATGGGCGATAGTACAGAATTGTTTTGTCAGGTTGTTTCGGATTATTTGGAACACAATGTTACGGACGGTTTGGACAAATGGTTTGACATTCTCCCCGAGTCGTTGAAGAATGATAGGGGTGTGCTTGAAGTGAAAGCCGACTATCTGCGCGCTCGCGAAAGATATAAGGATGCAATAGCAATAGAAGAAAAACTTATAGACTCGGACCCTTACAATGTTGTATATTGGAACGGCATTGCAAAGTTGTATTGTCTTGACGAGAATTTCTATAAGGCACAGGAAAGCATTGTTTATGCGCTTGACATAGATCCGAACAATACGGAAAGCCTTATATTGGCTGCGGAAGTTGCCACGCATAACGGAAATTTCAATGACGCTGCGGAATATTATAAGAGATATCTTAGGATTGACGATAAAAACGCTTTGGTATATTATAATTATGCGCAGGTAATGGCTTGTTTGGAAAGTTATGACGAAGCTATTGTAATGTCAGGCTATGCTTTGAAATATGCAGAAGAGCATCAGATAAACAAATCGGATGTTTATCAATTAATGTCTTCGCTGTATTGGAGCGTGGGAGATACAAAAAACTCAAAGAGCTATTTGGAAGAAGCTCGAAAGGAAAATAAAATGTCAGAAGAGGCATACATTATGCGAAAACTTTCGATAGACTTGAAGGAAAATAAGGCAGGAAGCGTAAAGGATGATGTAGAAAAACTTACGGACATAATAGTAGAGCAGCAAAGCAATCCTTGGACTTTTCTTTATATTCTGACCTCTTTTAACAAGTATGAGCTTGTAAGAATGGTTGTAAAGAGAATGGAAAGCGAAAATCCTAATTATGCTGCGAAATGCTGCCCGTTCAAGGCTATGATAAGTTTTGTGGAAAAGAATGTAGACGACTTTCTTGAAAAGTTGAAAACTTCTGTGGAAATTGCACCCGAAGAAACGCGCGATTTGTTTTCCGGAATTTTTCCCGAAGGCTTGGACGTAAAGGATTATTATGCTTATGCATTGAAAAGCGTGGGCTGATATACAAGAGGAGAATAAAATAAAAAGCACCTTATAGATAATAAGGTGCTTTTATTTTTGTTTGTAATATCTAAGCATACCAAGCAGAAAATTTCAGACTTGCGATTTTTCTTCTTCTGAAAGCTTTTCCCATTCTTTCATTGCCTCTTTCCAATCTGTGGTTTCGTTTTCTGTATTGTCTGTTTTCTTTGCAGCTTCATCGCGAGCTTTGTCTCTTGCACGCTTTTCTTTCATGGCTGCAATGGTTTTGTCATCGAGAATTTGAATGACTCCGCGTGCAATGGCTTTTTGCAAATCTTCTTCGCCAAAGGCTTTGCCTTGAACGTTAAAGTCGGAGATGTTAAATTCGTATTTTACTCTTAAATCGTGCCGTATAAGTTTTTGCTTGTATCTGTTGCCTGCATTTTTTAATCGCAGCAACTTTGATATATCGTTAATTTCGTCTTGCGAAAATTTGTTTCTTCCCATGTAATTGAAATTGTATTTCTTTTTGTGTGCCTATGTTTTTAGAATGTCATTCTAATCATGAAGCGTATGCCCCATTTCTTGGTATTGGGACGGAAATAGTTTACTCGTCTGACATATTCCACATGGACAATCTTAAATATATTATGTATTCCGGCTACCCATTCTATGTAAGGTTTGTTTTTGTCCATCAAATGACTTTGGTATTCAAAAGTTCCTTCGCTGTTGAATTCTCCGGGAAAATAGAAAAGTCTACTGTCGTTTGCGTTCTTTTCAAGGAAAGGATTGTTTTTGTCGGAAAGCGATCCCCAAAGCATGTTTACGCCAATGTACTCACGCCATTTTAATTTGCGAAGTATTGGAATTCTGTTGAAAATCATTCCGTTCATATCCCAACTTGTCATGAGAGAAACGTAACGGTCGTTGAGGAATTCCATGTTGTTGATAAGTGCAAAGGTTTCTCTTTCCTTTATATACGAAAGATTTGCAGCTGGCATAATGAGTAAAGGGAACGGAACTTTGTTCCATTCAATACCACCTTTGAGGTAAGTGTCGATTCTTCCCCAGGTTGAAAGTTGGAAACGTTTGTATATTTCGGCTTCTGTAAGATTGTGATTATATTCTCCGCCAAAGATATTTTTAAGTCCCATGCTGTGCTGAAGCTCAAAAATAGGCGCATCATGATTTGTGGTCATGCGTCTCTGCTTGGTGTTTATATATGTTGCACCGGGCTGGAAATGTAATCCTAACATAATCTCCGTGTTTTTAAGATTGCGCTTATAAAGACTGCGGTCTTGAGAAGGCGCATCATTGCCGTCGAGAGGTTGATAGAATAATGCGGCGGTAGGTTCTGTGTCTTCGTGTTTGAATTGCGAAGTGAATCTTAGTCCGTTTCCCCATTCACGCTCGTAAAGTAAACTATATTTACGCATATAGTTCATGTGGTTTACTTTTGTCCATTTGAAAGCTGTAAAGACGTTATCCTTGTCGGTAGGCATGAATTTGTCGGAAGGAGAAGCGTCATCGTACTGATATGTAAAAGTAAGATTGTTTACGGGATATTCTCTGGGCAAATAATCTTTGCGATTGAAAGAATAAGTAACTTCGCACATACCTTTGACCTTTTTGTCTTTGAATCCGTAAGCAACATATCCTTTTGCAAATATGTGAGGATTTAGATTTGCTGTAGTTTGTCCGCTAAGTCTCAAGCGATAACCATCAACAAAGTTTTTTGAAATAATAGTGTTTACAGGACCAAAGTCGAACTTCGAAGGCTTTTCGGGATTTGTAGAAGTTTCCACGAAATTCTCTATGAAAGCTTTGGCAACGAAAAGTATAGGTTTGAAACCTTTTATATTCATCATTTCTTTCAAGAAATCGTCCATGGTGCTCTCTTTTTCTGTAAGAGGAACTGGACGTACCGATTCCCAAAACTCTTTGTCTTTAGCAGTAGCATCGGCAAGAGTTTTTTCGTTTCCTGAAAATTTGAATTGCTTATCGGGAATGGGATTAAATGAAAAATCGCTGTAATGAGTATTTCGTTTTACGTGAACTTTAGTGATGTAGCCTACCATATTTATTTGTACAATCATGTTGTCGTCTATGAGAACGTGTTCACCCGTGGGAAGTTTTTGAAAGTTTTGGGTAACAAGCATATCATTAACGAAATTCACATCATTGTTCTTGGGAATGTTGAGAACTGCTTTTTTTACAAGGTAGGAACCATCAGTAAGAATGTAAAGGCTTCCGTTAAAGCCCGAGTCTTGCGGATTGTTAGGAGTAAAAGTTACTTCGCAGCATCTTTGCCCTTCTATGTCTAATGTGTCTGCTATAAAATATCTGTAGAAAGCTATTCCTTGCGTAGAGGAAAGAGGGCTGACAAATTCTTTTTGAAGTACGTGTATATTGTTTTTGTATATATCTATATCCGAGAAAACATCTTCGAGCAACGTTGTTAGGATGTCTCCGGTTGTGAAGAATTCGTTTATTCCTGTGTTCTTTTTTGCTTCTATTATTGTCTTATCTACATTTCCGTCTTTTTTGTAGATACGTTTTGAAAAAACTTCATCAACAGAAATAGGAAGAATCAATTTTCCTGTCTCTGGAGAAGTTTCTACACGATTTTTGAGAAATGGCATTTTCTTAAAGTGTTCGTCATTTAGAGCCTTCTCTGTAAAGTCATTAAATGCCAGTGTGCGTTTCACGTATTTCTGATAGCTGAAATAATCATGGTTTTTGCGCAGATCGTAATCTTTCTTGGCTTCTATTACTTTGCGCATTAGTTCTACGGCAGGGTTATCTTTTCTGTTGTATTTCTTACGTTTTCCTTTTACGCTAACACCTTTTATTACTAATGCGTCCATATCAAGTTTTACAGTTAGTCCGTTCATCGGACCGGATATGGTAACAATTTTCTTTTTGAAACCAACAGAAGAAAACGAAAGCTGTGTCCAGCCTTTATGGTATGGCACGGTAAAGTTTCCGTTTATGTCGGACATTGCTCCTACACCTTTCCCGTCATAGAATACATTTACGTATGGCAAACCTTGTCCGGATTGCGCGTCAACCACTATACCGCTTACTTTTTGTGCTTTGATATTGCAGGTAAAAGTCAAAAGCGTCAGCAATGAAAGTAGTATTGTTTTACGCACACTCATGTTTTTATGATTCTTATTTACTATGTTTTGAAGAAGAAAGCTTCATAGTCTTATATGAATAAGACCGTGAAGCTTTCATGATATAAGTGCAGATAATTCTGTTTCTGTAATAATGAATGTATCAATCTATTTCCTCATCGGCTTCGTATCCGCCCATTTCACGAATGGCATTCTTCAGCATTGTATATTGCTGGAAGAGATTGTTTACGGGTACTTCGTTTTGAGTAAAGTCGTGCATCGGACTCTTTAGGAAGAAACTCAAGAATCTTTGAATTCCGTATTTTCCTTTGCGGTGTGCCAAATCAGAAAGTAGCACAAGGTCAAGAAGTAAAGGGGCTGCAAGAATGGAATCACGGCAAAGGAAATTTATTTTAATTTGCATCGGATAGCCCATCCAACCAAAAATGTCAATATTGTCCCAACCTTCTTTATTATCGTTGCGAGGAGGATAATAATTAATCCTTACTTTGTGATAGTAATCCTTGTATAGATCCGGTTGTTTGTCTCCGTCAAGAATAGATTCAAGGGTAGAGAGTTTGCTTACTTCTTTTGTACGGAAGTTTGCCGGTTCGTCAAGCACAAGACCATCTCTGTTTCCAAGAATATTTGTGGAGAACCAACCTGCAAGCCCAAGACATCTTGTACCGAATATAGGTGCTACGCCGGATTTCATAAGCGTTTGTCCTGTTTTGAAGTCTTTGCCGGCAATGGGTACTTTGGTTTGTTCTGCAAGTTCCCACATTGCAGGAATGTCAACGGTGGTGTTTGGAGCACCCATTATAAAAGGAGCATCTTCTTTCAAAGCTGCGTATGCGTAACACATGGACGGAGCTATATGCTCTTTGTCGTTTGCTTCAATGGCTTTCTCCAAATCGGCAAGTGAATCGTGTACAGGAGAATAATAAGGAACGTAAATTTCTGTAGAAGCTGCCCATATCACAACAATGCGTGCGCAGTTATTATTTTTCTTGAAATCGCTGATGTCTTTGCGCAGGTTATCTATCATTTCCTTGCGGGTGGCACCCTTCATAATGTTTTCTCCTTCGATACGTTTTGCATAATCGTGATCAAAGGCGGCTTTCATAGGAACGATTTTCTCGAGTTCGTCCTTAACCGGGTTTATATCCTTCTCCTTAAGCACCTCTGCATTGATAGCTGCTTCGTATGCGTTGTCAGGATAAGCGTCCCATGTGCCAAACACAATGTCGTTCAAGTCTGTAAGGGGAACGATTTCGCCGTAGTGTTTATATTGTTTGTTTTCACCGCGACCTACGCGTATTTTGTCATACTGCGTCATCGAACCTATAGGCTTTGCCAAGCCTTTGCGTGTCATTAGCACGCCAGTAATGAATGTTGTGGATACGGCACCGAGACCTACCACCAAAACACCCAGTTTGCCTTCTGCGGCTTTTACATTTTTTGTTTCCATTTTTGGAATATATTTCAATTGTTGGTTTTCAAAGATACAGAATTAAATTGTTGTGAACATATTTTCAAATCAAATTTATTATGTTGTTCACCGATTGTTTTATTTTTTCTTGAATTTAAGTCCGACTTTCATGCCTTTATAGTCCTTGGCTAATTGAGAAATTATGGAAAGAGTTGAACTTTGTCCCTGACTTGCCACTTTGCTGCTTATCATTTGTGCGAGAGAGAGCACTTTGTCTGCATCGCAAGTCAATTTCAAGGAACTTCCTCCGGTGGCATTGGTTGTTATGGTTCTTCCCGAGTATTGTGAAGGTTTCAAACACAGTTTGCCGTCTTTGAAAGTATATGTTCCTTGTGTTTTGTGCGTGGAATATGTGCAGGTGTATGTACTGTCTTTGTCAAAAGTGAGAGAAAGCTTGTTGGGAGCTATTCCGTATTTGTTCAAAGCATTGTTTATGCTTTTTTCAATCTTTGAGGAAGTAAGTTTTCCGCCTGCTTGGGCAAGAATATTGTCGGAAGTAAATTCCACGTCTGCTCCCGAATAAACCCATGTCCCTTCAATGTTGTTCGAACTTGTACCTAAAGTTTCGGAAACTGCCGATTTGATTTTTGAGAAGATGTTTGAAATTTGCGCTGACGCAGTGTTTATTGTTCCGAAAGCCATTACGGCAGCGGCAATGATTAGCTTTAATTTCATTATTCTTATATATGTTATAACGTTTTCAAATATTTTTCTGCATCCAGAGCGGCGTGACATCCTGAAGCCGCTGCCGTAATGGCTTGTCTGTAATTCGGATCGGCAACATCACCGGCTGCGAAAACTCCTGCGTGTCCCGTGCTTGCGCTTTTGCCTTCTGTCATGATATATCCGTTGTCATCGAGTTTCACCCACTTCTTGAATATATCGCTGTTAGGCTTATGTCCGATGCCGAGAAAGAAACCGTCAATCGGAAGTTCGAAATGTTTTTCGTTTTCAAGCCCTTTGTTGCTTACCAATCTGGCTCCTTCCAATTTGTTTTCGCCGTATAGTCCCTCGGTATTGGTGTTGTAGAGAATTTCTATCTTTTCGTTTGCGGCAACCTCTTCCTGCATTATTTTAGAAGCGCGCAAATACGGCTTGCGAACTATCATATATACTTTGCTTGCCAAATTGCTGAGATATGTTGCTTCTTCGCAGGCAGAATCTCCACCTCCCACAACGGCTACAACCTTTTTGCGGAAGAAAAAACCGTCGCATGTGGCGCATGCACTCACTCCTCTGCCCGAGAATTTCTTTTCATCGTCAAGACCGAGATACTTTGCGGTTGCTCCGGTGGCTATAATTACGGTGTCGGAATAGAGTTCCGTGTTGTCGTCAAGCATGGTTTTCAGCGGACGTTGGTCAAAATCCACCGATATTACAGAACTCGTAATTATCTTGGTGCCAAATTTTTCTGCTTGTTTGCGCATGTTGTCCATAAGGTCGAAACCTTCTACCCCTTCCGGGAATCCGGGAAAGTTTTCTACGGTAGATGTCTGGGTAAGTTGCCCGCCGCTTGTCATGCCTTCAACAATAACAGGACTGAAACCTGCACGTGCGGCATAGATTGCGGCGGTATATCCGGCAGGACCGGAACCGATGATGAGACATTTTATGGTGTTCATGCTTTTATCTTAAATCTATTAATTCTGTGTTTGGAAATTCTTTCGCGTTGAATTTGAATGTGGATGCGTTGAATTTTTGTTTTTTGCTTACTTCGTATATTGAGATTCGCGTCCAATTACTTCCGTTGGTATTTATTCTTACGCATATCGGCAACATGGTGTTTTTGTCTATTGTCAGATATACTTGTTTAATGTCCTTTCGTGTGTTTGATGTCAAGCGCACGTCGTAGCAATTCTTTCCGCGTACCTGGGCATTATACATGGTGGCTTTGTATCCTTGCTTATATAAATATATAAATGAGTATGGATTAATTTTTGCCGCTTCGGATTTTGTAGGGGTGGACACGTTTACTTCTTTTGTCGATGCGGAATATGACCATTGGGTTTTACCGTCATACCATATTTTTGTGGCTCCGCCGTCTATGTACACCTTGTTGCCGCTTATGCAAACCATGCCGTTTGTGGAGCCTTGCGGCTCTTTCTTGTTAAACTGTGTGGCTGTGAAAGTGGCTTTTACGTTCCCGCATTTTTTTATATTTGCCGATGTGTTGTCAAGCACCGTCATAATCTCCTTGCTTATTTGTGCTTTAGCCGTGGCTACCGAAAACAAACAGCACAAAGCGATTGTGTAAAGTATATGTTTCAATCTCATGTCATTTTTTAATATATAAGCTGTTGCAAAAATACTAATTTCTTTTTATCAAAAAGCCTTATTTCACTATTCTTATGAATTGTGGTGTCTGCACCGCCCTATATTGAAATTTTCAAGCAAATTTAAGAATGATATTTGTAGAAATTCTATCGAAACACAATTGGTTATGTTTCGCCATACTACTATATAATATTGTGTATGCTGTGGGAATGCGTAAGTTGCAGGACTATTGTATTAAATTTTTATGCAGCAAAACTGTTAATAGATAGGTCAAAACAACGGTTTTGTATGTGTTTGTTTTTCAAATGTTTGTAACGGCGAAAAATATAAGGCATATATTTTGAAACAAGTGCCTTTTATTTTAAAATATATGGCTTGTATTTTTTACGATAAGCCATGTGTTTTTTTCTAAGTCGTAGCGGCGCATGAATTTTATGCATATTATGTGCATTCTTAGTGTTGGATTTTAGATATGAGGGCATATAAATTTGTGTACGTCTGTTGATTTTGCGCCGGTAAATATTGCGGACATGAAAAATTGGTTTAACTTTGCCCAAACGTTTTGTATTGACAGCGAATGATACGAGTGGTTCTTTCCATAATGGCATCTGTTTTGGTAATGGCTTGTGCTTCGGCGCAGGTTCTGCCTCGGTATATAAGGGATAAAGAAATAAAGCCCACATACAATGAGATGGTGGTAAAGAAGTACATAGATTCCATAAACGTTGTGGTGGATGTCGATTCGATTTTGAGAGCTTCGAGACAAGAGGAGACGGTGCTGAACAACCCTTACTATTATCCTTTGCTGCTTCATCCCACACTTTATAATTCTCCGGTGAAAGATGTAATGAAATCCACATGGAAACCGTCGCGTCTTGAAGTAGCTGCGCCTTTGTTGCCTTCTGCCACAACTCAGTTCGGAGACAGTGTGGAGCAGAGCATGTTTAGTACTATGATGTGGGCATATACCACGGTGCCATGGCTTGTTGGTACAACACAAAAGGATATTGACAACGCGGCGGGGATTAGAAAGGAAATTATAGAGAGTCCGGTTAAGGAAGTAACCCATATTACACCGCAGAGAGAGGAAAATATTGACCTCGGCATAGAAGATGCCTCATACAAAGTCATTACACGCCGCCCGAATTTCTGGAAGTTCAACGGCAGACTCTATTACAGCATGGGTCAGAACTATTTCTCATCGAAAGGTGTACAGAATAACAATACTTTCAGATTGGAAACCGAGTTCAATATAAACTATAACAATTCGCGCGGATTCAGTCAGACCAACAACGTTAAGGCACGTTTGGGTTTCACAAGCCAGAGTAAGGATAAAAAACACAAATATATAACCAGTGATAACCGTTTGGAAATGACCAATCAGTTTGGTTTGAAAGCCATAAAGCACTGGGAATATACTCTGACGGTTTCGTCATGGACTCCGCTCTATCCCAAGTATGCGAGCAACAGTGATTATGTAACCGAAGACTTCCTTTCGCCTGTTACTGCCAATTTTGCGCTTGGTATGAAGTATAGCGTAGATTTCAAAACCAAAAAGCGTGGAAACGTTTTCCATTTTGATGCCACGTTGTCCCCGCTTTCGTATAACACAATTTATTGCGACCGCAAAGCTTTGCGAAACAGTAAAGGTATTCCGAGAAAACATCATGCCTATAACTCCTTCGGTCCCTCGGCAAGCATAAATTATTCCTGGAACATCTCAAAGAACATAAGCACGCGCGGCAATATTTATTACTATTCGGACTATCACCGCGTGGAAGCCCGCTGGAGCAGCACCACGAACTTTACCATAAACAAGTATTTGACAAGTTCGCTGTATTTGTTCCCCACGTTTAATGACAATCGTTTTGTAAACGGCAAGCGTGAACTGTTTAATATTCAGGAAACGCTTTCCATGGGCTTAACCGTAACTTTCTGATAATAATGAAAGCAAAAAGCCTCACCGGGTGTCTTTTGGCTCTTGTCATATTTGGCTGCATAAAATTTTGCGGAGGCAACGGCGTTGAACTTAACGGCTCGAAGACCGTAGTGCGTACCGTAAAAGAAAAGATTTATTACGACAAAAGCGAAGAAGAAACAGATAACGCCGCAGGGGAGAGAAATAAAACTGCAAAGCAAAAGAATGAGCGGCTCATAGAAATACCTGCAAAACTGCGCGGAACGCCCGAGCGATTTTTGAAACGCATGGCTTACACGCTTTCTTTCAATCGTGAGACAAATCAACCCAATTGGGTTGCGTGGTGTTTGGAGGATAGCGAGACGGACGGCGGTGTTGGCAGACGCAACGAGTTTCTTTGCGATGAAGACGTACTGTTACCTCACAGAGTAGCCCCGGAAGATTACAGTCATAGCGGATATGATCGCGGACACATGGCTCCTGCGGCAGACATGAAGTTTGATGCTCAAGCCATGAAGGAATGTTTTTATATGAGCAATATTTGTCCGCAAACCCACGAACTGAATGCGGGTGCGTGGAGCAAACTTGAAAAAGCCTGTCGCCGTTGGGCAAATAAAATTGGTAAGGTATATATTGTGTGCGGTCCGATATTCTATAAAAACAAACATAAAAGCATAGGAAAGAACCTCGTCATACCGGTGCCGGATGCTTTTTTCAAATGTATTTACGGTGTTAACAACGGAAAACCACAGGCAATTGGTTTTATTATGAGGAACAATGATTCGAAACAAAGCATGAATGCTTCCGCAATGACGGTGGATGAGGTGGAAAATATCACAGGTATGGATTTCTTTCCCAATCTTCCCGACAAAATAGAGAATAAAGTGGAAAGCGAAATGTCTATAAAAAATTGGCAATAACAAACAGAAAATAAAAACGGCGGTTCAAAAGAACCGCCGTTTTTGATATGGCTTAGTCTTTATAGTATATCCTTTTTACTCGTTCGCTTACAGAAGTAAGAATCTCGTAAGGTATTGTTCCCAAAATGTCGCTTAGTGCCGTAACAGGCAGGTTATCGCCGAAAATTTCAACGCTGTCGCCCTCTTTGCAAGGAATATCGGTAACATCAATCATGGCTACGTCCATACAAATATTGCCAACGTATGGAGCTTTCTTGTTATTTACAAGGCAATAACCGTTTCCGCAACCAAGATGTCTGTCAAGTCCGTCGGCATAACCTATAGGTATTGCTGCAATCCTGCTGTCGCGTGTGAGTTGTCCTTTGCGCGAATAGCCAACAGTGTCTTCTTTCTTAACATCATGTATTTGCAGAATGGTAGTTCTGAGAGTTGCCACGTTGTGTATGGTTTTGTTTGTGAACGGGTCTATTCCGTATAGTCCGAGACCAAGTCTTACCATGTCGAGATGGTATTCGGGAAAACGTTCAATGCCTGCAGTATTGCATATATGCCTGAGAATCTTGTCGGGGAAGGATTTTTGCAGTTTCAGACTTGCTTCGTTGTAAACGTCAAACTGTTTTTTCGTGAAATCATTGAACATCTCACCGTCGCTTCCAACAAAGTGCGAGAACACAGACCGTGGTACAACCGCGTTTTGTGCTTTTAGTCGTGATATAAGCTCATCAATTTCTCCGGGAAGGAATCCGAGACGGTGCATTCCTGAGTCTATTTTGACGTGAATAGGGTAGTGGGTAACTCCTTCGCGTTTTGCTTCGCGTATCATGGCATCAAGAATTCTGAAACTGTATATCTCGGGTTCAAGATTATACTGAAGCATGGTGCGGAAAGCCGTCATTTCCGGATTCATTACCATTATGTTTGCCGTAATACCGGCATTGCGCAGCGCGACTCCTTCGTCGGCTACGGCAACAGCAAGATAGTCCACGCCATGTTCCTGAAGTGTTCGCGAAACTTCAAGTGCGCCGCTACCGTATGCCGATGCTTTTACCATACAAACGATTTTGGTTTCATGTTTCATGAAAGAACGGTAATGATTTAGGTTTTCCACGATTGCGCCAAGGTTTACGTTGAGCGTAGTTTCATGAACTTTTTTTGTGAGAAGGTCATAAATTCTTTCAAAACCGAACTTCCTTGCACCTTTAAGCAATACCGTATCTCCCGAAATGCCGTTGAGTTCTCCGCTTTCAATCAATTCTTCTGTGGTATTGAAGAACTTAGAGCTTATCTTGAAGTAATTTGAGTTTTTGCCAATTTCTTTTCCAACGCCGATAAACAATTGCGGTTTTCTGGAGTTTACCATTTCCGCTACTTTTGAGTAAAGTTCTCCGCTTTCCATTCCGCTTTGCAGTATGTCGCTAAGGATAACAATCTTTCGGTTGCTTGTTTCTGCGGCACGGCGATTCATAAAGTCGAGAGCTATGTCGAGCGAATTTACATCGGAGTTGTATGTGTCATTGATTATTGTGCAGTTGTTTATGCCTTGTGTAACTTCCAGGCGCATAGCCAAAGGTTCGAGGCTTTGCATTCCTTTTGCTATTTCATCTGGAGTTTTTTTAAGATAGAGGCATACAGCGAGACAGTGAATGCTATCGTTTATTGACGCATCGTCTACGAAAGGTATGGTGTATCTTCCCGTCTTACCGTTGTAGGTATATTTTATTTCCGTTTCCCCACCTTTTTTGTTTATGTTTCTTATGAACAATGGCGCGTTTGCATCGATTTTTGACCATGACAGGAGGCGATGGGAAATTTTTCCGAGTTTGACGCATCTATCTGTTATTTCGTCATCGGAACAATAGACAAGTATTTCACAATCTTTGAACAGACGCAATTTCTCGCGGCATTTTTCTTCCATGCTTCCGAAGTTTTCCTGATGCGCACTTCCCAAACTTACCATAACACCTATTGTGGGCTGTATAATATCGCGCAAAGCTTCCATTTCTCCGGGTTGTGAGATACCGGCTTCAAAAATTCCGAGTTGCGTTGTCTCATCCAAAAGCCACACCGACAGGGGAACGCCGGTTTGAGAATTGTAGCTGCGTGGCGAACGTGTGGTTTTGGTTGTGGGCGATAGTAATTGGTTGAGCCATTCCTTGACCATGGTTTTGCCATTACTTCCTGTGATGCCTATAACAGGTATGTCGTATTGCTCACGATGACGTTCGGCAAGCCGTTGAAGGGCTTTCAGTGCCGAAGGTATCTGCAGAAAATTCGCATCCGGGTAAACGGTTTCTCTATTCTGGGGCAGCGACGTAACTACAAAGTTGCGCACTCCGCGTTGATAGAGTTCCTGAATAAAGTCATGCCCGTCTCCAGAAGCTGTTTTAATAGCAAAGAACAGAGATGTCTCGGGATAAACAAGCGAACGGCTGTCGGTAAGCAACCATTCCACTTCGGCTTCGGCGTGTCCGTAGCGGCGTGCGCCCGTGAGTGTTACTATTTCTTCTATTTTGTATTTCATATTCCTGTTATGGTGTTTGATATGAGAATTCTGTTTATTTGATCAATATCCTTGTCCAACTTTACGCACGGGAAATCCTTTTTCAGCTTCATAAGTTTCTCTTTTGTCGATGTCATCAACGATTTATATTGTACGCTTTGTGGAAACAAAGGTTTGTGAAGCAAGGTTTTATATATCGGAACCCATTGTCTGACGAATTCCGTGGCATTTGCGCTGAAAGCGTATTCTGCAAATTTTTCGTAGATATAATTAACTGTTTGTTTTGACGGATGCAGCATGTCTTCAGCGTAAAAACGGTAGTCGCGCAACTCATCATTCAATATTTCGAATGAAGGAAAATAATGGCATTTGCCTTCGTGGTTTTTCACAATGCCGTTAACGGCAAGCATTAACACTGCTTTTCCGAGGTTTGAACTATGCAATCCGTATTTTATGTATCTGTATGGACTTATGGTGAACAAAACGTTTATGTCGGGATTGATTTGAAACACACTTTCAAGCACTTCGTCATAAGAGGAAATTATTTCCTGCGGGTCAAGGTCTTTGACGGTAAATTCGTAAGCCGGTTGTTTGTGGCAGTTTGCCACGGCAAAAGCTTCGGTTCCGTTGTCGCGGAAATACACACGGTTGGTGCCGAAGGTTATCACGAGAAGTTTGGCGTGTTTAAGCACACCGGTTGCCAGAGAAAGCGAGTCGTATATGTTCTTTTCCAACTCATTTTTCTCGCACGATGAAAAATTTGAGGAATGAAGCCAACTGTGCCAAATGGCATTGTCGCAGAACAGACGACTTTCCACAAGTTCTTTGTCGGGACATCCGTTTAGAGCAGTATGTGCAATGATTTTCAAACTGTTAAGGATGGAAAGCGGATTGTAGAGCACTCCGAACGGGTTGCAAATGCAGTTGAAACGATTTTCTCGGAGTTTATGTCCTACTTCGTCTGAGAAGCACGAACCCAAAAGCAGGATGCCGTCTCCTGCTTCGAGTGAGAATCCTGCTTTTTCGATTTCCAATTCGATTTTGAACTTCATTTGCTTTGCGCATGGCTTGTTGCGACTACAAAGTTAAGCAAAAAATGCAAGTTCGAACCCATTGCGGCATGTTCACAACTTCATAAAAACAAAGAGAAATCAGAGAGCAGGAAAATGCTAAAGACATGAACTCGCGTATAAGGTGTGAACATCGGTTTCAGAGCATGAAACAGATGAAAAATGACCGTTAAAAACAGCTGTTTGTAAGTTGCTGTGTTTCAGACGTCCCGAAAAGCGAAAAATACAAGGCACTTATTTTAAAATAAGTGCCTTGTATTTTAAAATATATGGCTTGTATTTTTTACAACATGCCTTATGTTTTTCAAGACGTGGTAAAGAAGAAAAATAACAACAGAAAAGTTGCTCAAAAATTTATTCCGAATGGACGGATTTTTGCGATTCTCTCCATTCCGTGGGCGTGCAGCTTTCTTTTGCTTTGAAAATGCGGTAAAGATGTGAGCGTGAGGAAAAACCACATTTCGCGGAAATCACGTCGTTGCTGTAGTTGGGAAAGTCAATCATCATCTTTTTGGCGGCATCGAAGCGAATGTCGCTAAGCCATAACCTGAAAGTAGTGTTGACAGACTTTTCCAAATATTGCTTCAAATCTTTCTGAGAAATTTTTAGGGCGGAAGAAAGCGTCATCAAGTTGACCGAACTGTCTTTATATCCCTCGGTTTTGCACCAATCTTCGAGTGCGAGTTTAATGGAACATTCGCGTTCGGGCGACAGCGCCGTGTCGGATGTTTCGGAATCTTCTTCATTTTCTACAACAGAAGTGTTGGTGTGAGTTTGTCCGAATGCGGGATAAATGTAGTCATTTGCATTTTTCGGAGTCAGTGTGTCTTCGGAGGGTGTATAGTTGTAGGCAATGGCAATGAAATTCATATTGAAGAACAGTACGGCAAGCAGTGCAATAGGTCCAACTATGTACAGTAGGGTAGTGGAGAGAATGGCAAAAGGCATTACAAATGCTGCAAGGAAGAGGAATGTAAGACCTGCATGTGAGTATCTGACAAACGGCATCAAGTCTGTGGCGGTCATTGTTTCCAATATTTTCTTTCGCTTAAGCATTTCGCGGAAGTTCATATAGATGCAAAACACAACGTTTGCGCCAAAGAGAAAAAGCATGACATATAGCCATGCGCCGATGTGCATGTTGCCGTTTGGGAATGCGCCAATACCGAAAACAATGATTATTGCGGCATAAAAGCAAGCGCAAACTGTGCCAAACTTTCCACGCTTGGTTTGTGTGGTCTCTATATTATATATGGCGTAGGATATGAGTGTGAAGCATGGAGTATAGATAAGAATGTTCACAACTGCCCCGAGATCATCGGCATGATTGCGAAAGCCGAAAAGCATTTGCATCAGATATTGCGCAGCCATGCCTATCATGGCGATGAAAAGCATACTGCGCGATTGCTCATAGCGTGTGTTTGTCCATTTGACATGCAGACGACTGATGCCAATGACTAATGCATTTATCACCATAAAGATGAAGCATGCAAATTGCAGTAAATATAAAGAATCGGTTTGCAATATGGTACTTTATGTTCCCCGATGGAGTTGGTAGAACAAATACGTTTTACAATACAAAAATACAACAATTCTCAAAAATATTCCCTCTGCCTGGAAAGAATGTGTGTTGAAAAAGCGAATTTCTTTATGTTTTAGTTCTTACGAATTTGCGCATTATTTGTACTCAACGCGGTAAAGATTTGTACATTTACTCAGAACAAAACGCGTGTGCGTATAAAACAAAAAGCCTCCATATAAATTTATGGAGGCTTTTGTTAGCTTTGTATAACCGGAAAGGTTACTTTAGTTCAAATGTTGCTTCGCTGCTTTCTTCGTCGATAGTAAGTTTGTCTTCGCGAAGTAACCAGCCCAATCCGAGATAGAAGTCTTTTTCGTTGATTTTGGCTGCTTTCTTAATTTGTTTAAGCGTCATAGCACCCTTTTCATTAAGTACGGTCCAAATCTTTCCTGCTGTTTCTCCAGCTTTTTCTTGTAGCATAATATTTTTGTTTTTGTGGATTTGAAGTTTTTCTTAGTCTTCAATTTATACCGAAGCAAAATTAGCGTTTTATTTCCTGTGCCTGTGCTACAATAATGAAAATTTGAATGTTGCGCACAATATGACTAGAAATTTGCAATACAAGTTTTACAAACAAAAAAGGCTGTAAAATTATTTACAGCCTTTTTATAGAGTGGTTTAGTAATTAATATTCTGCCTGAATTATTCCTTGTTTTGATGTTTCTATGAATCTCACGATGTTTGAAATCTCTTCGCTTTGCGGAATCTGCTCTTTTATTTTCATAACAGCGTCTTCTATGCTTGTATCTCCATTGAAAACGAGTCTGTAAGCATTGGCAATGTGTCGCAGAATACGTTCACTGATATTCTTGTAGTTTGCAAGGATTTTGGCATTCACACCGTGGTAAACAACGGGATTACCACTTGTGATAATATACGGAGGAACGTCTTTTTGAACTCTGCATCCGCTTTGGATAAGTGAAAGTCGTCCAATTCGGTTTCCTTCGTGAAGAACCACAAGATTGGAAAGAATGGCTTCGTTTTCAATAACAGTGTTACCAGCAATGATTGTTGCTATGCCAAGAACGGTGTTGTCGTGAATGTCAGCATCGTGGCATATATGCACTTTCTCCATTATGTGATTGCCGTTGCCAATTTTTGTAGCTCCGTCAGCATGTGTGCCTCGTGCAATTACAACATTCTCGCGAATATCATTATTGTCTCCAACAATTAAACGACTTGCTTCGCCGTGATATTTGAAATCTTGCGGATCAACTCCCAAGAGAGCGTGTCCGTGGATTCTGTTGTTTTTGCCGATAGTAGTTCCTTTAAGAACTCCTGCATAAGGCATTATGATACAGTTGTCTCCAATTTCTACATCTTCGCCTATAAAAGCGAATGGCATTACTTCAACGTTGTTTCCCAATTTTGCTGTTGGGTCAACGTATGCTTGCTTGCTTATCATGGTCAATGTCTTTTATGATTAGTTTCTGCCGCCTCCGAGTGCTGCGTATAAGTTTACGGCTGCCTGAAGTTTGGCGTAATTATCATTTATAAGTGTTAGTTGCGCATTAAGTAAAGACATCTCTGCAGTAAGCTTTGCAAGGTATGTGGTAGAACGGTCGTATTTGAAAAGCTCGTTTGTTTGGTCGCGTGTCTTTTCCAAAGCTTTTACCTGATCTTTACATATAGTTGCCTGCTCGCATGCAGATTTGTAAGAATACAGAGCGTTACTTACTTCGCTTCCTGCATTCAAAAGCGTTTGCTCAAAATTATTTTGTGCTGTGCGCTGTTGTGATTGAGCAATTTTAAGTTGTGCTGTGAGTTTGCCTTGTGCAAATATCGGCTGTGTCAATTGTCCTACGAGAGTTGTTATTATTTTGCCGGGATTTACAATCTTTCCGTTGCTGTTTGTCCAGCCTGCTTGTCCCGTTATAGTGAGATTGGGGTAGAAAGCAGAGTAGGCAGCGTTAGTTGCATAAAAAGCATTTCTTAAAGAATACTCGGCAGCTTTCACGTCAGGACGGTTGGATAGCAATTGCACAGGAACACCTGCAGACATATTTGCGGGTAATTGTTGTGCGTCAAGAGTGGAGCGGGTAATAGCATGAGGAGCTTCGTGCAAAATCTTGCATATAGAGTTTTCTGTTTCTCTGATGCTTTCTTGTAAAGCCGGTATGGTTGCATTTATTTGCAAGTAATTAGCTCTGCTTTGCTCTACAGATGCCGTATTTGTCATTGCTGCTTTTTGCATCGCTTCCATGGCTTTTACGTTCTTTCCCCAGAGTTCCGAAGTCTCGCGAGTAGTTTGCAATTGCTCGTCAAGCATGAGAAGAGTATAATATAGGTTTGCCACGTTAGCTATAATCTGTGTTTGTACAGATTGTTTATAGGCACTGCTTTGCATAAGTACAGACTTTGCTTGTTCTTTAGCATTGCGAATGCTTCCTAACAAATCTGCTTGCCACGAAGCAACTAAAGGAACGGAATATGTCTTAACAGCTTTTCCTCCGCCAAAACTGTTGAGCGTTCCTTGCGCATTCAAACTCAAAGAAGGAAGATAAGCAAGTTTTGCCGATTTTAATGCAGCCTGCACCTGTTCTATGTTTTCTTGAGCATTAAGCAAATCTGTATTTTTCGTCAATGCTTTTTCTATCAGAGCCTGCAAGTTCGCATCTGTGAAAACTTGTCTCCAAGGTGTGTTCCCGAAGTTCAGTGTATCACTAACCAAAATACCGGTAACACTTGTAGTGTCGCGGTAAAGCCCTGTTGTCGGAAGATTGCTTGGACGTTCGTAATTAGAATATATTCTACAGCTGTATAAGCTGAAGGCAGCAAGCAGCAACATAAAAATGTTGCCTGCTGCTTTCTTTATATTTATGATTGTTATCATGTGTCTCATTTTTTTATGGAATATTGTGCAATATCTCCGCTGGCATCGCTGTTATCAATATCTTCCCAAACCATAGGTTTAACTTTTTCCTGAAGATATTCGAATATAACAAAGAGAGAAGGTACTACGAAAATCTGGCAAATAACACCAATAAGCATACCACCAACTGCAGCTGCGCCGAGGGAACGGTTACCGTTTGCTCCAACTCCCATGGCAAACATAAGCGGGAGAAGTCCGACAATCATAGCAAGTGATGTCATGATAATAGGTCTTAAACGTGCTCCTGCGCCGAGGACGGCAGCCCAAGTTATGCTCATACCCATTTTTCTTCTTTCGAGCGCGAACTGCACAATAAGTATGGCGTTCTTTGCAAGCAGACCAATAAGCATGATTAGTGAAATCTGTACATATATATTATTAGATGCCGAGCCTAAGAACGGTAATACAATATTTGCCAAACCAAGCAACTGTATGAATATAAAGCTACCGGCAAGTCCGAAAGGTACGGACAGAATTACCGCCAATGGGAGCAAATAGCTTTCGTATTGTGCACTAAGAAGCAAATATATAAATGTTATACAGAGCAAGAATATAATTGCCGTTGCGCTACCGCTGCTTGATTGTTCCTCACGGGTAATACCTGAGTATTCGTAGCCATATCCGGTAGGCAAGTACTTTTCTGCCACTTCTTGGATGGCTTTAATAGCCTCACCACTACTGTAACCGTCTCCCGGGTTTCCGTTAATAGCCATTGACGTGTACATATTGAAGCGGCTGATACTGCTCGGACCATAAACTTTTCTTACAGACATAAACTGCGTGATGGGAGCCATTTCGTTACCATTGCGTACTTTTATTTTCTTCAAAGATTCCAAGTTGGTACGTTCGCTGCGTTCGGATTGTATCATGACACGGTAGAGTTTACCGAATCTGTTGAAGTTCGAAGCATATAGACCGCCGTAATATCCTTGCAAGGTGGTAAGAATATCGTTAGGGGTGAGTCCTGCTTTCATACATTCAGCAGCGTCAATATCAATCATGTATTGAGGATAATTAGGACGGAATGAAGTTTGAGCCTGAGTAATCTCCGGTCTTTCATTAAGATGAGCTATGAAATCCTGTGCAATTTTGTAGAAAGATTCAATAGAACCGCCGGTTTTATCCTGCAGGTTTATTTGGAAACCGTTCGAAACACTGTAACCGTTAATCATAGGTGGACCAAAGAAGAGAACCTGTGCGTCTTTTATCAAACGGCGTGCATTTAGATAAAGAGTACCAACTACTACATTGGAACTTTCTTTTATAGAACGTTCGTCCCAGTCTTTTAGTTTACAGATAAATGAACCTGCATTCGAACCTTGTCCGCCAAGAAAACTATAACCGGAAATCTGCGTGTGGCTTTGTACTGCGGGATTTGCAGTAATCAAACTGTCAATCTTTGCCAAAACTGTTTCGGTACGGTCCTGTGAAGTTCCTTCAGGAAGGTCCACAGTTCCCATAACGGTACCAGTATCTTCATTAGGAACGAATCCCGTAGGAGTAACTGCCATCAATGTAACCAATGCAGCAATGCCTATAACCACAAAACCGAGCGTCAGATACGGACGATGAATCTGTTTCAATACAGCATTTTTATATTTACCGAGCAAAGTATTATATGTGGTATTGAAAGCCGTGTGGAATCGGTCGATGAAAGTTGATTTCTTTTTCTGATTCTCATCGTGAGGTTTTAGGAATATTGCACAAAGAGCAGGACTAAGTGTAAGAGCATTCAGAGCCGAAAGTGCAATTGCAATAGCCATTGTCAAACCAAACTGACGGTAGAATATACCGGAAGTTCCTGAAATAAAACTTACAGGAATAAACACCGCCATCATCACGAGGGTAATGGATATGATTGCTCCTCCAAGTTCGTGCATTGCATCAATAGATGCTTTGCGCGAAGATTGATAACCCTGATCAAGTTTGGCGTGAACGCCTTCCACGACGACAATGGCATCGTCGACGACAATGGCTATGGCTAACACCATTGCTCCCAAGGTAAGAAGATTTATACTGAAACCGAGTAATTTCAAGAAGAAGAAAGTTCCCAGCAATGCCACAGGGATTGCGATTGCAGGAATAAGCGTGGAGCGCATATCCTGAAGGAAGATGTAAACCACGATAAACACAAGAATAAACGCTTCGATAAGTGTTTTCAATACTTCATGTATTGATGCAAACAAGAAGTCGTTTACATTCTGTGCAACGTTTATATCCAATCCTGTGGGAAGATCTTTCTTTGCATCGTCCAAAACTTTGGTAAGATCCTTTACAACCTGTGTTGCATTAGAACCTGCCATTTGGAAAGCAATACTTGTTACACCTGTATAACCATTTACTTTGTTTGTGAAGGCATAGGTAAGACGTCCCAATTCTATGCGTGCAATGTCTTTAAGTCTAAGAATCTGACCGTCCGAAGTGGCACGTATAACAATGTTCTCAAATTCGTGTTCGTCCTGCAAACGACCGCGATAACGCAAAGTATATTCAAATGTCTGATTCTCGCGTTCACCAATTTTACCCGGCGCAGCTTCAATGTTTTGTTGTGCCAGGGCGGTAGTTACATCGGCAGGCATTAAATGATACTGAGCCATAAGCTCAGGCTTGAGCCATATTCGCATGGAATAGTCAGCACCCATCACAAAAGCTTCACCAACGCCGTTTACACGCTGAATTTCAGGAATGATATTGATTTTTGCGTAGTTTTCAATAAATCTCTGGTCGTACTTACCGCTTTTGTCATAGAGGGTAAATACCATCAACATACTGTTCTGGCGTTTTTCGGTGGTAACACCGATTTTTGTTACTTCGGCGGGAAGAAGACCGGTTGCGGAAGACACTTTGTTCTGTACGTTCACGGCTGCCATATCCGGGTCGGTTCCCTGTTTGAAAGTAATGGTGATACTTGCATCACCGGTATTTGAAGCCGACGAAGACATGTAGTCCATGTTTTCCACACCGTTTATAGCTTCTTCCAAAGGCACGACAACACTGTTTAGAGTTGTCTGTGCGTTTGCACCGGTATAAGATGCTCTTACAGACACAGTAGGAGGAGCAATGTCAGGATATTGCTCGATAGGCAGGGTAACCAAACCTATCACACCCAATATTACGATGATTATTGAAATCACCGTTGACAGCACAGGGCGATTAATAAATCTGTCTAATTTCATTTATTTCAATCTTATATGTTTATGTATGTTTTGCAGCAGCGTGGATTAGAAAGGCAGTTTGCCGTCTTTCTCGTCTTGAAGAGCCTGCTGGAAATTCTTTGCCGACTGTGCAGCGGTTATAGGCTTTATAACCATGTCGTTTTTGAGAGTGTTTACACCTTCCACCACAATTCTTTCGCCACTTTCAAGTCCTGAAGTAACAATGTAGTTCTTTCCGTCGTTCTCACTTGCCACTTCTATTTCACGTTGTGTAACTTTATTGTCTTTTCCTACAACATATACAAACTTCTTGTCCTGAATTTCGTAAGTGGCTTTTTGAGGAATAACGATTGCTGCGTTGTAAGTTTGTGGAATCAGGATGCTTCCCGTACCGCCACTGCGAAGTTCGTGCTTAGGATTGGGGAATGTGGCACGCATGCTTACCGAACCTGTGTTTTGATCGATTACTCCGCTTACGGTTTCTACTTTTCCGTCATAAGCATATATAGTTCCGTCTGTAAGCTTAAGCTTTACGGAAGGAAGTTGTGAGATTGCAGCTTTTACATTGCCGCTGTTACGTGTCATCTCGAGAAGTTGTTTTTCTGTCATCGAGAAATAAACATACATTTCTGCAATGTTCGACACTGTTGTAAGCGGAGTGGCACTTGCAGAACTTACAAGGCTACCAACCCTGTAGGGAATTTCGCCTACAACACCGTTTGACGGGCTGACCACAGTGCAATAGCTCAATTGTTCAAGTGCGTTTGTGAGATTAGCCTTGGCTTGTGCAAGTTGCGCCTCTGCCGAAGCCAAATTGTCAAGGGCTGTCTGAAGGTCGAAGTCGCTTATGATTTGACGCTTGTGAAGTTCGCGTTTGTTTTCAACTGTGAGTTTCATGGTATTCAAAGATGCTTTTGCCACTTCAACAGAAGCTTTCGCGCTTTTAACCTGTGCTTCGTATTGCACACGGTCTATCATGAACAATGGTTGACCTTGTTTTACCGTACTTCCTTCGTCAACGCATAGTTTGGTTATGAAACCCGAAACTTTCGGACGAATTTCAATGTCCTGCTTACCCTTTATGGTTGCCGGATAAGACGTGGATTGTTCCGAAGAACTTGTAGCAACTGTTTCTACTACATACTCGTCAGGGGTATTTGTGTCCTGACTCGATTTCTTGCCGCAACTTACGAAGGCAAGAACCGCCAATGCGATTACAATTCCGTTTCTAATCATTGGTTAAACTGCTTTGTTTTATACTCTTTATTTATCCATGCAAAGTTACGAAACATATTTTTCCTCAAAAAACATTTCCCTTGGGTTTCTCACTTAATAATTACTAATCAAATGCTGTTTGTAAGGTAAGATTTGTTAATTGGAAGCAAAAGAAACCGTAACAGGCGAGAAAGCCCCGAATCATTACTATTTTCTATGCTTTCGTGAGTCATTGACATGTAGAAAACAGATACAAAAAAGCCTTGTTTTTTGCCCTGTTCCCGCACCCAAGAAAATACACATGGCTTATCGCAAAAAATACAAGGCACTTATTTTAAAACAAGTGCCTTGTATTTTAAAATATATGGCTTGTATTTTTCGCCTTTTCAAATAGCTGAAAAACAATGTCTTGAAAAAAGGCTAAAATGACGTTGTCTTTTACGAATGTTGGGGGCGAAAAAAATGTTCAAAACATAAAACTCTGTTCATCCAAGTATGTGAACGGATTATAATGGATTTTCTGCATATATTTTAGAGAAATAAATTCTCTATGAAGGTTTTCCTGTTTGTCAATCATGCGGTCAATCTCTTCAAGAATGCTTTTTTGTGTCTCGAACTTTCTTTTTATTGCATATAAGTCAAGCAGTGCATCCACATCTTCGGTTTTGTCGAAGTAAGTTTGGATATTCGAGGCTGTTTTGCGGTAAATGTTGGTGCTTTTAATGCTGTCGCCGTTTTCTTCGTACTGCAATGCCCGGAACGAATCAAGATACATTTTTTTGTGATATGGCTTGAAGAAGATGTTCTCATCTAACGAGCGCACAAATTCCTCGCCTTGCGAATAATGTTTGAGCAGAAAAAGTATCCTAAGCTTGGTATATGCAATCCTGGAATCAATTTTGTTACTGTCGGTTTCATTATAAATTTTCAACGCATAGTGTAAAAGCATTGTGTCTTCGGAACAATAATAACCGTAAATCAATGAATCTGCAAACGAAATGAGTTTGTCGCTGCTTTTTCCCGAAAACCAGTTGCAACTTGTCATACTTATGCAAGCGATTAAGGCAATCGCGATGTATATGATATGGTCTTTGCACCATGTACATATATTAGGATTTGTATTAGATGCGGACTGTTTGGACATGGTTTCGTTATTTCTCAAATCTGTAGCTTATTATTCTCCCGTCTTTACAGTCTATCTCCATGCAAGGTCTGCCTCTGTAACCCATATTCCTTGCAGAAAAAACCAGCCAACAGTTTTTTTCTTTATATACTTGTATCGGGCGTTTTTCAATTATGGTATCATTGAATTCTGTAAACCAAACCGCCTCGGCTATGCGGGCTGCCATTTTAGCGGAAACGCCTTTGAACAAATTTATATTTGTTTCCGGATTGCAGTTTAAGAATATATTACTTTTGTCAATGTCAATTTCTTTGTCGTCAAGGTAATTGTATTTTACGGTTTTGTCTTTTTGCATTTGGCTTGTCTGTAAAAAACTGTATATGTCATACCTGTATCTCATGAAATACAAGGTGTCTTCCATGTTTCCGCACTTGGTTCTGTAATAACCGGTCTGTGCAGCAAAAAAGCATAGCAGCGGAATTGCTATAGCGATTATAATGTTTTTCTTTTTCTCTTTTGTCATTTTGAACAGACTTTTTTCTTATTTGAAATATTCTCCTTTTCCCAAATAGTTGCTGAGTGATTTGAAAATTTCGTAGAATTTCTTTGTACTGTAAAACTTTTCAGTTATTAATTGGTATGTATATTTATTATGAGTTGGATCATTTGCATCGCTTGGCAGCTGATATTTTCCCCCTTTGAACGAATAGACCATCCATTTGTCTATATTTTTGCGATATATACACTTCATAAAAGTTCCATTTGTTGTGGCTAAGTATGCAGTATTACACGTTGGATATTTTTTACGACCTTTATAGTAGCTTACGATATCTATTCTGGAGAAATAATTTCCTGTATATCCGCAGCTTTGTCCATTTCTTCCATTACAAATTTATGGTAATCGTTTGGGTGTCTTCCCAAATGTGGCAAAGCTTCTTTATTCCAACTCCCGTTCAAATCCAAACATAGTTTGTCGATTATTGTTTGGGGAAAGTCGTTATATAATGCCGTTATACAGAAAAGATTTACTATACAGCCGTTAGCACATTTATCACAACACAAAGCAAAAATATACAAGCCTAAAAGAACCGTATCAAAATTCAAAATAGAGAATTTGAAACAATTCTAATTTGCTATATAAAAGCAAAAATATTTCTTATAAGCCCAAACCTATCTGCCTTATAATGTGAAATAGTCTATTTCTCCGTAATAATCTTCTGCTAAATAGTTTATTTCTTCAACAAATGTTTTTAGATCAACAATCTTTCCCAAAGGTTCTTTTTTTGTAGGAAACACATTGATTAAAATACCATTTTGCTTTATATAATCTATTACAGAATCTTGAAAAGTCTCCGAAGTAATAGCGGAATATTTATAATTATTCTCCCCCTTTACACAAAAAACTTGTGCATATTCTTTAGAAGACCATACCGGCAGTAACTTTTTATTACCATCTGTCTGAATGACCAAGTGATCTTCTTCATCTACGATAGTCCACAAAACTTCTGCATCAATGATTCTTTTTACTGTGTAGGTATATCTTGTTTCCGAATTACATTTCTCAAGAGCTTGGAATTCTTCATTTGAAATCCAAAGTTCCCTTATCTTTGTTTCTTTTTCCATTATTGTCATATTTATGTTGTAACTTATGATTACTTTCTAATTGCAATTGGCTTTCTTTATAAGAATAACCTTTTGCTGCTTCTTTGCCACGAGGATGGGCAAGAACCTTACCTGGGGGGTGTGTATTATAGTAAGCTTTTTACGTTTTAGATTATTTCGCTCTTGCTTTATCCAACCTCTGTCTGCCTTACCCAATTTTGGTTCATCACCCAATTCTCTGAGTCGAGTTTGTCTACCAGTTCTGCCTTTGGGGGTAGATTTTTTTGCATAATTGGCAATTGCAACATTTTCTATAGTATTTGCACCCTTTAATGCCTTTATTGCTGTTGCCGCACCGCCCGGGATGCCGGGGATAGCTGTTGCTGCGA
>ERZ857629.52-NODE-52-length-161100-cov-8.480481_pt1 | contig 161100 bp, 175 predicted proteins | sample MGYA00519700_ERZ857629 | MGnify/ENA primary metagenome ERZ857629 (study PRJEB31778, sample SAMEA3449351) | human gut metagenome | biome: human gut; feature: human-associated habitat; material: faeces | place: United Kingdom | collected 2010/2012 ... | reverse complement strand
CAGTATGCTATGTACAGGAGCCTGTTGGGATAGTATGCTAGATTTTATAAAAGATTCAGAACATAGTGTAACAGATAGCACTAAATGGGGAAATTATAGTAATTCAGAAACATTTGAAATTACTAGAGGAGCTTACGCAGCTTATAACAATAATACTCTTGGAAGTTTTAACAATGTTGAAAGTAAATATTCAAAAATGAAAGATACAGAAATTTTACTAACCACAGGAGCAACAGAAAGAAACTGCAGTAAAAACATATATGATGTAGCAGGAAATTGTTTTGAATGGACCACAGAGTCTAATTCTTCAAGCTATCGAGTTTTCAGGGGCCGGCGGTTACTTCAGCTTTGGTTCTAGCTATCCAGCAAGCAGTCGTGGCGGCAACGGTCCGACGTACAGCATCGGTAGCATTTCTTTCCGTTCTGCACTTTATGTATCACTGTAGGCTTGTGTAAATAGCAGAATAAAACAACACAAAAAGACAACAAATATAAACCTTATAATAAAACTAGTCAAAAATTCTCAAGTAAATCAGAGCAAATTTGACTAGTTTTTTGTTGCAATTATGAGGTTTCTGTGGCATAGCAATAATAGACCATGAGTTAGAAGAACTAAGGGGAATGGAGGAAATAGGAGTAAAATGGCAAATAAGAGATGAACAATCCTCAATAGAATATGCACAAGACGAAGGGTATAAACAAGGCAAAATAGAAATAGCCAAAAATATGTTAAAAGAGAATTCAAGCATTGAATTTATTTCAAAAGTAACCGGACTTAGCCAAGAAGAAATAGAAAACTTAAAATAATAATGTAAATTGTATAATAAAACTAGTCAAAAATTCTCAAGTAAATCTGAGCAAATTTGATTAGTTTTTTCTTAATACATTATCACATTTCATTCATTTTGCATAAAAAATCTTTTATAAATATATTGACAAAAAAATAAGTATAATATAGAATATACTTGATAAATTAACGAGGGGATAAAATTGGAAAAAGAGAAGCTTATTTCAAAATTGAATATAAAGGATTATAATAATCAATTAGAAAAAATCTTGTCTAAAAAAACATTCACAGAAGATACTAAAAACCTACTCTTAAGTATGTTATATAAGATAGAAAATGCATATGAGGATTATAAAAGAGTAAGTGTAGATGCAAAAACCAAAAGAGAAATTTTAGAGGAAATTCTAGATATTATATCAAATGATTGCGAAACAATAGAAATAGTACAATCAAAAGAAAGCTTTTGTGATATTGAAAAAAAGAAGATTACAACATACTTAAATGTTAGAAAAATGCTGTATGAGATATATCAAATTAATCATAACAAATTTAGAATTTCAAACGAATATGAAATAATAAAGCCAGCACTTGAAAAGACTTTAAATCAAGGATATAGTATATCTTCAGATGAGATTATACGTGATTTTGATGGCTGGTCTTGGAATATAGAACCTCGAGAAATTGAAAATATTTTAGCAAACCTAATATATCAAGTTTTGAAAATATTAGTTGGGCAAAATGTGCTAGAAACATGGAAAAAAGAACCTTCAAATGATTATATAACCATAATTAATGATACTTTGACAAATAGATATAAAACAGAACTTGGAGAGCAATTATTTAAAACTATAGCACAAATATGCATTTTAAATATAACTCAAACTGATGAAGAGGAAAGAAAAAGATTAATAGAAAAACAAAAAGAACTTCAAAAAGAGTTTAATCAGTTGGATAATAAAAAGGAATATCTAGAAACACTTGGAAGAACTAAAAAACAGATAATTGAAAAAATAAAAAAAATTGATGACATTTTAAATAATGATATTAAATTAAAAAAGGAGTTCATTAAAAGGAACGAAGTTCTAGATATGAACCATAGAATATTTAGCTTAAGCGATTTGTCCGAAATACTAGAAAATGAACGAAAAGAGTTAATAGATAATCTAAACAAATGTAGCAAAAAAATGGAACCACTAAACTTCATTAAAACAAAAACAGAAATTGAAAACAAACTTGTTTTACTAAAAGAACTAGAATTAGAAAAGCAAAATAAAGAAATACTTTCTACAAAAGTTAATGAATTATTAAACTTGGTATGTAAGGCAATTAAAATTCAAATAGATAATGCAGAAGAAAAAGAAGAAATTATTAGATTAGTATATGTTATTAGATATTTTGGATTAATATATATTTCAGAAAAAGAGCAAGTTAAAGACAAAATAGATATTAATTTAATACAAAAATTAATAATAACAAAAGCTTGCAAACAGAGGATAATAACTATATTTAGCAAAAATATTAAAGAAAATTATACAATTATTAAAAATATTTTGCAGACAGATATAATAGAATTAGAAAAGATGTATTTGCGTTTTAATACAAAGACGAACAAAACAATATTAGAAATTTATGATGAGGAAAACATGTATAACACTTTGGAAATTCCAAATATTGAGGAGCCAAACGTAAAACAAAATAAAAAAATAAAAGTTTTTATATAGAAAGGATTTGAAACTTATGAATATTACTTTTTTAGGAGCCACAAAAACAGTAACAGGCTCAAACTTCTTGCTAGATGCGGCAGGTAAAAAAATATTAGTAGACTGTGGTCTACACCAAGGGAAAGCAACTGAAGAAATGGAAAACTATGAAGACTTTGCATTCAATGTAAACGAAATTGATTGTATGCTACTTACACATGCACACATAGACCATTCAGGAAGAATTCCAAAATTATATGTAGATGGATACCGTGGACCAATTATTGCAACAAAAGCAACATGCGATTTATGTACAATAATGCTTCCAGATAGTGGTCATATTCAAGAAATGGAAAATGTTTGGAAAAATAAAAAAAGAGCAAGAACAGGAAAACAAGAATTACCACCATTATATACAGCACAAGATGCAATAGACTGTTTAAAGCTATTTAAACCAGCCAACTATGATGAGATAATTGATATAGATGAAAATATAAGTATAAGATTTAATGATGCTGGACACATGCTAGGTTCAAGCATTATAGAAGTATGGGTAAAAGAGAATGGAGAAACTAAAAAAATAGTTTTCTCAGGTGATTTAGGAAACAATGATATTCCATTATTAGATTCTCCAACAATGATAGAAACAGCAGACTACCTAGTTATGGAATCAACATATGGAAACAGACTTCATATAAGAAATGATGAAAAAGCTGAAATGTTTCTAAATATAGTTTCTGAAACATTAGATAATGGAGGAAATGTTATCATACCATCATTTGCAGTAGGAAGAACACAAGAAATTTTATACGAACTAAACAAATTAAAAGAGCAAAGAACAGATGAAGAATTCATGAAAAAATATGAAACATTAATGAAAGCACCAGTTTATGTAGATAGCCCTTTAGCAATATCTGCAACAGAAGTATTCAAACAAAACATGAACCTATTTGAAGAAGAAGTTAGAAAAGAAATAGAAAAAGGAGATAACCCACTAGAATTTCCAGGACTAAAATTTACACAAACAGCTGAAGAATCAAAAGCATTAAATGATGATCCATACCCACATATTATAATTTCAGCAAGTGGTATGTGCGAAGTTGGACGTATTAAACATCATTTAAAACATAACCTATGGAACCCAAAAAATACAATTCTATTTGTTGGTTACCAAGCACCAGGAACATTAGGTGCAAAAATCGTAGCAGGCGAAAAGAAAGTAAAAATATTTGGAGAAGAAATTGCAGTAAATGCAAGAATTGAATATATTGAAGGATATTCTGGTCATGCTGATCAAGAATGGTTATTAAACTTTGTATATTCATTTATAACAAAGCCAAAACACATATTCCTAGTACATGGAGAGCCAGAAGCACAAGTAGTATTAAAAGGAAAAATTCAAGATACAACAGATATTCCAGTAACAATACCAGATTATGGAGAAAACTACGAACTAACAGATAGAATAAAAGTTGTATCTAAGGTTGAACAAGCAGACCAATACAAATATTTAAGACTAGAAGTAATGGATAGATTAGCAACATTAAAAGAAGAATTAGAAGATATGTCTAAGATGATAAAAGAAGATATATCAGATGAAGATAAAAAAGAAGAAGAAATAGCAGAAATAAACAACAAAATAAAAGAACTAGAACAACAAATAGTTAAGGTTATTTCATAAAGGAGACCAGCAATGGAAAAGTATTATAATGATGCAATAATAGGAAATCAAAATATATTAGCAAGCTTTACAAAACAGGGAGAAATATTAAGATTACTATATCCAACAAGAGACTACAAGCAAATGATAGATTTCTTCCATGTAGGATTAAAAATAAATGATTCAAGACTTGTATATTTACATGAAGATATTAATAATATCTATATGCAACAATATGAAGAAGATACAAATATATTAAATACTGAAGTATTAAACACATATTTTAATTTAAAAGTTGTTCAAACAGATTATGCATCAATTAAAGAAAATGTTTTAATAAGAAAATATAAGTTCACAAATGAAAATACAATAAACTTAGATTTAAATTTTCTTGTACATTCAAGCCTTACATCATCTCCAGAAAACAGAGTAAGTGGAATGTGCAGAAATGATGCTTTAATTCAATACAATCACGAATATATGCTTTGCACATTTTCAAAAGAAAAGTTATTAAGTTCACAAATTAATAACAGCAAAGCAAATATTGAAGACGGAAAAATTTGGGATAAAGATTATGTAGGAATGTCTGCAAATTCAAGCATAAGTTATGATTTAGGTACTTTAAAACCAAATGAAACTCGCGAATTTGAGTTATATATTTTTATTGAAGACAGTAAAATTGGACTAGATAATTTAGAAAAAACAATAGATAGAATAAGAAAAATAGATTTTAGAACTGAATACGAAGCGGTAAAAAAATACTGGAAAAAATACGTAAAAGATCATAATGGACTAGAATTAGATCTAGCCGAAACTCCAAAAAACAGAAAAATAAAGCAAATATATACAAGAACGATTTTATTGTATTCACTACTTGTAAACCACGAAACAGGTGGAATATCAGCTGCTGCTGAAGTTGATGAAAATTTAAAGCAATGTGGAGGTTACCAATATTGTTGGCCAAGAGATGCAGTATTTACTACAACAGCAATGGACATTTTGAAAATGAAAAAAGAAGTTGAAAAATTCTATAAAAGCTTTTGCAAAAATACACAAAGCAGAAACGGAATGTGGGAACAACGCTTCTTCACAGACGGACGTTTAGCACCTTGCTGGGGATACCAAATAGATGAAACAGCATCAGTTATAGTAGGAGTATATAACCATTATAAAGTCATAGAAGATAAAAAATTCTTAAAAGATAATTTAAAAATGTGTGAAAAAGCAATAAACTTTTTGAAAAAATACGTAGAAGATATATTCCAAGAAACAAATAAATGTGGAATAAGTTATGACTTATGGGAAGAATATGAAGGAGTTAACCTATACGCAGTATCAAGCATATTTGCAAGTTTCAATGCAATGATAAAAATATATGAAGAACTAAAAGAAGAATTTACAAAAAATAGAGTTAAACAAGAAAATGTAAACAAAGAAAAAGAAACGCTAAGAAATTTAAGTGTTACATTAAGAGAATACATTTTAAAGAATTTCTATGATGAAAGTAAAAAGAGCCTAGTTAGAAACTTGGAAGATAAAACACTTGATATAAGCATTTTAGGAACAGTAATTCCTTTTGAATTATTCTCACCAAAAGACAAAAAAATACTAAACACAGTTGAAAGAATAAACATGACATTAAGAACATACACAGGTGGTTATAAAAGATTTGAAACAGACACATATAGAGAAGGAAAACCATGGATAATAGCAACACTATGGATAGCAGAATATTACCTAGAAATAGGCGAAAAACAAAAAGCAAAAGAATGCTTCGACTTTGTAATAAAAACAAGCACAGAACATGGATTCCTAGCAGAGCAGGTAAATAACAGCACAATGCAACCAGACTGGGTAATAGGCTTAGGTTGGTCACATGCAATGTTTATAGAAACTTTGAAGAAGATGATAGAAAAAGGAATAGTAAAATAGCAAAGTTTGGAGATTTTTTCTCCAAACTATTGACATTTATGAAAATTTGTAGTATTATATTTAAGTATTAAAGAAGAAGTTATCCACTTCTCACCTTAACTATAAAGGAAAAGGTTTATATACTTTTAAATAAAAAAAGATATATTATGTGGATTACTTGTTTTTTAAAAACAAGTTTTTATTTTTTTGGGGGTGAATCACATAAAACAAGAATTACCAGTTAATGAACAAATTCGTTTTAAAGAGGTTCAAGTAATTGATGAACAAGGTCAAAAAGTTGGCAAGTTACCTATTAATGAAGCTTTAGATTTAGCTGCTTCTAAAGATTTAGATTTAGTTTTAGTTTCAGGAAATAGTGATAATCCAGTTTGTAAAATAATGAACTATGGTAAGCACAAATTCGAACAAGCTAAAAGAGAAAAGGAATCTAGAAAAAAACAAAAAACAGTTGAATGTAAAGAATTAAGAGTAACACCAAACATTGAAATACATGACTTCACTTTTAAAGCTAAAAATGCTAGAAAATTCTTAAGCGATGGAAACAAAGTAAGAATTACAGTTAGATTTAGAGGTAGAGAAGTTAACTATGTAAAAATGGGTGAAGATGTTTTAAACCAATTTATTGAAGAACTTAAAGATGTTGCTACAGTTGAGAAAAAGCCGTTCTTAGAGGGTAAAAACATGTTTATAATATTAGCACCTAATAAATAAAATTAAGGGAGGAATTTAAAATGCCAAAACTAAAAACAAACAAAGCAGCTGCAAAAAGATATTCATACACAGCTAGCGGAAAAGTAAAAAGAACAAAATCAAACAGAAGACACTTATTAGCAAATAAAACAACAAGACAAAAGAAATCTGGAAAAATTCAAAACGCTTATGCAGATAAAACATGCGAAGCAGGAATCAAAAAAATGTTACCATATGGAAACTAATTAGAAGGAGGAGAATAATATGGCAAGAGTAAAATCAGCAATAGCTACAAGAAAAAAACATAAAAAAGTATTAAAACAAGCAAAAGGATACTTTGGAGCAAAAAGTATTAGATTTAGAAATGCAAAACAAGCAGTATTAAAATCAATGGCATATGCATATGTTGGAAGAAAAGATAAAAAGAGCGATTTCAGAAGACTATGGATAACAAGAATTAATGCAGCTGCAAGAATGAATGGAACAACATACAGCAAATTAATGGCAGGATTAAAGAAAAACAATATTGCTATTAATAGAAAAATGTTAGCTGAATTAGCTGTAAACGATAGTGCAGCATTTACAGCATTAGTAAAACAAGCAAATGCATAAAAATAATAAAAAAACGTTTCTATTTTTTAAGAAACGCTTTTTTAATATGTATGGAGGAATGTATGAAAGATTATATAACGGTAATTGGACGGAGGACTAGCTGGAACAGAGGCTGCATATCAAATTGCAAAAAGAGGTATAAAAGTTAAACTATATGAAATGAAACCAGAAAAGTTTTCTCCTGCTCATTCAAGTAAGGAGCTAGCAGAAATAGTATGTAGCAATTCTTTTAAATCAAACAGTGTAACAAATGCTTGTGGCCTTTTAAAAGAAGAACTAAGAAACTTGGGTTCATTACTAATTCAAATTGCAGACGAAACAAAAGTACCTGCAGGACAAGCATTAGCAGTAGATAGAGAGACTTTTTCAAAAAGGGTTACTGAGGAAATTGAGAAGAACCCTAATATTGAGATTATAAGGGAAGAAGTAGAAAATATAGAAGCAGAAGATGGAATAGTTATAATTGCAACAGGTCCATTAACATCTGAAAAAATGGCAGAACAAATAATAAGCATAACAGGAAAAGATAGATTAGCATTTTACGATGCAGCAGCACCAATAATTGAAAAAGATAGCATAAACTTTAACATTGCTTTCTATGGCGATAGATATGGAAAAGAAGGAGATAGCAGTTATATAAACCTTCCTATGAATAAAGAGGAATACGAGATTTTCTATAATGAACTTGTAAATGCTGAAATTGTAACTCTTCACGAATTTGAAAAAAAGGAAATTTTTGAAGGTTGCATGCCAATAGAAGTTATGGCAAAAAGGGGAGAAGATACAATAAGATTTGGACCACTAAAACCAGTAGGTTTTACAGATCCAAGAACAAACTCAAGACCATATGCAATAGTTCAACTAAGGCAAGATAATACTTCAGGAACATTATACAATATGGTAGGGTTTCAAACAAATTTGAAATTTGGAGAGCAGAAACGAGTATTTTCATTAATACCAGGACTTGAAAACGCTGAATTTGTAAAATATGGAGTAATGCACAGAAATACATTTATAAATTCTCCAGAATTACTAGATAATACATATAACCTAAAAGCAAAATCAAATATATACTTTGCAGGACAAATAACAGGTGTGGAAGGATATGTAGAATCAATTGCCTCTGGCTTAGTTGCAGGTTTAAATGCTGTTGCTAAATTTAATAACACTGAAAAAATAACATTCTCAAACGAAACAGTTATAGGAGCATTATCAAGCTACATATCAACAGAAAACACAAAATTTCAACCAATGAATGCAAATTTTGGAATACTACCACCACTTGAAGAAAAGATTAAAGATAAGATTCAAAGGTATACAAAAATGGCCGAAAGAGCACTAAAAAGCCTAGAAATTTAAAGAAGTTGAGCAGTTCTCTACCTGCTCTGTTTTTATTTGAGCATAAAAAAAGATATGTGTCTCTACACACATATCTGTGCTATTAGTCTGTCAGACTTCATGTTTAAGCTGTAATTATTATAGCATTAATTTTAATATATGTCAAATATTTTGAAAAACTTTCATTATAATTAAATGAAAGTTTATTAAAATATTGAGAATTATAACGAATTACCTAAAAAACGTTGAAATTTGCGTAAAAAAGTGCTACAATTAAAAAGACGCTAAAATTCGACAAAAAATTTGTTTTAGGGGGAAATATCATGAAAGATATTAAAATTTTCGCTTGTAATTCAGCAGAGAGCTTTACACAAGAAATATGCGATACATTAGGATTACCTATGGGTAAAAAAGAGTCATTTAAATTTGCAAATGACAACAATTTTGTTCAATTTTTAGAAACAGTTAGAGACCAGGACGTATTTATAGTACAAACAACAATGCCACCAGTAAACGAAAGAATTATGGAATTATTAATAACTGTAGAAGCTGCAAGAAGAGCATCAGCTAAGAGAATAACAGCAGTTCTACCATATTTTATGTATTCAAGATCAGATAAAAAAGATCAACCAAGAATACCAGTTACAGCAAAACTTATGGCAACATTATTAGAAGCTGCAGGAGTTGATAGAGTAATCACATGTGACTTACATAACGCAGCAATACAAGCATATTTTGATATTAATTGTGATAGATTAACTGCAAAACATTTATTAGAAAGATATTTCAAAGCTAAGCACTTAGAAGATATAGTAGTTGTTGCAACAGATGCAGGAAGCTCAAAGAAAGCATATAAATATTCACATTTCTTTGATTGCCCATTAGCATTAATAGATAAAAGAAGAGAAGATAATAACGATAAAGCAGTTGCTACAAGCATAATAGGAGACGTTAAAGGAAAAACTGCATTAATATTTGATGATGAAGTTAGTACAGCAGGAACTCTAGTTGAAGCTGCTAATATTTTAAAAGAGAATGGAGCAAAGGAAATTTATGCAGGAGCAGCACATGGTGTACTTGTTGGACCAGCAATAGAAAGAATTAAAAATTCTCCAATTAAAGAATTAGTTGTAACAAACACTATTCCAATTGAACCAGAAAAACAAATAGATAAAATTAAGGTGGTTTCAATAGCACCACTATTTGCAGAAGCAATTAAGAGAATTAATGAATCTAAACCTTTAGGTGATTTATTCGAATATGATAAATAAAATTTTAAGCAGTAGGTTTTTAATCTACTGCTTTTTACTTATGTTTTATGAAGCATATCATTTTTTAAATCCCAAAGTTTTTGAGATAAATCAACATAGTATTTATGTGGGTTGTTAATACGTTTAACTTCGTCCCATAGTGAATTTAACTCATCTTTGCAATGTTTAGAAATGCTCTCCAAATTAGGTAAACTATAAACTAATTTTCCATTTTTAAAAATTTGTTCTTGCAAAGGTTTACAGTAATAGTTCAATAGAGCCTTTTTTCTCCAAGGGTTTTCAGGGTCGAAAATTGAATAATTGTTATCTGGAATTTGCTCATCATGTAAAGTTATTACATCTGCTAATGCTTTTTCAGTTTCTTTTGAATAGAACCTATAAACCTTTTTAAAGCCTGGATTGATAATCTTTGCAACATTTTCAGATATTTTAATTTTTGGAATAATTTCTCCGTTTTTTTCAATAGCACTTAATTTATAAACACCACCAAATACGGGGTCACTTTTAGCAGTAATAAGATTTTCGCCAACTCCAAATGAATCAATTTTTGCACCTTGCTCTAAAAGTGAAGTAATTAAATTTTCATCTAAAGAATTACTAACACAGATTTTGCAATCTTGAAATCCATTTTCATCTAGAATTTTACGTACTTTTTTAGAAAGATAAGCTAAATCTCCACTATCTAATCTAACAGCTTTAGGTCTATAACCTTTAGGAAGCAAAACATCATTAAAAACTTTAATGGCATTTACAACACCAGAATTTATAGTATCATAAGTATCAATAAGTAGTGTACAGTCGTCTGGGTATACTTCAGCATAAGCCTTGAAAGCATCATATTCAGAATTAAAACTTTGCACAAAGCTGTGTGCCATTGTACCACTTGCAATAGCTCCAAACTTTTGGGCAGTTGATGTACAAGATGTTCCAATACAACCACCAATAACAGCAGCTCTTGCACCTAAAATAGCAGCATCAATAGAATGTGCACGTCTTGCACCAAATTCCATAACTGGACGTCCCTTTGCAGCAGATACAATTCTAGTTGATTTTGTTGCAATTAAACTTTGATGGTTAAGAAGAAGTAAAACCATAGTTTCTATAATTTGTGCTTCAATAATAGGTGCTCTAACTGTAAGCAAAGGTTCATTAGGAAAAATAACAGTACCTTCAGGAATAGCCCAAATGTCACCAGTAAATTTAAAAGTTTTTAGGTAATCTAAAAATTTATCAGAAAATTTATTTAAACTATTTAAATATTGAATATCATCATCTTCAAATTTTAAATTACAAATATAATCTATAACTTGCTCTAAACCTGCACAAATTGCATAACCACCGTTCATCTGGAATGCGTCTGAAAAATACATCAAAATATGCAATGGTATCTTTCATATTATTATTAAAATATCCATTAGACATAGTAAGTTCGTAAAAGTCTGTAACTAAACTTAAATCTCTTTTATCCATAAAAAACACCCTTTCAAATTCAATTAAAGAGATTATATCATTTTTGTCAAGAATTATGCAATGGCTATAAAAATAAATTTATTGAATAAACAAAAGGAAAAAAGAGCAAACTAGAGAATAAATAATTTAAACTATCTAAAATGTCTGCACAAGTGATTGCTAACTTGAATATAATATGGTAAGATATTTATACAAAACAAGTTAATAATTTTTCCCTGCATAGTGCGAACGGTCAGAAATTTTAGAACCAACAGTTAAGGAAAGGGAGTCCAAAGCTCTTGATATGGCGTGCATGCTTACACTTTTAATTTTAGTAGTAAGAAGCCCATGAGTACCAAGGCAGACACCCACCTGTGTAAGAGCAGGTCCTTAAAATTTCTATCAAAAACGGCTAAGGTGGGGAATTTTTTAATGTTTTATGCAAATATTTTTTAAAAGTATTGCAAATAATAAAAGTATGTGATATAAATTAGATATAATTTTTGAAAGGAGAAATAATATGGATTTAGAAAATAATAACCCAGAAATGGATGAAGAATTAGATAACATTATTCTATTAAATGATGAGGATGGAAACGAAGTAAAATTCGAGTTCTTAGATTTAATTGAATATGGAGGAGAAGAGTATGTAGTACTTTTACCAGCAGAAGAAGGAGAAGATGCTGATGAAGTAGTTATACTAAAAGTAGAAGATACAGATTCAGAAGATGAAGAATCTTATGTTGGTGTAGATGACCAAGAAATCTTAAATGCAGTATTTGCAATATTTAAAGATAAATTTAAAGATGAATTTAATTTTGTTGATTAATAAAAAGTGGGAGCAATGAAGATATTGCTTCCATTAATTTTTGTTGATTTTTATGTTAACATATGCTATACTATATAGGTATGTTGGTATATCTAATGAGTAGTTTGAAAAGGAGATAAACATATGAGCTATTATTATAACAAATGTGTTAAACTCAAAGACGCAATGACAATGAATCTCAAGCAAACAATTCGGTTTTGGAACGTACCAGATCTTCAGGTAAATGGAGATCTTCTTCCTGAAAATGCTCTGGTTAATGCAACTTTCGTTATGAAATTACCAGATGGAAGTTTGTATGTTGGAGTAGACTGGGAGACAGATGATGACGAAGGCTCTTACATGAGTACTGTTGGCGAATTCAAAACGCTGGATGAACTGCAAGAGAAATTCCCAAGTCTTTTAGATTTGTATGGATGCTTGTCGGCTATTGCGTAAACTGCAAGCCGGTCACGTGTAAATACATGTGACCGGCATTTTTTATGTTAATAAAAAAGAAAGAATAAGAAGTTCTTATTCTTTCCTGGTGCAGATGGCCGGAATCGAACCGGCACGGATTATTAGTCCGCAGGATTTTAAGTCCTGTGCGTCTGCCAGTTCCGCCACATCTGCAAATATTTAAACTGGCTTTGTCTTACGACATTTAAGATTATACTACTTTTAATTGTAGGTTGTCAATACTTTTTTCAAAAATATTCAAAAAAAAATATCTAATTTTAACAAAATTACTACTTTTTGCTTGACTTTTTGCGTGTTTTATATTATACTAATTAGGTGTCAAAAAATATTTTAATTAATAGACCCTTGCCCGGTAGTCTGTTAGAGCAAAATATTTTATATAAATTATATTTTAAAATTTGATTGGAGGAAATTATCAATGAATAATACTACATACTCAGCTAAGAGTAATGATATTAAAAGACAATGGTATATTATTGATGCTAGTGGAAAACCACTAGGAAGAATTGCTGCAGAAGCTGCAAAATTATTAAGAGGAAAACATAAACCTACATTTACACCTAACGTAGATACAGGTGATCATGTTATTATATTAAATGTTAAAGATGCTGTTCTAACAGGAAAAAAATTAGACCAAAAAATTTACAGACATCATACAGGATACATTGGAAATATGAAAGAAACATCAGCTAGAAATATGATGCAAAACAATCCTGAAAAAGCTATGATGCTTGCTATAAAAGGAATGCTTCCAAAGAATAGATTAGGAAGACAAATGATTAACAAAGTAAGAATTTATGGTGGTAGCGAACATGAAAATCAAGCACAAAAACCTATAGTTTGGGAGGTAAAATAATATGGCAGAAACAACTTCATTTATTGGAACAGGTAGAAGAAAAAATTCAATAGCTAGAGTTAGATTAGTTAATGGAAACGGAAAAATTACTGTTAATAGTAAAGATTTAGAAGAATATTTTGGTGTTGAAACATTAAAAGTTATAGTAAAACAACCATTAGTTGCAACAAATACATTAGATAAATTTGATGTAATTTGTACAGTAAAAGGTGGAGGAATTAGTGGTCAAGCAGGAGCTATTCGTCATGGTATAGCAAGAGCTTTATTAAAAGCTAATTCAGAGTATAGACCAATATTAAAATCAAGCGGATTCTTAACAAGAGACGCAAGAATGAAAGAAAGAAAAAAATACGGTCTTAAAAAAGCAAGAAAAGCACCACAATTCTCAAAGAGATAATATTTATGGAATACAAAAAACCTTGGAATATATTTCCAAGGTTTTTGTTATTGTTACACAAATTTATTGAAATAAAATAAATTTTATGATAATATACAAAATGTAGTTTTTATTATTTAGTAATTACTACTGAAAGGGTGAAGAATATGAAGAAAATAAGAAAGATAGTCATTATATCAATTATATTATCAGCTATAATAATAATAACATCTAAAGTAATTGCAGTAAGTGATCTTGTAAAAGCTGCATCAAGTTATAATTCAGAGGGGAAGTTAAAAGAGTTTATTATTATTTATCTTATTTGTCTAGTATCATATGTATACATGTATTTTTGGGGCTGGAGAAAGTTAGCAAAATTAAAATATGGAGGAACTGTAAAAGAGAGTAAAGTTGATTATTGTAGAGAATTACCAAAATGGTTAGATATGGATTTTGAACTAGCATATGCAAGTTTATATCATTATTCAAATATTCCAACAACAAAATTAAAAAATGGACTTTTAGGTGCAATTTTATTAAAATGGTCAAATAGTGGATATATTTCAATTGAAGACAAAGGGGATAAAGTTTTTAGCATAGATTTAAAAGATGGAAACTTTAGAAAAACAGAACTTGAAGAACAATTATATAAAATGTTAAAGGAAGCAGCTGGTGATAATAATATTATAGAGAGTAATGAGCTTAGAATATGGGCAAGAAAAAATAGTAGCATGTTACAGCAATGGTATTCTAACGTTTTAAAATATCCAACAAGCGAAAATTTAAGACCAGAAGCAGAAGCTTTAATAGGATTAAAAAAATTTCTTCAAGATTATTCTTTAATAGAAGAAAGAAAGCATATTGAGGTAGCTATTTGGGAAAAATACCTAATATATGCTCAATTATTAGGAATTGCAAAAGAAGTAAACAAGGAATTTAAAGATATACATCCAGACTATAGTGAATTAGGCCAATTAAAAGACATGAGTGCTCTAGATGCAATGGAACATTTAGTTACTTTATATATCAACTTTAAATTTTTCTTATTTATACCACTTGGATTAGCAATTGTATTATCAATGTTTTTGATTGGTTAGTGTTAGAAAGGAAAAGCAAATGGCTATTAAAATTATCATATTGGGAATAATTATATATATAAAAGGTATTTTCTCATCAGCAGAAACTGCTTATACTTATTTGAACAAGGCAAAGTTTAATCAAATGAGTAAGAGAAAAAACAAAATAAAAGAAAGAAAAATTAATAAACTCTTAGAAAATAAACTATCAATATTTGGCACAACAAAGGTTGGAGTTACCTTTGCAGAATTGCTAGCCAGTGCTTTTGCAGCAGAGGTATTTATGTCTAAATTAGAAACACAATTTGAAGCATTGGGACTAGAAAAAGTACCAGCATACGTAATTTCTCTTGTAATAATTACAATTATTCTTTCATATTTTACATTGGTATTTGGTGAACTATTGCCAAAAAGAATAGCTAGGAACAACCCAGAAAAAGTGGCATATAAAACAGCTAATATATTAACAGCTTTTTCTAAAATTAACTATATATTTGAAAAAATATTAGTAGGGTCAGAAAACTTATTTGCGAAGATATTTGGAATAAGGAATGAACCAAACGAAAAACTCACAGAAAAAGAAATAAAAATGATAATTGCTGAAGGAAAAGAACAAGGAATATTTGATGAAGATGAGAGAAAACTTTTATACAATGCATTAAAATTTGATGATATAAAAGTTAAAAATATTATGATTCCAAAAGAAAAAATAACATTTATTAGTATGGATTCTCCAGAAGAAAAAATACTTGAAACAATAAGAAAGTGTAAATATACAAGGTTTCCAGTATACTCTAAAACAAAAGATAATATAGTTGGGGTATTGAACATTAAAGATATTCTATTAAACAAGGAAAACGCAAACATTAATCTAAAGCAAATGCTAAGAGAACCTATATATGTATCAGGAGAGGAAAAACTAGATAATATATTTAAAGTAATGCAATTAAACAACAAACATATAGCTATAGTAAAAGACGAAACTGGACATGCAGAAGGCATAATAACAATGGAAGATATAATAGAAAAGCTAATGGGAGATATATTAGACGAATTTGATAAAAAATAATATTAAAACACCACCTTGAATTCAAGGTGGTGTTTTTGGAATTCCCCTGAAAATCAGGGAGGGATATTTAAACGAGTCTTACGTTGAGTTTTTGCTTTTCCATTAATACTCGGCTTGGCAGAATTTTTGCCAGGAACGTGAGGCACAGACTGCTGAGCAGGAACAACAACCGAGGTGATCCAAGGCTTTGTCTTTAAATCAGCATCTGTAAACTGAGGCTCTTTCCGTTTACTCATAAAAATCCTCCTTTAAATTAAATGTTCACATTATGTGAAGCTTATATATTATAACATAAAAAAACATGAAAAGCTACATAAATAGCTAAAATAGTTCGTTTTTCAATAAAGTATTTTTATTTTTGTTTTCTATTTACTTTCAAACCAAAATAGTGTATCATATAAAAGAGAAGAAGGTGAAATATGGAACAACAGTACATATTAAGAAATGCCAAATCTTTTGAACCAGTGCACATATTTGAATGTGGTCAATGCTTTAGATGGAATAAAGAGGAAGATGGAAGCTATACTGGAGTAATAAAAAACGGTGTTATAAATGTTAAGAAACTTGGCAAAGATGTGGAATTCACTGGAGTTTGTGATAGAAATATAAAAGAAATATCTGAAGAATATTTTAATTTACAAACTAATTATGAAGCAATAAAAGAAAAGCTTTCAAACATAGATATATACTTGAAAAATAGCATAGAATATGGTAATGGCATTAGAATACTAAAACAAGATTTATGGGAAACTCTTTTATCATTTATTATATCTGCAAACAATAACATTCCAAGAATAAAGACAATAATAGAAAGAATTGCAAAAAAATATGGTAATAGAATAGAATACAGAAATAAAATGTATTACACATTTCCAACACCAGAAATGCTACAAAACGCTAGTATAGATGATTTTAGAGGCTTGGGACTAGGCTTTAGGGATGTAAGAATTTATGAAACCGTGCAAAGAACTTTAAAAGGAGAAATTGATTTAGAAAAATTAAAACAAGAAGAAAATACAGAAGTTTTAAGAAAAAAACTACTTGAAATTCCTGGCGTAGGACCTAAAGTTGCAGACTGTGTAATGCTATTTGCACTAAATAGATTTGACGTTTTCCCAGTAGATGTATGGGTAAAACGAGTTATTTCAGAATTGTACTTCAATAAAAAGGAACAAACACCAAACGTAATTCATGAATTTGCTGAAAAACAATATGGCAATTTGGCAGGTTTAGCACAGCAATATCTTTTCTATTGGAGAAGAGAAAACTCTATATAAAAATTGGAAGGAGATTTATATGATACAAAATATAGAAACATACATACTTTTATTTACAATATATGCAATAATTGGGTGGTTAATGGAAGTTAGCTTAAGCTTTGTACAGCACCACAAATTTGTAAACCGAGGATTTTTAATTGGTCCATATTGCCCAATATATGGATTTGGAGGAGTTACTATAACGATACTTCTTAGCAATTTTATGAAAACGATAGATAACGTAAGTTTGGTGGACAGTATATGGATTTCTACAATAGTAATAATGTTCATATGTGGAACATTAGAATATATAACCAGTTGGTTAATGGAAAAACTATTTCATGCAAGATGGTGGGATTACCATAGATTTAAGTTTAATATTAATGGAAGAGTGTGCTTAGAGACATTATTACCTTTTACAATTATAGGTCAAATAATATTAAGATTTGGAAGTCCAACATTTTTAGGAATTATTGGCAATATACAACAACCATGGTTACATATAATTACAGCAGCAATTCTTGTAACATTTGCAGTAGATTTATCTGTTTCATATAACATAATACATTCATTTAAGAAGATTTCTAATGAGGCGAAAGATAACACAGAGGAAATAACCAAAAAGGTTAAAGAGATTATTAGTAAGTCTTGGAGAGGAAGAAGACTTATATCTGCTTTCCCAAATGTGGATATAGATGTAATTAGAGAAAAGATTAGAAAAAAAGTAGAAGAAAGCAGAGAAAAAATTGAAGCTAAAAAAAGAAAATTAGAGCAAAAACTTGAGAAGAGAAAAACAAAATAATATAAAGAAAAAGGGGATTTTAAAATGGATTTTTTAATGGTAGTAGGAATTATTTTAGGAATTATAATACTTGTAATTTTAGGAAAATACAATGGATTGGTAAGAGCTAAAAAACATGTTGAACAAGAAAGGTCTAGTATAGATGTTTATCTAACTCAAAGATTTGACTTGATACCAAACCTGGTAGAATGCGTAAAGGCATACACAAAGCATGAAAGTGAAATATTTGAAAAAATTGCAAAAATGAGAACAGAATATATGAATACAAAAGACTTACAAAAGGGAGAAATTCTAAACAATGAATGTAATAGATTAGTTGCAACACTTGAAAACTATCCAGAACTTAAAGCAAGTGAACAATTTTTATCTTTGCAGCAAAAACTAAGCAAAATAGAAAGTCAACTTCAAGCGGCAAGAAGATTATACAACGGAGCAGTAACAACATATAATACAAAAATATCAGTGGTTCCAGACAATATAATTGCAGGAATGTTTGGATTCAAAGATGAAAAATTATTTGAAATTGAAAGTACAGAAGCTAGAGAAAATATTAAATTAGACTTATAAGAAATCTTCTATAAAGGGGTGAAGTAATTGAAATCATTTAACGAAGTATATGAGCAAGTACATAAAGAAAGTTTTGAAGAGCTAGAAATATTGAGAAAAAAGTCAAAAAAAAGAATTTTTATAACTTTGCTGGTTGTAGGAGTTTTTATAGCGTTTATAGTATTTTTTCTAAATAAGGCTGATATAGGAGAAATTATGTATGGAGGTCAAGCAATTTTTGTGACTACTTTTTGTGCAGCTATTTTTATTATTATAATTACCATTATATGTGCTGCTTCTAAAACAAAATACACACCAACATTTAAAGAAAAAGTAATAGGTCCATTTATTAAAAATATTGATGAAAATTTACAATATAGACCTAATGAGGGAATTTCATCTGTAATATATAGAATGGGAGAATTCGAGGGATATGATAATTATTATACAGAAGATTTAATAACAGGAAAGTTAGATGAAAAGTATAATTTTCAAATGGCAGAGGTAAGAACAGAGGAAGAATCTACGGATTCAGATGGAGATACACATACATATACAGTATTCCATGGACTATTTGGAAATGTTGAATGCGCAAAAAATATTGGAACCAAATTTAAAGTACGTTCAGATAAAGGCATTTTTGGAAAAATGTTCAAAGGAAAGACAAAAGTAGAAATGGATTCTCAAGAATTCGAAAAATATTTTGATGTATATGGAGATAACAAAATAATAGTAATGCAAATATTAACATCTGAAGTAATGTCAACAATGATCGACTTTATACAGCAAAGTAAAATCAAATATGAATTAACAATAAACGGAGACCAAATGTACATAAGATTTCATACAGGAGGAGTATTTGAACCAAGCTTATTTAAGAATTCATTAGATTACAGCATGCTAAAAAAATATTATGATATATTAGACTTTGTATTTAAAGTAACAAGAGAGATAAATAGCGTAATAGAAAAAGTAGAAATTTAAAGAGCTATTTTAAAGATGGAGGAATATAAAATGAAGTCATTTTATGAAGTATACGATCAAATAGAAGATGAAAGTTATGAAAAATTAGAAAAATCAAGGAAAAAATCTCAAGTAATATTGTTAATGTCTATAATAGTTTGTGTAGCAATGGTAATTTTAATACCATTCAGTTTACTTAAGACTAGAGAAGCATATACAGCTAATAGTGTGCAAATGGTTATTATAATTTATGTTGTCTCAATCTTATTGGTTTTATTGCCATTTATTATAAAGATTTTAAGCAAATCAAAATATACGCCAGAATTTAAAGAAAAGGTAATAGGTAAGTTTATAAATAACATTGATGAAAAATTAAAATACTTACCCGAACAAGGAATTTCATCATATACTTACAGTTTGGCTGAATTTGAAAAGTTCGATAGATTTGAATCAGAGGATTTAATAACTGGAATTTTAGATGGAAAATATATGTTTCAAATGTCAGAAGTAAAAACAAAATGGGAATCTAAGGACGAAAAAGGAAGAAAAACATCATTTCCAATTTTTCATGGATTATTTGGAAACATTCAATGTCCTAAAAGTATTAAAACTACACTTAAAATTCGTTCAGATAAATGGGTATTTGGGAAGATATTTAAAAGAAAAACAAAGGTGAAGATGGATTCACAAGAGTTTGAAAAATATTTTGATGTTTATGGAGGAAACAAAGTAACAACAATGCAAATTTTAACAGCAGAAGTAATGGCAGCAATGATAGATTTTAGAAAACAAAGTAAAATTAAATATGAACTAACAATTAAAGATAGTAATATTTTTATAAGATTTCATACAGGAGGATTATTTGAACCAAGCTTATTTAAGAATTCATTAGATTACAGCATGCTAAAAAAATATTATGATATATTAGACTTTGTATTTAAAGTAACAAGAGAAATAAATAGTGTAATAGAAAAAACAGATATTTAAATTTTTAAAATATGTAATATTTTTAAGATTTTTCATAAAAACTATTGACAATTGAGTAACCATTCAACTATAATATAGTAGAAAACAGTTGAATGATTACTCAATTGTTGCGTAAAGGAGAATATTTATGGTATGTAAAATTGATATGTGTGATTGTAATGTAATACACGACGAAATTGTAGAAGCAGTAAAAGGACAGATGCCAAAAGAAAAACAAATTGAAGTAATTTCGAATTTCTATAAAATATTTAGTGATTCTACAAAATTAAAAATACTATGGGCATTAAATGTTTCAGAAATGTGTGTATGTGATTTAGCAGTACTCATAAATGTGACAAAATCAGCAATATCACATCAACTAAGAAGCTTAAAAGAAGCAAACTTAGTTAAGTATAGAAAAGAAGGAAAAAACGTATATTATTCATTATCAGATAATTGCGTTAAGGAAATAATTGAAAAAGGTATCATTCACACAATAAATAAAATATAGTATTGGGGGAAAATAGTAATGAAAAAAGGTATAATCAAAATTACAATATGTTCAATATTTTTTATATTAGCAAACATAGTTAAACTTGAATGGTTGCAAATACTATTCTTCTTTGCAAGTTACTTATCAATTGGTTATGAGGTAATCTTTGAAGCATTTGAAGGAATTAAAGAAAAGGAATTTTTAGGAGAAGAATTTTTAATGAGTATTGCAAGCTTAGGAGCATTTGCAACAGGAGAATATCCAGAAGCAATAGCAGTAATGCTATTTTTCCAAGTAGGAGAGATGTTTGAAGAATATGCAGAGAATAAATCTAAAAAATCTATAGAAAGTCTAATGGAATTAAAACCAGATAAAGCATATGTAAAAGAGGGAACACAAATTATAGAAAAAGCTCCAGAAGAAGTAAAAATTGGGGATATAATTGTAGTAAAACCAGGAGAAAGGGTACCACTAGATGGTATAGTAACAAAAGGAGAGGCTTTAATAGATACATCAGCTTTAACAGGAGAATCAGTTCCTAGAAAAGTAGCAGAAAATTCTGAAATATTAAGTGGAGTAATAAACACAAATGGAGTACTAGAAATAAAAGTTACAAAAGAATTCCAAGAATCTACGCTAAGCAAAATTTTAGACTTAGTAGAAAATGCAGGAGAGAAAAAGGCAACAACAGAAAAATTCATTACAAAATTTGCAAAAGTATATACACCAATTGTAATTATTTTAGCATTATTAATATTTGTAATACCAACAGCAATATTACACAAAGACCTTGCAACTTGGGGATATAGAGCATTATCTTTCTTAGTTGTATCTTGCCCTTGTGCCCTTGTAGTTTCTGTACCACTTAGCTTCTTTGGTGGAATAGGTGGAGCATCAAGAAAAGGTATTTTAATAAAGGGAAGCAATTATCTTGAAATATTATCAAATGTTCAAACAATAGTATTTGATAAAACAGGAACACTAACAAAAGGAAATTTCAAAGTAAAAAGCATAGAAGCAGTAGGAGATAAAGATGAACTACTAAAAATAGCAGCACATGTTGAAAGCTTTTCAAATCACCCAATAGCAAAATCTATACAAGAAAGTTATGTGGAAGAAATAAACAAAGAAATAATTACTGAACATAAAGAGATATCAGGACATGGAGTAACGGCAAAAATTAATGGAAAAACAGTTTATTTAGGAAACAGTAAATTAATGGCAAAACTTGGCATTAATGTGAAAGAAGAAACAAGTTCAGCAACTGTTGTGTATATAGCAATAGATAACCAATATGCAGGAAAAATAGAAATAGCAGATGAACTAAAAGAAGACTCAAAATTAGCAATAGAGAATTTGAAAAAGCAAGGTGTAAAACAAACTGTAATGCTTACAGGAGATAGAAAAGACGTTGGAGAAGATGTAGCAAAACAGTTGGGAATGGATAAAGTATTTACAGAATTATTACCTACAGACAAGGTAGATAAATTACAAGAAATTTTAGATAATAAAAACGGAAAAGTTGCATTTGTTGGGGATGGTTTAAATGATGCACCAGCACTTGCAATGGCAGATGTAGGCATTGCAATGGGAGCATATGGAACAGATGCAGCAATAGAAGCGGCAGATGTGGTTATTATGACAGATGAACCTTCAAAGATTTGTGATGCAATCAAAACTGCAAGAAAAACAATTAAAATATCAAAAGAAAATATTGGTTTTGCAATAACTGTAAAATTAATAACATTGCTACTTGTATTCTTAGGAATAGCAACAATGTGGCAAGCAGTATTTGCAGATGTTGGAGTAACTGTTATTGCAACATTAAATGCATTAAGAACATTAAAAAAATAAGAAATTTTAATTTCTAAAATAATATATTATAAAAATCCTACTAGTATAAAATTATGAAGGCGAAGCGGTTCTAGTGGATGGAGCTAGAAGTCCTAAATGAATTTTATGGAAATAGTTCGCCGTGAGAAAGGGTGCCATAAAAGGCATATAAGACTTCTGCGAACAGGAATTGAGACAAGCAAGCCAAATAAGTTTATACTAGTAGGATTTGAAATATTCAATTTGTTTTGAAAACTTAATATTAACAAAAACATTAAAAGCATTAAAATGCATTTAATGTTTTTGTTAAATCTCAATTACTTTATCTTTTAAATAATTCAAAATTCCACTTTCGGTTTTAAAAGCAAAAACTAATTTGTAAGAAGTAAGTTCTTGAGTTTTCTTTCCAAATTTCTTGTTAATCTCATTTTTTCCGTACTTGCCATCGCCAATAATTGGAAAGCCAGCATGTGCAAGATGTGCTCTTATTTGATGAGTTCTGCCAGAGTATTCTAATAGTACTTCTAAAGTTGAAGTATTATTTTTCCTACTGGTTTCTAAAACCTTATATGATGTAACGATTTTTTTATAGACTGTTTTAGGCACGTCTGAAATATATACCATAGATTTTTTACTATCTTTAAATAAGTAAGCAACTAATGTATCTGCTTGTTTTTTTGGAATTCCATAAACAATGCATTTATAGTATTTTTTTATTTCCTTTTGTTTGAATTTTTCAAGTAAAATGTTTAATGATTTTTCAGTTTTTGCAAAAAGTACTAGTCCAGTAGTGTTTCTATCTAGCCTGTGGCAAGGTTTAATAAACTCATATTCTTCTTGTAATATTGTTGTTAAACTCTTAGAAGCATCATCTGAAACAACTTCAATGCCATTAGGTTTATTAACAACTAAAATATTTTCGTCTTCAAATACTTTTTCTATTGAAGGTTTAGAAAAGAGATATTCATCTGCTATAAAAACAGCAATTTCATCATTTTCATAAATGCTTACATTTTCTTTTATGCGTACACCATTAATTTTTATATCCTTTTGCCTAAGAGCTTTATTAAGCATATTAATGGAAAGCTCTGGGAATGAAGCTAAAATAAATGTATTTAATTTCTTATTATTATATTTTTGTGGAACAATTAATTTTCTCATAAAAATCTCCTATGTAAATATTATAAGACATTTTTCAAAATAATGGAATAGGTAGAAGAAATTTACCTTGATATTTTGCATATTATATGATATTATATTGAAAATTAATGGAGGACTAAAAATGGGAAGAACAAAACTTGCAGATAGAGTTTTACCTACATACACAAAGGGTGAAGAAATTTTTAATATGGTATCACATATTGTTGGGGCACCACTTGGAATAGTGGCACTTGTTTTAGGAGTAATTTTCTCAGCAAAACATGGAAATGGATATGGTATAGCCTCAAGTATTGTTTATGGATTAACTTTAACAACATTATATACAATGTCTAGCATATACCATGGTTTGAAGCCAAATCTTAAAGCAAAAAAAGTTTTTCAAATAATAGATCATTGTTCAATTTTCTTACTTATAGCAGGAACATATACACCATTTGCTTTATGCACACTAAGAGAATATAATGTAGCAACAGGTTGGACAATTTTCGGTATTGTATGGGGACTTGCAATATTACGGTATAGTATTAAACTCAATAGATTTGAAAGAATTCAAAGTATTTTCTATGATATGCTATTTAGTAATGGGTTGGTGTATTATATTTAGAATTAATGTAATAATAAACAGCCTTGGAGTAGTAGGCTTCTCGTTACTACTTGCAGGAGGAATAGTTTATACTGTTGGAGCAATTTTTTATGGACTTGGTAAAAAGCGTAAATGGATGCATTCAATTTTTCACTTGGGTTGTGTAATTCGGAAGTTTGTTACAATTAATTTGTGTATTAATATATGTAGTGTAAAGGGGCAAAAACTGCAAGTTATCTACTTGTAGTTTTTTATCATAAAACCCAAAATATTGTTTACATTTTTGGCAAATTATAGTATAATTGGTGCAGATTAATTAATGAAATGAGGTATTTATATGAAGAAAATTATTAGATATTTGTTATTACTAATTCTTATGATTGTAGTAGTTAGGGTTTATGTTTATTTTCTAACTAAAACAAACTATCAAGATATGAACAATTATGAAATAACTGTTCAAACACCAGAAATATCTGTTACAGAAAGTAAAGTAGCTAGAAATAAGGGATATATTAAAGGAAATATAACAAATAATTCAGCAGAAATGATAAAAAATTTAAAAGTGAAATTTGAATTTTATAATGAAAATGATAAATTAGTTGGAATTGAATATAGAGATGAAGATATTTTAAATGCAAGCGAAACAATAAAATTCGACATTGGATATAATTATAAGAATGTTGAAAAAATTAAAATAAGCACAGTAACTGAAGAATAGAAAGGAAATGCAAATGGACGAAGAGAATTTATTAGTTCCAAACCTTCAAGATGGCGAAGAAGAGAAAAGTGAATTTTCACTTAGACCCAAAAGCCTAAAAGAATATATTGGGCAAGATAAAGTCAAAGAGAATATGAAAATATATATAGAAGCGGCTAAAAAAAGAGGAGAACCTTTAGACCATGTTTTATTATATGGACCACCAGGACTTGGAAAAACCACACTTGCAAATATTATAGCAACAGAAATGAATTCAAATATAAAAATAACATCAGGACCTGCAATTGAAAAGCCAGGAGACTTGGCAGCACTACTTACAAACTTAGCACCAAATGATGTTTTATTTATTGATGAAATACATAGACTAAATAGAAGTGTAGAAGAAATTTTATACCCAGCACTTGAAGACTATAATTTAGATATTATAATAGGAAAAGGCCCAAGTGCAAGGTCTATAAGATTAGACCTGCCAAAGTTCACCTTAGTTGGAGCAACAACTAGAGCAGGTTCACTTACAACACCGCTTAGAGATAGATTTGGAATAGTAAATAGACTAGAACTATATACAGAAGAAGAATTAAAAACTATTGTAAAAAGATCAGCAGAAATAATGGAGATAAGTATAAATGAAGAAGGAGCAATGGAAATTGCTAAGCGTTCAAGAGGAACACCAAGAATTGCAAACAGGTTACTAAAAAGGGTAAGAGATTATGCTTCTGTTTTAGGAGATGGAAATGTTACTAAAGAAATAGCAGACATTGCGCTTCAAAAACTTGAGATAGATAATATGGGACTAGATAATATAGATAGAAAAATACTAGAGTCTATAATAGTTAATTATACAGGTGGTCCAGTAGGAATTGAAACTCTTGCATCAACAATAGGAGAAGAAGTTGAAACACTAGAAGATGTATATGAACCATATTTAATGCAAAAAGGCTTCATAGGAAGAACTCCAAGAGGAAGAGTAGTATTACCAAAAGCTTATGAACACTTAGGTTTACAACAATAAAAATTTAAGGTGAAGTTATGGAAAATAAAGAAAAATTAAAAGAAACAATAGTTCAATTTATAAAATTTGGAACAGTTGGAGCAATAAATACTGTATTATCATATGCCATTACAAATGGTGCATATTATCTACTACATTTGCATGAGCAAATAAGCAATATCATTGCATTTGTAATTACAGTATTTATTTCATTTATGCTCAATGGAAAATTTGTATTTACGGAAAATAAAGAAGAAAGAAACTTTTGGAAATCACTTCTTAAAGTATATGCTTCTTACTCAGTTACAGGAGTTTTTCTAACAGCAATACTATTATATATAGAAGAGGAACTTCTTGGAATACCGCATTATATTGCTACACTTATGAACCTAGTAGTAACAATACCGGTAAACTTTATTTTAAATAAATTCTGGGCATACAAAGAAAAAAAAGAGGGATAAAAATGAAATTATTAATGCATACATGCTGTGCACCATGTAGTGTGTACTGCATAGATAGACTAAGAAAAGAAGGTATAGAACCAACAGTATATTGGTATAACCCTAACATTCACCCATACAAGGAATATGAGGCTAGAAGAGAGTGCTTAAGAGAATATACAAAAAGTGTGAATGTAAATGCAATATTTGAAGAAGACTATGGACTAAAAGAATTTTGCAAAAACACAATAAATGATTTAGAAAATAGATGCACAAACTATTGCTATAAAGTGAGACTAGAAAAAACAGTTCAATATGCAAAACAAAATGGGTATGATACATTTACAAGTACTTTATTTGTGAGCCCATACCAAAAACATGAAGAACTAAAAAAAATATGCGAAGAATTAGCTGAAAAATATGATATGAAATTTCTTTACATAGACTTTAGAGTAGGCTTTAGAGAAGGACAAGCAAAAGCAAGGGAATTAGGCTTATATATGCAAAAATATTGTGGGTGTATATTTTCAGAGGAAGATAGATATGCTAAACAGATTATGAGAGATAAAGGATAATTTAGCTAGACTAATAAAGCAAAGGAGAAATGAGAAAGAATCCTATAGAAAATTTTAAAGATTTAATCGTATACCAAAGTCAAAATAACGATAATATTTCTGTAGAAGTCTTATATGATAATGAAGATTTTTGGTTAACTCAAAAATCAATGTCAAAACTATTTGATGTAGAAGTAAATACAATAAATTATCATTTAAAAGAGATTTTCGAAACACATGAATTAGAAGAAAATCGAACTATTCGAAAAATTCGAACAGTTCAGAAAGAAGGGAATAGAGAGGTTTCGAGAGAAATATCATTTTATAGTTTAGATGCAATTATAGCAGTTGGATATAGAATAAACTCAAAACAAGCAACGGATTTTAGAATATGGGCAACTAATACATTAAAAGAATACCTAAAAAAAGGAAAGTTAGTGTAAAATATTTGTAGGCAAAAATAAAAATTTTGTCTACATTTTTTAATTGAAAAAACATAGATAATCCAATACAATTGATTTTGCAAGAAACACAAAAGAAAGGATAATATCTATGTTTGAAGAAATTATAACAAGTAAAGAAGTAAAATTCAATGATTTAGAGAAAAAAAGTTTTTAAATTGGTATGTTTTTTTGGATGTTTAATAATAAAATTAATGTTAGAAGTGTATGATAGAAAATTAATGGAAAATAGAGATAAGAAAAAATATAGACATAAAGGATTACGAGAAACATCAGTAAATACAATAATGGGAGAAATAAAATATAAAAGAGTAATGTATGAAGTTCAAGAAGAAGGAATAACAAAAACAGTATATTTATTAGATGAAACATTAAAAATAAGTGCGGAAGGAAAAGCATCAAGTAATTTAGTAGAAAAAGTAATAGAAAAAGTAATAGAAACAGTACCAGTAACAGATTCATATAGAAAAGCAGAAGAAGTAATAGATACAACAACAAATACATCTCTAAGTCATGAGAAAATAAGAAATATTATAGTAAAGATAGAAGATAAAATAACAAATAAAGAAAAAGAAGAAAGAAAATTATTTGATAAAAACCAGTTAGTAGCAGGATTAAAAGAAGTAACAGCATTATTTGAAGAAACAGATGGAATATGGATAAATTTACAAGGAAAGGATAGAAAAGAAAGATTAGAAAAAAAGATAAAAAAATTGCCTACATTTAGTTGACACATACTTTAATAGGCTAGTATTTTGTTTTGCCTTGAAAAAAAACTAAAAAATCTGTTATTATATGGAAAAAAAGTAATAATTATGATAATATATAAAAAAGTAGAAAAAGGAGTAAACATGGTAGCTTTAAAATATTATATTATACCAAGTATATGGAATATGCTGTTTATATTTTGTTCAACATTAGCAATAGGAATTGTAACAAATATAAAATTAAAAAAGAAAAATATCAAAAAAGAATGGATTTCTATTGGAGGGCTTTTATTTGCACTAATTATTATTTTGGAAAGTTTAGCGTATTTTTACATAAGTAAAACAAAACTTATAACGGGAATAATAGAGATTTTTTATGAATTAATTTGTTGGATAATAATAATTGATCAAATGATAAATGTTTCAAAAAAGCAAAAAAAATGTAATATAGAAATTAACAAAGAATACATTTATATAATTACACTCTCTATAATTGTTAGTATAATTTATATAGCAATATGCGGTATTAATAGTAGCACATATATTTATCCAACAAATGAATACGGATACATAGAAAATTATTATTTTAATGCAGATGTAAATAGAGGAATAGAATATCTTACAACAATTCAAAGTCAACATAAGATTCACCCTCTTTATAGATTTATTACATTGCCATTATTGTTGCCGGTAATAATAGTAAATATAGTGGCTGAACTACTTGGATATAGCACAATTATTAGTAGTGGATATACTGTATTAATATTACAATATATCTTTAATACAGTTACCTCAATTTTAATTTATAACATATTAAAAGAAAAGAAAATTAGTGAGAAAATTTGCATTATTACTACAACATTTTTTATTGCTAGTTTTCCATTTATGTGGCTTACTATATTACCAGAAACCTATTCAATAACTTTATGTATGTTAATTAGTTTTTTATATTTGTATCAAAAAAGAAAAATTGAATGCATACCCGTTGGAATTTTGGCAATAGGTACAAATTTAATGGTAGTAGCACTTGTTGGAATACTTCTAGGATTTGAGATTATTAAAAATAGAAAAAAGATATTATCATATATGAATAATTTCCAAATTATAATTTCAATTATATTAATTGTGATAGGAGCTATTTTAGCATTTTCATATACTAAAGGATATATAAAGACTTGGTCAGAAAATTCAACACAAACAATTATTAGAGTAAAAGGCGGATTTAATTTATTTTTTATGCCTCTAATTTTGGGACCATCATTTAAAAATATAGAACCATATTTTGTACAAGTTGATTTTGCAAGTATTCAAAGTATAATAATTTGGACAGTTTGCGGTATAATTGCTACAATAGGATATTTTAGTAAAAGAAGAGACTTTTTGGCAAATATTTGTGCACTGTTTTTGGCCGTAGGTTTCATTTTACATGTTCTTTTGGGATATGGATATTATAATAGTATTATATATTGCGGTTTATACAATTGGACAATTATATTAATGTTTGGATTTGGAATATCATATCTATTAGAAAAAATAAAAATTAATAAGATAATAGAAGGGTTAATTATAACGGTTATAGCAACAATATTTATTTTTAATATAATGTGGTTGACAAGTTTAACTAATAACATATCAAAAGAAGAATTTACAACATCATTTAAGAATAAAAAAATGTATTATTACTTAAAAAATGGAGAAGAAACAGAAGGCTTTATTATAAAATATAATTGTATTATAAGGTTAGTAGATGGGAAAATTATTTTAAAAGGAATAGATAGCTGCTCATTCAACGAAGAAGAAAATACAATTACAGGATTGCTAGCAAATACAAACTGGTTTAAAATATATTTTGAAAATGGAGACTTAAAATTATTAATAACTGACCAAAATGTAGAAATTGAAGAAAATAAATTTTACATTTTAGGAATGGGATTAAGAGAAAAATTTCTTGTATTAAAGGAAGATGAAAAGGATTATAGTATTATAAAATATCCAACAAATGAGGTAATTGAAAAAAACCTTATATTAAAAAATATAGATTATGAAAAATATATGGTGAGCTTTAAAAATAGTGAAAATAATGAAATTATTTTATATGAAAATGAAGATGGAGTTTTTATAAACAAAAGTCAGGAAATTGTAGAATTAGATTCTAGCACTAAAATAAACATACCAAACTTTGAACGGATATAAGCATGAAAAAATCTTAAAACAGCTATTTCATGAAGTTATGATAAATATAACAGAAGATGGACCAAAGCCAAACTTCATAGCATATGATAAGGTTTGGTACAGAGAGGCAGCAATTATTGCAATGGTGCTTGAAAAAACTAATAATGTAAAACAAATTGAGCAATGGATTAACAGCATTACAGAAATATATGATATGCAAAATGGCGAAAAAGAAGCAGATAACTTAGGACAAGTATTATATTTAGTTTCTCTAGTGGAAAATAAAAATGAACAATTAATAAATAAAATAAAACAGGAAGCAAAAAACTTAAAAAATGAAGAAGGATATATTGAAGGTAGAACAGATGGCTCAACACATGCACAATATCAAACAAGATGGCTTATATTTGGACTAAAAAGGAATGGATTAGATTATTCAGAATATAAAATTCCAGAAATAGATGATTTTTATGGATGCTTAATGTGGTTTGATGGCGAAAATATAAAAAATACTTCAAAGATTAGTGATAGATGGACATATTTATATTATGCATATTTACATTATAATAAGATCAAAATCGATAATATAAACAACATTTTTCCTATTTCAAGTGAATTTTTGAGCTCTAAAGCTAATTTTGAAAATTTAGAAAAAAATTTAAAAATGGACTCAAAGCTAGTTTCTCCACATGCATGGAGTGCTGCTGAAATGTTTTTATACTTTTTAGATTGGGATGAGGAGAACATATGAAAGAATATATGAAATTAATAAGAATTAAACACTATACAAAAAATTTGTTGATTTTTCTTCCGATAATTTTTAGTAGAAATCTTTTGGAAGTAGATTTACTAACTAATGTAATTTTTGGATTTGTACTTTTTTGCTTAACGGCTTCAATCGTATATATTTTTAACGATATAAAAGATATTGAAAGCGACAAATTACATCCACAAAAATGTAAAAGACCTATTGCATCAGGCAAGATTACTAAGAAACAAGCAATTTTTATAATTATAATATTAGCAATAGTAACAATGGAAATAGCATTAACTAAATTTGCAAACAATTTAGAAATAATATGTATTCTACTAATATACGTAGGAATAAATATTGCATATACAATTAAATTAAAAAAGATTCCAATTGTAGATATATTTATATTGGCTATGGGATTCTTAATAAGAGTAATTTTTGGAGCAACTTTGATTTCAGTTCAAGTTTCTAATTGGCTATATTTAACAATATTATCTATATCATTTTATATGGGAATGGGTAAAAGAAGAAATGAAATGATAAAAGTAAGTGATAATGAAGAAACTAGAGAAGTTTTAAAGTATTATAACAAGAATTTCTTAAACGAAAACATGTACATGTTTTTAGCACTAGCAATAGTTTTTTACTCATTATGGTGTGTGGATATGAGCAATAAATTTCAATATATTATGTATACAATACCTTTAATAATGTTTTTAGCAATGCAATATAGTTTAGCAATTGAGAAAGGTACACATGGAGACCCTGTAGAAGTAATATTAGAAAATAAGAAATTAGTAATTGGGATATTAATTTCAATAGTTTTAATTATAGTGTTAATATATGTTTAATTCTAAATAGGAAAAAATAGACATGAAAAAGAATAAAGAAAACAACTTGACAGAAAGATTATAGGAAATTATAATAAATAGTATAAAAATTATGGAAGGAAAAAGAAAATGAACAAAGGATTTAATAAAAATAACAAAGGCTACAGCGTATGCAAAAAATTAAAGACAAATAAGGGAATAACACTAGTAGCATTAATAATAACAATAGTAGTGATGCTAATATTGGTAGCTGTGAGTGTGAACTTAATAATAAAAAGTAATTTAATAGGAATTGCAGAAGGAACAACAACAAAATACAGTCAAGAAGCAGAACGTGAAGGAAATCTAAATGGAATAAAGGTAAATGGAAAAGACTTAAACCACTATATAAAAAAAGCAGAAGGAAACAATGAACCAGAGTGGAAAAGTAAAACACTTGAAGAGAGAGTAGAAATGGTACAAAACACACAAGGGAAAATGTATATTTTTAAAGATATTAGTGAAACTGAAAAAGTAAAAAAAGGTGTTTGTGAATGTGGACAAGTTGAAAATATTTTCAATAAAGCAGTAGAGTTAGGACTTGTAGAGACATATACAGAGCAGGAAACTCAAGAAGGAACAAGCTATACTGAAGTTATAACTGCAAATTTAGAAGAGTCAAGTTTAGTTTTTTATGAGTTTATATGTAGAAGTGAGGAGCAAGTTTTAGGGGGGACTATGCCAATGGCCTTCTCAGTAAACTATGAAACAACAATAGATTTTGAAAATTGGTTTGACTTTGGAAAACCGAATTATCATAAACCAGGTGGTGATTTTGAAAGAATGCTAGCTTGGTTAGATGAAAATTATGCTGAAACAGGATTTACTATTATGAAGGCAAGAGCTAGTATGTATATAGATACTTCACTAACAGAAATTGGACAAATATATCATCAAAAAATACAGGTAGTAAGTAAAACAAACTTTGTAAAAGCAATAAAAGAATTAGGGCTAGATTTGAGTGCATATGATGGTGTATGTTCACACCCAGTAAAATAGCTGAACATTGTAAAAATGGACTAAAAAAGAAAGGTAAGACACATGGAAAATTTAGTATTAATAGATGGAAATAGCATATTAAACAGAGCATTTTATGGGACCATGTCATCAAAACTTATGATGACAGAAGATGGAACATACACAAATGCAATATATGGCTTTCTAACTATAATGTTTAAAATAATTGAAGATATAAAGCCAGAATACATGGTAGTAACATTTGATTTAAAAGCACCAACACATAGACACAAACTATATGATGGATATAAAGCAAATAGAAAAGGAATGCCAAATGAGCTTGCTTCACAAATGCCAATACTAAAAGAAATACTAAAAGCAATGAACGTAAAAGTTATTGAAAAAGAAGGCTATGAGGCAGATGATGTGATAGGCACTCTTGCAAAATGGGGACAAAAGCAGGATTTAGAAGTAACAATACTTACAGGAGATAGAGATAGCTTCCAATTAATAGATGACCATATTAAAGTAAGAATACCACACACAGTTCAAGGAAAGACTGAAACAGAAGACTATACAGTTCAAAAAGTAATGGAAAAATATGAACTTCCACCTAAGAGTTTAATAGAAGTAAAAGGCTTGGCAGGAGACAGTTCAGATAATATACCAGGTGTTCCAGGTGTAGGCGAAAAAACAGCTATTACATTAATTAAACAATACAAAAATATAGAAGGAATTTATAAACATATAAACGAAATAAAAGGGAAACTAAAGGAAAAACTAGAACAAAACCAAGAACTTGCATTCCTATCTAGAACCCTTGGCACAATTGATATAAAAGCTCCAATAGAAAAACAAAAAGACGAAATGAAAATTACAGAATGGAACAAAGAAGAAGTAACAAGTATGTTCCGAAAACTAAAATTCAATAGATTCCTTGAAAGATTTGAGCTAGATAAACGTGAACAACAAGAAGAAACACAAGCAATAGAAATTGAATGTGAAGAACTGCTAGAAAATCAAATGGATAACTTACTTCAAGAAATAGACGAAACAAAAAAGATGTGCTATTATATAATCGAAAAAGAAAAACAAGGAGAAGGAATATTAAGCACAGTTATAGAGGGAATAACAATATATTCAGAAAAAGATAATAAAGCATATCTTATAAAAAACATAGAAACACTAAAACCAATATTTGAAAATAAAGAAATATTAAAGATAAGCTATAAACAAAAAAGAGACTATATTTTATTAAAACAAATAGGAATAGAACCACATAACCTTATGTTTGATGTAGAAATAGCAGGATATTTATTAAACTCAAATATAAGCAAATACACAATAGAATACCTTTCAGAAGAGTATTTGAAGGTAAACACAGATGCATTAATAAAAGAGGAAGAACCACAAGAAAAACAGCTTACATTATTTGATATGCCAAAAGAAGAAAAACCAAGTAAAAGAAACTATATATATGCTTATCTAATAAATAAATTATATTACACATTAGAAGAAAAAATGAAAGAAACAGATACAGAAGAATTGTTTAAAACAATAGAAATGCCACTTTCTGAAGTGCTAGCAGACATGCAATATCAAGGAATATATGTAGATAAGGAAAAACTACAAGAGTTTGGAAACGAACTAAAAACAAGATTAAATGAACTAACAAGTGAAATTTATGAGCTTGCAGGAGAAGAATTTAACATAAATTCTCCAAAACAATTAGGAGAAATCTTATTTGAAAAATTACAATTACCAATGGGTAAGAAAAACAAAAAAGGATATTCAACAGGTGTAGAAGTATTAGAAAAACTAAAAGATGTTCACCCTATAATAGAAAAACTATTAGAATATAGACAAATAGGAAAGCTAAACTCAACATATGTAGAAGGATTAATACCATGCATAAACGAGAACACACATAAAATTCACTCAAGTTTTCATCAAACAGTTACTGCAACTGGAAGAATAAGCTCAACAGACCCTAACTTACAAAACATACCAACAAGAAATGAGCTTGGTAAAAACTTAAGGAAGGTATTTATTCCAGATGTTAACAAAACATTTATAGATGCAGACTATTCACAAATAGAACTAAGAGTTTTAGCACATATTTCAAATGATGAACACATGATAGATGCATTTAATAAAGATGAAGATATACACAAACAAGTTGCTTCAAAAGTTTTCGATACACCAATGGATGAAGTAACAAAAGAGCAAAGAACCAGAGCAAAAGCTGTAAACTTCGGCATTGTATATGGAATAAGTGATTTTGGTTTATCAGAGCAATTAAAAATACCAAGAAAGGAAGCAAAACAATATATAGAGCAATACCTAGACAAATATCAAGGTATAAAGCAATTTATGGAAGATATAGTAGAAACTGCAAAAACGGAAGGCTATGTAGAAACATTATTTCATAGAAGAAGATATGTTCCAGAGATAAAGTCAAATAATTTCATGGTAAGACAATTTGGTAGTAGAATAGCAATGAATACTCCAATACAAGGAACTGCAGCAGATATTATGAAACTTGCTATGGTAAATGTATATAAAGAATTAAAAAGCCAAAAATTAAAATCAAAAATAATATTACAAGTACATGATGAATTGCTTATAGAAGCGGTAGAGGAAGAAAAAGAGCAGGTTGAAAAAATATTAAAACAAGAAATGGAAAATGTTATAAAATTAAAAGTACCATTAAAAATAGATATAGAAGAAGGCAATAATTTATATGATGCAAAATAAAGGAGGAATCATATGAGTAAAATATTAATAACAGGTGGAGCAGGTTATATTGGTAGCCATACAGCAGTAGAGCTATTAAATAGCGGAGAAGAAATTGTAATTGTAGATAATTTCATAAATAGTTCAAAAGATGTATTAGATAAAATAAAAAAAATAACTAATAAAGACTTTAAATTCTATGAAGTAGATTTATTAGATGAAGCAAATTTAGAAAAAGTTTTTAAAGAAAACGAAATAGAATCAGTAATACACTTTGCAGCACTAAAGGCAGTTGGAGAATCTGTTGAAAAACCAATTGAATATTATCATAACAACTTAACAGGAACTCTAGTATTACTTAAATTAATGAAAAAATATGGATGTAAAAGAATAGTGTTTAGCTCATCAGCAACAGTATATGGAAATCCCAAAGAATTACCAATAAAAGAAGATTTCCCACTATCTACAACAAATCCATATGGAACTACAAAACTTATGATAGAACAAATATTAAAAGATGTAGCATTTGCAGATAAAGATTTTAGTGTAGCAATACTAAGATATTTCAATCCTATAGGAGCACATGAAAGTGGGCTAATAGGGGAAGCTCCAAATGGAATACCTAACAATGTAATGCCATATATAATGAAAGTTGCAAAGGGAGAGTATGAAGCCTTAACAGTATTTGGAGATGACTACCCAACAAGAGATGGAACAGGTGTTAGGGACTACATACATGTAGTAGATTTAAGCAAAGGTCATTTAAAAGCATTAGATAAAATAAGAAAAGAAGCGGGAGTTAAAATATATAACTTAGGCACAGGAAATGGATATTCAGTATTAGAATTAGTTAAAGCATTTGAGAAAACAAACAACGTAAAAGTAAACTACAAAATAGGACCAAGAAGACCAGGAGACATTCCAGAATGTTATGCAGATCCAAGTAAAGCTGAAAAGGAACTTGGCTGGAAAGCAGAAAAAGAAATAGAAGACATGTGTCGTGATAACTGGAGGTTTATAAATGGATAGAGTTTTATTAGGAATGAGTGGGGGCGTAGATAGTAGTGTTGCAGCAATAATGCTAATGGAACAAGGATATGAAGTAATTGGAGCTACAATGAAACTTTGGGACCCAGAAGATGAAAATGGGCAAAGCAAGTGTTGTGGAGATGATAGCATATTAGATGCAAAAAGAGTTTGTGATAAATTAGGAATTCCACATTACACATTAAACTTAAAAGAGGAATTTCAAAGATGCGTAATAAACAATTTCATAGAAGAATATGCAAAAGCAAACACACCAAACCCATGTATAGAATGTAATAAATTCTTGAAATTTAATTATTTCTACAGAAAGGCAAAAGAGTTGGATTGCAAGTATATTGCAACAGGACACTATGCTAAAACAGAATACAGTGAAAAATATAATCAATATGTGCTTAAAAAATCAAATGCAGGAAAAAAAGATCAAAGCTATGTTTTATACAACATTCCAAGAGAAATAATAGGAAACGTACTATTTCCTCTTGGTGATTTTGAAAGCAAAGATCAAATAAGAAAAATTGCTGAAGAACATGGTTTACTTACAGCTAAAAAGCCTGATAGCCAAGAAATATGCTTCATACCAGATGATGATTATGCTAAATTTTTAATAAACAAAGGCAAACTAAAATCTGAACCTGGCCAAATTGTGGATAAAGAAGGTAATGTACTTCGGAACACATAAAGGGTTAATTCATTACACCATTGGGCAAAGAAAAGGCTTAGGGATAGCACATGAAACACCACTATATGTAGTAGATTTAGATGCTCAAAACAATAGACTAATAGTTGGAGAAGAAGAAGATATATTTACCAAAATACTATATGCTAATGACTTAAACTTCACAGTAGATATAGATAGAACCAAACCTATAAAGGTAAGTGCAAAAATTAGATATGGTGCAAAAGAAGGTGCAGCAACACTTTACCCAGAAGAAAACGGAAAAGTTAAAGTAGAATTTGAAGAACCACAAAGAGCAATTACAAGAGGACAATCTGTAGTATTTTACATAGATGATGTTTTAATAGGTGGAGGGAAAATAATCTAACATAAAATCAAAATTTAGGCATATAATCTGTTAGGTGATTAATTTTATGATAGTTTATGTAAGGAAGCTATATAAACCAAGCTTAATATACAAGCTTTTTGGTAAATTTAAAATAGAAGAAATTCAAGGAAAAACAATTATAAATTTACCAATCAATTCTAAAAGCCATAAACGAAGAGTAAAACGCATAACAGAAAAACTATGCAAATATTTATATAAGAACAGTATAAAAAATGTAGTGCTAGAGCAAGAATTGTTTAACAATGAAGAATTTAAAAACACATTATATAGTAATAATGAAAATATTTTAGACGGAACAAGGCTTTCAAAATTTTTAGTGTATAAAGTAATTAAAAAAGTATTTAACCTAAAAAACAAAAACATAGAAGCAGGTGAAGTTACAATACTTGCAAATCAAAATGACGATATAACAATAGAACACATTATGCAAATTGCAAGAAATGCAAAAAGACTAAACATAATAACAAGTAATACCAAAAAATTCAAAAACCTAGTAGATTATTTATTTGAAGAATTAGGAATACTAATAAAGCTTTCAAATAATTTAAACTTCAACTTAAAAAGCTCGGATGTAATAGTAAACATGGACTTTTCAGAAGAAAACTTAAATAAACTTGCAATACCTAATAATGCAACAATTGTAAATGTTCAAAAAAATATAGACATTTATTCAAAGAAATTTGCAGGAATAAATATAAAAAACTGGGAAATAAATATTCCAAGTGAAATTAAATTAAATGGCTTCTTAGATAACCAATTATATGAGGCTTTACTATTCACAATGATACCAATTAAGGCATTTGAGCAAATAGAAAAAGATAACATAACCATTAAAAAATTAATAGGCAAAAATGGTGCTATAAATAAAAAAGAATTTAAGTAAAATTTTGTCAAATTACTTGACAAAATGTAATTTGTAGAGTAAGATTAAGAAACTATAATATATTTTATTATAAGGAAAAAGGAGTAATGTAAAAATGGATGAAAAGGAAATTTTATTAACACAAGAAGGATATGATAATCTAGAAAAACAACTAGAATATCTAAAAACTGAAAAAAGAGCTGAAATTTCAGAACGTATAAAAGTAGCTCTAGGTTTTGGAGATTTATCAGAAAACTCTGAATATGATGAAGCAAAAAATGCACAAGCAGAAAATGAAATTAAAATAGCAGATTTAGAAAATAAACTAAGATATGCAAAAATTATAGATGAATCAGAAATAGATACAAAAACAGTACAAGTTGGAAACACAGTAAAAATACTAGATATAGAATTTGATGAAGAATTAGAATACACAATAGTTGGTTCAACAGAAGTAGATTTATCAAAAAACAGAATATCAAATGTATCACCAATAGGTGCAGCTTTAATTGGTGCTAAAAAGGGCGAAACCGTTGAAGCTAATACTCCAGGAGGAATTGCAAAATATAAAGTTTTAGCAATAAAAAAATAGGAAGAAGTAGAAAATTAACATAATTTTACCATTTTATGTAGACAAAACCAAAAAAACGTAGTATAATTAAAATTGTCGGGATTCGACTAGTCTAAAAGTCTATAATAAAACAGCTTTTTAGACGAAAAAAAGGAGGAAATAAAATTGGTTACAAATTATTCACAAAACAACTATATTATGTTAGTTGGTAAAATCACAAGTGAGAAAAAATTTAGTCACGAAATTTATGGAGAAAGTTTCTTTAACTTTGATTTGGAAATACCACGTTTAAGTGGAATATCAGATATTATACCAATTACAATATCTGAAAGATTAATCGCAAACTTTGATTTAAACATAGGAAAACAAGTAGTAATTGAAGGACAATTCAGATCTTACAATACATATGAAGATTCAAAGAGCAGATTAATATTAACAGTTTTCGTAAAAGAAATTAGAGAAAAAGGAGAAGACGAAGAAATTAAAGTACCTAACGAAGTACAACTAGTAGGACATATTTGTAGAAAACCAATCTACAGAAAAACACCATTCGGTAGAGAAATAGCTGATATATTAGTTGCAGTAAACAGAGCATATAATAAATCAGATTACATACCATGTATTACATGGGGAAGAAATGCTAGATTCTGCGAAAATATGCAAATTGGAACAGAGCTAAGATTAGTTGGTAGAGTTCAATCAAGACCATATGAGAAAAAACATGAAGATGGAACAGTTGAACAAAGAACAGCATATGAGGTATCAATAAGTAGCTTAGAATTCGTAAATAAAGAAGACGAACCTAATAATATAGAAGAAACAGCAACTACAGAAGAAGCAATGTAAAGGAGTAAAAAAATGGATTATTTGTATATATTACAACAAGCACTTGTAGGTATTATAACAATATTTTGGCTATATAACATAGCAATAAGTGTTTGTGCATTAATAAAATTCAAAGAAAAACCATTACTAATTAACAAACAACATAAATTCATGGCAATAATACCTGCACATAATGAGGAAAAGGTTGTTAGAAACCTAATAGAAAGCTTAAAAGAACAAAACTATCCAAAAGAACTATTGGATATATACGTTATTGCAGATAACTGTACAGATAGAACAGCAGAAATTGCAAAAGATGCAGGTGCAATAGTATATGAAAGAAATGACCCAGAGCATAAAACAAAAGGTTATGCAATGCAATGGTTCTTAAGAAAAATGCAAGAACAAAATGCTGAATATGATGCATTATGCGTTTTTGATGCAGATAACGTTGTTGATAAAGAATTTATGAATGCAATGAATAAAAAACTTTGCCAAGGCGAAGAAGTAGTTCAAGGATATAGAGATATCAAAAACCCAGATGATACTTGGGTTACAGCAGGATATGCACTATTCTATTGGACAATGCACAGATTTTATCATTTAGCAAGATATAACATTGGTTTATCTCCATTATTAAATGGAACAGGCTTCATGGTAAAATATGATTTAATAAAAGCAGAAGGCTGGAATACAAAAACATTAACAGAGGATATAGAATTTTCTTTAATAAATATTGCAAAAGGAAGAAAATTAGGTTGGGCAACAGATGCAAAAGTATATGATGAACAACCACTAGGATTCAAACAATCTTGGACACAAAGAACAAGATGGTCTGTAGGACATTTACAATGCTTTAAATATTACATAAAAGACTTAGCAGCAGGTGTTGTAAGAAACAGAAAAATGATGAATGTTGATGGTTTACTATACCTTATGGGTATGCCAATTCTAATAGTAACACTTGCAATACTAGTAATAAACTTAATTATATACCTTGGTGATGGAATGACATTAGCTGGCTTAATTTGGAACTATGCAAAATACTTACTAGCAACATTTATAATGCCACCACTAACAGCATTATTTGTATTAATATTAGACAAGAGACCAATAAAACCAATGCTTAAGGGATTACTATGTTATCCATTATTCTTAGGTTCATGGATACTAATCAATATAAAAGCATTAATAAAACCAAATACAACATGGGAGAAAATAGACCACGTAAGAGACATAAAAGTAAAAAGCTAAATATTACAATTATATTACAAATTGCAAAATTTATTGCAATTTGTAATTTTTTTGTGTAAAATGTAATTACATACAAATAGGGAGAGGATGAATATGAAAAAAAACAAAGGAATAACTCTAATATCACTAATAATAACAGTAATTCTTTTACTTATTTTAATGGGAATAAGTGTTTTTGCAATACAAAAAAATACAGTTACCAATAGAGCTAAAAATGTGATAAAAAGAGCAAACAACCAAACAAAAAATACATCAGAATTGGAAAATGAAGTGATTGAGAATACAGATAGCCCAAGAGGAACAAAAAGTGCAACAAACATCAATTAAAAAAAGTATAGCATAAAAAGGGTTGGGAATAGATATAAAAAGCCCAATCCTTAATATTTATGCTCAAAAAAATAAAAAAATGTTCAAATAAACTTGCTATTTTTTCCAGAATATTGTATGATATTATAAGTGAGAAAAGTAAGATTTAATGGAGGTATAAAATGAAAAAAACGATTGCAATAATATTAGTAATTCTATGTATTTTATCAATAGGAACTGTTGCTTTTGGAACAGAAGTAAATACACTTGAAAATAATAATAAAAATGACGTAGAAGAAATGAAAAGTAAAATGGAGGTAAAAAAAGAGGAATATACCGAAAAATATGGCTCTGAAGCATATTGGCTAGCAGGTTTTATCCTAGAAGAAGTTGTACAACCCTACAGTATCCCATTCTGTTTTATAGGAATTGTAGTAGGTCTATTATTCCAATATGTTCTTGGAACAAGAAGACTAGACTATAAACACAGAGGCTTTAGTACTGTAATTGTATTTGTTACAATTCTAGTAATTTGCCAAGTATTGCCATTTATTTATGCACTCGTAGTAATAGGTTGGAGGGGTTAAACATATGAAGGTCTTATTTGCAATAAATAACGATAATGTTTCAGAAGCAATTGCAAAAAAGTATCAAAAAGATTATAAAGAAATATTATCATACAAAAATGTATATTATTTTAATGCAATTTTAAGAGAGTTACAAAGGGATAAAAGTTATAGTAGAGTTGTAATCAGTGAAGATTTGGAACCATTTGCAAACAACAACTATGATTCAATTGATAAATTCTTATATGAAAAATATAGCAATATTAGTAAAGAAATAAAAACCAATGGAAATGGTGGAATAGATATTATTTTAATCTGTGCAGACAGAAGAAAAATGACAGACGACATGATAGTTAAAATCTACAAAGAAGACATCTACAACGGCATTGTAGGACAAGATAGAACAATAGATGAAGTTTGCAGATTAATAAATTCTCCAAGGGATAAAGAAGAAGCAAAAAGATATTACAATATACAAGAAAGCGATTTAGGAGAAGTTGAAAGTGAAAACAGTGTTAGTGAAGCAGAGGTTGAAAACATTAGAGCACATTATGCAAGACTTGGAAAAAATGAAGATAAATATGTAGATAGCTTTAACAATATAGTAGCTCAATACACAGACAATCAATTAAGAATAATTATAAAATATTTGCCAATGAATGTAAAAGCAGTTCTTGAGGCCAGATCACCTAAATATCAACAATTAGCTATTAGTGGAGGAATGCAACATTTTGATGCAAAACTTAAAACTCAAAGTTACAAGGATAAAATTCGTAATATAAAAGAAGAACCAGAGGAAGAAAAAGAGGAAGACGAAGTATTATCAGAACTTATAAAACCAAAAACAATAAAGCAAGTTGTAATTCCAACAAGCATGAAAACAAGCAATGTTCAAAAGGTAGTAATACCAGACATTAAAAAACCAGAGATAGACCAAGGTATAGTTATAGGCAATAATTTATTCGAAACACCTAAAACAATTGAAAAACCAGAAATAAATATACCTGAAGAAGAACCAGTTGCTCCAAGTATAGGCTTAGAACCAGAAATAAAAACTTCTGTAGAACCAGAAGCAATTACACAAGAACCAACACAAGAAATAGCACAAGAACCAAAACGTGGTAGAGGAAGACCTAGAAAAACTCCATTGCCAGAGGAAACACAAGAACAGAAACCAAAACGTGGCAGAGGAAGACCTAGAAAAACTCCGTTACCAGAGGAACAACCAGAAATACCACAAGAACAGGATGTTGACTTATTTAATATAGAAGAAGAAAAAACACCAGAACCAGAAGAAGTGGATTTGTTTAGCATGGGAAATGAAGAAACAACTAATACCATTGAAGTAAAAAATGAACCTAAAGAAGTAGACTTGTTTAATATAGATGATGATGAAGATGATACTCCATTAGTTAATGAAACAAATAAACAAGAAGAAGTTGACTTATTTAATTTAGACGAAAAACCAGAAGAATATAGAGCTGCACCTACACCACAAGTGACTGCAGAACCAATAAAAAGACCAGAATATAATAATTATCCAGAACCAACAAATTATGCAAATGTATCATCAAACTTTAATACACTTCTTACAGCAGATAAAAAGATAGTAGCATTTGTTGGAACAACAAAAAATGGAACATCATTTGTAGTAAATAACACTGCAGAAATGCTTGCAACAATGGGAATTAGCACAGCAATCTTAGACATGACAAAAACAAAAAATGCATATTATATATACACAAACAATGAGGAAAGCTTGAGAAATATTGCAAAAAATTGTATGGAAGGCTTGCAAAATGGTATAACAGAAGGACTGAAAATCAAAAAAAATCTAACTGTATATACAGAGATGCCAGGAGAAGAAAAACCATATAAAATTGATGTGGTTTTATCAACACTTTTAAAACAATATTCTGCAATATTAATAGACACAGATTTTGATACAGATCCAGAAATTTTTGCAAGAGTACAAGAAATTTATCTAGTACAAACAATGGATGTACTAACAATACAACCATTGACAGCATTTTTAAGAAATCTAAAATCAAAGGGAGTTTTACAGCCAGAAAAATTAAAAATAGTTATAAACAAATCTGAAAAAGTAAGAAGCCTAGGCATAAAAACCTTAATTGGTGGAATGTCTTGTTATAATGCACCAAATATGTCTTATATGACTGAATTGTTTGATAAAGACAACATTAGATACTGTGAAATACCTTTTGAAGAGCAAAACTATGTAAAATACCTAGATTCACTTGTTAACTGTTCAATATCTTTAAATGGATATACAAAGACATTTATGCAAGCAATACGAGAAGTAGCAAACATGGTGTATCCACTAGTAAGCAGACAAAATTTCCAAGGTGGAGCTGGTGCAAGAGATCCATTTTCAAGCCAAGTAAATGACACATTAAATAAAATGAAAAGAAATTATTAAATAGAGGTGAAAAATTTGAGTACAGGATTAATAGCTGTTATAGTTGTACTAGTTATACTTGTTATATCACTAATAATATATAACTTTTCAATATACAAAAAAGTTAAAGGTCTAAGTAATACTCATGAAAAAATAGCAAACTTAAGAGTATTACAAGACTTTATGGACACAATAGGAAAAGACACATCAGCAGAAAGCAAAATTAAAATTATAAACGATATTTTAATTGAAAAGTATAATATAAAATATTCAACTATAGTTGTATTTAATGGAGCAGAGTACATTTTAAAAGCATCAAATGTAGATGAAAGATTGTGGGAAGCAATGACAAACTTACATACAAATGCAATGTTCCAAGATAGTATAGCAAATGCAAGGCCAAAATATGTAACAGTTAACAGTGCTAATGAAAAACTAACATATCAAGATACAGATATGACAAGAGCAAAATCTGCAATGTTTTTCCCACTATATATAGATAATATCTATATAGGATACTGGATCATTGAAAGCGACATACCACATGCATTTGACAGAATGGATACAGGTATATTAGAAGTAATAAGGGAAAACATAATATCAGTTTTAAAAACAATATCATATCAAAACACAATTGAAAATATATATAGAGTAGATAAATCTACAGGCTTAAATTCCGCAGAATATTTATATGGACTTGGAAAAAGAACAATTGATAAATATGGAAAAAGCACTGTATGTATGTTCTCTATAAACAACATAGAAGAAATAAATGAAAACTATGGCAGAAAAATCGGAACAGAATTAATTGTACAAATAGCAAATAGTGTTAAGTCTAATATTTCTTCAGAATATGTATTTGTTAGATACATGGGACCTAAATTTGCTATCGTTTTCTCAGGAGTAGAAACAAACGAAACAATTGAATTTGTTACAAAAATTAAACAAACACTTGAAAGCATTAGAATAGAGGGAAAAAATAAAAAAATAGAACCAGTAAAACCAGTAATAAATTTTGTACTTGGTTCATATTACAAAGGAACAGGACTTGAAGAAGTTACTAAAAAACTAGAAGAATATATAGACAATGCTGATAAAACAGAAAGCGAAATAAACTGTATTTAGGAGGATAGATTATGATAAGTGATAAAACAATGAGCTTTAAAGTTGAAAAAGACAAAAACTTAAAAACCAAGGAAATACTAAAGGAAGTATACCAAGCACTAGAAGAAAAGGGATATAACCCAATAAACCAAATAGTAGGATATATACTTTCAGGAGATCCAACATATATAACAAGCCATAAAGAAGCTAGAAACATAATAAGAATGATAGAAAGAGATGAGCTTTTAGAAAAAATGGTAAAAAACTATATAGGACTAGAAGAATAATGAGAACCCTAGGAATTGATTATGGAGATGCAAGAACAGGCTTAGCTATAACAGATGCTTTAGGCATTACAGCCCAAGGCCTAGAAACTGTAACAACAAACGGAAATGATAAAGTATTACTTGCAAAATTAGATGATGTATTTAGTAAGTATGAAATAGATACCATTGTTATTGGAATGCCACTTAACATGAATGGAACAAAAACAGAAAGAGTAGAAAAAACAAAAAGCTTTATCCATAAATTAAAATGTAAGTATAATAAAATGAAAATAGAAACTGTTGATGAAAGATTAACAACTGTACAAGCACATAGAACAATGAATGAACTAGGAATAAAACCAAAAAACAAAAAAGGCATTGTAGACACAATATCAGCAGTGTATATTTTAGAAACTTATATAAATAACCAAAGTAGAAAACCCCTACAAGAGTAACCGTAGGGGCAATACTGTTCTTATGGAATAAAACTGGAGGGAATATGAATTTATATCCAAAGCTATATTTAAATAATGTAAAAGAAATAACAATAGAATTGCTAAAGGAAAACAATATAAAAGGTTTAATTTTAGATGTGGATAATACATTAATAAATCTTGAAAAGCAACTATTGGAGGGCTGCGAGGAATGGTGTAATAACTTAAAACAGCAAGGAATTAAAATGTGCATATTATCAAACACCAATAAAGTACATAAAGTAAAAAAAGTTGCTGAAACACTTGGACTAGAGTACTTTTATTTTGCACAAAAACCAAGAAAACAGGGCTTTTACAAAGCACAAAAATTGCTGAACTTAAAACCAGAAGAAATAGCGGTAGTAGGGGATCAAGTATTTACAGACGTATTAGGAGCAAATAGATGCAACATGTTTTCTATACTTACAAAGCCGTTAGCAGAAAAGGAAATTTGGCACACAAAAATTAAAAGACCATTTGAAAAAATTGTAATTAATAAATATTTAAAAAAAGAAGGAGAAAAAAATGAACATTTGGCATGATATTAAAGAAGAAAGAATAAAAAAAGATGATTTCATATCAGTTATTGAAATAACAAAAGGTGGAAAAAACAAATATGAATTAGATAAAGAAACAGGTATGCTAAAGCTTGATAGGGTTTTGTATACAGCAACACACTATCCTGCAAACTATGGGTTTATACCAAGAACATATGCAGAAGATAATGACCCATTAGACGTACTTGTGCTATGCCAAGAAGATATAATTCCATTAACACTAGTGGAAACATATCCAATTGGAGTATTAATTATGACAGATTCTGAACAAAGAGATGAAAAAATAATAGCAGTAGCTAAAAAGGATCCATTCCTAAATGTTTATAACGATATAACAGAAATACCACCACATATATCAAGTGAAATAAAACATTTCTTTGAGGTATATAAACAATTAGAACAAAGGGAAACAGTAGTTGAAGAGATACTAGGTAGAGAAGAAGCAGAAAAGATAATACAAAAGAGTATAGAAAAATATAAAACAGAATTTGGAAGATAAGCTACAAAGAAAGGAATGGTAGCTATGATAGGGAAAATTGTATTTACAGTTATTGCTTTTGTACTTTTTGTATACATTTTGCTATTAAAAATGATAAGAAAAAATGATACCACATACCTTATAATATTGGGAATACAAGCAATAGGAATATAATTAAATTTAATAAAAATAAGCTTTGATATTTTTAATCGGAATTGCATTTAATATCATATTATATTTATTTTGTATAATAATACCAATTTTAGTGTTTGTATTAGAAGCAAGAGGAATAAATGTATCAGAAGTTTTGAAAATTATAATGGCACAGATTTATCTATGGTTAAACAATCCTAAAAAAGCAAAGATGATTTTAATTGACTTAGTAAGCAAATATAAAGACAGCTACTTAGGACATAAACTCTTAGCTAGAATATATGAGCAAGAGGGAGGAATGAGAAAAGCAATAGATGAGTATGTTCAGGTTTTAGATATAAAAAAGAATGATACAAACTCATACTATAAAATTTCAGTGCTATTAAAAGACCTTGGAAGGAACGATGAAGCAGTAGAGATGCTTAGAACCCTTTTAAAAACAAAACCAGATATGTATGAAGCTTCAAAGCTATTACGGTGGCATATATTTAGAACAAAAAGAATTTAAAAAGGCAATTGAAGTATATACAAATGCCGTAAAATACAACACAAATAATTATGAAATATACTACAATCTTGGCATATGTTATTCAAGGATAAACGACTTTGATATTGCTAGAAAATGCTTCCAAAAAACAATTGAGTTAAATGAAGAAATGTATTTAGCATATTATAGGCTAGGACAACTAGCTTTATTATATAGAGATTTTGATGTAGCAGAAGAAAGCTTTGCAAAAAGCATATGCAATGAAAAGGAAGCAAAGGCATATTTTGAACTTGCAAAAATTCATATAATTAAAAATCAAAAAGAAAAAGCAATACTAGACATAAACAATGCTATTAGAAAAAATTCAAAATACTATGAAATTGCTAAAAAAGAACCAACATTATTTCCAATAAAAAATATGATTGAAAAGCCAATTAAAGAATCTGAACAAGAAGAATTCACAGAAAATCAGCAAGAACTGGAAATAGAAGAATATTTGAATGACACATATAATCTTACAAAAGTATTAAACAAACAAAAAGAAAAGAAGAATAAGTAGAAATACAAAGCATAGAATTAATATACTTAAATATGTAGGAAAACATGGATTAAACAAGGAGGAAACAGTGATATGAAAATATATCAAGCAATTATTTTAGGAATTATACAGGGATTAACAGAGTTCTTACCAGTATCAAGTTCTGCCCATTTAAACTTATTTCCATGGCTTTTAGGATGGGGAGAAATGCCAGAATCATTTGATGTGGCACTACATGTCGGAACATTACTTGCAATAGTAATATTCTTTTTTAAAGACTGGGTAAACCTATTTGTTGGAGGATATAATCAAGTTGTAAAAAAGAAAAAAACAACAGAAGGAAAAATATTTTGGTACTTAGTATTATCAACAATTCCAGCTGGAGTATTAAGTTTAATACTTGACAAAATATCAAAGGCACTTTTTGAAAAAAGTTTAAATGTGGAAATGCTAGTTATAGGAATTACCCTAATAGTAATGGGCATAATCTTATATGTAGTTGACAAAAAATCAAAATCAAATATAAAATATGAAAAAATGACACTAAAGCAATCAATGCTAATAGGAACATCACAATGCTTAGCTGCGGCATTTCCAGGGGTTTCACGTTCAGGGATAACAATGACAGTTGCAAGAGCATTAGGAATAGATAGAGAAGGAGCAGCAAGGTATTCATTTTTACTTGCAACACCAATAACAGCTGCTGCAATAATTTTCGATTTGGGCAAATTTCAATTTACAAGCTTAGCCTTTTGGATAGGCATTCTTACAAGTTTTATAGTAGGAATTTTAATAATTAAATTTTTACTTGACTACTTGAAAAAAGGAAGCTTTAAAGCTTTTGCTATATATAGAGTACTAATAGGCATTGCGGTGATAGTTGCTTTTATAATAAAATAATTGTCATAAAAATGTAACAATTTTGTAACAAAAGTGTAATGAAAATATGAAGAAAAACTATTGTGCTTTTTCTCGAAAAAAGGTATAATATAAAGAGAAAGTTGAAATACATATGACAAAAAGAGGAGGGGGAGTTTACAAATGCTATTTCTAGGAAATCGAAAACGTGGCATAGTAAACGTAAAGATGATAATAACAGAAGAGAAAATTTTATCAAACATAGATAAAGTTGAAAAATTAATTAATCCAAATAGTAAAAAGCAAATAATCCAATTAGAAGATGATGCATATTTTAAAGACTTAATTGATTCAATTAAGGTTTATTTGTTTGAATATCCAAACAAAAAGAACTTCCCTGGAAGTGTTTATAGCGCTGCACACAAGTTAGTAGAATATGCAACAGATCAATTTGAAGAAAACACAAAACAAATTGAAGTACTAATTAGACAAAGAGAAAATAATATAAACATAGCAAATGAATTGAAAATAGCTTTAGAAGCTGCTCAAAACAAGGATAAAGAATGGAAAACTAAAGTAAAAGATATATCAAGTTTGGTATCAGAAGATATAGTTGAAGCATTAACAATTATAGGAAAAACAAAAAACAAAATTCCAGAAAATTACGAAGATGCAACAAAACTTGTAACAGCAAGAATTAACAACCTAGAAACAAACTTACATATTGAAATTGATATGGAAAGAATTGAAGATAGATCAAAAGCATTAAGTTACATAGGAATTGAAGTTGCTGAAGCTTTAAGAGGAATACCAACACCAGTATATGATCCAAAACAAGAAAAAGCAGTAAAAGAAGCTAAAGTAAAAGAAACAGAAAAAGTAGAAGAAACACTAGAAGAATTCATAGAAGAAACAAGATTTGAAGTAAAACCATCATTATGGGAGAGAGTAAAACAAAGTAAATTTGTACAAGCAATAAAGAGATTAACAAGAATAAGAATAGTAATTGACGTACCAGCACTTCCAGAAGGTAGGGGAAAATAATTATTATAATAAGAGGCACGGTACTTATGCCTCTTATTTTTGTAGCAAGAAAGGAAAAGAAAAATGAAAATAATAGAACCTAAAATAGAAATTGAAAAAGTAGATTACAATAGAATGATGAAAAACTTAGAAAGAGCATGTAGAACTTGCTATCGTTCAGAAGATAAAATTACAGATAAAAGCTATAAAACATTATTAAAAAACTGCATAAACAGAGGACATGAATCAATACTAGAACATGAAAAAATAACAATTAGAATGATTTGTGATATAGGCGTATATAAAGATATAACAAGACATAGACATGCATCATTTTCAATAGAAAGCACAAGATATTGTAATTATGGAAAAGATAAATTTGATAAAGAAATAAAATTCATAAAGCCAGTAAACATTGAAGAAGGAACAGAACTTTACACAGAGTGGAAAACATCAATGGAAGAAATTGAAAAACACTATATAAAAATGTCAGAACTTGGAGCAACACCAGATCAAATGAGAATGATTTTACCACATTCAACTGCTGCTCTAGTTACAATGACAGCAAATATTAGAGAATGGAAGCATATATTAAGCTTAAGATGTACAAAACACGCACACCCTGCAATAGAACAATTACTTATCCCATTCTTGCTAGAACTAAAGAAAAATATGCCAGAAATATTTGAAACTGTTGAATATGATGAAGATTTTGATAAAACTAAATTTGCAAAATTAACAGAGATTGAATAAATAGGTAATTTACATTTAAAGCTAGGTATGTTATAATAAAAAAAGAAGGTGATAGCATGTTTAAAAATAAATATAGTAATTTCTTAACAATATTTTTAGTTATAATAATAATTGTAATATTAATAGTTGCATCAGTTGTAATTGTAAAAGCAATACAAAATAACCAAGATGAAAAAGAGAAGAAAAAAATACTTGCTACATTGGAAGATGGAAGCCAAGAGGATAACAACGATGAAAACAACAAAACTGATGACGAAAACAACTCAACAATAGAAGATTTTATAAACGGAGCACCAATTGAAAACAATACAAATGAAAATGCAGGAAGTGGCGATGGCTCAGGAACAACAAGAAGAAAAACTGTTTTTTATAAGGAATACCCAGTAATTGGATACATAAAAATACCAAAAACAAAAGCAAGCTATCCAATACTTTTAGATGCATCTCCAGGAGCTCTAGATACTGCAGTTGCAGTAACATATCCTACAAACCCAACACTAAATACACCAGGAAATGTTGTTATAATAGGACACAATTACAGAAATGGAAAATTCTTTGCTAACAATAAAAAACTAGTTGTAGGAGATACAATTCAAATTACAGACTTAGTAGGAAAAACATTAACATACACAATATACGAAATAATGACACTTAAAGATACAGACACAACATATGCAGTAAGAGATACAGGAGGAAAAATAGAAATATCATTATCAACATGCACAGATGATGGAAGCGGAAGACTTGTAATTCTTGCAAGAGTTGAGTAAAGAAAAAAGTTTAATAAAACTTAACTATTGGAAACATAAACCAATAATTAGGTTTTATTTTTTTTGATAGACTGTCGAAAAAAGTCGAAAAAAAGGGAACAAAAAAGACAGAAATTTACATAAAACTCTTTACAATATATGGAATTTAATATATAATATTAAGGGTCGAATTGCAATATAATGTAATATCGAAATAAAAAAAAGTAGGGGGAGAATAATGAAAAGTTCAAAACTTAAAATTCTTTTAATGATAGTAATTGTAGGAATTTTTACAGTAGGAATGCCTATATTTACTTATGCAGCAAATGAAAATACAGTTGTTGTAAAACAAGAAGATAACAGCCATATAATTTATGTGAAAGGATATTTAGATAAAGAATTTCAATTTGCATTTTCAGACAACAAAGATGTAGCACCAGCAGATGCAGAATTTGAAAACTCTGCAAAAGACACAGTAGATGGAGAAAACAACATTGCATATGCTACAAATGCAGTAACAGAAAAATACATTTGGGTAAAAGCAGATGCAAAAACTGAATGCTTTGAAATCGATTTAAACGACAATATCACAAAAACAGAACTAGAAAAGCTAAACACTGTATCAAAAGAAATACCAGTAGAGCTTAAACAAAAACTAATTGTTAATAAAGTTAATGAAAATGGAACAAAAATTACAGAAACAGTTGGTGTAGCTAAACTAGTAAAAAGTTTAAGAAATGGAGAATACCAATTAACTCCAAGAAAATCAACAACAGATACTGATAATCTATTTGCTTTAGCAGAATTATTAGAAAAGAATAAGTTTACAGATAAATACACAGAAATAAAAGCAAACAAAGAATTTTTAGACTTAAAAACAAAACTAGAAGCAGAATTAAAACTAGAAGATTGGAAACAAATAGAAAATGATACAATAAGACAACCAGAAGAAGCAGAAACAGGCGACCAATACATATTATGGTTAAAAGGAGATAACAAAAATGATGTTCATTTCCTAACATCACTTAGAAAATATGATGAAGAAGTTATTGAAAAAGAAGTAAAAACAATACTACCATACACATATGATAATAACACAATGTTAGTTGTGCTTGCAGTAGTAATTGTTGCCATAGTAATTGTAGCTATTAGAATTGTAGTTTTAAAGAAAAAAGAGTTGAAGAAATAATGAAAAAGATAACAGTATATAGAATAATTCTTGTAATACTAGTTATCACAGCACTTATATTAGCAACACTTGTTATTAGAAAAAATGTAGAAAACAGAAAAATTGAAAACAATACACAAGCAGTATTGCAGGAAATTAAAAAAGGTAATAAAACTACAACAAACGAAATAGACGTAATACAAGAAATAGATGAAGAAATTGGTGGATACAAAGTTATTGGTATAATAAACATACCAAAAATAAACATAGAATATCCAATACTTGAAAAGACCAATGAACAAAGTCTAAAACTTTCAATAACAAAATTCTATGGAGAAAAGATAAACCAAAAAGGAAATGTAGTTCTAGCAGGTCACAATAATTTAAGCAAGACAATGTTTGGAAAAATTAATCAGCTAGAAAATGGTGACATTATTGAATTAACAGATAGCCAAATGGTAACTGTTAAATATCAGGTTTTTAACAAATATGTTATAGACCCAAACGACATCGATTGTATTTTCCCAATAGATGAAAATACAAGAGAAGTAACACTAATTACTTGTACAAACAGAGACAAAAACAGACTTGTAGTAAAAGCAAGAGAAATCATTTAGAATTTTAATGGAGGTTAAAATGAAAGGAAAGTTTTTAAACACAAAAAACGTAGTAATTGGACTTGTATCTTTAGTTTTAATTGGTGCTTCAGCAACAGGTGTAACAATATTCTTGAAAAACAGAGGCCAAGCAGAAGCTGCTGGAGAACAAGTACAAAACTTACCAGCAACAGGTAGAGAAGAACAAAATAACAATCAAACAAACACAAACCCAGGAACAGTTGAAGATCCAAACAACCAAGGTAACAACACAGAAATTCCAGGAGCACCAGTAGAACCAACAACACCAAATACAAACCTAGGAACAACAACACCAAATCAAACAACAGGGGGAACAACAACAAACACAGGTGGAAACAACACAACAACAGGAATTGAAGAAACAGTAAGAATGGAAAGACAAAAGGTATTTGAAGATTTACAATTATCATGGACTACAATAGGAATACCAGCAATAACAGCAAACATGGGAATATTCAAACCAGAATTACAAATAGAAAAAACAGCAACAGCAGTAATAAGAGAAGGAGAAGCAGAACAAATTCCCGTAATGAAAGAAAATAAACCAATGGTAAGAGCAGGAGACACTATAATCTATACAATACAAGTATCAAACCTAGGTAATTACAAAGCAACTAATGTAGTTGTAACAGACTCATTAGATGTAATTTTTGACGGCAAAACAGTACCAGCAAACGAAGAACTTGCAAAAATAGAAACACTAGAAGCTGGAAAAGTTGCAACATTAAAAGTAGGATATGTTGTAAAACAAGCTGACATTGATGCAGTTATAGAAACAGAACAAAATGAAATTATACCAAAAGATATTATAAACATAGCAACAGCAACAGATGGAAAAACAACAGTAGAAGATGATGACGACATGCCAGTAAACCCAGATGTTACAATAAATGTTAACAAAAATTGGCAAGATAATGATAATCAAGATGGAAAAAGACCAGAAAAAATAACAGTTGAATTATACAGAAACAATGAAAATGAACCAGTTGAAACAGTTACAATAGATGCAAGCAGTGACTGGAAATATGTATTTAGCAATTTACCAAAATATGATGAAGACAAAAATGAAATTACATATAGAGTTGTTGAAGAAACAGTTCCAGAATATGATACAGAATATGAAATATCAGACAATGGAGTAGAAATCTACAACCACCACACACCAGAGAAGGTAAGTGTAGAAGGAAGCAAAACATGGAATGACGAAGAAAACCAAGATGGAAAGAGACCAAGTAGCATAACAGTAAGGTTATTTGCAGATGGAAGAGAAGTAACAAGCAAAGCAGTAACAGCAAACGACAACTGGTCATGGTCATTCACAGATTTAGATAAATATAATTCTGGAACAGAAATTGTATACACAATAAGTGAAGATACAGTTGCAGATTATACAACAGTAGTAGATGGATACAACATAACAAATACACACACACCAGAAAAAATATCTATATCAGGAAGTAAAACATGGGATGACGCAAGCGACCAAGATGGAAAGAGACCAGAAAGCATAACAGTAAGGTTATTTGCAGATGGAACAGAAGTAACAAGCAAAGCAGTAACAGCAAACGACAACTGGTCATGGTCATTCACAGGCTTAGATAAATATAATTCTGGAACAGAAATTGTATACACAATAAGTGAAGATATAGTTGCAGATTATACAACAGTTGTAAATGGATATGATGTAACAAACACACATACACCAGAAAAAACAACAATAACAGGAAGCAAAACATGGAATGACAACGGCGACCAAGATGGAAAGAGACCAAGTAGCATAACAGTAAGATTATTAGCAGATGGAAGAGTGGTAAGCTATAAAAAAATAACAGAAAAAGACAACTGGTCATGGAATTTTAAAGACTTACCAGTGTATGAAAAAGGAGAAAAAATTACATATACAATAAAAGAAGATTCAGTTGAAAATTATGAAACAAAACTAGATGGCTACAATATAATAAACACACATAAAACAGAAACAACTTCTGTTTCAGGAACAAAAACATGGAATGATAACAATAACCAAGATGGAGTAAGACCAGACAGCATAACAGTAGAACTACTAAAAACAGTAAATGGAACAACAACAAGTATGGGAGAAAACTATAAACAAGTTCTAACAGGAAATAAACTAGATTATAGTTGGTCAAATCTACCAGTATATGAAGCTGGAAAAAGAATAACATACACAGTAAAAGAAGCAGGCGAAAAAGATGGAAAAATAGTTGGAAAAAATGGAGAAAAATATACAGTAGAATATGATTCTACAGGAATGAACATAACAAACACCTATACACCAAAAACAACTTCTGTTTCAGGAACAAAAACTTGGGTTGATTATGATAATAAGTATAATAGTAGACCAGAAAGTATAACAATAAACTTATTAGCAGATGGAAGAGTGGTAAGCCATAAAAAAATAACAGAAAAAGACAACTGGTCATGGAATTTTGAAGACTTACCAGTATATAAAAACGGACAAAAAATAACATACACAATAAGCGAAGACACAGTTTCAGGTTATAAATCAAAAGTAACAGGCTATAATGTAACAAACACATATACAGAAGCGCCTAAAGGTACAATAACAATGAATTGGGATATACAAAGCACAACAGAATCTCCAATCCCTGTAGATGTAGTCTTTGTACTTGACACATCTTGGAGCATGATAGACAAAGATTCTTTAAGAGGAACAAATATGGTTAAAGCAGTAAATAATGCTATAGATGAAATTTTAAGATTTAATAAAAATAATAGAATTTCAGTTGTGGGATATAGTGAATATGGAGTTCTTTCAAACTTAAAAGTTCCATACAATAATAAAGAACATTCTTCAGTACTACTACCTCTTGGAAGATATACTGCAAATAATGGTCAAAACTATTTGAAAAAATCAGAAAATAGGATAGAAACAAATATTATTGAAGATTATGCTAAAAAAACAAGATACTTTGAGGCTGGAACATTTACTCAAGCAGGAATACAGAAAGGTGCAGAACAATTAATTAATAGCACAGGCAAAACCGTTAAAGTAGATGGAAAAGATGTACAAAGAGTTCCTGTTATAATAGTTGTATCAGATGGTGAGCCAACAGTATTTTCAACAAATTATACATCACCACTATCTGGAAAAGTATTAGGCACCTCACAATTAAAGAATACTTCAGCAGTGTATGGATACTATACAATATTAACAGCAAATTATTATAAACAACAAGTAGCAAAAGCCTATGGAACTTCAGCAAAGGTATTTACTATTGCAATGGATTTAACAACACAGTATGGAAAAACAGTACTAAACCCAAATAATACAAACGTTAGAAAGTGCGAAAATTGGAGAGAAACAGACACTAGAAATCAAATTGAGGATAAAGAAATATCACAAAAATTATATAAATATTTAAATAATTTTAATCAAGATATTAGTGCTAGTTGTTCTGTTGGATTTCAACAAGATGGTAAAGGAAATTATATAAATAAAGCTAAATATGAAAATGTAACAGTTGTTAAGAATCCATATAGCAATTATGGCTATGCAGACAAAGCATTTGCAAATAATAATATGACTGCAGAGGATTTACAAAGAGCAATGATAGGAAGTATAACAGAAACAGTATCAAACAAAAAGACTCATGATATAGATGAAAACGATAGGAAAACAGGTAAGGTATATCTTGATAAAATAGATATAACAAAAGACTTCAAGTTAGAAATCACAGGAGGAAAGACATATACTTCATATAAAGACGCAGAAAATGATAAATTAGTCGGATTTGATGGAAAAAAATATTTTGTTGATTTAACAAAATTAATAGGCAAAACGGTAACAGTAAATTATAGACAAAAATAAAAAATAGAGGGCAGTGATTATGTTAAAAAATCACTGCCTTAAATATATAAAAATATACAAAACCCTTGTAAAAAAACTTAGAATAATGTTATAATAAATGCGAGGTAAACAAATGGAAGAACAAGTAGAAGAAAAGAAAATTAAAGTTTTTAAAGAAATAGTAGAATGGTGTTTTTGCATATTCTTAGCACTAATAATAGCATTGGCTACAAGATACTATATATTCACATCAACAGTTGTAAAGCAATTTTCAATGTATCCAACACTTAAAGAAAACCAAAGAATTGTATTAAGCAGAACCAAAAGAATAACAAAATCAGAATACAAAAGGGAAGATATAGTAACATTTGAAGAACCAAGCGAAATAAAAAGAGGGGCAGAAGTAGATTTATCAAACAAAATTGCAATTTACAACTACGAACCAAAAGGAATATGGGAAAAACTTTCATACAATATTCTAGAACTAACTAAAAAAAACTATATAAAAAGAGTAATTGGAGTAGAGGGCGATAGAATTCAAATAGCAAATGGAAAAGTATATGTAAATGGAGAAGAATTAGTAGAAGACTACCTTCAAGATGGTGTAACAACAAAAACAGTATATTATAATGATTTGATTGTACCAGAAGGTTGCATATTTGTTATGGGAGATAACAGAGATGAAAGCATGGATAGCAGAACTTTTGGCTGTATTCCACTAGAAAAAGTAGAAGGCAAAGTAATTTTGCGTTACTGGCCAATCACACAATTTGGAACAGTTAAATGAAATCGAGTGAAAATAGAGTAGTCAATTCAAAAAAAGAAGCATTAATTAAATAATGCTTCTAATTTTTTCAATAATCATATTAAGAGCTACATGATTGTATCCACCTTCAGGAACAATAATGTCAGCATACTTCTTACTTGGTTCAACAAATTGTTCATGCATAGGCTTAACAGTTGTAGTATATTGTTCAATAACAGACTCAAGTGTACGACCTCTATCACTAACGTCACGAACCAATCTTCTAATAAAACGAATATCAGCATCTGTATCAACAAAAATCTTAATATCCATCATATCACGTAATTCTTTATTTTCAAATATTAAAATACCATCCAATAAAATAACTTTTTTAGGAACTACTTCAACAGTTTGTTCTTCTCTTAGATGAGTCACAAAGGAATAGTTAGGTCTGTAAATAACTTCTCCTTTTTTTAGTTTATTCAAATGTTCAATAAGTAAGTCTGTATCAAAAGCATCTGGATGGTCGTAATTTAGTTTTTTTCTTTCGTCAAAAGAAAGATGTGAATTACTTTTATAATAATAATCATGTGAAAGCATAGTAATGTTATTTGCAAATTCTTTTCTTATGTTATCTGCAAGTGTGCTCTTTCCAGAACCTGTTCCACCAGCAATACCAATAATAATAGGGTTAAGTTCCATTTTAAAAAACCTCCAAAAATATACTATATCTATTTTAAACCAAAAAAAATATAAATGCAACAAAAATCGACAAAATTATCTGAATATGTAAAAAAAAATATTAAAATTTTAAGCAAAAATTTTACATTTTCAAAATTATATGTTATAATAAAGTAGTATGAAAATATTAGGAGGTATCTATATGGAAAAATCATATGAAGAATTACAAGAGGAACTAGATGATTTAATGGAAAAAATAGATGAATCAATGACTATGACAAGAAAGCAACAAAAGGATTTAGATAAAATGGAAAAGGCAATGATGAATGAATCAAAGCCAATGAAGTTAGAAAGTAGAAAGGTAGAATTCACAGAAAAGGGACAATATAAAACGGAATTTGATGAAATGACAAAAAATGCATTAATAAATGCTCAAAAGAACATTATAGTGTTAAGAGAACAAACAGAAAAAGCATATCAAGATATGCTAATGAAAACAGTTAGAAAGCAAAAAGCAATAGAAGAAAAATTGGAAAGTATGAGAGATAGAGACTTAACACCAGAAAAACTTGAACTTGTTGAAAACAGTGCAAGAAAAGCAAGAGAAGCTGTAAACACTGAAATGTTTGAATTCCAAAAGAAACATTTTGAACAAAGAGCAACTTTAGATAATTATGAGGATAGTATCAAAAAATATGCTTTAGAGTTAGGTGTAGAAAAAGAATTAAATGAAATAAACCCAAAACAAGTAATAGAAGAATTTAATGAAACAAAAAACAAAGCTGAAAAACCAGAAACAGAAAAGGCAGAAACTGAAAAAACAGAGCAGGATAAACCGGAACAAGATAAGCCAGAACAAGACAAGCCAGAACAAGACAAACCAGAGCAAAACAAACCAGAACAAGATAAACCAGAGCAAGATAAACCAGAGACAGAGAAACCAGCATCAGGAAATCCAGTACCAGGAGCACCAACACCAGGAAAAACAGAAGCAAATGAAATTGAAGAAATTGTGCTTGAAAATAATGCTGAAGAGTTTAGCAGAAACTGTTCATTAGAAGAATTTAAAAAAGAAATATTTGAAGATGTAGATTTTGTAAAAGCAATATTCGAGACAGAAGAAGCTACACCAGAAGAAAAAGACGAAGTAATAGAAGCAATGTATGAACATCCAAAAATGGACAGAAGATTACTATATAAATTAACACATGATAAAAATGCAAATCCAAAACAATTAAAAGCATATTTAGATATGGTATCTTCAAATGGAGAGCTAAAACATTTTTCAGATAAAGAAGTTGAAGAAATAAGAAAACAACTTCCAATAGTTGTATACGATTTAAAGAAAAGAAATCATGTGAAATTCTCAGAACGCTATGATAACTACCAAGATGCACTAAAAACTCAAGAACTATTTGAAAAGATGGGATTTGAGGATAAAGTGGAAGTAAATGTTGGATGGTTTGATAAAGCACTATTTGGATTAAAAACAAAATGGGATAGATTTATAGAGAATAGAGATAAAAACCTACTTCTTTCAGATGGTTCTGAAAAAGAAAATACAGAACCAGAAAACACAGAAACATCATCTTTAAGAGATGAAATAAAAGTTAAAGCAAACCCAGAACCACAAAAAAGCGAACCAGCTCCAGTAGAAGCTAAAGAGCAAGAAAACGAAGAAAGATAATTTATAAATAAAGTACAAGGCAAAAACCCTTGTACTTTATTATGTGCAAATATAGGAGGAAGCTATGATTTTACAAGGAAAAGCCACAAGTGGAATAGGAATAGCAAAAATGTGGGTAAGTAAAATTGAAAATATATTTAAAGAAAAAACAGGGATGAGTGTGTTCCATGGCACATTAAACATAAAGTTAAGTTTTAACTATAAAATTCAACCAGACTTCATAATCTTGCCCAAAGAATATGGAGGCACTCAAAATGTTTTAGTAAAACAATGCAAAATTTTTGGAAACACGGCATATATAGTAAGAGCGGAGAAAAACCAAAATGGTACAGGAGATTATGATTTACAAACAATAGAAATTATTTCAGATATAAACTTTAGAAATATGTATGGAATAAAGGATAATGATAATATTACATTAGAAGTTTAAACTTTTTTAGTTCTAAAAATAATATCTCTAGCATATAATTCTAAGAGTAAAGAAATTAAGGAGTTATATGTTGGAGATATTTAATTTTTTTTCAACAAACATTTCCCAAATACTAAAAAAAGAATTAATAGACAAGCCACTAAATGAGTTAGAAGAGATACGAATAAGAAGTAACGGTTATATCACAGTAAAATTGAACAATTCACAAGAAGTATTAAAAGAAAAAATAACTTACCAGGAAATACTAGAAACATTGCAAATTATGTGTAATAACTCAATATACTCATATCAAAACGAAATAAAAAATGGCTACATAACAGTAAAGGGAGGGCATAGAGTAGGAATTGCCGGAGACTGCGTTATAGAAAATGGCAAAGTTACAAATATTAGGTACATTTCAAGCATAAACTTTAGAGTAGCAAGAGAGATAATAGGGTGTAGCAACATTGCTTTGCAATACATATTAAATACAAGAGAAAACACAATATATAACACACTAATCATATCCCCACCAGGAATTCGGAAAGACTACACTTCTAAGGGATATTGTAAGAAACATAAGTACAGGTATAGATGAAATTGGTTTTAAACGGAATAAATGTTGGGTTAGTAGATGAAAGAGGGGAAATTTCTGGGCTATACAAAGGAATACCACAAAATAGTGTGGGACTAAGAACAGATATATTAGAAAACACACCAAAGCCAACAGGAATAAAAATGCTAATAAGATCAATGGCACCACAGGTGGTTGTTGCGGATGAAATAGGAACATATGAAGATATAAGGGCAATAAAAGAAGCTGTGTGTTCTCGGAGTAAAAGGCATTTTTACGGCACATGGAGAAGGAAAAGAAGAACTAGTAAAAAATCCAGTATTAAAAGAACTAGTAGAGGAAAGAGTAATTGAAAAGTATTTGTTTTTAGATAGAAATAGAAAGATAAAAGTTGCATAAATCTTTTAGGAGGAAATTTAATGCTAGGAGTAAAGATATTAATTTATAGCTCTATATTTTTGGTGTGTTCAATTATAGGATTACTAAAATCTCAAAAATATGTATATAGAGTAGAGGAACTTCAAGAGTTTAAAAATGCTTTAAACATGTTCAAAACAAAGATAAAATTTACATATGAACCAATACCAGATATATTTAGCCAAATATCAGGAAGCATTAATCCAAGTGTTGGGAGCATATTTAAAATAGCAAGCTATAACATGAAATTCTTTCCAGCAGGAGATGCGTGGAATAAAGCTGTAGATACAGATATATTAAACATAAGTTTAGAGGACAAAGGTGCACTTAAAAACTTAAGTAAACTACTTGGAGAAACCGATATAGACGGGCAACTAAGCCAAATTGAAGTTACAACATCATTCTTAGATGAACAAATAAGAAAAGCAGAAAAAGAAAAGGAAAAAAGTGAAGGAATGTATAGAAAATTAGGAATTATAGTAGGTTTAGGAATTGTAATTATTTTAATTTAAAAAATTGGAGGGAAAAATGGAAATAGATTTATTATTTAAAATTGCAGCAATAGGTATTTTAGTTGCAGTGTTGCATCAAGTTCTAGTACGAGCAGGCAGAGAAGACCAAGCTATGATGACAACTCTTGCAGGTGTAGTAATAGTTTTATCAATAGTTATAAAAGAAATAAGTACATTATTTAACAACGTAAGAGTAATATTTAATTTATAGGAGCAAAGATGGATATTATTAAAATTATTGGTGTAGGAATTGTTGCACTAATTATTATTGTTATTCTAAAACAGTACAAGCCTGAATTTGCAATGTATGCATCAATTATTGCTGGTGCAATTATAATCTTTTTTAGCCTAGATAAAATATCAGCCATAATAAATCTTTTAACAAGTTTAAGTAAAAAAACGGGCTTGAATGCAGAGTATTTAAGGATATTACTAAAAATAACAGGTATTGCAATACTCACAGAATTTGCAGTAAGTATTTGCAAGGATAGCCGGAGAAAGTGCAATTGCAAGTAAAATAGATTTTGGAGGCAAAATAATAGTTATAAGTATGTCTGTGCCAATAATTTCAGCACTTTTAGAAATTATATTAAAAATAATTCCATAGAGGAAAATTTATGAAGAAAATACTTTTTTTAATAGTGTTAATATTATTAATTCCACACCCGTGTTATGGAACGGAAACAATAATAAATGATCAATTAGAGGCATTAAACCTTGGTACATTCATACAAGAGGGAGAAAAGTACACAAAGGAAGCATTTCCAGAAATAAGCATACAAGAACTAATAACAAAAAGCCTTACAGGGAAAGTAAATAATAAAATCATATACAAAGCAATTTTAAAAATACTTGGAAAAGAAGTTGTTACAAGTATTACAATGCTTGGAACAATTTTAATTATAATAATAGTACATAGCATTTTAAAAACAATTAGCGAAAATTTAGGAAATGAGAATACAGCTAAAATTGCATATTTTATAGAGTATATACTAATAATAACAATCATAATTAATAATTTTGCAAGTATTATGCAAAGCATACAAAGCACAATTTCGAATTTGGTAGGCTTCATGAACATGCTAGTTCCTTTGCTAATAGCCTTGATTACTGCAACCGGACAAGTTGCAACAGGTACAATATTACAGCCAGTTTTAATATTTTCAGTTGTTTTTATAGGAAACATAATCAGCTTAGTAGTGTTGCCAATTGTAACAGCAAGTATGATACTTAGTATAGCATCAAATCTATCAGATAAAGTACAAATTGGAAACTTGGCAAAGTTTTTTAAGTCAGGTGTAACATGGTTTTTAGGTTTTGTAATTACAATCTTTGTTGGGCTAGTTTCATTAGAAGGAACTCTTACAAGTAGTGTAGATGGAATAACAATAAAAGGAATAAAATCTGCAACTGGAGCATTTATACCTGTTGCAGGTAAAGCACTTGGAGACTCAGTAGATACAGTGCTTGGAGCAACATCAATAATAAAAAATTCAATAGGCTTTGTTGGAATAATAATTATTATAGGAATTTGTGTTATGCCAATAATAAAATTAACTGTGCTTTCAGTCCTTTATAGCTTCATGGGAGCAATAACAGAACCACTTGCAGATAAAAAAATAGTTGATGTTATAAACCAAATGGCAGGAGTTTTTAAAATACTACTTGGTGTAATGTTTTTTATGGCAGTGCTTTTAATAATAGGTGTAGCATTAACACTTAAAATTTCAAATGCAAGTTTAATGTATAGGTAGGGTTGTAAATGATTAATTGGATAGGCTCTTGGGTGCAAGGTATTGTTATAGCAGTTGTAATAAGTACAATAATAGAAATGATTTTGCCAGATGGAAATATAAAAAAATATGTAAGAACAGTAATTGGCGCGTATATTGTATTTGTAATTATTTCGCCAATTATTACAAAAATTACAGGCAAAGAAATAAACTTAAAAACATACGAGTTGCCTAAAACAACTATAGTACAGCAAAATGTAATAGATACAAATGCATATATAGAAAGTACATACATAAACAAACTAAAACAAGACATAATAGAAAAGATAGAGGCAAAAGGATATAAAGTAATAAATATTAACATAGGAATAGAACAAAAAGAAACTGGGTATGGAAATATAAATAAAATAGATTTAAAAATATCTAAAATAAAGCAAATAGGCTCAATACAGCCAATTGAAATAGATTTAAGCAAAGAAAATAAGCCACAAACAATTCCAGAGGAAGAAATACTAGAACTAAAAAAGTTTCTAAAAGAGAATTATGCAGCAGATGAAATCAACATTAATGAATAGTTTAAGAGGTGTTAGGTATGCTAAAAGAAAAAGTTAAAAGCTTAATAAAGAAGAAAACAGAAGGAAATAATAAAAAGACTATTGAAAACTTAATAGTATTTTTAATTCTATTAGTTATTACAATTATTTCAATTAATATAATATGGGGAAAAGATAAAAAAGAGGAATATAAGAACCCTGCACAAGATGATTACAGAGTTTTAGCACAAAATACAAATGAAAGTAATATTTCTGGAAGTCAAGAATATAATTTAGAAAAGAAGTTAGAGGACATCTTATCTAAAATATCAGGTGTAGGAAAAGTACAAGTTTTAATTACATATTCAGAAACAAGTGAAGTTGTGGCAATGCATAATGAAGTGACAAATAAAAGCAGAACAGAAGAAAATGATACAAATCGGAGGAACAAGAACAATAGAAACAGTTGATAAAAACAAAGAAATAGTAGTAGATTCTGCTAACAACCCAATAACTCAAAAAGTAGTAATGCCAAAGATTGAGGGTGCAATAGTCATTGCAGAAGGAGGAGGAGATGCCACAATAAAAACAAATGTAGTTCAGGCAGTATCTGCAGTTACTGGACTTGCAACACATAAAATACAGGTATTTAAAATGTCCAATTAGAAAGGTAAGGTAAAAATGAAAATTTTAAAAAGAAATCAGTTAATCATTTTGGTAATATCACTAATGCTTGTAACAGCAGGATATTTAAACTTTACAAGTACAAAAGCACAAGATAATACAAAAGAAACAGTAGCAGAACTTGGAGATGCAACACTAGTAGATAGTAATAAGGTAGAGAATGAAAATGTAGTAGAAAATTCAGTAGTACAAGAAGCTTCAAAAGAAGAAAAAAAAGAGGAAGAAGAAGTAAAAGCCACAAATGCTAAAACAACTTCAAAAGAAGATACATATTTTACAACATCAAAGTTAGAAAGAGAAAATATCTATTCACAAATGCTTGAAACATACCAAGAAATATACAACAATGCAAATTCAACACAAGAGCAAAAAGAAAAAGCAATAGGAGAAATAGCCAAAATAAATGAACGAAGAAACGCAATAATGATAGCCGAAAACTTAATATTAGCAAAAGGAATAGAAAATGTAGTAATATTTGCAAATGAAAACAGTGTAAGTGTTATAGCAAAAGCAGAAACACTAGAACCAGAGAAAATAGCACAAATACAAAACATTGTCTCAAGAGAACTAGAAGTAGGAGCAGAAATAATAAGTATAAGTACAAAATAAACTTATAAAAAATGTAAAAAATTGAAGGAAAAAAAGAAAAAAAGGCGAATAATATAGTAGTACATCATGAGAATAATGTACAATAAATCTTTGGAAGGCGGTGCACATACATGCAAATTACAGACGTACGTTTAAGAAAAGTAAACTCAGAAAACAGAATGAAAGCTGTTGCTTCTGTAACATTCGATAATGAATTCGTAATTCACGATATCAAAGTTATCGAAAGTCAAAATGGATTATTTATAGCTATGCCTAGCAGAAAAACTCCAAACGGAGAATTTAAGGATATAGCTCATCCAATCAATGCTGAAACAAGGGAGAAAATTCAAAATGCTATATTAGAAGCATACAACTCTCCTGATGCTGAAACAGCTGAATAATAATAAATAAAAACACCTTCGGGTGTTTTTTTATTATGCAAAAGTTGTTTGTAGAAAAATGTAAAAATTTGACGAACGTTTTTTGTTGCATTTTGGCAAATTGTATGATATAGTATTAATACTGCTATTGAATACTTACGAAGGGAGTTGAAGAATATGGCAGATGTCAAACAAAGAATGATAGATATTGTTAATTCAGTTCCAAATGATTATTTCGATGCTTTAACTCCAACAGAAATGGTGTTTAAGCTTATGATGGAATACTTAAAAAGGTATGGAGAAGATGAGACTACTATTATTCCTGGAACCGATAAACACTTTAATTACGAAACACTAAAAGAAATGATTAAAGACAAAAAATAATAATAGAAGGAGGATATTTTAATGGAATTCATAAAAAAAACTTTAAACCAAATAAATACGCAAGAAAATACTTTATATGATTTCATATATAATCTAATATTTTTTATATCATTAGAAGAAAGCAAAGAAAATATAAGAAATGGTAAAGTAATGACTATAGATGAAACAAAGGAGAGGTTGATGCAAGAATATGAACATCTTAATTTCTAACAAAGCCTACAATAACATTAGACATATTATTAACTTTACACTGAAAATTTCTAAGGAATACTCAAATAGGACTGTGAAAGAGATATATAATACTATTGATTTAATTAAAGAAAACCCATATATCGGGAGATATGTCCCAGAACTTAATGATAAGCATTACAGAGAACGAGTTTGTGGAAGGTATAGAATAATTTATTTCGTCTCGGAAAAATACAAAAAAATTTTTATTAGATACATAATTTGTGGAAAACAAAACTCTTATTTATTTTTTGAAGTTCATAAAAAAGAATTACTTGATTTTTTAAATCTATTTTTAAAGTCTAACAATATTACATAATCGATAAACAAATAAAGCAACCCCAAAAAATTTAAAAATTTTCCAAAAAACTATATTATTCTTTCTAATTTTTTGATATACTATTTAAAGAAAAAAGAAAGGGATAATTATATGAAACTTAAAATACAAAAAGGAAAATTCATAAGAAATATAATAATTGGAGTAATAGCACTAATAATAGTGGCATTTATAATAAACACAGCACCTGGGTATAAAAGAAACAAATTTCAGAATGTTATAAACCTAGTAATTGGGGACGAGAATGTTACAGAGAAGCTTCAAAAGCCAATTTACTTAGATGAGAACGGAGTTGTATATATATCAAAGGAAGATATACAGCAACTATTAGACAAAACATTTTATTATGATGCAGAGGAAAAATTGCTAATTGCTACATCAGAAGTAACAGTTGCAAGTATGAAACTAAATGAAAAAGAAATTAAAATAGATGGCTCTGTGTTTGATACACTTTACCAAGCAATAGAAGCTGATAATACTGTATATGTGCCAATTAAAAAAGTGGAAACTGTGTATAATATAGAAACAAGTTACTTAGAAACAGAAAAAATAGTTATAATAGATAAACTAAACAAAGGTATGATAAAAGCAGAATGTGATACAGAAACTGATATACGTTTTAAACCAAGAGCATTATCTAAAAAGATTGGAAAGCTTGAAATTGGCCAAACTGTTAGCGCATTTTATACAACAAGCAAGGGCTGGAGATTAATTAGAACAGAAGATGGAATTGTTGGATACGTAAAAGCAAACACACTAACTAATGAATACATACTAAGAAAAGATATGGAACAAGAAGTGCAAACACAAAATATTAATATTAGCCTAAAAGATGGAGAGACAATAGATGTGGATAGTGAAAAAATAGTTATACAAGACTTACTTGAATTAACAAATGATGGCATATTAATAAAAAACACAGAAACTTTAAAAAACAGTGAAAATACTAAAGTATGGGCTAATTTGAAAATTGGAGATGTTGATTTAAGCAATTTTGATGAGAGAACAAAAACAGTAAAAAACATTGCAAGTATAGCTAGAAAAGATGACATAAACGGAATAAACATAATAGCAGATAGTATAGATAAAAACGTAGAAAGATTTATTGTAGAGCTTGCACCAAAACTAAAAGAACGTGGAATAAAGGCAAATCTAGTAATAAACAGTAACAATGGAATAAATACAGAAACATACACAGGAATAGTAAATTATTTAATAACAGAAGTTAAATAAGAGAGGTATAAAAATGAAGAAGATAATAATTATAATAATAGCAGTAATATTAGTAGCAATATTGCTTGCCTTAGGAACATACAAAATATTAACAAAACCAGTTAGCAAAAATATAGAGGAAAAGAAAACTGAAATTCCTCTAGGTAGTGGTACAAGTGCAATTGCGGACATATTAAAAGAAAACAAACTAATAAGAAGCAAAAACGCTTTCAAAATATATGTAAAATTAAATAAAATATCAAACTTCCAAGCAGGTACATATTACCTAAAAGAAAGCATGACACTAAAAGAAATAACAGATATGCTACAAACAGGAATAATGTATGATCCAAACCAAACAACAATAACATACCTAGAAGGAAAGCCAATGTGGTGGCTTGCAGAAACAATAGAAGCAAAAACAAATCATACACAAGAAGAAGTATATGAATTATTAAAAAATGAAGAATACTTAGATACACTAATTGCAAAATATTGGTTCCTAACAGATGAAATTAAAAATACCGATATTTACTATTCACTAGAAGGATACCTATTTCCAGATACATATGCAATAGCAAATAAAGACGAAAAAATAGAAGATATTTTTGGAAAAATGCTAGATAAAATGGAAGAAGTTTTAGATCCTTTCAAAGAAGAAATAGAAAACAGTAATTACACAGTTCATGAACTATTAACACTTGCTTCAGTTGTAGAAACCGAAGGAATGAATGATAACGATAGAAAAGATGTAGCAAGCGTATTTTATAATAGACTAAAAAATAATATATCACTTGGAAGTGATGTAACAACATATTACTCAGTAAAAGCAAATATGGGAGATAGAGATTTATACTTAAGCGAAATAAATGCTAAAAACCCATACAATACAAGGGGACCAGGAATGGAAGGAAAACTACCAGTTGGACCAATTTGTTCAATTGGAAAAGCAAGTATAGAAGCTGCAATAGAACCAAACACAACAGACTACTTATTCTTTGTAGCAGATAAAAACGGAAAGCTATATTTCACAAAAACAAATGCAGAACACGAGCAAATTATAGAAAAATTGCAAAGTGAGGGAATGTGGTACGAATATTAAAAACAAAAACGCCCAAAATAATTTTGGGCGAAACTTTTAAATAAATAAATTCAAAAAACCTAAAGATAAAGAAATTAAAAATGATTTAATGGAAATTCTAATGCTCTTTTTAAACATAGTTTGAGCAACAAGTAAGCCATGAGGTTTTAACTCAACAAGTGCAGTACATTCAACTTCACTTTCTTGAGCTGGAACAGATTGATTATCTAAAGATTGTTCATTTTTAATAAAACTATTAAAACTTTGAAACTCAAGAGTATCAACATTTTCAAAAACTTCACTATTATTTAAAGAACTTTCTGTATCTTCGTCATTGTTTAAAATATCTTCAATAGATAATTCTTCTGGTTTGTTATTTAATTCAATGTCTGTGATGTCTAAAGGTGAGAAAATTAGCTTATCCATATAAATCACATCCTTAAATCTTTAGTAAAAATATGTTAAATTGATTATAACATTATAAAAATAAAAAAGCAATAAAACAGAGAAATTTGTATAAATTAGGGAGGAATTTTTATGAAAGAAGAAATATTAAAAAAAGTTGACCATACTTTACTTAAACAAACATCAACATGGGAAGACATAAAAAAACTATGTGATGATGCAATAAAATGCAATACTGCATCTGTTTGCATACCACCATGCTTTGTAAAACAAGCAAAAGAATATGTAGGAGACAAAATGAAAATCTGCACAGTAATAGGTTTCCCAAATGGATATAATTTAACCAAAGTTAAAATGTATGAAACAGAGCAAGCAGTTGAAGATGGCGCAGATGAAATAGATATGGTAATAAATGTAGGCAAATTAAAAGAGAAAAATTACGACTATATCTTAAATGAGATAAATGGAATAAAATCAAAATGCAATGGAAGAATTTTAAAAGTTATAATAGAAACATGTCTTTTAACAGAAGAAGAAAAGATAAAAATGTGTGAAATAGTATCTCAATCTGATGCAGACTATATAAAAACATCAACAGGCTTTAGCACAGGTGGAGCTACATTAGAAGATATAAAGCTATTTAAAAAACACATGAAAAATGGCAAAAAAATTAAAGCAGCTGGAGGAATAAAGAATTTTGATGATGCAGAAGAATTTGTTAAAGCAGGTGCAGATAGATTAGGAACAAGTAGACTAGTTGCTGAAATGTTAAAATAAAAGTATAAAACCCTTTTTATTGGTAAAAATATGAATAAATTTACCAATAGAGAGGGTTTTTATTTTGAAAAGTTATAAATACTTAAATCTAAAAGGTGTAACCTTAGATAAAGAACAATTACAAAACTATATGGAAAAAATCGCTGTAAACTATGAAATAGATATGAAAAGCGACGTAGAAACATATCCAATTAATAGATTAATGGATAACTATAATTTTATACAAATAACATACAACACTTTAAATGAACATATTAAAAACAATATAGGCATATATCCCGCAGGAGAGTGGCTTTTAGACAATTTTTACATTATAGAAGAAACCGTAAAAAACATTAAAAATGACCTAACCAAGAAAAAATATAAAAACTTTCCAGGGATAAGCACAGGAATTTATAAAGGCTTTGCAAGAATTTATGTGCTAGCCTCAGAAATAATATCATATACAGATAGCAAAGTAGATGAAGAAACTTTAACTTTAAGCTTATTAGCATATGAACGTAGAAAAACACTTAGTATGGAAGAAATATGGAATTTACCAATATTTTTAAACATTGCAATTATAGAGAACATAAGAGTAGTATGCGAAAAAATAATGGTAAGCCAAATACAAAAATACAAAGTAGAGGAAATAGTAGAAAGATTAGTAGATAAAAAAGAAAACCATAAACAGCAGTATAAAAAGATAAGAGCAAATACAAAAATGTATAAAAATTCAAGCTTCCCATTTATTGAATACATGTCTTATAAACTAAAAAGATATGGTAAAACTGGAAACGCATATTTAAACATATTAGAAGAACAGGTAAACAAGCTAGGTCTTACAGTTTCAGAGGTTATTAGGAAAGAACATTTTGATATAGCAATTCAAAAAGTTTTAATAGGAAATAGCATAACAAGTATACGACAAATAAACAGAATAAACTTTTTAAGCCTATTTGAGGAGATAAATGGAGTTGAAGATTTATTAAGGCAAGACCCAGCAGACGTTTATAGAAAGATGGACTACAAAACAAAAGAATGTTACAGGAATAAAATTAAAAAGCTATCACAAAAAACAAAAATGTCTGAAATATATATAACAAAAAAAGTTTTAGAACTAGCACAAAAAGCAAAACAGCCTAAAAAACAGCATATTGGCTATTACCTAATAGATAGAGGCGAAAATTTATTAAACAATAAACTTGGAATAAAGAAAAAAAGAAAAACACAAAAGCCTACCGCCTATATAGCTAGCATATATATATTTACAATCATTTTTAGCATATTAATTGGTATATACGTTTTCTATAAAATAAACTTACCTGTTGCAATACTTGCAGTATGCCTTTCAGTAGTACCAGTTTCCGAAATATATATTCAAGCTTTAAACTATATATTAGGAAAGTTTGTAAAACCAAAGCCATTACCAAAGCTTGCTTTTCAAAATGGAATACCAGATGAATATAGCACAATGGTAATAATTCCAACAATTGTAAACAGTAAAGAAAAAGCAATAGAATTGTTTAAGAAAATTGAAGTATATTATTTAGCAAACAAAGAGGAAAACCTGTATTTTACACTATTACGGAGATTGCACATCATCAAAAAATGAAATAGAACCTTTTGATAAAGATATAATAGAAGAAGGAATAAAACAGGCAAAAAAACTAAACGAAAAATATGTAAAAACAGGAGAAAAAGAAAAGTTTTACTTCATATATAGAAACAGAGTTTGGTGTAGAGGAGAAAAATGCTACTTGGGTTGGGAACGAAAAAGAGGTATGATATGCCAATTTAATAGTTTCATACTAACAGGAAAAGATGAGTTTAGAGTAAACACAATAAAGAATAAATTAAACATTAAGTATGTAATAACACTAGATGCAGACACAAACTTAAGCCTTGGTACAGCAAAAGAACTTATAGGAGCAATGGCACACATATTAAACACACCAGTTATTGATAAAAGAAAAAACATAGTAATAGATGGACATGCACTTATACAGCCACGTGTAGGTGTAGACATTGTTTCAAGCAGAAAAAGTCTATTTGCTAAAATTTATGCAGGAGCAGGTGGAACAGACTCGTATACAAATGCAATTTCAGATGTTTACCAAGATAACTTTGGAGAAGGAATTTTTACAGGAAAAGGAATATACGATTTAGAGCTTTTTCATAAAATATTATGTGATGAAATACCAGAAAACACAGTGCTTAGCCACGATTTACTAGAGGGCAGTTATTTAAGATGTGGGCTAGCAACAGATATTCTAGTATTAGATGGGTTTCCATACAAATATAGTAGCTATATAGCAAGAAACCATAGATGGATAAGAGGAGACTGGCAGATAGCAAAATGGATTACAAATGTAATTACAATAAGAGATAAAACAAAGAAAATAAACCCACTAAACACTCTTTCAAAATTTAAAATTTTAGATAATTTAAGAAGAAGTTTAATTACAGTAACAGTTGCATTATTGTTATTGGTTTCTTCTATTTTAAAAATATTAAACCTCCCAAGTGCAGTAATTGCAATACTTGCATTAATTGCTTTAGAAGCACCAACAATTCTAGATATAATTAACTATATTATTTTTAGAAAAAATGTAAATTCAGAATTTATATCAGCACATAAAAACATTTTAAAATCTATAAGTGGAATAAAAGCAAGCATAATAAGAGGTTTCTTAGAACTTGCAGTTTTACCAAGTAAAGCATATAGCAACTTAAATGCAATTGTAAAAACAATATATAGGGTAAATATATCAAAACAAAATTTACTTGAATGGATGACATCAGAAGAAGCAGAAAGGCAAAGCAAGAACACAATATCAGCATACTATAAAAGTATGTGGGCAAATATTCTCTTTGGAGCTTTACTGCTAATTGTAGGAATTATAAGAATTGATGTAGCATTCATAATATTTGGAGCAATATTTATTTTTGCACCAGTAATAATTTGCTATATAAGCCAAGAAGAAAAGGAAGAACAAGCAGTACAGAAAATTACTAAAAGAGATGTAAAATATTGCTTAGAAGTTGCTAAAAAAACATGGAAGTTTTTTGAAGATAATATAAACCAAGAAAACAACTTCCTACCACCAGATAATTACCAATTGGATAGAAAAGAAAAAATTGCACATAGAACTTCGCCAACAAATATTGGACTTGGCTTACTTGCAGTTTGTTCAAGCTACGACTTGGGCTTTATAGACCTAAACAATGCCATAGATTTAATACAAAAAATGATTATAACAATAGAAAACCTGCAAAAATGGAATGGGCACTTATATAATTGGTACAATACAAAAACGCTAGAACCACTAGTGCCAAGGTATGTATCAACAGTAGATAGTGGAAATTTTATACGGATATTTATACACATTAAAACAGTTCTTAATTGAAAATCAAACAGATAAAACAACAGACATTATAAACTCAATAGATAATATAATTAAAAATACAAACTTTAGTGTTCTATATGATGAAAAGAAAAGAATATTTTCAATAGGTTACAATGTTGAAGAAAATAAACTAACAGACTCATATTATGACTTATTAGCATCAGAAGCAAGGCAAGCCAGCTTAATTGCAATAGCAAAACAAGATGTACCAGTAAAACATTGGAGCAGTTTAAGTAGGACTTTAACTAGCTTAAATAGATACAAAGGGCTTATATCATGGTCTGGAACTGCATTTGAATATTTAATGCCAAATATAAATATAAAAACTTACAAAGGAAGTTTATTAGATGAATCTTGCCGTTTTATGCTAATGAGCCAAAAGGAATATGCTAAAGAACTAAATCTTCCATGGGGAATATCAGAAGCGGCGTTTAACCTAAGAGATTTTAACAACAACTATCAATATAAAGCCTTTGGAATACCATGGCTTGGGCTAAAAAGAGGACTAGAAGAAGATATGGTAGTATCGCCTTATGCAATATTCTTAAGTCTAAAATATGACCCAGTAGAAGCAATATATAATTTGCGACAATTAGAAAGACAAGATATGTATGGAGAATATGGTTTTTATGAATCAATAGATTACACTATATCAAGGTTGCAATATGGTAAAACTTATGAACCAGTAAAAACATACATGGCACACCACCAAGGACTAATTTTACTTTCAATAAATAACTTAATTAATAATGAAATACTAGTAAAAAGATTTAGTTCAAATCCAGAAATAGAAGCAATAGATATATTACTTCAAGAACGTATGCCAGAAAAAGCAATAATCACAAAGGAAAAGAAAGAAAAAGTACAAAAACTAAAATTAAAAGATTACGAAAATTATAGCGAAAAAGTATATACAAAATTAAATACAAACCTAAACACATCAAATGTAATTTCAAATGGAAAATACACCATAGTTTCTACTCTGAAAGGAACAGGGTACAGCAAGTATAAAAACTTATTAATAAACAGATACAAAGAAACAGCAGACTATAGCCAAGGAATATGTTTTTATATAAAGAACCTAAACACAAAGCAAATATATTCAAACCTCCCAGAAGGCAAAGGAAAGGTAACATTTGCACAAGATAAAACAGAATACAAAAAAATAGAAGGTAGTATTGAAGTAAAAACCAAAATAACAGTAGCACCAGAAGAACCAGTAGAAATAAGGAGATTAAGCCTAAAAAACAATGGAAATAATGTAGAAACACTTGAGGTTACAAGTTACTTCGAACCAGTATTATCAACAGATATACAAGACTATGCACATACGGCATTTAACAACCTATTTTTAATATTCAAAGAAATAGGAAACGGAAATATTTTAATAAAAAGAAAAAAACGTGGACCAAAGCAAAGAGATATTTATGCAGGTGTAAGCCTATACACAGAAAGTGAAACAATAGGAGATGCACAATATGAGATAGATAAAGAGAAATTTATAGGAACAGGCAATTTAAGAATGCCAGAAGCAATAAAAAATTCAAAACCATTTTCAAAAAGTTTAGGTTTAGTTACAGATCCAGGACTTGCAATAAAGAAAACTATAAAAATAATGCCAGGAGAAACTGCAACATTAGACTTAGTAATATCAGCAGGTTTTGAAGAAGAACAAATATTAAAATTAATTAGTAACTATTCAAATGAAAAAACAATAAGCAAGGTATTTGAATTATCAAAAGCTAAAACAGAGGCAGAAACAGTATATCTAGGGCTAAAAGCAAGTGACATAGAAAAATATCAAAAAATGCTTGGTTACCTTATATTCCAAAACCCAATGAGAAAAGAGGTAATGGCAAAACTACCTAAAAGAGTATATTCGCAAAGCGAATTATGGAAATATGGAATATCTGGAGATTTACCAATCTTGTTTGTTAAAATAAAAGATGTAAACGATATGCATGTAATAAAAGACACTCTAAAAGCAATGGAATTTTTTAGAAGCAAAAACATCAAAATAGATTTAGTAATATTAAACGAAGAAAAGAATAGCTATGAGCATTTTATACAGTTTGAAATAGAAAACGAAATACAAAACAAGCAACTAGCATTTCTAAAAAACACATTTGGTGGAATATTTGTAATAAATGCAAAAGAAATAACAAAGGAAGACCTAGAACTACTAAAATTTAGAAGTAACTTAAAATTAGATGCATCACTTGGAAATATAGATACCCAATTAAAAGACTTAGAAGAAGAATATCAAGATAGTATAAAAAATATTGGAATTGAAAATAATGATATTTATATGGAAAATGGCGAAATGGAGCTAATAAACGAAGACTATACCAACTTAAAATACTATAACGATTATGGAGGGTTTACAGAGGATGGCTTAGAATACAAAATGAAAATAAGCAATGAAAATAAACTTCCAACAGCATGGAGTAATATTTTAGCAAACCCAAACTTTGGAACAGTTGTAACACAAAACTTAGGAGGCTTTACATGGAGTAAAAATAGTAGACTAAACAGACTTTCAGCATGGAATAACAGTAGCAATATAGATATTCCTTCTGAAATAATATATATGAAAAACAAAGAAACAGGAAGGGTTTGGAGCCTTAGCCAAAATATAGGTCATGAACCACAAGAGTACCATGTTAAATATGGTTTTGGATATGTTACAATAAAAACAGCAAAAGACCAAATAATACAGAAAATGGAAACATTTGTAGCATTAGAGAATAAAGCAAAAATTAATATATTAAACTTAAAAAACACTTCAGATAAAACAAAAAATCTAAAACTTTTATACTATATAAAACCAGTACTTGGGGAAGACGAAAAACAAACAAATGGATATATAAATGTAGAAACAAAAGCAAATTGCATAACTGCACAAAATCTATATACAGATAATTTCAAAGGAGCTATAACATTTGTTGGAAGTAGTGAAAAGATAGTATCATTTACAGGAAGTAAAGAAGAATTTATAGGGAAGCGGAGATATAACAAAACCAGAATCATTAGATAAAGTAACACTTGGAAATCAAAATGGTTTAGGAGAAAGTTCATGTATAGCATTAGAATTAGAAGTAAACCTAGAACCATTTGAAAGCAAAGAAATAATACTATCATTAGGTGAAGAAAATAATATGCTTAATGCAAAAGACATGGCATATAAATATTCAAAAATATCAAATGCAAAAGAAGAACTAAACAGAGTAAAAAGATATTGGTATGAACTACTAACACGTGTGCAAGTAAAAACACCATTAGAATCTATGAATATATTATTAAATGGTTGGGCAATTTATCAAACAATAGTCTCTAGGTTATGGGCAAGAACAGGATACTATCAATCTGGTGGAGCAGTAGGCTTTAGAGATCAACTACAAGATACACTTGGGGTAAAATATATAGATGCAGAATTAATGAAAAATCAAATACTAACACAGGCAAAACATCAATTTATAGAAGGAGATGTAGAACATTGGTGGCATGAGGAAACAAATAGAGGAATAAGAACAAGATTTTCAGATGACCTTTTATGGCTATGCTATGTTACAAGCGAATATATTGAATATACAGGAGATAAGAGCTTACTAGATATTGAAATTCCATACTTGCAAGGTGAACTACTAGAAGATGGCGTAGATGAACGATATGATTTGTATTTAGAATCAAAAGAAAAAGGAAGCTTATATGAACACTGTATAAAAGCAATAGAAAAATCGTTAAACTTTGGAGAAAATGGTCTACCTAAAATAGGCTCAGGAGACTGGAATGACGGAATGAACACAGTTGGCAACAAAAAAAGAGGAGAAAGCGTATGGCTTGGTTTCTTCCTATATGAAGTATTAAATAGGTTTATTCCAATATGCGAAGAAGTTTCTGATAACGAAAGAGCTAAGAAATATATTGAAATAAGAGACAATCTAAAGAAAGCATTGAACACAAAAGGCTGGGACGGAAGATGGTTCAAAAGAGCATTTACAGATGATGGCGAGCCAATTGGAAGTATAGAAAATGAAGAATGTAGAATAGATAGTATATCACAAAGCTGGGGAGTAATATCAGGAGCATCAGATAATGATAAAAAATATATTTCAATGGAAAGTTTGGAAAATCATTTAATAGACAAAGAAAATGGAATAATAAAACTATTAGATCCACCATTTAATAAAACAAAAATAGAGCCAGGTTATATAAAAGCATACTTGCCAGGAGTAAGAGAAAATGGTGGACAATACACACATGAGTGTTATAGTTAGCACCATTTTTTGAAAAATATTGATACTCTTAAAAATACATATTGTTACTAAATTTGTAACAAAAGTATTTAAAAACATATATTATTGCTGCAAAACAAATAAAAAAGATTAAAAAAACATAGATTTTTTAAAAATGTGAAACAAATTTAAAGAAAAAACATAAAAAAGTTTCACATTTTTAAAATTTTGTGGTATAATATAAATGTGAAACAAAATCAAATAAATTTAGAAAAAATGTTTCACATTTATAAGGAGGAAAATCATGGAAGAAAAAATTGAAATTATGAATCTTCTTCAAAGTAAACAGGTTCTTGAACATGAATTACAATCACTTGCATATGGATCAGTAGAAATAAGAGAAAACGATTCAAATAAATATATTTATGTACATTATAGAGAAGATGGAGTAGCTTTAACAAAATATGTTGGAGAATATTCTGATGAATTATATAATTTAGTATTAAACAATAGCATTAAAGCAAAACAATTGAAAAAGCAAATAAGAGAGATAATAAAAAAACTAAAACAATTAAATTATACAGAAGAAGAATTATCAGAAAAAGTAGAGCAAAATATAGACTTTGCGAAAAGACATTTAGTAGATACAATATATAAACAAGCTATATTAGAAGGTGTTGCAACTACATTTGCAGATACAGAAAGTATTATTGAAGGTGGAAAAGTAAATAATATGACATCTGAAGATATACTAAAAATAGTAAATCTAAAACATGCTTGGGAATTTATATTAAATAAAAATGTTATTTTAAGCGATACAAACTTTGCATTATTATGCGAAATAAATAAAATGGTAGAAGAAGGATTTTATTATACAGCAGGTAAAGTAAGAAATACACCAGTAACAATAGGTGGAACAACATGGAAACCAGAGTTACCTATTGAAAGTATAATAAAAGAGGAATTAGAAAGAATCGTTAATAGCAAAATGAACGATGTAGATAGAGCAATAGAATTGTTATTATATACAATGAAAAAACAAATATTTATTGATGGAAATAAAAGAACAGCAGTAATTTATAGTAATCATTATTTAATTTCAAAAGGAAAAGGTATTATAGCAATTCCTGCAGAATTAACTGAAGAATTTAAAGACTTACTTATTCCATATTACGAAGGAAAAGATGAAAAGAAAATAAAGAAATTTATAAAAGAAAAATGTTATATGAATATATAGAAGAAACAGTAATATAAAAAATATATTTTGTAAAATATTGTTATTTTTAAAAATAATTGATATAATTTACCTGGAAATGAAAAGGAGAAATATTATGAAAAAGATTTTTTGTGGTTTTTTGTTATTTATTGTTATCTTTAGCTTAATAGGAAATGTAAATGCTTATTCAACGAGCCAATATTCAATAGACATACCTTCTACATACAGAAAGGCTACAGAAGGTTCATTTACTAAAGAAAATGGAAACAATGTAAATGTACAAGTTGTACCATTTTCAGGAAGCAGTTCCAATGTTTTCACAGAAGAAGGCTTGAATAAATTGACAAATAATATAAATTCGGAGATTGATAATGTAAGAACAGAAATGAAAAAAACAATCAAAGAAAGATATGGAGAATACCTATCAGATAGTGAAATTGATGAGTATGTTAAATCTTTTAAATGTGAATCAATAGATAAGAAAGAAATAACTACAGCAACCAAAAATAATTATAAGTGCTATCATATAATTGCAAGCTATTCAGCTGGAGATTATAAATATTATGCAGAGCAGTATTCTTTTATATCGAATAACAATGTATACACATTAACTGCTAGTGTTGGAGAAAAAAGCGACTTACAATCTGCTGAAGTAAGAAATATTATAAATTCATTTACCATATCGAATTACAAAAACCCAGAACAATCATCATTCTTTTCTGATAAATTGTTAAGCAAGATAATTGCTACTGGAATAGTAGCTTTAATTTGCGGAGGTATAAAAGCAATTTCTGACAAAAATAAAAGAAATAAAATTAAACAAGGAAGCGATAGGCTAAAAGAAGATAAACAAAAAGAGCTAGAGAAAAAAGAAGAAAAAAACAAATCTATAGAAATAGTGGAAAATGATAAAGTGAAAGATAGCAAAAACAATAATAACGATATAATCATAGAAAATGATTCAAAAGATAAGGAAGAAAGTAAAAAATATTGTACTAAATGTGGAAAAATGATAGATAATGAATGGGCTTTTTGTAATTTTTGTGGAAATAAATTAAAATAGGAGTTTTAGATATGAAGGTATGTTCTGTTTGTAACAAAGAAAACAATAATGTAGAAGGAAAGTTTTGTATTTTTTGTGGAGGAAAATTAATTGAAAAGCCAGATAACAATAAAAATGAAATTAAGAAAGAAGAAAAAAGAGTAATAAAAAACAATGAAAAGCAAAAAAATAATATTAATAGTGACATAAATAAAAAATTAAAAATTGCATTAATTGTTTTAATAATAGGTCTTATAATTGTAAGTGGAATTGCGATTTGTTTTAAAATTAGTGATAATACATCTGAATTAAATGAAGAAATTTCAAATCTAAAAAAACAAGTTTCTACTTTAAGAGAGGAAAAAAATAAACTATCTTCAGAAAATGCTTCATTAAAATTAACAGATTCAAAAAATTCAAGAAAAATCAAATTTTTTGATGAAAATGTTGTATTTGTTTTAGATGGATATGGAAGATATTATTATACTTATGACCAAATGAAACAAGTTACACAAGGCAAATCATTTTCATATTGGGCATATAATTTAGAACAAGCAATAGGTTTAGGATATAGAGCATGGAAATAAATTAATACAGATATAATAAATAAAGGTAGAGTAAAATCTACTTTTATTGTTTTTTGGCCAATCCATATATTCTTTTTCAGTACTTTTTCCTTTACTAATATCTTCTCTCCATTTATTATTATCATCTTTGAAAAATTCAAATTCTCTTGCATATTTGGTATTGCTAGGATTTCTACATTTCATTATTTCAATATTAAGTTTTAATATTTCAAAAAAATATATTTGATATTGATTTTGCAAAATCGAATAGATCAATATTTGGATATGCAAGAAAACTAGTCATTTAGTTTTGAAAAAAGGAACTAAAGTAACTAGCAATGTACCAAAAGTTGTGAGAAATATAGTACATCAAAGTAGTATAAGAAGTTCAAAAGTATATTCAAACTAAATTATAGCTATTTTGGTATAAAATAGCAAATTGTGGAAAAAATAGGACAAGGAGGTAGTGGATATGACGGATATAAAACAGTATGTTAAAAAGAAAAAATATAAGAAGAAAAATGATTTTAAATTTAATATTATATTTAATAATAATGGAGAAACACTTGAAAATATTATTGAAAGAACATTTGGAAATTATTGCTTAAAAAGAAGTTAATAAGTTTCTAAAAAAAGTATAATAAATAAATAGCAATAAATGAGATAATATGGTATAATTCTAGTTAGAAGAGTATCAATATTATCTCATTATCCTTAATTAGCGAGAAGGGAGGAAACAGTGAGCTATACAATAATGAATAATATTGATTATTATGACAATAACAAGGTTCCGGGGAACCCACTCATAGCCAAAGGCTATGGTAGTGGGTCGGGTTCTTATAAAGTAGGTATATACATTAGACTTTCAAAAGAAGATGAAGAAAAGGAAAAATATTCAGAGAGCGAGAGTGTACAAAATCAAAGAACATTACTTATGCAATATATTAAGGAAAACAAGTTTAATTTTGTTGCAGAGTATGTAGATGACGGAGTAAGTGGTACAAGTTTTGATAGACCAGCATTTAATAAAATGATAGACGATGTTGAGCAAGGCAAAATAAATATGGTTATAACTAAAGACTTATCAAGACTTGGAAGAAACTATGTACAATCTGGATATTATACAGAAACTTATTTTCCAGAGCATAATGTAAGATATATTGCTATTTTAGACAATATAGATACAGCATTAGATTCTGCCAATAATGATATAGCACCTTTTAAATCTATATTAAATGAAATGTATGCAAAAGATACATCTAAAAAAATAAATAGTGTTTTACAATCAAAGAGAAAACAAGGAGAATATTTAGGAACAGCACCTTATGGCTATAAAAAAGATCCAGAAAACAAATACCATTTAATAATAGATGAAGAGGCAGCAAATGTTATAAAACTAATATATGAAAAATATTTAGCAGGTTTTGGTACAATGCAAATTGCAGATTACTTAAGTGAAAAGAAAATTCCAATTCCATCAGATTATAATAAAAGAAATAGAGGAGCAAAATCTTTAACTTATGGTTTATGGCAACAATCTACTGTAAGATTTATTCTTTCAAATGAAATATATACAGGAACAGTTATACAAGGAAAAAGAAAGAAAGTAAGTTTTAAATCTAAAAAGTTTATAGATTTACCAGAAGAAGATTGGATAAAAATAGAAAATATGCACGAAGCCATTATAAGTAAAGAAGATTTTGAAAGAGCAAAGAAAGTAATTAATGCAACAAAGGGATCAAGAGTAGTTCAAAATGATTATTTATTTAAGGGATTACTTAGATGTTATGATTGCAAAGGATATATTGGAATAAGAAGTCCAGATAAAAATGGAAATATCTATGGCAGATGTCAAAGATATGGAAGGTTTGGAAAATTTGATGTATGTTCGCCACACAATTTTAATTATCAAGTTTTTGAAGAACAAATGCTAGAAGTTTTAAGAGAAGTTTGCAAAGAATACACCAATACAAAAAAACTAGAAGAAATTGCAAAACAATCTAAATCAAAGATGTCTAAAGAACTTTGTATAAAAAAGCAAATAGATTTCTTTAAAGAAACAATTGAAAAAGAAACTAGAAAGCTAGAAGTAATGTATGATGATAGATTAGCAGGAATTATCACACTTGATGAATATATGAAAAATGCAAATAGAATAAAAGAGTGTGTAAAAGGATATGAACAAAGCATTAAAGAGCTTGAACAAGAACTATCTGGAGAAAGTAATAAGACAAAAAGTGAAAGTAGATTAGATAATTTAATAGAAGAGTTTCTTAATATGGAGAAACCAACAAAAGAAATAATTAGGGAATTTATAGAGAAAATTGAAATTCATAGAGACAAGCAAGTTGATATATATTTCAACTTCAAGCCACTACAAGAATTAAATAATAATTTTAGTGTAGCTAAAAAAGTATATGAGAAAAAAGTGGGATAGAGAAAATGACCACAACAACAATATACACATGCTGCCATGTGGGCAATAATAGCATTTACAAAACTGGGCTTTGGAGATAAAGGACTAGAATATTATAGAATGATAAACCCAATAGAGCATTCAAGAACAAAAGAAACAGCCTTAAAATATAAAGTAGAACCATTTGTTATACCAGCAGACATATATGGAGCAGGAAACTTAGCAGGAAGAGGTGGCTGGACATGGTACACAGGTTCAAGTAGCTGGTTTTATAAAGCAGGGCTAGAAAATATTTTAGGGTTGGATATCAAAAACAAAGTTTTAAGAATTAACCCATGTATTCCAAAAGACTGGAAAGAGTACAGCATAAGATACAGATACAAAAACAGCATTTATAATATAAAGGTAAAAAACTATAATGGAAAAAATACAGGAGTGGAAAATTTTTACCTAAATGGAAGAAAAGTTCCTGAAAAAGAAATAATCCTAAATGGAGATGGTGGAATATATGAGGTGGAAATAGAAATGTAAAAACAAAGGAGTTTCAAAGCAGAAACTCCTTTAGTTACTAAACAAAAGGTTATTACAAATATTGTTTCAAATCATCAATATTTTTTTCTTGAAGCCTAACAAAATCAGATAGAATATTTTTAATCTCTTTGTTCATAAAAGAATAGTTATTAAGAAGTTTTGTACCTTTAATAACTCCCATATCATTACCTTGGATAATAAGTTCTGATAATTTAGAATTACTGCTATCATTTGCAGTATTTAGCTGAATACCCATCCACGACATAGCCTTTTGCATGCTAGGAGTATCTTTCATTTCAGCATTATTCTTTACAAGCAATTCCTGAGTTCTATCATAAATATTTTGATATTCGTTATGCTGAGTATTTAATAAATCTTTAAAATGCTCATCTGTAACTTTTTTCAAAATTGTAGTTAATGAATCCATACCCATTTTTGAATTTTGATTAATTTCTTTTAAAATTTCAATATCATTCATATAAAACCTCCATAATACTTAGTATTAGCTAATTATAGAAAATTTATTTAAGAATTAAAGAGAAAAATAAAGCGAAAAATATCAAAAAAAGTCCTAAAAATATTGCATTTTAAATGAATATAATGTAAAATGTTAAAAGAAAATTAAAAATTAAAAACAGAAAAAAGGGGAGCCATTAAAATGGTAGAAATTATAAGAAAAAATAGAAATTTACTTCTATTAATAATAGATATTTTAATCATAATAGCAGGCTATATAGCTTCAATGATATTCTTAAGTATAAAGGTTCAACCTATTTCATTTATAAAACAAGTTGGTTTATGTATTGTAATATATGAAATTTTCCTAAATGTATTCCATATGTATCAAAACATGCTTCATTATGAGGTTGGCAAAGACTATGTTAAATATATAATTAGTGCAATATTATCAGTAGGAACAATTACAGTTATAGCAAAAATTTTAGGATTAGAGTATTTAACAATAAAAATGAATTTACTATCTGGTATTTTAATAGCAGGTGTATTTGTTATGTATAGATTAGCAGGAAGATCAATACTTAGCAGAAAAGCAAGTGCAAAATATGGCAATCAAGAAAAAACAAAAGTAAAAGCTAAAAACCTATTAATAATAGGTGCGGGAATGGGTGCAAGAGAAATAATAATAACAATAAAAAACTCAATGAGAGATAGATACAACATAATAGGAATAATAGATGATAACAAAAACAAATTAAACCACTATATACTAGGCATAAAAGTTATAGGAACTAGATACGAAATACCAAGATTTGCTAAAGAATATGATGTAGACGAAATTTTCTTTGCAATTAACAAAATTGATGCAGTATCAAGAAGAAAAATTCTAGAAATATGCCAAGAAACAGGAGTAAAAACAAGAGTGCTACCAACAACAGAAGAAGTTATAGATAGACAAGGCGCAATGAACAGCTTAAGAAATGTGCAAATAGAAGACTTACTTGGTAGAGAACCAATAGAGCTAGATAACAAAAATATCAAAAACTTAATAAAGGATAAAACAGTATTAGTTACTGGTGGAGGAGGTTCAATAGGTTCAGAACTTTGTAGACAAATTATAAAATACAAACCTCAAAACTTAGTAATACTAGATATTTATGAAAATACTTTGTATGATATAGAAAGAGAACTAGAAGCAGATTATCCAACAGCAAATATAAAGGCAATTATAGGCAGTGTAAGAGATAAAGAAAGACTAGAAGAAGTGTTTAACAAATACAAACCAAATGTTGTATTCCATGCAGCAGCACATAAACACGTTCCACTAATGGAAACAAGTCCATTAGAAGCAATACACAATAATGTATTTGGAACATATAATGTAGTTAATTGTGCAGATAAATTTGGAGTAGAAAAATTTGTTTTAATCTCAACAGATAAGGCAGTAAATCCAACAAACATAATGGGAGCATCAAAAAGAGTTTGCGAAATGATAGTACAAACAAAAAACAAAACAAGCAAAACAGACTTTGTTGCAGTAAGATTTGGAAACGTACTTGGAAGCAATGGTTCAGTAATACCACTTATGAAAAAACAAATAGAAAAAGGTGGACCAGTAACAGTAACACACAAAGAAATAACAAGATATTTCATGACAATTCCAGAAGCAGTACAACTAATATTACAAGCAGTAACATATGCAAAAGGTGGAGAAATATTTGTACTAGACATGGGAGAACCAGTAAAAATATATGACTTAGCAGTAAGTTTAATACGTTTAATGGGATATGAACCAAATGTAGATATACCAATAATAATAACAGGTTTAAGACCAGGGGAAAAACTATATGAAGAATTACTTATGGCAGAAGAAGGTTTGGTTTCAACAAAACATGATAAGATATTTATAACACAACCAATGCATTTAGAAGAAAAAGAATTAAACGAAAAACTATATGAATTGGGAAATATAAAATATAATGAGGATTATTCAATTGAAAAAGTAAAAGAAGTTATGGCAAATGTAGTACCAACGTACCATGAACCAGAAGAATAGAAAGGAAGAGGTAAAATGAAAGAAAAAATTTATTTGGCTTCACCACACATGTCTGATGAAGGTTATGAGAAAGAGTATGTAAACGAGGCATTTGAAACAAATTGGATAGCACCACTTGGAGAAAACGTAAATAAGTTTGAGGAAGAATTATGTGCTTATGTTGGAAGTCAAAATGGAGCAGCATTATCTGCAGGAACTGCAGCTATACACATGGCATTAAAAGCAACTGGAGTAGAAAAAGATGACATAGTATTTTGTTCATCACTTACATTTTCAGCATCAGCAAACCCAATTATATATCAAAATGCTACACCAGTATTTATAGATAGTGAAAAAGAAACTTGGAACATGGATCCAGAAGCATTAAAGAAAGCTTTTGAAAAATATCCAAACCCTAAAGCTGTTATTGTAGTACACTTATATGGAAATCCATCTAAAATGGATGAAATAGTTAAGATATGTGCAGAACATAACACAACATTAATAGAAGATGCTGCAGAAGGATTAGGAAGTACATATAAAGGAAAATTTTTAGGTACTTTTGGAAAATACGGAGTGTTTTCTTTTAATGGAAATAAAATTATTACATCTAGTGGTGGAGGAATGCTTGTAAGTAATGATAAGGAAAGAATTGAAAAGGTAAGATTTTGGGTTACGCAAGCAAGAGATAAAGCACGTCATTATCAACATTCGGAAATTGGGTATAACTATAGAATGAGCAATGTTTGTGCAGGTATTGGTAGAGGACAATTAAAGGTATTAGAAAAGAGAGTAGAACAAAAAACTAACATATACAATACATACAAAGAAGCCTTTAAAGACATAAAAGATATTACACTACAACCAGTAGTAGAAAACACAAGACCAAACCATTGGCTTTCATGTATTCAAATAAATGAAAATAGCAATGTGAAACCAATACAAATTATGGAAGCATTAGAAAAGGAAAATATTGAATCTAGACCAGTGTGGAAACCAATGCATATGCAACCAGTATTCGAAAAATATGATTTTATTACTACAAGAACAAACGGAAGCAATGCAGAAGATTTATTCCAAAATGGAGTTTGCTTACCAAGTGATACAAAAATGACAGCAGAGCAGCAAACATACGTAATTGATACAATAAAGAAGCTATTTTAAGATGGAGTGAGAATGAAAAGTGTATGCTAAATATGTGAAAAGAATACTAGACTTTATATTAAGTTTATTAGCATTAATAATTTTAATGCCACTGATGTTTATACTTTGGATATTGATTAGGATAAAACTTGGAAAACCAGCAATATTTAAACAACAACGTCCAGGAAAAAATGAAAAAATATTCACACTTTATAAATTTAGAACAATGACTGATGAAAAAGATGAGAATGGTAATTTACTACCAGATGAAAAGCGCCTTACTAAATTTGGTAAATTTCTTCGTAGTACTAGCTTAGATGAATTACCAGAATTATGGAATATTGTAAAAGGCGATATGAGTATTGTTGGACCAAGACCACAGTTAGTTAGAGATATGGTATTCATGACAGAACAACAAAGAAAAAGACACAAAGTGAGACAAGGTTTGACGGGGTTAGCACAAATAAATGGAAGAAATAATATTACATGGGAACAAAAAATAAATTATGATTTAGAGTATATTAATAATGTTTCTTTTAAAAACGATTGTAAGATAATATTGAAAACAATTGAGAAAGTGTTTAAAAGGGAAAACATAGAAACAGATGGAATGCAAACGGCAGAAGATTTAGGAGACTATTTATTGAGAAATAAAGTAATCGATGAAGTTGATTATCTTACTAAAATTGAAGAAGCTAAAAAAATAATAGAAAGAGGAAGAATTTAATATGGAGTACTTAATATCTATAATTACACCAACATATAACTGTGCCCAATTTATAGGGGAAACCATAAAATCAGTAATTAATCAAACCTACACAAATTGGGAAATGATTATTGTTGACGATGCTTCGAATGATAATACTGAGGAAGTTGTAAAATCTATAAAAGATGAAAGAATTAAATACATCAGATTGAAAGAAAACAGTGGAGCTGCAACAGCAAGAAATATAGCTATGGAAAATGCAAGTGGAAAATTTATGGCATTTTTAGATAGTGATGATATATGGATAAAAGATAAATTGGAAAAACAAGTAAAATTTATGATAGATAATAACTATAATTTTACTTGTACTGCATATGAAAAGATGAATGAAAAAGGAGATAGTCTAAATAAAGTATTCAAACCTAAGAAAAAAGCTGATTATAATAGGATACTATTAGATTGCCCAGTTGGAAATTCAACAGTAATGTATAATGTTAGTAACTTAGGAAAATTCCAAGTGCCTAATATACGAAAAAGAAATGATGATGCGTTATGGCTTCAAATCTTAAAAAAAGAAAAATTTATATATGGAATGCCAGATATTTTGATGAAATATAGAATACGTAACAACTCAATATCAAGCAATAAACTAAGTTTAGTAAAATATCATTGGTATTTATATAGAAAAATAGAACACCTATCAGTAATACGTTCAGTATTTCATATATGTTGGTGGGGAATTATAAAAATATTACATATAAAGTAGGGAGAAGCTAATGAACAAAGTGTGTGTTTGTGGTCACTTTGGCCGGAAACAATAAGTTTTTGGATGGGCAAACAGTAAAAACAAAAAATATATACAATGAGCTTATAAAAAAATATGGAGAAGAAAATATTAGCAAAATAGATACGTTTAATTGGAAAAAACATCCAATAACTTTTATTAGAAAATGTAGAAAAGGACTAAAAAATACAGAAAATCTAATAATTTTACCTGCACACAATGGTGTGAAAGTATTTGTACCTCTTTTTAATTTCTGGAACAAATTTTACCATAAAAAGATTTTTTATGCGGTTGTTGGAGGATGGCTACCAGAAATGCTAAAAATGAAATCATGGCTTACAAAGGAAATAGGAAAACTTTCTAAAGTATTTGTAGAAACAACCAAAATGAAAACAGAATTATTAAAGCTTGGAATTAAAAATGTAGAGATAATGCTTAACTTTAAAAATATACAACCAATAAAGAAAGAAAATTTAAAATATACATATAGCAATCCACTTAAATTATGCACTTTTTCAAGAGTAATGAAGCAAAAAGGAATAGAAGATGCGATTAATGTTGTGAAAAAAATAAATGAGGAAGCTAATGAAACTGTGTATGCATTAGATATTTATGGACAAATTGATAAAAATTATGCAGAGGAATTTGAAAAAATAAAAAATACATTACCATCATATATTAAATATGTTGGATGTGTGGATTCCGAGAAAACAGTTAAAACTTTAGAAAACTATTATTTACTGTTATTTCCGACTAAATTTAGAACAGAAGGAATTCCTGGAACTATAATAGATGCATTATCTGCTGGAGTACCAGTAGTTGCCTCAAAATGGGAAAATTATGTAGATATTTTAACAGAAGGGGAAAATTCGTTTTTATTTGACATGAATGATCCGGATGAATTGAAAAACATATTGGAGCAACTAAAAGATATAAACAAAGTTGTAAGTATAAAGGATAAAACACTAAAATCAGTAGAAAAATTTGACCCCAATAATGCAATTAAAGTATTATATAAAAGTATAGAAAAATAAGGAGAATGCAATTTGAATTACGAAGATAAAATTTCTGAACCTAATAGATTGCTCTGCATAGTTAGTAGCATGGATAGGGGTGGGGCAGAAACATTTTTAATGAAAGTTTTTAGAACCCTAGACAAGAATAAATACCAAATGGATTTCTGTGTAAACAAAACTGGAGCATATGATGAGGAAATAAGAAAAATGGGAGGAAAAATATTTTATATTCCTCCAAAATCCAAAAATTTATTAAAGTCTTTTTTTGCAATAAAGAGAATAGTAAAGGAAAATAAATATAAATCTGTATTAAGGACAAGCCAGCAATCTCTTGCTACACTGGATTTAATAGCTGCCAAAATGGGTGGAGCAAAAAAACTTATATATCGTTCTAGCAATGCTGGTATGACAGAAACAGGAATACATAAAGTAATTAATAAGTTATTTTCATTTTTACCTAAGTGCGTCCCAAATGTGAAATTAGCCCCATCAACAGAAGCAGCAGAATTTGTATTTGGAAAAAAAGCAGTAAAAAATGGAAAAGTTCAAATAATACACAATGGACTTGATTATAAGTTATTTGAATTTAATGAAGAAACAAGAAATGAAATAAGAAAAAAGTTACACCTTGAAAATAAAATGATAATTGGACATGTTGGAAGGTTTAATGCTCAAAAAAATCATGAATTTTTAATTGATATATTTAACGAAATTCACAAAGTAAACGATAGAGCTCATTTACTAATGATAGGAAAAGGCGAACTGGAGGAAAAAATTAAAAATAAAATTCAAATGTTAGAATTAAACGATTATGTTACAATAATACCACCTATATCTAATGTGAATGAATATTATATGGCAATGGATGTACTAGTATTTCCGTCCTTTTTTGAAGGAATGCCTAATGTTATAATTGAAGCACAGGCAACAGGACTTGAGTGTTATGTATCAGATACTATTACAAAGGAAGCAAATATTACAGAAAATATAAAATATATAGAATTGAATAAAAGCGCGAAGGAATGGGCAAATCAGATTTTACAAAAGAAAAATATTCAAAGAAAGGGTTGTAAGCAAGCTTATATTCAAAAGAAATATATGATAGAGCAAGTATGTGAGAATTTTATAAAAAATTGTTATTATTAGTCTATGAAGAATGAAAGGAAGTTTTAGCGTGATTGAAAAAAGATGGAGCTGGCCAACACTTTTATTATATGTGTTACTAGCTGTGTTAATGACTTTATGTGCAAGAAAGTCGGTGCAAGCCAAATTAAAAGATAAGAGAATCAAAATTGGTAAAAGAGAAATACCAAAAAAGTATTTATATTACTTTGTAATATACCTTGTTTTCATAATTTTTTCATGTTTTAGAGCTGTAACCCAAACAATTGGACGGATCAGACACAATGACATACATGAAATACTTTAATGAATTAGGATATGTTAAGTTTTTCCAAAATAACAGTTTGATTTTTAATGGATATGAATACATATATTATAATTTAATGTATTTAGTAAGAATACTTGGAGGAAACTATATTTGTTTTGAGTTTATTATTTACTCTGCTATAATAGTATCATATATTTATATAATAGATAAAGAAATTAACGATATAAATGCAACAAGTTATGTTATTCTTTTTTTCATTCCATTACTTCAAAGCTTAAACATCATTAGAAATTGTTTTGTTGCAGCAATTGGATTTATTGCAATGGAAAAAATGAAAGAAGAGAAATGGATATATTCAGTAATTCTAATGATAATTGCATATTTATCACATTATGTTGCTTTAATTTTATTTGTGTTTGCTATTTTTTATAAATATTTTCCAGATAGATTTATTAATAAGAAAAGTGCAATAATAACACCAATAGTTTCGGCAATAATTGGCATAGCTTCTTTTCCGGTTATGATTTTTCTAATAAAACACTCTGGATTTTCAAATTATGCAAACCGCATTCAAATATCATTATGGGGATACATTCCAACATTAATACTTTATGGAATGATGTTTTTAGATGATAAGTTTGTAAGCTATGTGAAAGAAAAAGGACATTATATTTTTTATAAAGGTTTCTTCTTTCTGACAGCATTACTGCCAATTACTATTTCTATTAATGTTGCATATAGATTAATGCTATTTTTCGATTTACCTAAATATATACTATACTCTGACTTATACTTGTATTATAGAGAGAAAAATATTGTTAAAAACAAAAAAGTATTTGATATAACAATATTTGTAGCATTAGTCCTTTGGCTTATTTTTAGAATTTATAGAATGTGGAGCGGTGCAAGTATAATGCCATATAGAAACATATTGTTTGAAAGGATATAAAAAGACATATGAATAAAATAATTAGTTATATAGTAGAACCAAAAAAAATAATATTATACTTAATGAATAAAAACTATCTTTCATTTATCCCAGACGAAACTTTTTTAAAGATGAAATACAAGTTAATGATGGGTACAAAACTTGATTTAGAAAACCCTAAAACATTTAACGAAAAGCTTCAATGGTTAAAATTACATGATAGAAATCCGGAATACACAAAAATGGTTGATAAGTATGAGGCAAAGGAATATGTTGCTAATATTATTGGAAAAGAATATATAATTCCAACACTTGGAGTTTGGGACAAGTTTGACGATATTGATTTTGATGCATTACCTAATGAATTTGTGCTAAAACCAACACATACATCTGGAAATGTGTTTATTTGTAAAGATAAGAGCAAAATTGATTACAAAAAGCTAAAAAAACAAGTAAATAAATGGCTTAAAAGAGACTATTATCGAATTCATAGAGAATGGCCATATAAAAACGTAAAACCAAGAATAATTGCAGAAAAATATATGGAAAATAAAGACCATACAAATATAAAAGATTATAAATTTTATTGCTTTAATGGACAAGCGGATTATGTAATGATTTGTACAGGAAGAGAAACAGGACATCCAAAATTTTATTTTTATAATAAAGAATGGAATTTTATGAGAAACATGAGCAATGATGGAATTAAATTAGAAGGCGAATTGGAAGAAAAACCTCTAGGTGTGGAAAAAATGTTTGGAATCGTAGAGAAATTATCAAAAGGAATTAAATTTGTTAGAATGGACTTATATAATGTTAATGAGAAAATTTATTTTCGGAGAATTTACATTCTTTCCACAAGCTGGTTTTGATGCTAACAGAAGAAAAGAAACAGATGAGATATTTACGAATAAGTTGCAAATTGAAGGAGGAGAATTATGCAAACAATAGGATTCTTGATAAGTCATAAAAATAATGAAAAAAGAAGGGCTATTTTACCTAAGGATTTACTAAATATAGCAAACCCAGAAAATATGTATTTCGAAACAGGCTATGGAAAATGCTTGGGTATAGAAGATGAAGAGTATATACAAATGGAAAGTCATATTGCTCCAAGACAAGAAATATTGAAAAAAGACATAGTGGTAGATTTAAAATTAGGAGATGCTGATTATTTAGACCAAATTGATGAAGGAAAAACTTTATTAGGTTGGGCCCATGCTGTTCAAAATATCGATTTTACAAGCAAAATTATAGAAAAAAAAGCTACTGTAATTGCAATGGAAGAAATGTTTGAAAAAGGAAGATATATTTTTTACAAGAATAGAGAAATAGCTGGTGAGGCTGGGGTATTACAAGCAATTCTTTATACAGGATTAATGCCATATGATGCTAAAGCAGCAATTATAGGAAATGGAAAAACAGCAAAAGGTGCACAAAGAATTCTAAATCGGTTTAGGAGCAGAGGTTGATGTATATGATAGAAATCTAGAAGAATTATTTAAAGAAAACCTTGGAAAATATGACTATATAATTAATTGTGTTATGTGGGATACTTCTAGAGAGGATAGACTAATATATAAAAACGATTTGAAAAGACTAAAACCAGGAAGCATTATAATAGACATAAGTTGTGATCCTTATTTGGAAATTGAAACATCACATCCAACAACAATAGATGATCCAGTTTATGAAGTTGAAGGAATAAAACATTACTCTGTAGATAATACACCTGCATTGTTTTACAGAACAGTTACTAAGTATATTAGTAATGCACTTGCAAAACATTTTAATTGCTTGATAAAACAAGATAAAGATGAATGCATTCAAAATGCAGTTGTTATTAAGAATGGAGAAATTATTGATAACCGTATTAGAGACTTTAGAAAGAAACACTGTAAATTAGAACAGGAGAAAGAAAATTGAGAAGTAAAAAAGCAATTTTAAATATAATTTCATCATTACTATTGCAAGTCACAACATTAATTTGTGGCTTCATAGTTCCCAAAATTATAATTGAAAAATTTGGTTCAAATGTTAACGGACTAGTCTCATCAATAACACAATTTTTAGCATATATAACTCTGTTAGAGGCAGGTATTGGGCCAGTTATAAAATCAGCTTTATATGGGCCAATAGCAAAAAAAGATAAAAAACAGATAGAAAATATTTTAAAATCTGCAGAAAAGTTTTTTAGAGTTATTGCTGCAATATTTATTGTATATTTAATCGTACTATCTGTTATTTATCCATTAATAGTAAGTGCAGAATTTACATTTGTATATACAATGTCGCTAGTACTAATCATATCAATTAGTACGCTTGCAGAATATTACTTTGGAATGGTATATAAATTATATTTACAAGCAGAACAAAAAACATATGTAACCTCTATTATTCAAATGTTTGGGTATATTTTAAACACAATAGCAATAATTATACTTGCAAAAGTAAATGCAAATATACAGGTAATTAAACTAGTAAGCGGTTTAATATTTGTTTTAAGACCAATTGCACAAAATATATATGTAAAGAAAAAATATAATATTAACTTAAAAGAAGCAGATAAAAATTATCAACTAAAACAAAAATGGGCTGGGTTAGCACAGCACATTGCTTCAGTTGTTCATAACAATACAGATATAACAATATTAACAATTTTTGCAAAAATTTCAGAAGTATCAGTATACTCAGTATACATGCTAGTTGTTAAAGGCGTAAATTCAATAATCCAGGCCTTTACAGGGGGAGTAGATGCTTCTTTTGGAGATATGATTGCAAAGGGAGAACAGGAACAATTAAACAAAAGCTTTAAAACATATGAATTGTTTTACTATACAATAACAACCATTGCATATTTGTGTACTCTAATACTTATAGTTCCATTTGTGCAAGTTTATACATTTGGAATAAAAGATGCAAACTATATAAGACCAATATTTGCTACAGTACTTGTATTTGCTGAATTTTTATGGTCAATAAGGCTACCATACATTGGAATTACATTAGCAGCAGGACATTTTAAAGAAACACAAAAAGGAGCATGGGTGGAAGCCATTAGCAATATTGTAATTTCTATAATTCTTGTGTGGAAATATGAAATTATAGGTGTAGCAATAGGAACTCTTGTGGCGATGTTGATTAGAACAATTGAATTTATGTACCACACAAATAAATATATTTTAAAAAGAAAACAACAAACCTCTTTCTTTAGAGTGGGAGTAATTATTATACAAGGAATTATAACAATACTAATTGCAAAATTGTTGCCTAATTATGAATTTACAAACTATTTTACTTGGATAAAATATGCTTTAGAAATTTTCACAATTGCATCAATAGTTGTAATACCTATAAATGCTATTCTATATAGAAATGAAGTGAAAGATTTTAAAAATATAATTAAAAACTTAAATCATAGGCAGAAAGGAAAACAAAACTGTGGCTAAAAATAGAAAATCAAATATAGAATGGTTACGAATTTTTTGCATGACATTAATAGTTGCATATCATTATGCTATATACAGTAAGTTTACATTTGATAATGGAATAACTATTAATAAAATGATTATACAATTTCTATCCATCGGTGGAGAAATAGGTGTCAACTGTTTTATTTTGATTAGTGGGTATTTTCTTGTAGACTCACAATTTAAAACAAAAAAAGTTGTAAAAATAATACTAGAAACAGTTACTTACTCCATAATTTTTTTAATAATGTTTAATGTTGCTAATGCTGGAAATATAACTTTAACCGAATATAAAAAATCAATAATGCCAGTCACTTTTTCTTTGTATTGGTTTATAACTGCTTACATAATACTATATATTTTTTCACCATATATTAATAAATTATTAAATACATTAGAAAAAAGTGATACAATAAAGTTAATATTAATGCTTGTAGTTATTGAAAGTATAATACCAACAATTTTTAATGTAAATAGACATTTTTCACATATATTGTGGTTTATAACATTATACATTATGGGAGCATATTTAAAAAGAAATCCTATAAAAGTTGATAACAGAAAGGTAATAGCTACAAGTATAATATTGTATTTGAGCATATTTATATCTATATTAATATTTGATCTGATATCACTGAAAATAGAGATTTTCAAGGGAAATGAGTTATACTTTTTAAAAAGAAATTCAATTTTAACCTTAATAACCTCAGTTACTATATTTTTATCGTTTGTAAACTTAAAGGTTAAGGAGAATAAGATAATTAATAAAATTGCTTCAACCATGCTAGGTGTGTATATTATTCACGAAAATGTATTTGTTAGAAAAATATTATGGTGTAAAGTTTTTAAAAGTAATTTATACGTAAGCTCTAACTTTTTAATTGTAAACGCAATATTTTCAATAACATTTACTATGATTATATGTGTGCTCATAGATTTGATAAGACAAAAAACAATTGAAAAAGTAGAGATAAAATTATTTGATAATATAAGTGAAATATTTTTAAATACAAAAATTTGTAAAAAAATAAAAAAACAATTTAATAGAATAAAATAGGAGGAACATATGCAAACATATTTAATCACCGGTGGAGCCGGTTTCATTGGTTCACATTTAGCGGACAAACTTTTAAAGGAAGGCAATAAAGTAATAGTTGTAGATAATTTTTGTGATTTCTATAACCCAAAAATCAAAGAGGATAATGTTAAGCATAATTTGAATAATGCTAATTACACTTTAAAAAGGATTGATATTAGAAATAGAGAGGAACTTGCTAAAGCATTTGATGAAGCAAATGTTGATGTAGTTATTCACTTAGCTGCTATGGCAGGTGTTAGACCTTCTATTGATAACCCAATCTATTATCAAGAAGTAAACTGTGTGGGAACACAAAATATTTTAGAGGAAATGAAAGCACATAATGTTAAAAAGTTAGTTATGGCATCTTCTAGTAGTGTGTATGGAAATTGCAAGGAAGTTCCTTTCAAGGAAGATATGGTTGTTGATTTTGCAATTAGCCCTTATGCAGCAACTAAAAAAGCCAATGAAGTTATGACACATGTTTACCATAAGTTGTTTGATTTTAATGTTATAATGCTTAGATTTTTCACAGTGTTTGGACCTAGACAAAGACCAGATTTAGCAATTAATAAGTTTACAAGATTAATGTTAAATAATGAGCCAATTCCAATGTTTGGAGATGGTACAACATCAAGAGATTATACATATGTAGAGGATATTGTAAGTGGAATTGAAAAATCTATTGAATATGTTAATAATAACAAAGATGTATATGAAATTTTAAATTTAGGAAACTCATCACCAGTTTCTTTAAAGGAAATGATAGAAACTATTGCAGAAGTTTTAAATAAAACACCAAATATTGAAGAACTACCAATGCAACCAGGAGATGTTGAAAGAACTTTTGCAGATATTTCAAAAGCAAACAGGCTAATTGGATATGGACCAAAAACTTCTTTCAAACAGGGTATTGAAAATTTTGTAAAATGGTATATAATAAACAAAGACCTATATTAAAATAAATAAGTAGTAATGGAGGTATTTTATGAAAATAGCAATAGCAGGAACAGGATATGTAGGCTTGTCTTTAGCAACATTGTTAAGTCAAAAAAATGAAGTAATAGCACTAGATGTTATTCCAGAAAAGGTAGAAAAAATTAATAATCGTATTTCACCAATTGAAGATAAGGAAATACAAGAATTTTTTAAAGATAAAAACTTAAATTTAAAAGCAACTTTAGATTATAAAGAAGCTTTTGAAGGAGCAAAGTTTGTTATAATTAGCACTCCAACAAATTATGATGATGTAAAGAATTACTTTGATACATCTAGCGTTGAAGATATTATTCAAAAAGTTAAATCAATGAATATTGAAACAACAATGGTTGTTAAATCAACCATACCAGTTGGTTTTATAAGTGCAATGAAAGAAAAGTATGGAATAGATAATATAATGTTTAGCCCAGAATTTTTAAGAGAAGGTCATGCTTTATATGATAATTTATATCCATCAAGAATTATTGTAGGAGAGAAATCAAAAAGAGCAGAAGAATTTGCCAATCTTTTGAAAGATGCATGCTTAAAAGAAGATGTTCAAATTAAATTTATGAATTCAACGGAAGCAGAGGCTGTTAAACTTTTTGCAAATACATATTTAGCATTAAGAGTAGCATACTTTAATGAATTAGATACTTATGCAGAAATAAAAGGGCTTAATACAAAGGACATTATAGAAGGTGTGTGCTTAGACCCAAGAATTGGAACACATTATAATAACCCATCATTTGGATATGGTGGATATTGCTTACCAAAAGATACAAAGCAATTAAAAGCAAACTATAAAGATGTTCCAGAAAACTTGATAAGTGCAATAGTTCAAAGTAATACTACAAGAAAAGACCATATTGCAGAAACAATTATAGCAAGAAAACCAAACATTGTTGGAATATATAGATTAACAATGAAAAGTGGTTCAGATAATTTTAGATCAAGTGCAATACAAGGAATAATGAAAAGAATAAAGGCTAAAGGTATAGAAGTTGTAGTATATGAGCCAACATTAAAAGAAGACGAATTTTTCAATAGCAAAGTTATAAGAGACTTAGATGAATTTAAAAAGATGTCTGATGTTATAGTTGCAAATAGAATGAATTCAGACTTAGAAGTAGTAAAAGAAAAGGTATACACAAGGGACTTATTTGCTAGGGATTAAAATTGAGGAGGAATTTGAATGAATCAAGGAAAAAGAATGAAGGAAAAATCAAAAACAAAACAAGGTGAAATCAAACAAACACCATTAATATTTAAACTAATAACATTGGCATACTTAGTAATTACAATTATTTTCTTTGTATCAATAATAAAAATGAACATGCTACCAGGAAAATATGTGCTTATATTTAGCCTAGTGGAGCTTATATTAACAATACTTGTAACATTAGGACTTTGGAAACCAAAGAAACTTTGCAAAACAAATGTAATTTGTACAATTATTGCAATTATACTTTCAGTTGTATACATATTTGCAACAAATTATGCAAATGTAACTATGAAGTTCTTGAAAAATATGGTTAAAGAAGCAGTAGAAACAGAGGAATATTATGTAGTTGTTCAAAAAAACAGTCAATATAATAAACCTATAGACCTTAAAGGTAAAGAAATTTTAATGTTCAAAATTGAAGAAGATGTTAAAAAGGATATTATAGATAAATCAAAGGCAACTCTTGTAGAAAAAGAAAGCTTGTCAGAAGTAGGAAGTAACTTAATAGAAGGATATGCAGATGCAATAGCTGTTAGTTCATCACAATATGATATGCTGGATGAGGGAATAAAGGATTTTAAAGCTAATACTAAAATAATTCATACTTCTACTCATGTAATTAAAACAGCAAATATAGATAATTCAGATTCAAAATACAATGTTGAAGGTAAAGCTTTTAACATATATATTACAGGAATAGATACATCAGGAAATATAAACAATGTTGCAAGAAGTGATGCAAATATTATTGCTACAGTAAATTTAAACACACACGAAATATTACTTACATCAATACCTAGAGACTACTATGTCACTCTTCATAAATATGGAGCAAAGGATAAACTAACACACTCTGGCATATATGGAGTAAACGAAACAGTTACAACAGTTGAAGATTTATTAGATATTGATATAAGCTATTATGTAAGAGTAAACTTTACAACAGTAATTAAATTAGTAGATGAACTTGGTGGAATAGATGTAAACTCAGACTATGCATTTACTGCGAATGGAACAAATTATAGTTTTAAGAAAGGTATTAATTACTTAAATGGAAAGGAGGCTCTAGCCTTCAGCAGAGAAAGATATTCATTTGAAGATGGAGATAACCAAAGAGTTAAAAATCAACAAAAAGTAATATCTGCAATTATAGATAAGGTAACAAGTAGTACAACAATATTAACTAAATACACAAGTATATTAAATGCTTTAGACGGTTGTTTCCAAACAAACATTGAACAGCCAGAAGTTGAAAAAATTATAAAAGACCAATTAAACTCAATGCCATCATGGACAATAAAGAGCAATTCTCTAACAGGAACAGGAGATTATGCATCAACATACTCAATGGGAAGTCAAGAACTATATGTTATGAGACCAGATGAAACATCAGTAAAAACAGCAACACAAAAAATTAATGAAGTTTTAGGTAAATAAACCAATAAAAAGTAGTGGCAAACAAGCCACTACTTTTCGTGCAAATAAACTTGTAAAACTATTGCAATAAAGCTAAGTTTAGTATATAATTATTTGTGATATTTTAGGAAAGAAGGAAATATTATGGGGTTGGAATTGAAGGATGTTTGCAAGAGTTTTGGCATTAAAGAAGCGGTTAAGCATTTAAGCCTTACAATAGATAAGCCAGGTGTTTATGGACTTTTAGGTACAAACGGTGCAGGAAAAACAACAACAATAAGAATGATATTAGGAATAATAAAAAGAACTTCTGGAATAATTACTTGGAACGGAAAAGAAGTTACAAGGGAAAATGTAAACTTTGGATATATGCCAGAAGAAAGAGGAGTATACCCCAAAACAAAGATTTTTGACCAATTAATGTATTTTGCAAGACTTAAAGGTATGAAAGTAAAAGATGCTACAGAAGCAATAGATTATTGGTTAAAAAGATTAGATATGGAAGAATACAGAAACATGCTTGCTGAAAAGCTATCAAAGGGTAACCAACAAAAAATTCAATTCATAATAGCTGTAATGAATGACCCAGAATTAATAGTTTTAGATGAACCTTTTAGTGGTTTAGATCCAGTAAATACAGAAATGCTTAGCAAGGTTGTAGAAGAACTTGTAAACAAAGATAAATACATAATAATGTCTAGTCACCAGATGTCATCAATTGAAGAGTTTTGCTCAAATTTAACAATATTAAATAGGGGAAACACAGTTCTACAAGGAAACTTAGAAGAAATTAAAGAAAGCTATCCATCAGAAAAGATAGAAATTATAAGCAAAGACAATATTGAAGAATTAATCAAAAATCAAGGTTTAGAAATATTAGAAAACAGAGAAAACCACTACTTAGTTAGAATTAAAGAACAAACAGAAGGACAGAATTTATTTAAGAAATTAGCAGAAAACAATATAAATTTAAGTAAGTTTGAATTTAAAAAACCTACTTTAAATGAAATTTTCATAGAAAAGGTAGGTGCATAAAATATGAGAAATCTTGGCGTTGTAACATCATTTACAATTAATGAAATGGTAAAAAGAAAATCATTTATAATTTCTACAATAGTAATTTTACTAATGATAGTTATTGCATTTAATATACCAAATATAATGCAAAAATTTGGTGCAAATGAAAAAGATAATTTATTAATTTTAGACCCAGAAAACTTATTTGAAGGGCAAATTGAGAAATTAAATGAACTTAATTTAGGATATCAATTTAATATATTAAATGAAAATCTAAGTGAAGACGAAATAAAGCAAAAAGTTGAAAACGATTTTGACGCATGCATTAAATTCACAAAAGGAGAAAATGCTAATGTTAAGATGGAATATATAGTTGAAAGTGCTGCAGCATATTATGGAGAAATTCCACAAACACTAGTTGCAACATTTACAAACCTATATAGCAATGTTCAAATTACAAAATTAAACCTAACACCAGAACAACTACAAGCAATAGAACCACAATTTGAAACAAGCCTTGTTGAGACAGATGAAAATGCAGCAAAAGGAAATGTATTTATAATGATGATGATATCAATAGTACTATTCTATGCAGTATTCTTCTGTGCAGGTCAAGTTTCAACAGCAATTACAACAGAGAAAACATCTAAAATAATTGAAACACTTGTTACATCAACAGATTCTAAAACAATAGTACTTGGAAAAACAATAGGTATTGGTATAGTTGGGCTAATACAAGTAATACTAATGATAGTTGTAGCACTTGTTTCAGCAAAATTCTGCATGGACCCAGAAGTGTTAAATTCAATATTTGATGTATCAGCAATAACACCAACACTATTTATTATAACTTTAGTTTACTTCTGCTTAGGCTATGGACTATATTCATTATTCTTTGCATTAACAGGAGCAACCGTAAGCAAACCAGAAGATGTACAATCTGCAAATGGTCCAGTAAGCTTTATTGCTGTAATAGGATTTTACTTAGCATATTTCTCAATGATGAACCCAAGCAGTGAACTAAATAAAGTTGCAGGAATAGTTCCAATATCATCACCATTTTGTATGCCACTTAGAATAATGATGGGAACAGCAACAACTAGCGAAATTTTAACATCAATTGCAGTACTAGTTGTTTCAACAATTTTAGTAGCGATGATAGCAATAAAAGTGTATTCATCAACAATTTTAAATACAGGTGCAAAACTTAGCTTAAAAGATGCTATAAAAATGGCAAAAGAAAATAAAGAATAGGAGAGATTTAAATGATTAAAAAAGTTGCAATTATTACAAATGGGGGCGATTGCCCAGGACTAAATGCTGTTATAAGAGCAATAGTAAAAACAGCAGAAACAAACGGAGTAGAATGTTATGGCTATATTGAAGGATATAAAGGACTTTACAAAAATGAGTATATTAAATTAGAATCAAATGGAAGTGCTTCTGGATTATTACACAGAGGTGGAACAATAATTGGTTCATCAAATAGCACAAACCTTTTCAATTTAAAGGTTGAAGAAAACGGACAAACAGTATATAAAGATGTTTCAGATGAATGTATAGAAAATGTAAGAAAAGCAGGATTTGATTGCATTTTTACATTAGGAGGAGATGGAACACAAAAATCTGCAAGAGACTTTTCAACAAAAGGATTAAATATAATTGGCGTTCCAAAAACAATAGATAATGATGTAGCACATTGTGAAATAACATTTGGATATAATACAGCTGTATCAGTTGCAACAGAAGCATTAGATAGATTGCATTCAACAGCAGAATCACATCACAGAGTAATGGTACTTGAAGTAATGGGACGTTACGCAGGTTGGATAGCACTAGAATCTGCAATAGCAGGAGGTGCAGATGTAGCCTTAATTCCAGAAATTCCATATGATATAAACAAAGTTGTTGAAAAAATAAATCAAAGAAGAGCAGCAGGTAAAAAGTTTAGCATAGTAGTAGTATCTGAAGGTGCAAAACCAAAAGATGGAGAAATGGTAGTTAAGAAAACATTAGATGACGGAAAAGGACTAGACAACGTACGTTTAGGTGGAATTGGAGAAAAAGTAGCAGAAGATATAGAAGCTTTAACAGGAGTTGCATCAAGAAACACAACCTTAGGATATGTACAAAGAGGTGGAACACCAACTGCATTTGATAGAGTATTATCAACAAAATATGGATACAAAGCAATGGAACTTGCACTTGCTGGAACATTTAATGTATTAGTAACATTACAAGGTGGAAAATTAGGATATGTACCACTAGAAGAAGTAGTAGGTAACAACAAGGAAATAGGTGCAAGATCAGGTGGAACAGCAAACACAAATATAAAAACAATACAACCAGATGATGACTTAATGAAAGTAGCAAGAAACTTAGGAATATGTGTAGGAGATTAAATGAAAGGGGACCAACATAATGGTAGATTTTAAAGAAAAAATAGCACAAAAGATATCTGAAGTTACAAACATTGAAAAAGAAGAATTAAAAACATATATAGAATTACCACCAAATAGTGATTTAGGTGATTATGCATTCCCATGTTTTAAATTAGCTAAGAGTCTAAGAAAAGCACCACCAGTAATTGCAAGCGAAATTAAAGAGGCAATAAAACTTGATGATGGAAGTATAGAAAAAATTGAAATTGTTGGCGGATATTTGAATATATATATAAACAAAGCATCACTTGCAGAAACTGTTTTAAAAGAAGTTGCTCAAAAGCAAGAAAAATATGGTTCAAGTAATATTGGTATGGGCAAAAATGTTGTAATAGATTACTCAGCACCAAACATTGCAAAACCATTCCACATAGGACATTTACGTTCTACAGTAATTGGAGGAGCTTTATACAAAATATATAATTTCTTAGGATATAACAGTGTTGGAATAAACTACTTAGGAGATTGGGGGCTACAATTTGGTAAGGTAATGGCAGGTTATGATATGTGGAAAGACGAATATGACTTTTCACAAAGTGAAATTCAAGCAATTTTAAAAATCTATGTAAGATTTTGCCAAGAGGAAAAAGAAAAGCCAGAACTTACTGAAATTGCAAGAGAATACTTCAAACGACTAGAAGATGGAGAAGAAAAAGAAGTAGAAACTTGGAAATGGATAAGAAGAATAAGTTTAGAGAACTATCAAAAAACATACAATTTATTAAACTCAAAATTTGATTCGTATAATGGAGAATCATACTACAATGATAAAATGGATGCAGTTGTAGATGAACTAAGAGAAAAAGGTTTGCTAAAAGCATCTGAAGGAGCACAAGTTGTTGATTTATCAGAATATGATATGCCACCATGCATAATAATTACATCAGCAGGAACAACAATTTATGCAACAAGAGACTTAGCTTCTCTAAAAGATAGAATTAATAAGTATGACTTTGATAAAGCCATTTATGTAGTTGGAAATGAGCAAAGACTACATTTCAAACAAGTATTCAAAGTACTAGAATTAATGGGATATCCAGAATATGCAAAAAAATGTGAACATGTGCCATTTGGCTTAGTAGTAGATAAAGATGGAGAAAAAATAGGCTCAAGAAAAGGAAATTCAGTATTCCTAGAGGATATCTTAAAAGAAGCAATTCAAAAGGTTGAGAAAATAATAGACGAGAAAAATCCTGGCTTAGAAGATAAAGAAGAAGTAGCAAGAAAAGTTGGTGTTGGAGCAATAATATTTAACGACTTATCAAACAGCAGAATTAAGGATGAAATATTTGACTGGGATATGTTGCTTAACTTCCAAGGAGAAACTGGACCATACATTCAATACATATACGTTCGTACAAGAAGCTTATTAGAAAAAGCAGGATATGTACCTGATTTGGAGAATATTAATTTTAGCAAACTTCAAGAAAAAGAAGCAGTTGAAACACTAAAACTATTATATAGATTTAACGAGTTTGTAACATTAGCTGCAGATAAAAACGAACCATCAATTATTTCAAGATACTTAATAGATGTGGCACAAAACTTTAGTACATTTTATAACGAACATAAAATAATAACAGAAGATAAAGCTGTTCAAGACGCACGTTTAGCACTAACATATGCAGTAGGAACAGTATTGAAAAGTGGCGTAACGCTATTAGGCATGGAAATGCCAAATAAAATGTAAGGAGGAAATTTTAATGAAAGCAATTGAATTAAAACACCCATTAATTGAACACAAACTAGCAATACTAAGAGACAAAAAAACAGGAACAAAGGAATTTAGAGAGATAATTTCAGAACTAGGAGAAATGCTTTGCTATGAAGCAATGAAAGATGCAAAAATGTACGAAACAGAAATTGAAACACCAATGGAGAAAATGAAAACAAGAAAAATAAACGAAGAAAACTATGCATTTGTGCCAATTTTAAGAGCAGGAACAGGAATGCTAGATGGCATAATAAATATGATGCCAAACGCAAAAATAGGACATATTGGAATGTATAGAGACGAAGAAACATTTAAACCAAATGTATATTTCTTCAAAGTTCCAAAGGGAATAGAAAATAGAGAAGTATTAATATTAGACCCAATGCTTGCAACAGGTGGTTCAGGACTAGATGCAATTGAACTACTAAAAGAAAAAGGAGTAACAAAAATAAAATTCTTATGCATAATAGCTGCACCAGAAGGAATAAAGGCAATAGAAGAAAAACATCCAGATGTACAAATATACTGCACAGCAATAGATAGACAATTAAACGAAAAAGCTTACATATTACCAGGTTTAGGAGATGCAGGAGACAGAATATTCGGAACAAAATAGATTTAAAAACTTTTCATCTAACTATTGATAAATATTACAAAATAAGGTATAATATAACAGAATTATTACAAGAATATTAAATTAATATTACATTTTGATTAATACTCTTGACTTATCTAAAAAAACGAATAAAATATAAGTAGACAAAATATTTGAGGAATTTTATGAGGGTAATTAGTGGAAATGCGAGAGGTAAGAAACTAGTATCATTAGAAGGAATGAACACAAGACCTACCTTAGACAGAGTTAAAGAAGCTTTATTTAATATAATACAGTTTGATATTGCAGATAAAAATGTTTTAGATTTATTTGCAGGCAGTGGAGCAATAGGAATAGAGGCAATTAGTAGAGGAGCAAAATCTGCTACGTTTTGCGATAATTCAATTGATGCTGTGAAAATTATCAAAACAAATATTGAAAACACCAGAAGCAAAGATAAAGCAACTGTAATTAATAAAGACTATAGCTTAGCACTAAAACAATTAGGAAAAGAGAATAAACAATTTGATATTATTTATTTAGACCCACCTTATAAAACAGATTTCGCAAATAAGGCAATAGAAGAAATTATAAACCTAAACTTATTATCAAAAGATGGAATTATTATAGTAGAAACAGATGACAACAAAAAAGATGAAACAATAAATACCAAAAATATCGAGATTTTTGATAAAAGGAAATATGGGCGTGCGATACTCATATTTATTCGAAAGGAGTAAAATCATGGAGATTTTTACATTATTAGAAACATTAGAGGATATATTAGAAAAGAGTAAATCAATACCTTTTACAGAGAAAGCAATAGTAGACAAAGAAGAAGTATTGGAAATTATAAAGGATGTAAGATTAAAACTTCCAGATGAGTTAAAACAAGCAAAATGGATAAAAGAAGAAAGAGGACGTATCCTACAAGAAGCTCAAAAGGAAGCTGATGATATAGTTAGAGAAGCTGAAAATAGAATAATATCAATGATAGACGAACATGAAATTACAAGAAAAGCATATGAACAAAAAGCTGAAATAATAGAAACTGCAAACGAAATGTCTAGAGAGATTACAAAAGGCACAAAAGACTATGCAGATGGAATATTAGAAAACCTAGAAAATGCAATACATACAATAAACGATTCTATTAACGAAGCTTTAAGAACAGTAGAACAAAATAGAAATGAGTTAAAATAAACAAAAGGAAAGTCAGAAGTATTGTTCTGGCTTTTTATTAAATAGAGGGGTACTGATTTATGGGAAGAAGAAAGAAAAAACAACCAAAAAGCTTAGATATACAAGTAATATTACTATTTATAGTAAGTATAGTATTAGGGTTTTTAATATATGGAAAACCAGGTTATATTGGAGAAAACATTATACCAGAACTAGAAAAATTAATAGGCTGGATACAATATTTTATCCCAATTGCTATATTTGCTTCAGCAGTAGATTTAGCGTGTGAGCAAGATAAAAGAACAGTAACAATAAAAGTTCTACAATACTTAGCACTAGTTATTGCAATATCTACAATAATTACAGTAATTGGTGGGAACACAGGAAGTATAGGAAAAGCTTTTACAGATTACTTTGTAAATCTTATGGGAAAAGCAAGTACAGTTATTGTATCAGTTGGCGTTGTAGCTATTCTTTCAGTGTTTATGTACGGAATAAAACCTGCAGAAAAAGTAAAAGAAATTGTTGAAGAAAGAAAAGAAAGAAACTTAGAGAAAAAAGAGACAAGAGCAAAAGTAAAACCAAGCATTGTTAAAGAATATGAAGAAGAACCACAAGAACCAAAAATATCAAGCTTTAAAAACAGTGTAGAAAAATTCAAAGAAAAACAAAAAAGCAAAAAAGAACTAAAAGAGCTAGAAAGACAAGAAGCAGAAGTATTAGATAATCAAATAAATATAAAAATGGCTAGCGAAAATGGACTATTTAAGAAGCAAGAAGAGGTAAAAGAGGATAAATCTAAGGAAGTTCTTACACTAGAGCATACTTTAACAGTTGAAGACCAAAATTATGAATTCCCACCAATAGATTTCTTAAAAGAAGGAAAAGCAACTGCAAAAAATAGCGAAAAGGCAATTAAAGATACAGCAAGTAAATTACAAAGAACATTACATAGTTTTGGTGTTGTTGCAAAGGTAGAAAATGTATCTGTTGGACCAACAATTACACGTTATGAATTAAAACCAGCAGAGGGTGTTAGAGTTAGCAAAATTGCAAACCTAGCAGATGATATTGCACTTAACCTAGCTGCTGAAAGCATAAGAATAGAAGCACCAATACCAGGCAAACAAGCAGTAGGTATAGAAATACCAAACAAAGAAAAAGATATGGTAGCATTAAGAGATATAATTGCAGATAAAAAATTCCAAGAAGCTAAATCAAAATTAGCATTCGCAGTTGGACGTGATGCAGCAGGAGAAACAATAGTAGCAGACATTGCAAAAATGCCACACGTTTTAATTGCAGGTAGTACAGGATCTGGAAAGAGTGTATGTATTAACACAATTATTACAAGTATTATATACAAAGCAAAACCAAGCGAAGTAAAACTTGTAATGGTAGACCCTAAGGTAGTTGAACTTTCAGTATATAATGGAATACCACATTTACTTATTCCAGTTGTTACAGACCCTAAAAAAGCAGCAGGAGCGCTTCAATGGGCAGTACAAGAAATGGTAAATAGATATCATTTATTTGCAGAAAAGAATGTAAGAGATATATCAGGATATAACGAAGCACTAGAAGCAGAAGGAGTAGAAGAAAAACTTCCACAAATAGTAATTATAATAGATGAGCTTGCAGATTTAATGATGGTAGCAGCAAAAGATGTTGAAGATGCAATTTGTAGATTAGCACAAATGGCAAGAGCTGCAGGAATGCACTTAGTAATAGCAACACAAAGACCATCTGTTGATGTAATTACAGGTGTAATTAAGGCAAATATAGCCAGTAGAATTGCATTTGCGGTTACATCAGGTGTAGATTCAAGAACAATAATAGATTCAATAGGTGCTGAAAAGCTACTAGGAAAAGGAGATATGTTATTCTATCCGTCAGGCACAATTAAACCACAGAGAATTCAAGGTGCATATGTTTCAGATGGAGAGGTAGAAAAGATAGTAACATTCTTAAAAAACAACGGTGGACCAGTGTACAGTGATGATATTATGGAAAAAATTGAAAAAGCAAATTCAACAGACCAAGAATTAGACGCAGATGAAGATGATGAAACAGATGAATTCCTAATGGATGCAATAGATATGGCAGTTAATATGGGACAAATTTCAGCATCTGGCTTACAAAGAAGATTTAAAATAGGATATACAAGAGCAGGAAGAATAATAGATCAAATGGAAGCAAGAGGTTTAATTTCAGGATATGAAGGAAGTAAACCAAGAAAAACACTTATAACAGAAGATAGATGGCAAGAGTTAAAAATGTCTAAGCCAGCATTAGAAACAATGAAAGAAGCAGGCCAAAAGCTAATGGAAGCAAATAACACGGCTGAGACTGTAAATAATGAATAAAACAAGAAACCCCAAAATAAAGGGGCTTTCTTGCTAAAAAAGGGGAAATAAACATGGTAAAAAGAGTAGCTTTTTATACACTACGGTTGCAAAGTAAATCAATACGAAACAAATGCAATAGCACAAAAATTCATAGAAAAAGGATATGAAAAGGTTGAATTTGAAGATAAAGCAGACATCTACATTATAAATACATGTACAGTTACAAGTATGGCAGATAAAAAGTCAAGACAAATTATAAGACAAGCCAAAAGCCATAACGAAAACGCAATTGTAGTTGCAACAGGTTGTTATGCAGAAGTAAGTAAAGCTGAACTTGAAAAAGTAACTGAGCTAGATATAATAGTTCGGAAATGCAGATAAAGGAAATATTGTTCAAATAGTAGAAAACTATTCAAATGAAAAACAAAAAGAAATAAAACCAATTGAAGAAGAAAAAGAATTTCAAGATTTTGGAACAGTTACATATACAGAAAAAACAAGAGCGGTTATAAAAGTTCAAGATGGTTGCAACAATTTTTGCTCATATTGCATAATTCCTTACGCAAAGGGAAGAGTAAGAAGTAGAAAACCAGAAAGCGTAATAAACGAAGTTAAAGAAATTGTAAAAGAAGGAATAAAAGAAGTTGTAATTACAGGAATTCATGTTGCATCATATGGCAAAGACTTTGAAGATGGAACAAGATTAATAGATTTATTAGAAAAGCTAAATAAAATAGAAGGTCTAAAGCGAATTCGTTTAGGTTCATTAGAACCTAAACTCATCACAGAAGAATTTGTAGAAAGACTAAGGAATGTAGATAAAATATGCGACCATTTCCATCTATCACTTCAAAGTGGATGTGATGAAACTTTAAAAAGAATGAACAGAAAATATACAATAGAAGAATTTGAAAATGGAGTAAAACTTCTAAGAAACAAGTTTCCAAATGTAGCACTAACAACAGATATAATAGTAGGTTTCCCAGGAGAAACAGACGAGGAATTTAATACAACATACAAATTTCTAAGTGAAATAAAATTTAGCAAAATGCATGTATTTAAATACTCACAAAGAAAAGGAACAGTTGCTGCAAAAATGAAAGACCAGATAGATCCTAAAATTAAAGAAGAAAGAAGCAGTAGACTAATTGAACTTTCAAACAAGAATGAAATAAAATTTTTAGATAAATATATTGGAAAAACATTAGAAGTGCTATTCGAAACAAAGATGCAAGATGAGTATACAGAAGGACATACAACAAACTATATTTGCGTTAAAGCAAAAGGCGAAAACCTAGAAAACACAATTCAAAATGTGAAAATACTAAAAAGGGAAAACTTAGAATTAATTGGTGAAATATAGCAATAGGAGAAATGTAACAATTCTGTAATATTTATGTAACAAAAATGTTAAATAAAACTTTAGCAAAACTATTGATTATTGTAGAAAAATGTAGTATAAATTTATATGAAGATAAATGAGATTAAATAGAGTTAACAACCAAAGAAAAAATCTCAATAATACTTTAAAAGGGAGGAAAATGTGATGAGTGAAGTATCAAAATTTATTCCAATGGAAGAAAATGGTGTAGACGTTACAAGTAATGCCGCAGCTGGAGCAGGAAACTCTGCTTTTAAAGTATGCGGAACAAGTAAAAATTTACCAGCAAAACAAACATCATTCTGGTCTAAATTAAAAGGAATTTTAACATATGAAATAAAGGTAGAACTAACACCATATCAACAAAAAATTGAGGATGAAATAAATGAATTCTTACATCAAGAAATTACATGGCAAAGTTTCAAAAACTTCTTATTTCAAGATGTAAAAATAACAACAGGTAAAAATAAAGTATAGTTAAATATTACAGTTATGGTACTGAAATTAATAAAATGGAAGTAAACACTTTAGGTGTTTGCTTCTATTTTTTATGTAACAATATTTAACTAGTTTGAATACAATTGAATATAGACGCGCTAAGTTGGACAAAACGGTGAAATGAGGTGAGAAAATTTGAGCAATAAAGTATATGATGCGCTAAAGTGGGTAACCTTAGTGTTTTTGCCAGCAGTAACAACATTAATAGGTGTAACATTAAAGTGCTTTAATGTTGCTTGTACAGACATAGTACTAACAATAATGACTGCTGTAACAACATTCATGGGTACAATTCTAGGAGTGTCTAATATGAAATATAGGAAAGGAGATTAGTAATGGAAGATAATCAAGAAGAAATAATTTTATCTGAAGAACAAGAGAAGGAATTCAGTGGAGGAAAGGGGAAGGAAGATGAGTAATTCAAGTTTAGCAGAAAAATTTATAAAAGCTACACATTTCTCAAAAGGCAGAAGTGGAAGGAAAATAGAAACAATAACCATACACCATATGGCAGGAGTTTTAACATGTGAGCAATGTGGGAGAATTTTTCAAGGGAATAGGCAAGCTAGTGCTCACTATGGAGTTGGCAGCGACGGAAGAATAGCACAATATGTAGATGAAGCAGATACTGCATGGTCAAATTCAAACTGGGATAGTAATTGTAAATCAATAACAATAGAAACATCTAATAGTTCAGTAGGAGGAAATTGGCCAATAAGCGATAAAGTTTTAAATAGCTTAATAAGATTAGTAGCTGATGTATCAAAGAGAAATAATATTACTTTAGTAAAGGGAAAAACAGTAGTATGGCACCAAATGTACACGGCAACAACATGCCCAGGAGAATATTTGTTATCAAAGATGGACTATATAATAGAAGAAGCAAACAAAATTAACTCAATACAAGAAAAGCCTGTAGAACCTAAACCAAGTCAAAATAAAACAAATGAGGAGCTAGCAAATGAAGTAATAGCAGGAAAATGGGGAAATGGAGCAGATAGAAAAACAAGACTAACAAATGCGGGATATGATTTTTCAGCAATACAAGATATAGTAAACGAGAAACTATTAGGAAATAAAACAAGCTCAAAGCCATCTAAAACAATTGAAAAACTAGCAAGAGAAGTAATTAGAGGAGATTGGGGAAACGGAACAGATAGAAAAACAAGATTAACAAATGCTGGGTATAATTATGATGCGATACAAAACAGAGTAAATGAAATATTGAAATAATATTAAATTTTTGGTGGAGATGGAGGGAGTCGAACCCTCGTCCAATATCCTATCCATATAAACCTCTACGAGTGTAGTTTATTATTGGAATATCCTCTAAATTCTAGCAAATAAACACACTTGAATTTAAAGTAGCCTTAAATTACCCATTATTCCCAAGGCGAGGAATAACTTTGTTTCCTACTTTAGTCGACGCCTTATCTATACCAGTAGGCCTTATAGTAAGACGACGTTGCACCTAGGCAGCGTATGCTAATTCATTATCAGCGTTTAATTTTAATTTGCTTTTTTATAGTGGCCAAAGCAACCATCCACTACTCGCAGTTCATATTTCAAAAATACTGTCGAAGCCAAAATACATCCCCGTGTACTTTAATATTATACTACTTTAAGTATAAATATGTCAATATTATAAAAAAAGAAAGGGGAAGAACCCCTTCCTTTTGCTTTACTTGACAGGAATCTTGTTCTTTGCGTCGAGCACAATTTCGGTCTGCAGCTCTTTGTCCAGGTTCAGGAAGTCTTTGCTTCCCATAACCAGGAGGCCTTCCGGGTTGAGTGCAAAGATGAAATTGGACCACTCACGCTTTTCGATATCCACGCTGAACTCGTAACGGATGCGACCAACATGATCTTTGCTTTCACCATTGTAGAACACATTGAACTTAGACTTTGCCATAATAAATTCCTCCAAAAAAATTATTTTTTGTTGTATTTCCCAAGATGTATGTGCTAAAGAGGAAATCAACATTTGATATAGTAATTATAACATATTTATGTAAAATATGCAAGAAAAGCCTCATTATGAGGCTTTCTGTTTTGTGTTTATCTATTCATCATACAATTATTATTATCACTCATATAGAACTTCTTTTCAGCAAGTTTTTCTTGAACGCCACGTAATGCTTCACCAAATCTTTGGAAGTGAACAATTTCTCTTTCTCTTAAGAAACGAAGTGGGTCTAATACATCTGGGTCATCCCCAACCAAGTCTATTAACTTTTCATAGGTTGCACGAGCCTTTTGCTCAGCTGCAAGGTCTTCCTGTAAATTTGCAATAGGATCACCTTTGCAAGCAATATATGCAGCAGTAAATGGTGTTCCAGCAGCAGACTGTGGATATACATCAACTCCATGGTCTGTATAATAAGGACCTAAACCAGCCTTCTGAATTTCCTCTATACTTGCACCATCAGTTAATTGATGGACAATAGTTCCAACCATTTCCAAATGAGCTAATTCTTCTGTTCCAATATCATTTAAAACTGCTTTAGATTTTTGATCTGGCATACCAAATCTTTGAGATAAATATCGAAGAGAAGCAGCAAGTTCTCCATCTGGACCTCCGGTATTGAGATATTATAACCTTTGCAAGTTTTGGATTTGGACATTTTATATTTATTGGGTATTGTAAAGTTTTATTATAAGTCCACATTAATAATTCCCCCTTTCCCAAGGCCATGGGCTTTCTAGCCATCTCCACTTATTACATGGATAATTTATAGTTAAAGGTCCATAAACTTTTTGATATTTATCTTTGGCATCTTTTAATTGTTTTGCATAAGTGTTATGCAAGCATAAAGCCTTTCTATCTTCTGGGTGAGTATTCAAATACAAAGCAAGATCTTCTACTGCAAAATCTAATTCTCTAACTTTCATAATCATTTCTTCACGTTTGCAGTCTCTAGGATATTCCTTTTGCATAGGCAATTCCATAGTAGGTAAAGTAGCTTCTTCAGTTTCTTCTTCACCACAATTACATTGATAATTACAATCTCTTGTATCATCTGAGTTTAACATTTATTACATCCCTCCCCAATAGTATTTCTTCTTTTTAAATATTCCATTTCAGCCATAGATTGACCTGGCATATATGGGCTAACAAGTTCAGGAAAAATAGTTCCCATTTTTAAACCAACACAAGGGATAAATGTTTTATCCATAGTTTGAATAGGAACATAACTTTGACCTAGAACAGGGTTATCAGGGAAAGCATTAAAATCGTCGAAACCACAGTTGCACTCATCATATAAACCTAAAGTGTTTTCAACATCAGAACAGCTTTCTTCATAGCAATCTTCATACTCAGGAGATATAGCCATATTATTGTTACTCAAATTAGTGCTACAATCACAATTACAGCATCTTCTATACATTCAAATTTCCTCCTTTTAATAATTTATAATACATAATATGCTAAAACTGTACAAAAAGTTAAATTGAAAAATTCAGCTTTTCATCTCAAAGTATTGATTTTTCTTGCTAAATTGATTATAATAGAAAGGTAGGAAAAATTTTCAAGAAGAGAGGATGATAGTATGAATAGAGATATACTAATAGGTGGTGCATGGCCATATGCTAATTATTATATGCACATAGGGCACTTAGCTGCATTATTACCAGGTGATGTGCTTGCAAGATATTTTAGAGGAAATGGCGATAATGTCATGTACGTTTCTGGAACAGATTCACACGGTACACCAATAACACAAAGAGCAGTGCAAGAAAATACTACTCCTGAAGAAATTGCAAAAAGATATCATGAAGCATTTGTTAAAAGCTTTACATCAATGGGCTTTGAATATGATTTATATACAGCAACTTTTGCAGAAGAACATAAAAAAATAGTACAAGAGTATTTCTTAAAATTAATTGATAATGGCTATATATATGAAAAAACAATAAAACAAGATTACTGTGAGCATTGTGGCAAATTCCTATCAGACAGAGAAATAGTTGGAACTTGCCCAAAATGTGGAGGGAAAGCATCAGGAGAGCAATGTGATGATTGTTTAACAACTTTAAATGCAGATGAAGTTGAGGATAAGCATTGTAAAGCATGTGGAAATGAAACAGCTTTAAAAGACAACAAACACTTATACTTTAAACTATCAGCTTTCCAAAAACAAATAGAAGATTTAATACAAGTAAGTGAAAACACATGGAGAAAACAAGCAGTAGGAGAATCTAGAAAGTTCTTGCATAATGGTTTAATAGATAGAGCAGCAACAAGACAACTAGAATGGGGAATAGAAGTACCAGTAAAAGGCTATGAAGATAAAAGAATTTATGTATGGATAGAAGCGGTTTTAGGATATTTAACAACAGCAAAAAGAGTAGCAGACTCAAGAGGAATAGACTTTGAAAAATTCATGAGTAAGGATAACCCAAATCTTTCAACATACTATATTCATGGAAAAGATAACATACCATTCCACACAATTATATATCCAGCATTAATACTTGGTATAGGCAATGGTTACCAACTACCTAAGTATATAGTTTCAAGTGGATATGTAAATATGAATGATACAAAAATGTCAAAGAGCAAAGGAAACTTAATTACAGTAGATGAATTAGTAGAAAAATTTGATGTTGATAGTATTAGATATTTTATGATAGCAAATGGGCCAGAAAAGAAAGACACAAATTTTACAGAAGAATTATATGTACAAGCACACAACAAATTCCTAGTTGGAATGCTTGGAAACTTTGTAAATAGAAACTTATCATTTATAAACAAAAAGTTTGATGGTATAATTAAAGAAGCTACAGTAGACCCAGAAATAGTTAAAATGACAGAAAACTTATATAAAAAGGTTGGCAACTTAATAGAACAAGCAGAACTAAAAGCAGCCATAGATGAAATATTTGATTATATTGGATATGCAAATAAATATTATGATGAAAAAGAACCTTGGAAAAAGGCAAAAGAGGATATCGAAGAATTTAACAATATAACATATACATGCACATATATTATAGCAAACATTTCAAACTTAATTGCTCCATTTATGCCAAACACATCAAAGAAAATTAAGAAAATGCTTAGCTTACCAGAATTCAAATGGGAACCAATAAACATTAAGGGTGATATTAAAGTAAACGAACTAGAACTATTATTTAACAGAATCGATTTAGAATAAAAATCAGGAACGACTAGAATTTCAAAGGTCGTTCCATTTTAAAAGGAAGTAAAAATGGAAGAAAGAAAATATTTAAAAAAACAATTAATAAAAAATATGATATATACCTTTACAGTGTTTACAATGCTAGTGCTAATATTCGATTGTTTGATATATAAAAAAGCAGAAAGACAGTTATATAAAGAAATTGATACAGAGCTTCAAAGTTTTGTAAGCAGGGAACCAAAAGGTAAAGTTGTTATAGTAAACCCAAGCACAATGCTAGTTATAAGAAATGTAAGTTTAAAAAGTTTAAAAAGCAAACTATTTTATATTAGTACAATAATAATTATAACTTCAGCTGTGGCAAGTTATGTGTTATCTAAAAGAACATTAAAACCAATATTTATGGCATGGGAAAAACAGACTGAATTTGTGCAAAACGCTGCACATGAGCTTAGAACACCACTTACAATAATTCAAGCAAAACAACAACTATTATTAAAAGAGCCTGAAAGCAAAATAATAGATAAATCAGAAGATATTAGACTTACAATAAACGAAACAAGAAGACTTACTAAACTTGTAAAGGAACTAATGATTTTAGCAACAGCTGATTCAAATAAATTACAAGTAAAAAAAGAACAAAAAAATATAGATGAGGTTGTAAAAGAAGTTTCAACACCATATGCTGAATATGCTAAAATGCAAAATAAGGATCTTACACTAAACTTAAATTGCAACAAAGAAGTAAATATAGATGTAAATAAAATAGAACAGTTAATGGTAATATTACTAGATAATGCAATTAAATACACAAAGGAAAATGAAAATATTCAGGTGAATACCAATTACAAAGACGGAAAATGCATTATAGAAGTAGCAGATGAAGGAATTGGTATAAGTGATGAACAGAAAAAACATATCTTTGAAAGGTTTTACAGAGCAGATAAGGCACGTTCAAGAGAAACAGGAGGAACAGGGCTTGGCTTGGCAATAGCTCAAACTATTGTAAAAGCACATGGTGGCTCAATTAAAGTACATAATAATACACCAAAAGGAACAAAATTTATAGTTAAAATATAAGAAATTCGGAAGCTTGTTGCTTCTGAATTTGCTTTTTAGTGCTAATTTATGATAAAATAGATATATGAGGTGATACAAATGAAGGATAAAAGATTAGAAGAAACAATTGGATTAATAAAAAAAGATGTACAAAGAATAGAAGAAAATCTATATGGAGCAATTACGTCAGATGTCAGAAGAACTCTGCAACAAATAGAAGAAAGATTGGAAAGCAAGAGAGTTGATAGAAGAACAATAGCCGGTATTATGGATAGATTAGACGAATTGAAATATGAAATACGAACAGAATGTCAAAGAAAAAATGAGAGAAAATATGAAGATATAGATAAAACTTTAAAAGATTATAAAAGAGATGATACTCCTGATAAAGAAGAAGAAGGGATACTACAAAGAAGGACCAGAGCAAAAATGGAGGAATCGACTAAATCTTCACAAAGCAATGTTTCAATTGAATATATCGAATCTAGAATGAACGACAAATTAAATGAAATAAAATCCGTTTTAGCAAGAAAAGGATTTAGCAATAGTTTAATAGATGATATAACTCTTGAAAATAGGTCTTGTATGAGAAGGTTATTAATAAGAATTGAGGAAAATGTTAATACATCAAATAGAAGCATAGATGAATCAATTAATATGGGATTAAAAGATTTATTTAGGAAAGCTATGAAACAAAAACCTGAACATGCAAAAAAAATGGAAGCAAAAGGAATATTTGGATTTAAGAAAAACCAAACAGAAAAAATACAAGAAGAACAATTAGATGCAAAAGGAATTTTTGATACAGAAGACCTTAAAAATTGGGAATTAAATGCAGAGGAAAAAAGTAAATTTAGAGAAGGAGAGCAAAAAGTATTAGATAATATAGGCAAAATGCCTGAGAAAGCTCCAGAAAGAGATGCTTTAGATAGTAGAGATATATTTTAAAAATAAAAGTAACGGAAAACAATCCGTTACTTTTGCTTTTATTGTAATATTTTCTTGCCAACTTCCCAAACTGTACCTGCACCCATTGTTAAAATGATATCATGTGGGCAAGCATGACCTTTTACATAAGATGCTATATCATCAAAGTCTGAAATATAAAGAGCATTTTTACCCAGTTCGGCAATCTTATGTACTAAATCTTTTGATGAAATTCCATAAGTGTTGTTTTCTCTAGCAGCATAAATATCTGTTACAATTATGTTATCAAATTCAAGTAAAGCTTCTGCAAAGTCTGAAAGAAGTTCTTTAGTTCTACTATATGTATGTGGTTGGAATATTACCCAAGATTGGCGATAAGCCTTGTTTTTCATGGCTTTAGCTGTTGCCATAATTTCGCTTGGGTGATGAGCATAGTCATCATAAACATCCATATTGCTATAAGAACCAATATATTCAAATCTACGATTTGCACCACCAAATTTTAAAAGTGCAGTTTTAATAACTTGTTTAGCAATTCCATAACTAGAACATATTGCAATACATGCAAGAGCATTGTAGACATTATGTATTCCTGGTACAGAAAGTTTGAATTCTCCAAAATATGAGCTGTTTCTATAAACATCAAATTTAGAAAAACCATTTTTATCAAAAACAATATTTCTTCCAATGAAGTTTGCTCTGTCGTTTCTTAAACCAAAAGTAACAACCTGTGCAAGAGTATGTTTTCTTAAATCTAAGCAATCAGGGTCATCTGCATTTGTAATTAAGAAGCCATCTTTTGGTAGTAAATTAACATATTTTTCAAATGCATGTTTTATATTATCAAATGTTTTAAAATAATCTAAATGGTCATTATCTATATTTGTTACAATAGCGCTTTGTGGACTAAACTTTAAAAAGCTTTCCACATATTCGCATGCTTCTAATATAAAGAAGTCACTATTTCCAACTCTATAATTTCCACCAATATCTTTAAGCATAGCTCCAACTTGAATACTTGGATCTAAATTGGCTTCTAAGAAGCATAAAGAAACCATTGATGTAGTTGTAGTTTTACCATGTGTTCCAGCAATTCCAATAGTATTATCATAAATTCTTGTAAGAAAACCAACAAAATCGGCTCTTTCAACAATTGGAATATTATTGGTTCTAGCACAAATAAGCTCAGGGTCGTCTTGTTTAATTGCTGCAGAATATATTACAAAATCAGCTTTTTCAACTAAATTAGTATTATGACCAATTGAGATAAAAATACCATGGCTAGATAATCTATCAGTAACTCTACTTTTAGTACAATCAGAACCAGTAACAGTAAAACCCCAATTATGTAAAACTTCTGCAATTCCACTCATACTAACTCCGCCAATACCGATTAAGTGAATATGCTTGTATTGTTTCAAATTTTCTATATTACCAATATTCATAAAATCATCGTTCCTTTCATGTAACATAATTCGACATATAAGATTATATACTGTAAATCCAAAAATTTCAATATATTATGTAAAAATAATATATGAATTATGTAAAAAAGTGTTACAAAAATATTTTTAAAAATTTTAGCAATATCTATTGACAATTGCTAAAATAAGGTGTATTATATTAGCAGTCTAAGAAAAGGACTGCTAATATTTGAGGTGAGAGATATGTTAGAACAAAGGCAAAGACAGGTTTTACAGGCAATAATTGAAGAATACATTAACACAGCAGAGCCAGTTAGTTCAGGAAACATTGTTGAAAACTATAACTTAGGTTACAGCAGTGCAACAATTAGAAATGATATGGCAGAACTTGAAAAACAAGGCTATATTGAAAAAACTCATACTTCATCAGGAAGAGTTCCATCAGCTAAAGGTTATAGATTTTATGTTGATGAACTTTTAAACGATGAGAAAATTAGCTTAGATGAAATACAATTTATAAAATCTAAACTTGAAACAAAAGTAAATGAAATTGAAGACTTAACAAAAATTGCAACAGATACAATCTCAGAAATTACACACTACACAACAGTTGCAATAGGACCAGAGGCAAGTAACAACATCATTTCTGATGTAAAACTTATTTCACTTGGAAATAGACTTTTAATGGCTGTTGTTTTAACAGAAAATGGAGCAATTAAGGAAACAATTATCAAATATAATGAAGACATAACAGATAGTCAAGTTGAAAACTTAAATTATCTTTTCAAAAAGAAACTAATTGGAAAACCACTTACAAAAATAGATAAACCAATGGAAGAATACATTCTAGAATCAATGGAAGATCAAGTAGATGTTATAAAACCAATAATAAAACAGATGAATAAATCACTTGAACAGTCTGAACATATATACTTAGAAGGTGCAAATAACGTATTTGACTTCCCAGAGTTTAGAAAAATTGATACAGCAAGAAATTTCTTAAGTATTCTTGATACAAAAGAGCAAGTAATGGAAATACTAAATTCAGGGTTGGCAAAAGACATAAATGTATACATTGGCGAAGAAAACGAACAAGATGCTTTGAAAGATTTAAGTGTAGTAACATTTAAACATACAGTAGGAAATAAAGACTTAGGAACAATAGGAATTATAGGACCTAAAAGAATGGATTACTCAAAAGTAATTTCAGTAATGAAATATATTAGCAAAAAATTGAATGAAAAATTCAAAAATGATGAGTAAAGGAAAGGAATGATAACAAAATGTCAGAAGAAAACCTAGAAAACAAACCAGAGGTTAAAGAAGAAGCAAAGCAAGATGAAAATGCAGAACTTACAAAAACAGAAAAAGAGCTTGAAGAAACAGTTGATAGATTAAAAAGAGTAATGGCAGAGTTTGAAAACTACAAAAAAAGGAATACTAAAGAAAGGGAAAACTTATATAATTCATTACTTGCAGACATAATATCAAGCTTTTTACCAGTACTAGACAACCTAGAAAAGGCAGCGGAAGCTAAAACAGAAGACGAAAATATGAAACAAGGAATAGAACTTGTAGTAAAACAAATACAAGATATATTCACAAAATTTGGAGTAGAAACAATAGAAACAGTTGGAAAACCTTTTGATCCAGCAATACACGAAGCAGTAAGCAGTGTGCAAGATGAATCTTTAGGCGAGAAAATTATAAAAGAAGAATTTAGAAAAGGCTACAAAATAGGACCAAAGGTAATACGCCATTCAATGGTAATAGTAGCAAATTAATTAGTTATTAATTTTAAAAATATATAAATTTAAAAGGAGGATGACTTAATATGTCAAAAATTATAGGTATCGACTTAGGTACAACAAACTCATGTGTAGCAGTTATGGAGGGTGGAGAACCAGTTGTAATTCCAAACCCAGAAGGAAATAGAACAACACCATCTGTAGTTGCATTTGCAAAAAATGGTGAAAGATTAGTTGGACAAATAGCAAAACGTCAAGCAGTAACTAACCCAGACCATACAGTAATCTCTATTAAAAGAGATATGGGAACAGACAAAAAAGTTAAAATTGATGGAGAAGAATTCTCTCCACAAGAAATATCAGCAATGATATTACAAAAATTAAAAGCAGATGCAGAAAATTATTTAGGACAAAAAGTAACTCAAGCAGTTATTACAGTTCCAGCATACTTCAGCGACAGCCAAAGACAAGCAACAAAAGATGCAGGAAAAATTGCAGGACTAGAAGTTCTAAGAATTATAAACGAACCAACAGCAGCAGCACTTGCTTATGGTATGGATAAAGAAGATAAAGACCAAAAAATAATGGTTTACGACTTAGGTGGAGGTACATTCGATGTATCTATACTAGATATTGGTGATGGAGTATTTGAAGTTCTAGCAACAAGTGGAAACAACAGACTAGGTGGAGACGACTTTGATGATAGAATTATAAAATACTTAGTTGATGAATTCAAAAAATCAAATGGTATTGACTTAAGCACAGATAAAATGGCTATGCAAAGATTAAAAGAAGCTGCAGAAAAAGCTAAAATAGAATTATCTGGTGTAGGTCAAACAAACATTAACTTACCATTCATTACAGCAGATAGCACAGGACCAAAACACTTAGATGTAACATTAACAAGAGCTAAATTTGAAGAATTAATTAGAGATTTAATTGATGCTACAACAGGACCGGTTAACCAAGCTCTAAAAGATGCAGGCTTAACAGCAGATAAGATAGACCAAGTATTATTAGTTGGTGGTTCAACAAGAGTTCCAGCAGTTCAAGAAGCTGTAAGAAAAATAACAAATAAAGAACCAAATAAAGGAATAAACCCAGACGAATGTGTTGCAATTGGTGCAGCAATTCAAGGTGGAGTTCTTTCAGGAGATGTTAAAGACCTAGTATTACTAGATGTAACACCACTATCATTAGGTATTGAAACATATGGTGGAGTATTTACAAAATTAATTGAAAGAAACACAACAATACCAACTAAAAAATCACAAGTATTCTCAACAGCAGCTGATGGTCAAACAAGCGTTGAAGTTCATGTATTACAAGGTGAACGTGAAATGGCTGCATACAATAAAACTTTAGGAAGATTCCAATTAACAGGAATACCACCAGCACCAAGAGGAATACCACAAATAGAAGTAACATTTGATATTGATGCAAACGGTATAGTACACGTATCTGCAAAAGATATGGCAACAGGAAATGAACAAAACGTTTCAATAACAGCAAGTTCAAACTTATCTGAAGAAGATATTGATAAAGCTGTTAAAGACGCAGAAGCACATGCAGCAGAAGACAAGAAGAGAAAAGAAGAAGTTGAAGTTAAGAATAATGCAGAAAGCTTAGTATACAGTAGCCAAAAAACACTTGATGAATTAGGAGATAAAATAAGTGGCGAAGAAAAAGCTAAAGTTGAAACAGAAATTGAAAATGTTAAAAAAGCATTAGAAACAAACAACACAGAAACAATAAAAGATGCAACAGAAAAATTAACTCAAGTTTTCTATCAAATATCTGAACAACTATACAAAGCAAATGCTCAAAACGGAGCTGCAGCTGGAGCTACTGAAGGAACAGAAACAAATGCAGAAAACGGTGGAAACAACGGAACAGTGTATGATGCAGATTATAAAGTAGAAGACGATGGAAACAACGATAACAAATAAGACTAATTATTGGGCGGAAAACTCTTAAAGTCCGCCCAATCTCGTTGGAGCTTTTATATTTTGGACTAATTTGAATTTGCAAATTATATGTGCATTATTAAACATAAAGTAGCACAACGCAGAAGTTATATATAACTCAAGGCAAGATTGTGCAGACTGAAAATATAATATAGATATAATTTACAAAAAAAGGAGTAATTAATAAAATGGCAAATAAAAGAGATTATTATGAGGTTTTGGGCGTTGATAAAAATGTAAGCGACGAAGAACTAAAAAAAGCATATAGAAAGCTTGCAAAAAAATATCATCCAGATGCAAATCCAGATAATAAAAAAGAGGCTGAGGAAAAGTTTAAAGAAGTTTCAGAAGCTTACGAAACTTTATCAGACCCACAAAAAAGAAGAATGTATGACCAATTTGGACCAGATGGACCACAAGGTTTTGGCGGAGGAGCAGGAGGACCAGGTGGTGGATATTATTCATACACAAGTTCTGGTTTCAATGGTTTTAGCGGTTTTGATGGCTTTAGTGACTTTGGAGATTTAGGAGATATTTTCTCAAACATATTTGGAGGAGGTTCTGGTTTTGGTTCAAGAACATCTAGCTCAAGACAAAAATCTTCAGGACCAAAGAAAGGCAGAGATTTAAGATATAGCTTAGATATCACATTCGAGGAAGCTTTTTCAGGAGTTAAAAAGGAAGTTACTATAGTAAGAGATGAAGAGTGCCCTACATGCCATGGAAACAAAGCAAAGCCAGGTACAAAAGTTACAACATGTGAAGCTTGCCATGGATCAGGAAAAGTTACACAAACAGTATCTACAATTCTAGGACAAATGCAAACAACAAAAACATGTCCAGAATGTGGTGGAGAAGGTACAAAAATAGAGGAAAAATGTCCGGAATGTAGAGGAAAAGGAACTATTCGTAAAACTGTAAAAATTCAAGTTTCTGTTCCAGCAGGTATAGACAATGACCAAATTATAGCATTAAAAGGAGAAGGAGAATCTGGAATAAAAGGTGGACCAAGAGGAGACTTATACATAGTAGTTACAGTAAGAAACCATAGAATATTCAAAAGACAAGGAAACACTGTACTATGTGAAGTGCCAATTACATTTACTCAAGCAACATTAGGAGCAGATTTGAAAATTCCTATGGTGGATGGAACAGAAGAAAGTTATAGAATACCAGAAGGTACACAAAATGGAACAAGGTTTGCAATTAGAGGAAAAGGATTTAAATCAGTCAATAGTTCAGTGCAAGGAGATTTCATCTTTACAGTAAATGTACAAATTCCAAAAAGACTAACAACAGAACAAAGAGATTTACTAAACAAACTTGCTCAAACAATGAATGAACAACCACCAATAAAGAAAAGAGGAATATTTGGGTAAAAAAGGGCGAAAACGAGAGTTTTTGCTCTTTTTCTCTTCACAAAGCCAAGAAAATGTGATAAAATTAATACAGTTAAATTTAGTTTAGGAGGCCATTATGGTAAGAATGAAAAAAACCGAACTAACATGGGATAAGTATATGGACTATTTAATTGAGACAATTGATGAGAGTAAATTTATGAGAAGAGCTGAAACAAAACCAATGTCTACACCAAAGGCAGCAAGCGAATCTCACGTAACTTCAAGAGCAACACATTCAAAAATAGCTGCAAACATTGCTAAAAGGTTAGCAGATGGACTAGACTTAAATGGAGAATACATTTATGCAGGTATGTTAATGCATGATGCAGGACACCCATTTAGTGCACACGAAGGAGAAGAAATTTTTAATAAATTTGGCAAAAGAAAAAATTGTGGATTTTTCCATCATAACGCTAAAGGTGTTGAAGTAATTAGAGCTGAAGGAATAAGAGATAAGGCAATTAGCAAAATCCCTAACATTAACGAAAATCCAGAACTAAGAGAACAATTAGAAACAGAATTCGACTATTTCTTAGATGTAATAATATCACATGATGGAGAAGCAACCAGAGGAGAGAGAAATAGAAAAGAAACACAATATCAAAGCATGCATGATGCTGTGAAAGATAAACTTAAAAGGGCAAACTCTTTTAATGATTATAAATTTGTTGCACAAACACCGGAAGGAAAACTTGCAAAAATGGCTGATGTTATAGCATATTTAGCAACAGATATTCAAGATGGATTTAGAATTGGAATAATAGAAGATTTTGATGACGATTATTTAGCTTTATTAGGAGAAATATTAACAACAGGATATTCAACAAGAGAGGGCTATATAACTTGTGCAAAAAATAAGATTAAAGAAGTAAAAGAAAGTAAATTAAGAGAGCTAAAATCTGAAATGAAGAAACCAGAAAATGAAGCTATCTTAGCAAATGCAAATGAAATTATAAAAAGAGCTGAACAACAAGGGGTAAAAGTAACCTCAATGAGAGAGGAAGAACTACAAAAGATAGATGCAATTATGGAACAAAAAATTCAAGAAATAAAAGATAAATCAGAAGGTATGTCTGAGGAAGAAAAACAATTTATGTATGCAGATATAGAAAAACTTAAAGAATTTGTTGGAAAGATGTTAAGTGTAAATTCTTCAGTGGTACAGGAGATTACAAGTAGAATGCAAGAATATTTCATAAATGATATAGTTACAGAAACAAGAGCAAAAACTGAAGAAAAAGAAAAAACAATTCTAGAGTTAAGAGAAAAACTTGCATTAAATTCGGGAGACAAAGAATTAAGAAAACAACTAGAAGAGGAAGAAAAAGACACTCCAGTTAACCCTAAATTTTCTTATAAAGCAGAAAGACTATTTGATAATATTAAGAACTTAAATTATAAAAAAATAGTTCAATATACAAAATGGGATTATCAAATTGAACAACAACCTGAAGCAGCAAAAGAACTAGTTACAATTGCAGCTAAAGCTTTAAAAGAAACCGGTGCAATTAGAAATAAATTTTATGATAGAGCAATTAGAAGAGAGGTAGAACCAGAAGCACTACAATATATGAGAGTTAAAACAGTTGATGAATCACAGTATGAAAAAAACAAAGAAAGGTATGGCATTAGAGCTATAAAAGGAGTTAAAACACTTGAAAGCGATGAAAGATTTACAGCAAAAGGAAAAAGAGCAAGTGAAAATAGAAAACGTCAATTATGTAGAGAAGTTTACAATAATGTTCAAAAAGAAGGAGATAATTTTGCAGTAAAATTCAACAATGTTTTTGCAGCAATTCCAAAAACTGTAGAAATGGTTGTAGATGAAGCTATAACTTATGATGAGTCATTCACTAGAAGGGTAAACGCAACTAGAAACATCATAAAAGCAGAATATGATGGAAAGATAGAAAAATTAGATGATCCAGACAAACAAGAGAGACTTGCTCTTTTACTAGTAGGAAGAGGAATTTGCAAGCCAAACCAAACAGCGGATACAATAAAACAGGCAATGAGATCATATGGATACCTAGAAAGATATGAAGAAGAAGAAAACAGAAAAAATCAAAGCAAGCTATTAGAACAATATGGAACAATAGAAGAAGTGAAAAAACATAGAGATGAGATAATACAAAAAAGAATTGAACAAGCAAGAAATAACATGGAAGAAAGAATGGCATACCAATTAGCAATTGACTATATAAGTGGTATGACAGATAGAAGCTTTAATGATTTAGCAATTAGAACTGGCTATATGTCTTATGATGATCTAGATACAAAAAGGGGAACAACAAGAAGCTCTTCAGTTGTAGATTTAATTGCAAAAAATAATAAAGAAAATGGAGAAGAAAGATAAGAAATGCCAAAGTTTTTTATAGAAGCAAATCAAATGCAAGAAAATAAAATAACTTTATTAGGCGAAGATGTAAATCATATTGCAAATGTTTTAAGAAAAAAAGTAGGCGACGAAATAAACATTTGCAATATATCTACGTCTGAAAACTTTTTATGCCAAATAGAGGAAATAAACAAAGATTTTATAACTTGCAAAAAACAAAAAGTGGTACAAACAAATACAGAATCTAATACGGAAGTTACAATATTTCAAGGGCTTCCAAAGGCAGAAAAAATGGAACTCATTATTCAAAAATGTACAGAGCTTGGAGCAAAATATTTTGTGCCTGTACAAATGGAAAGATGTGTAGTAAAGTTAGATAGCAAATCTCAAGCAAAGAAGATAGAGAGATGGAATAAAATTGCTGAAACTGCAGCGAAGCAAAGTGGCAGAAACTTTATTCCAAAAGTAGAAAATTTAATAAATTTGCAAAATCTTTTGAATTTAATTCAAAAATATGATATAGTATTATTAGCTTATGAAAATGAAGAAAATTTTACATTCAAAGAAGTGGTACAAACTTTAAAAAATAAGGAAAATTTAAAGGTTGGAATAATAATTGGTCCAGAAGGTGGAATAGATATAAAAGAAGTAAAACAGCTTGAAGAAGCTGGTGCAAAAATTATAACACTTGGAAAAAGAATATTGCGAACAGAAACAGTAGCTTTAGCAATGACAAGCATTATAATGTATGAACTAGGTTAACATGAAACATAAGAGAAAGGAAGAGAAGGTTTGAAAAAAATTGAACTTGAAAATATTGAAAAAATAAAAGAAAAAAGGGAATTATCAAAAGAGGCAAAGGATAAAATAATAGGTAGAGTAGTGGCAAATAGTGCAATAGGAATTGCAATTTGTATTTTAATATACACATTTAAAATTGCATCAAATTTACTTGTAAAGGAAGCTGCAACACTCGTGTATAATGTATATTCAATTGAAATTCTAGTGTTTGCTTTAATATTATTAGAAATTGCGTATAAAAAAGATAGCGGAAAATGGGCAGCAAGTGGAATGGAAATGCTTGTACTTGCTGTGTTTATGCTATTTTCACCATATATTTACTTAAAGTTTAACAGAAAAATAATGTATCCAATAATTGCAACCGTGGCTATATATTATATAGCTAAAGTAATTGCAATATACTTTATGGAAAAGAAACAGTATTTAAATGACATTAGTGATATACAAGATATAATTAAAAAAGAAAGTCAAGATGATAAAGCTCAAGAAGAAAAAACAAGAATATTAGAAGAAATGGAACAAAAAAGATTAGAGGCAGAGAGGGAAAAGATCATAGAAGAAACAATAGAAGTTCAAGAAAAACCAAAACGTAAAACAACAAAAACAAAAAAATCTGAGGCTAAAGGAACATCTAAAAAAACATCAACAACAAAAAAGAAAACCGAAACCAAAACAACAGCTAAAAAAGAAAAAGCAGAAACGAAAAAAACTACAACTAAAAAGAAAACAACTACAAAAGCCGAAAAGGAAGAAAAAGATGTTCCAAAGAAAACAACAAGAAAAACTACAAAAACCACTGATAAAGTAGAAAAAGAGGAAAAACCAAAAACAACTAGATCAAAAACTACAAGTAAACCAAAAACTACAACAACAAAGCCAAAGAACACACCAAAGAAAGAGAAAGAAACAGCTGAAAATGTAGTAGAAGTAGTAGAAACACCTGCACCAAAGAAAAGAGGAAAACCAAGAAAAAATCCAGAAACAAAAAAGGAGAGCTAAATTAAATGTTAAGAAGTATGACAGGATATGGAAGAAGCAAATGTGAATTTGATTCTAGAGAATATACTGTAGAAATAAAATCAGTTAATAATAGATATAGCGATATATCTATTAAATTACCTAGAAGCATAAGCTTTATGGAAGATAATATCAAAAAACTCATATCAAAATCTGTTACGAGAGGAAAGGTTGAAGTTTTTATATCATTTATAAATAATAGTGACAAAGGCAGAAGCATAGAAATTAATAGAGAACTTGCTAAAAATTATATAGATGAAATGAGAAAACTTGCAAATGAAACAAATATTAATTCAAACATAGAAGTAATAGATGTAATGAAAATGCCAGATGTTTTAAACACAAGACTAAGTGAAGAAGATGAAAGCATTATAGCTAAAGAAGCTACACAATGTACAGAAAAGGCAATAGAGAACTTTATAAGCATGAGAGAAAACGAAGGAGAAAAGATAAAAGAAGATTTAATTAACAGAATTTCAAGCATTTCTGAAAAAATTGATAAAATAAATGCAATTTCTACTGGACTTGTGAGCGAATATATAGTAAAATTAGAGAAGAGGATAAATGAATTATTAAAACCAAATGTAGTAGATGAAGCAAGATTAGCACAAGAAGTTGTAATCTATTCAGATAAATGCTCTGTTGAAGAGGAATTAACAAGACTAAGAAGCCATATATCACAGTTCTTAGGCTTACTTGAAAAGAACGATAGTAATGGTAAAAGAATAGACTTTTTAATTCAAGAAATGAATAGAGAAACAAATACAATTGGTTCAAAAGCAAATAATTTGGAAATAACAAATTATGTGGTAGATATAAAAACAGAATTGGAGAATGTACGTGAGCAAATTCAAAACATAGAATAGAGGAGGTACATATTATGCAATTAGTAAATATTGGTTTTGGAAATGTTGTTTCGGCAAACAAAATAGTTTCAATTGTAAGCCCAGAAGCAGCACCTATAAAAAGGCTTGTACAAGAGGCCAAAGATGAAAAACGAGCAATAGATGCAACATGTGGTAGAAGAACAAGAGCTGTTTTAATAATGGATTCTGAGCATGTTATTCTTTCTGCAGTACAACCAGAAACAATAGCAGCAAGATTAGATAAAGATATAGCAAAAGAAGATAATAATGTTGAAGAGTAATTTAAAATTAGAAAGGAAATGATAAAAATGATTATCAAACCAACAGTTACAGACTTATTAAAGATAGTTGATAACAGATTCGAACTAGTAATACTAGTTTCAAAAAGAGCAAGACAAATAGCAGGAGGACAAACACCATTAACAAAAGTAAAAGAAAGATCAGCAGTAACACTTGCAGCAAATGAAATTGCTGAGGGTAAGGTGAGAGAATGCTAGTACTATTATCTGGAGTATCTGGTGCAGGAAAAGACACAATAAAAAAAGAATTATTAAAAAGAATGGATAATACTACAACAATGCCATCTTACACAGATAGAGAACCACGTGAAGGCGAAGTTGATGGAGAAATATATAACTTTATAACAACAGCCGAATTTGAGGAAAAAATCAAAGCGAACGAGTTTTATGAGTATTCTGCACATCATGAACATTATTATGGAACATCAAAGAAAATTTTAGACGAAAAAGTTAAATCAGGAAAAATAATAATAAAAGATATCGAAGTAAATGGAACAGAAAATTTATTAAAACTATTACAAGATGATATCAAAATAGTAACAATTTTCTTGAAAGTTCCAAAGGAAGAATCAAAAAATAGACTAGAACATAGAACAGAACATGTAAACGAGCACGATATTGAAGTTAGACTTAATAGGTTCGATTATGAAGAATCAAAAATTGGAATGTATGATTATGTAATAAAAAATGATAATCTAGAAAAATCAGTTCAAATAATATTAACAATTATACAAAACGAATACAAACTAAAGAATAAAATTTAGAAAGGAAGTGCTACATATGAACAAGAAAAACAAAATATTTGTTAAAGTGTTTGCTGCTGTAATGGCAGGAATGATGCTAGTTGGAGGATGTGCATCATTATTATATATGATATTTGTAAAGTAAAAAATAGGAGGAACAAATGCTAAAGGGTTTAGAAGGAATGCTATCAATAAAAGAAGGAGACTTAACTGCATACTTTAATACTTTACTTAATAGTCCATATCAATTAATAACATTTATAATTGATATAACTTTAGTAATATTTCTTGCAGTTAAATTTCTTCAATTTGTAAAAGGAACAAGAGCATTGCAATTACTAAAAGGAATACTATTCCTAATTGCAGCAACAATGCTTAGTTCACTTTTCAATTTAAAATTGTTAAACTTCATATTAACATCATTTATGACATATGGAGTAATATTATTAATAGTTATGTTTCAACCAGAGTTAAGACGTGCTTTAGAGCAATTAGGTTCAAACAAGGTAAACAAATTCTTTGGAATTGAACAAGATATCGCAACAAAAACCAAAGAAAATATTTACAAGGTTGTAATTGCAGCAACAGAAATGTCTAGTACAAAAACAGGAGCATTAATAGTTGTTGAAAGAGATATAAAACTAAAAGATATAATAGATACAGGTGTAGCAATAGGTGCAGAAATTTCACCACAACTTTTAGTAAACATCTTCCAACCAAACACACCTTTGCATGATGGTGCAGTTATAATAAGTGAAAGCAAAATAATGGCAGCAGCATGTATGCTACCACTTGCAAATGATAAGAATATATCTAAAAAGCTTGGTACAAGACACAGATCAGCAATAGGAATTTCAAAAGAATCAGATGCAATAGTTATAGTTGTATCAGAAGAAACTGGAAAAATTTCAGTAGCTAAAAACGGAACATTAATAGCTGATGTAAAAGAAGATGCATTAAAACAAATTTTAATAAAGAACTTAGTGCCAAAAGTAGAAGAAAAAAAGAAATTCAAATTATCGAGGAAAAAATGAGAAATATAAAGCTAATAATAGAATATGATGGTAAAAAATTTGGTGGATGGCAAAAGCAACCCACCAAATTAAATATTCAAGGGGAAATTGAACAAGCAATAAAAGAAATAACTGGCGAAACTGTTGAACTAAATGCTTCTGGAAGAACAGATAGTGGAGTTCATAGCTTAGGTCAAACCGCGAACTTTAAAACAAATAGCAATATAGAAATAGGAAAAATGGCAATAGCAATTAATTCAAAATTGAAAAAGAGTATAGTAATAAAAAGTGCAGAAGAAGTGGACGAAAACTTTCATGCACGTTACTGTTGCAAAGGTAAAAAGTACAGATATGTAATAAACAATTCATATCAAGGAACAGCAATATATAGAGACTTAGAATGCCATATTCCACAAAAACTAGATGTGGAAAAAATGCGGAAGAGCAGCAAAATATTTTGAAGGAGAACATGACTTTAAAGCTTTCAAAGCAAGTGGAACAAGCTCAAAAAGCACAGTAAGAACCATATACAAAGCAGAAGTAAAACAAGATGGGGAAAGAATAATAATAGAACTTACAGGAAATGGCTTTATGTACAATATGGTAAGAATAATTTCTGGAACACTAGTAGATGTAGGTTTGCGGAAAAATAAAACCAGAAGAAATACCAGAAATAATCAAATCTAAAGACCGAACCAAAGCAGGAAAAACCCTTCCAGCACATGGACTATATTTGGTGGAGGTATATTATTAAATTAAAAATATTACAAATATATTACAAATTGCAAAACTATATTGCAATTTATAATTTTTTATTATAGAATAATTTAAGAATAAAAACAAGGGGGAAGATGTTAAATGAAGAAAAACAAAGGTATAACACTAATTGCGTTGATAATAACAATAGTAGTAATGCTAATATTAGTAGCAGTGAGTGTAAATATTTTAATTAAAAGCAACTTAATTGGGGTGGCAGAAAAAACAACCGAGGGATATAAAACAGCAGCTGAAGATGAGTCTAAGAGTAGTAAAATAGTAATAGACGGAGTTGATTATTCAAATGTAGATGAATACTTAAATGGTAAAAGCATTGCAATGTTTGATACAGGTACAAATGTAATTACAAAAATGTATGCACTTGCACCAGAAGGAGTTATATCTTGGCTTTTTTGGACAAACAATATATCAATTGATAAAATTAAAAAATATGAGGGAACACCAGATTTAACAAAAATGACAGAGGCTAATATAGTGTCTTGGACAGACGGATATAAGGCATTTGAACAAGAACCAGATAAATATAGAAATATTGTTCCAGAAGGATATGAATTATGCCCAATATATATGTGGTTTGAGGAAAGCGAAAATGAAGAAATTAGAAGTATAACTGGAGAGCAAGGACTAACAGAAATAACAAATGCCAGTCAACAGAAAAAAGTTAAAACAGGAACAATATATTGGTGGAGCAAAAGCAAAAATGTGTACTTGAATCCTGATAGTTCTATGATGTTCGGAGGTTTATCATATGTATCAGACTTAAGTGGCTTAAGTACGTTAAAAACAGACTATGTTACAAATATGGAAGCAATTTTATGTGTAGGTATTAGAAATAAAAAACTAAAAAATCTAGATTTTTTGGCAAGTTGGAATACAGAAAATGTTGAAAATTTGAGATTGGCTTTTTGTGGATACGATGCTTTAGACAATATAAATGGCATAAGCAATTGGAATACATCTAATGTTACAAATATGCATGGATTGTGTGGAGGAGATTTGGATATTACAGGAACTAAGAATTATAATATTGATGCATTTAAGAATTGGAATGTAAGTAAAGTTGAAGATATGTCTTATATGTTTTCTGAAACAACTGCAACAAATTTGAATGCAATTAGTAACTGGGATGTCGGAAATGTAAATAATATGCAAAATATGTTTTCAGGAGCCAAAAACTTAACGGATGCTTCAGGAATCAACGATTGGAACATTAAAAGAGACTGCAATTTTACAAACATGTTTTCAAGTTGTTCAACTCATCCAAATTTTACAAAAATAATAGGTACTTGGGATGAGAATGGTACATTTACACCAAATTAAAAAGTACATAAATATAATAGCAACAAAGCTAACATTGAATAAATTAACAACGCATGTTGAATAACACTCAATATGCGTTTTCTTTTAACTACCCACCAAAATTACCCCCACTACTAGACAAAACTAAAAAAACATGATATAGTATATCGGTAGTTTAATCATAAGGAGCGTAAGTCATAATGAATAAGATAGAGAAAGCAAGAAGAATTCTTGAAGAAAACGGACAGGGACATATTAAAGTTAAAAATGAAGAATTGGCAGATCAAATTTTACATATAGATTTTGAAAGATTAAAAACATTAGATGAAGAAATAACACACCCTTGTTGTACTTGTAATATTGAGGATATAAGCCCAGTTAAAGCAATTAATCCAGAGAAGAAAGATACAGAAGAAATTGAGGAATATATAAAGATAGGAGAAGATGTTGTAAAGTCTGGACATTTTGCAATAGGCATAATGGCAGGAGGTCAAGGCACAAGACTTGGACATAATGGACCTAAAGGAACTTTTAAGCTTGAATTAAATGGTGAAACAAAATCATTATTTGAAATAATAGTAGATAAATTAAGAAATGCATATGAGAAGTATAACGTGTATCTAAATTGTTATATAATGACTAGCCCAGAAAATAATAAAGAAACAGTTGCTTTTTTTGAAAAGAACAACTATTTTAATTATCCAAAGGAATATATAAAATTCTTTATGCAAGAGGATTTGCCGCTTTTAAACAAAAAAGGAAAACTAATTCTTGGCGAAGATGGACTAATTAAATTTGCATCAGAGGGAAATGGTGGCATATTCTATTCAATGGCAAAAAAAGGCATAATAGATGATATGAAATCTAAAAAAATAAAGTGGATTTTTATAGGTTCTGTAGATAACCTGCTTGTAAAATATGTAGATACACTTTTACTTGGTTTAGCAATAAAACAAAATGTTAATATTGCAACTAGAACAGTAATTAAGAACAGTCCAAATGAAAGAGTTGGAGTATTATGCAAAAAAAATGGAAAAGTAAAAGTTATTGAATATACAGAAGTACCAAAAGAAATGATGGTTGCAACAGACGAAGCAGGAGAATTTTTATATGGTGAATCACACATAATGTGTAATCTTTTCAGCTTAGAGGCAATTGAAAAAGCCAGCACAAAAGAATTAAAATATCATGTTGCAGTAAAGAAAATTAAATATATAGACGAAAATGGAAAACTAGTAAACCCAACAGAACCAAACTGCTATAAATTTGAGAAATTTGTATTTGATAGCTTTGGACTTTTTGATGAAATTGCTATCTTAAGAGGAAAACGAGAAGAAGATTTTGCACCAATTAAAAACGCAGAAGGTCAAGATAGCCCAGAAACTGCAAAAAAACTATATGAGAACTATATGGCAAAAAATGTATAAATGTCAAAAGAAAAATTAATAATAATAGAAGGTGAGAAGTATGAGATTTAAGGCAAAGCGTAATATTGTTAAAGGAAGAGCACTTGCGATGGACTTGGCAAAAGTAACTATAGGAACATTAATTATAGCATTTGGAATAGAACTATTTCTATTACCAAATCAGCTATCAACAGGTGGATTTTCAGGTATTGCAACAATAGGATTTTATATAACTGGAATACCAGTAGGTACTTTAATTCTAATACTTAATGCACCTTTATTTTTAATTGCATTTTTTAGAGTAGGTAAGGAGTTTTTTATAAAAGCAATTGCTGGAACAGTATTACTATCAGTTTTTTTAAATGCATTTGAAAATATGAAACCAGCTACAACTGATAGATTTTTAGCATTTATTTATGGATCAATAATTGTAGGAATTGGAACAGCAATAGTATTAAAGACAAATGGCTCAACAGGTGGAACAGACTTGCTTGCAAATATAATAAAATCTTATAAGCCACACTTAAAAACAGGAACACTAATAGTAATAACAGATGCAATAATTGTTGCTGCAAATACATTATACTTCAAAGACATAGAAATAGCACTTTATTCTGCACTTGCAATATATGTACTTGGAAAAATACTAGACATATTTTTAGAAGGTGTAAACTTCTCCAAAATGCTACTTATAATTTCTCCAAAATGGGAAGAAATATCTCAAGAATTAAACACCGAGATTGGAAGAGGAACTACATCACTTTATGGAGAAGGCATGTATACAAGAAAAGACAAGAAAGTATTATTATGTGTAATGGCACGTTCTGAAATACGGAGAAGCAAGAAGAATAGTAGAAGAAATAGACCCATCAGCATTTATTATAATTACAAATGCAAGAGAAGTTTATGGAAAAGGATTTAAAGAAATATAAAAACAAGTTAAATTCAAATGATTATGTTATATAGCTGTAAAAAAATTGTAATGAAAATGTAATACTTTTTTCTGAAAAAAAATATTGACAACTTATAGAGAAAAAAGATATAATAAATTTGACAAAATTGTATAAATAATGTGAAAATATAATGAATTAAAAGGGTGGTAAATATGGAACAAAAGAAACTAAGCAAAACAAGTAAAATAATTTTAATTAGTATATTGGTATTAGCCATAATACTAATAGCTATAGTATGCGTTATAGTAGTGAAAATAAAGAATAAACAAGATAAGAACAAACAAGCAAGCAGAGAGTATGTATTAATTGCTGAACAAGATGGAGACATGTATGGTTCTAAAGTTAATGCGAAAATTGAAATTAGATTTCAAGATAATAAGTTACATGAAAAATTTACAATGACATTAGATGACTCTTTTTATTGTTCTTTAATCGAAACTGGGTTAAAAGAAAATGGAATTAAAGCAAGCTTTGTTGGAGACAATAAAATAGTTTTAGAAGATATAGAAGCAGAAAAATTCAATCAATTAAATTCATTGATTGTAACTGAAAGCGAGTTACGAGAAATGTTTGAAAAAGAATATACAGAACAGGAAATGGAAGAACTTTTGATAATATGCGAGTACAGTTTTAAACAAAATGGATACAAAATATTAACTGAAGAAACAGAAAATTTAGAAGATAAATATGAAATTTTGTTAAATGGGACACTTATAAATAATAAAAATAATAAAGACTATTCATGGAAACAAGATGTAAAAGAAGATAACAATAACTCTATTGATAGTGAAGATGATTATTTAAATACTCCACGAGACTTTCTAAATGAAAAATCTTACAATGAATGGCTTGAAGAGCAAGACAGACTTATTGATGATATGGAAGAAACAAAGAAGTTATTAGATTCAATACAAAACTCTAACTAATATATAGTACGGACAAGGGGAATATAGCATATACCCCTTGTTTTTTAGTATATTATACCAGTTGGAATGTAAGTTGCATCTGGTGGAGGTACAAGTTCATCTTGAGCAGGCTTTTCAGTATTTTCTATTTTTGTAATCTTTATTATTGGAATTTCACCATGGTAATTACCTTTAGAAATTTCACCAATAATTCTTACCCATGAACCATCTGCAAAATTTTTAGCATCTTTATGAGAACATAAAAAGCCAACAATTAAAGTCTTTGAGCTACCTTGAACGGTCATATCTCTAGCTAAAACAAATTCATTTTCAGGGAAATCTAAATTTCTATAAACATACCCAGTAAAACAAATTTTTTGACCTAAATATGTATTCAAATCTTCATAAACACACTTTAAAATATTGGTGTACTCATTAGAATTAATATAAGCCACATCAGGCTCTATGGGCTCATCTTCAACTTTGAAATTTGAACTTAATATTTTATAAAGCGAAATAAGGAAGAACACAACCACAATTATACTAATTATAATAAGTGCAAATTTCACAATGCTCTTGCTATTTAACTTAACATTCCAAACAAACATAACATACCTCACTTTTGCTACTATTACCCCTTGAATTATAGAGATAAGTAGCCAAACGCAGGAGTTTTGTATTTAGAGAAAATCGAAGACCCCCGAAAAGCTTCTTTAGGCGTCGCAAACGTGGGTTCGATTTTAAATAAATACAAAAGCTCCGACGAGATTTGGCGGACTACTTTAATATATCCAAATAGTAACAGACTTTTCATTTAATTGTATGTAAAATCTTGAAAGATATGATAATTTATGATATAAATATATAGTTAGTATAAAAGAAAGAAGGAGACATTATGGGATTTTTAAGTAAATTATTCAAATCATATAGTGAAAAAGAAGTTGGCAGAGTAATGCCAATAGTAGAAAAGATAAATAGTTTAGAACCAACAGTAGAAAAGCTAACAGATGCTGAATTAAGAGCAAAAACAGATGAATTTAAAAGCAGATTACAAAAAGGAGAAACATTAGATGATATTTTGCCAGAAGCATTTGCAACTGTTAGAGAAGCTTCAAAAAGAGTACTTGGTATGAGACATTTTGATGTTCAGTTAATAGGTGGAATAATTCTACATCAAGGAAGAATTGCAGAAATGAAAACAGGTGAAGGTAAAACACTTGTTGCAACTTTACCAGTATATTTAAATGCCCTTACAGGAAAGGGAGTACATGTAGTTACAGTAAACGATTACTTAGCAAAAAGAGATAGTGAATGGATGGGAAAACTATATAAATTCCTAGGTTTAACAGTTGGCCTAGTAATTTCAGGAATGACACCAAAACAAAAGAAAGAAGCATATGCAGCCGATATTACTTATGGAACAAACAATGAATATGGTTTTGACTACCTAAGAGATAATATGGTTATAAGAAAAGAAGAAATGGTTCAAAGAGAACTAAACTATGCTATTGTAGACGAGATAGATAGTATTTTAATTGATGAAGCTCGTACCCCACTTATAATTTCAGGAACAGCAGCAGAAAGCTCAGATTTATACAGCAAAGCAGATGATTTTGTTAAAAGATTAAAAGCAAAAACAATAATTGAAGAAGATACAAAAGATTTAGACCAAGCAGAAGATAATGAAAAATATGATTATGTAATAGACCTAAAAGCAAAATCCGCAACACTTACAGAAAAAGGAACAAAAAAGGCCGAAGAATATTTTAAACTAGAAAATTTAAATGATATAGAAAACTCTGACATAGTTCATTATATAAATAAAGCATTACATGCACATGGTATAATGAAAAAGGATATAGACTACATAGTAAAAGATGGAGAAGTACTAATTGTAGATGAATTCACAGGAAGAATTATGTATGGAAGAAGATATAGTGATGGCTTGCATCAAGCAATTGAAGCAAAAGAACATGTAAAAATTGCAAACGAATCTAAAACACTAGCTACAATAACATTCCAAAACTATTTTAGAATGTATAATAAATTATCTGGTATGACAGGTACTGCTATGACAGAAGAGGCTGAATTTAGAGAAATCTATAATCTAGATGTTATATCAATACCAACAAACAAACCAATGATAAGACAAGACCTAAATGATATTATATATAAAAATGAAAGAGCAAAATTTAGAGCAGTAGTAGAAGATATAAGAAAAAGTCATGAAAAAGGTCAACCAGTTCTAGTAGGTACAGTATCTATTGAAAACTCTGAAAAACTAAGCAATATCTTAAAACGTGAAGGAATAAAACACGAAGTATTAAATGCAAAATACCACGAAAAAGAAGCCGAAATAATTGCACAAGCAGGAAAATATGGTGCAGTTACAATAGCAACAAACATGGCAGGACGTGGTACAGATATTATGCTCGGAGGAAACTCAGAATTCTTAGCAAAACAAGAAATGAGAAAACAAGGATATTCAGATGAACTAATAGAACAAGCAAATGCACATAATGAAACAGAAGATGAAGAAATACTAAAAGCAAGAGAAACTTTTAATAAATATCAAAATAAATTCGAAGAAGAAATAAAAGAAGAAAAAGAAAAAGTTCTAGCAGCTGGTGGACTAAAAATTATAGGAACAGAACGTCATGAATCTAGAAGAATTGATAATCAGCTAAGAGGTAGAAGTGGTAGACAAGGAGACCCAGGAGAATCAAGATTTTATATAGCACTAGATGATGACTTAATGAAAATTTTTGGTGGAGACATGATAACAAGTGTTTACAACACTCTAAAAGCTGACGAAAATATGCCAATAGAGATGGGCTTGCTTTCAAAAACAGTTGAGAATGCACAAAAAAGAGTTGAAGGAAAGCACTTTAGCATAAGAAAACATGTACTTCAATATGATGATGTAATGAACACACAAAGAGAAATAATCTATTCACAAAGAAGAGAAGTTTTAGATGGAAAAGACTTAAAAGAAAAAATACAAAAAATGATGCATTCTGTAATAGAAGAAATCATTTTAACACATGAAACAGAAGAAGGACTAGATAAAGAAGGCATAAAAACAGAAGCTAAATCAATATTAGGTATAGAACTAAATGACGTAAATGATAATACTCAAGAGTTAGAAGAAGAACTATACAACAAAGTTATAGAAAACTATACAGCAAAAGAAGAAGAAATAGGCGAACAAACATTAAGAGAACTTGAAAGAGTAGTTATGCTAAAAGTAGTAGATCAGAAATGGATGGACCACATAGACGCAATGGACGAACTAAAAGATGGAATTGGTCTAAGAGCATATGGACAAAAAGATCCAGTAGCATTATACAAACTTGAAGGGTTCGACATGTTCGAGCAAATGACAAACGATATAAAAATTGATGTAGTAAAAATACTAACACATTTACAAGGACCACAAAAAGTTGAAAGAAAACAAACTGTAAAAATTACAGGAGAAGGGCTAAAACAAGATAGAGAAACTGCAGTGCCAAACAAATCACAAAATGCACCAAATACTCCAGTAAAAAATGAAGGCCCACAAGTAGGCCGTAACGACCCATGCCCATGCCGGAAGCCGGAAAGAAGTATAAGAATTGTTGTGGAAAATAATTGCAATTAATTATTCAATATGATAAAATATTAGCATAGGAGATGATTTTATGGGATTTTTTGATGCATTTAAAAAACAACCTAAAAACCAGGAACCAAGACCAGTAGAAAAGAATGAAGAAGCAAGACCTTATACAGTGAAACAAAGTCCAGAAGGAAGACTACAAATAGATTATAGTACACCTGATAAAAGGCTTAAAGAATTTTATGACATGACAAGATTAATAATAGATAATAAACAAATTAATATAAATGGAAGACCTTTTACACAAGCATTGGTATCTTGGTATGGTGAAGATGATTGTATTAGAATTGATAGAGCTACAAATAGAGAAATATCAAGAAGAACAGACTATAGCAAAATAATAACACAATTAGATGTAAATAGATTATTAAATGAACCAGAGTATGGTAATGCTGTAATGAATAAGTTACTAGACCAAGGAAGGGTAAATAGATATTTGCAAAGAGGCTTAGAAAATAACCCAAGCCAACCATGTGGAAATTATATAGGCAGTATTGCTAATAGAAATGGCGAATATATTAAAATATTTGAAACAGATATAGGAGAAACAGTACATAATTTACCAGAAATGACAGAAAGAAGACGTGAATACAAGCAAATGAGAGAATATGCATTAAGAAAAGAAATGGAAAGAAAACAGCAAGAGATGGATGAACTTAAAAGAAGAATGGAAGACATACAAAGATAACAAAAAAACAGTTACAATTAATTTTGTAGCTGTTTTAAATTTGACATATATGCTATAATATTTTTGTAGAATAAATAAAAGAGGTGAAACATTTGATAGAACTAGAAGAAAACAAACATAAACTAATTTCACTAAAAGAAAGATTAAAATCAATAGGGGAAGCACTAAGAATGGTAGAATTAAAAAAAGAAATAAAAGAATTAGAAGCCAAAACTAATGAACAAGGCTTTTGGGATAACAATCAAGAATCTAGTAGTGTTCTTACAAAAATGAAAAGATTATTAAACAAGGTAGAGAATTTTGAAAAATTACAAAATGAATTAGAAAACTTAGAAAGTTTAAACGAATTGCTATTACAGGAAGAAGATATAGAGCTAGGCAAGGAAGTTTTAAAAAACACATCAAAACTAGAAGAAAGCCTAGAAAAGTTAGAAATGGAAACATTACTTTCAGGTAAATACGATAAAAACAATGCAATATTAACTCTTCATCCAGGAGCTGGAGGAACAGAATCTCAAGACTGGGCAGAGATGCTATATAGAATGTACTGTAAATGGGCAGTTAACAATGGCTTTGAGGTTCAAGAATTAGACTATTTAGATGGAGATGAAGCTGGAATTAAAAGTGTAACATTTTTAGTAAAAGGTGAGAATGCTTATGGATATTTAAAAGGAGAAATGGGAGTGCATAGATTAGTTAGAATATCACCTTTCGATAGTGGCGGAAGAAGGCATACATCATTTGCCTCATTAGAAGTTTTGCCAGAGATTACAGAAGACATTAAATTAGATATAAACCCAGAAGATATAAAAATGGATGTATATAGAGCATCAGGAGCAGGAGGTCAAAAGGTAAATAAAACATCATCAGCTGTAAGACTTACACATATTCCAACAGGCATCGTAACAGCATGCCAAACAGAAAGATCACAAACACAAAACAGGGAATATGCAATGACAATGCTAAAATCTAAATTATTAGAATTAAAAGAAAAAGAACAGAAAGATAAAATAGAAGACCTAAAAGGAGTTCAGCGAGATATAGCATGGGGAAGCCAAATACGTTCATATGTATTTTGCCCATATACTTTGGTTAAAGACCATAGAACAAATTATGAAGTAGGAAATGTAGAAGCGGTTATGAATGGCGATTTAAACGGTTTTATAGAAAGCTATTTAAAAACAACAGTAAAAAAATAAGGAGAAATATTTATGGAGAAAAACAGAAAAAAGATAAGCATATGGAGAATACTTGCATATTTTATAATATATAGTTTTGTAGGGTATGTTGTAGAAACACTATTTGCACTAATAAACTATAACGTAATAGAAAGCAGGCAAAGCTTCATGTATGGACCATTTTGCGGTATTTATGGTTTTGGAGCTGTAGTTCTAATATTAAGTCTAAGATTTTTCGATAAGAATAATTACACTCTATTTTTTGGAGGTTGCCTAACAGGTTCCATAGTTGAGTATACAATGAGTTTTTTAGGAGAACTACTATTTAATGCACGTTGGTGGGACTACTCAAAAAGATTTTTAAATATAAATGGAAGAATATGCTTGCTATATGCACTTTTCTGGGGAATACTAAGCTTAGTTTTAATGAAAATGATAAACCCCGTTGTAGATAAAATAATTGACCACATAAAGCTAAAACTTAGCCCAAAGCTACTAAAATGGCTAGTTGGCGTTGCAACAGCATTCATGCTATTTGATATAATTATAACAGGAGTTGCAGAAGAACTATTTTTAATGAGAATGGCTGTTGAGCATAATATAGATATAAAAAATAAAGAAGTTGCAGAAAGTATGTATGAAAAAATATATGGCAACCCCAAAGCAGTTGCAATAATAGATAAATTCTGGGGAAATAAAAGAATGATTTTAACATTTCCGAACATAACTTTAAGAACAAAAGCAGGAGAAATAGTGTATATAAGGGACTTGTTACCAGATATAAAACCATATTTCTTTAAATTTGAAGGAAATAGAATAAAAAAATTCACTCCAAATATTGACATTTAGCGATTTTTCATATATAATAGTACAAGTTATGGAATAATCCCAAAGTAAAAGAGTATCGAGGGGAGGGAATTATAGATGGCAGAAATAAAAGTTAATAATGGAAATATAGAAGACGCATTAAAAAGATTTAAAAGACAATGTGTAAGAAATGGTGTACTACAAGAGGTTAGAAAAAGAGAACATTATGAAAAACCTAGCGTTAAGAGAAAGAAAAAATCAGAAGCAGCAAGAAAAAGAAAATTCTAATACATAAAATTAAAGAGGCTAAAAATAGTCTCTTTTTTTGTTAAAACTATTGCAAAAAAAGTTAGTATAAATTACAATATAAATGGTAAAATAAACAAAAAGGAGATAGAAAATATGTCATATAAAACTCAAGAAATTAAAAAGGGAATACAAGCACATGTAATTGAAACAAACAAATTCAAAACAAATTTGTTTGCAATGTTTTTAACTGTGCCATTAAATCGTGAAAACATAACTCAAAATGCACTTATACCAGCTGTTCTAAGACGTGGAACAGAAAAGCTAAAATCACAAGAAGAAATTAGCATAGAGCTAGAAAATATGTATGGAGCAACATTAGATTGTGGTGTTGAAAAAACAGGAGATAACCAAGTTTTAAAATTTTATTTAGAAACATTAAACGATAACTTTTTACCAAACAAAGAAAACTTATCAAAAAAGGCAATAGAGTTATTGCTTGATGTAATTTTTAACCCATTAACTGAGAACAATCACTTCAAAAAAGAATATGTAGATTCAGAAAAGAAAACAATAAAAAGATTGATAGATGGAAGAATTGATAACAAAGATATGTATGCATATACAAGATGCATAGAAGAAATGTATAAAAATGAACCTTATGGGCTATACAAATATGGATATATAGAGGATCTAGAAAACATCAATGAGGAAAACTTATATACAGATTATCAAAATCTTTTAAGCATAGCTAAAATAGATTTTTTTGCATCAGGCGAATTGCAAACAGATAGCGTAATTTCAATAATTGAAGGAAACCAAAATATACAAAAACTTCAAGAAAGAGAAGATACACATATTGTAAACACAGAAGATACTGAAAAAAAGAAGAAAGTACAAATTCAAACTATACAAGATGTAAAAGATGTAACACAAGGAAAGCTAGTAATTGGGCTAGATATAGACTATTATAAGAAAGATTCAAGATATGCAATGTGTATATATAACGTAATCTTAGGCGAAAGTGCAACATCAAAGATGTTCCAAAATGTTCGAGAAAAAGCAGGCTTGGCATATTCAGCAAGGTCAACATATGTAAGACAAAAAAACAACATTTTCATAAGAGCAGGAATAGAAATTAAAAACTATTCAAAAGCACTTGAAATAATAAAAGAACAGTTAGAAGATATGAAAAATGGAAAATTTTCAGATGAAGAAATTGATAATGCAAAAAAATACATGACGTCAGGAATAAAAACAGTTCAAGATGAACAAGATTCTGAAATAACATACTACATGGGTCAAGAACTATCTAAAACACTATTAACATTTGAGGAATATATGGATAAAATTAATTCAGTTACAAGAGAAGAAATATTAGAAATAGCAAAAAACATACACATAAATACAATATACTTCTTAATGAATGAAAATAACTAAAAGAAAGGGTGTAAAAATCATATGCAAATTATAGAAAATTCAAAAGTAAAAGAAAAGCTATATGTTGAAAAGCTTGAAAATGGCTTAACAGTTATGATTATGCCAAAGAAAAATATACAAAAAAAATATATGATATGGGCTACAAACTTTGGTTCAATAGATAATAAATTTATAGCACCAAATGATAAGGAAGAAACAAATATTCCAGATGGTGTGGCACATTTTTTGGAACACAAAATGTTTGAACAACAAAATGGAACAAACAGCTTAGATACGTTAACAGCACTTGGAGTAAATGCAAATGCATATACAACAACAGATCATACATGCTATCTATTTGAATGTACAGATAACTTTTATCCAGCAATGGACGAACTTATGGATTATGTACAAAATCCTTACTTTACAGACCAAAATGTTGAAAAAGAAAAAGGAATAATTGGGCAAGAAATTCAAATGTATGATGATTACCCAAGTTGGGCAGTGTATATGAATGCGATGAAATGCATGTATAAGAATAACCCAATTATAATAGATATTGCAGGTTCAATAGAATCAATAAGCAAAATAGATAAAGAAGTTTTATACAAATGTTACAATACATTTTATCATCCATCAAATATGGTAATGTGCTTTGCAGGCGACTTCGAGCCAGAAACATTAATAGAGGAAGTAAAAATACGTTTAAAACCTACAGAAAAGCATGGAGAAATAAAAAGAATATATCCAGAAGAACCAGAGCAGATTGTAAAAAAAGAAAATACACAAAACATGGAAGTTAGTATGCCAATATTTGTAATAGGCATAAAAGATGTAATCGACAACAAAAACTGCACAAGCAGTAGCATTGTAAAAAAACATATAGCAATTGAAATATTATTAAATATGCTAATTGGAAAAAGTTCAAAATTATATAAAGAACTTTATGAAGCTGAACTAATTACAGGAGAACCATATTTAGATTATGAATTTTCAAAACAATATGCACATGTTTCAATAACTGGGCAGTCAAACGATCCTAAAAAAGTTTTAGAAAAATTTGAAGCGGAAATTAAGCTGATGAAGGAAAACGATATAGATTTAGCACATTTCCAAAGAGTAAAAAACATGATATACGGTAACTATGTAAAAGAATATGATGATGTAGCTGAAATCTGCAGAATGTTTGTAGGGGACTATATGAAAGGAATAAACAGCTTTGAATATATAGAAGAATATGAACAAGTAACCCCAGAATATACAAAACAAGTGCTAGAAGAAGTTTTCAAAGAGGATAAGACAGTGTTATCAATAGTAGAGAAATAAACCAAAAGGCAAGCTTAAAACTTGCCTTTAATTTATTTTATTCTTCATGTGAAGCCATTTGCTTCCTCATTCGCATTTCGGCATCTTTTTTAGCAATATCTTCACGCTTATCATAAAGCTTTTTGCCTTTGCCAATGCCTAGTTCAACCTTTACAAAGTTACCCTTAAAATATAAACTCATAGGTATAAGAGAATACCCCTTTTGCTTAATTTGACCGTACAAGTTTATTAATTTCATTTTTATTTACTAAAAGCTTTCTATCCCTTAAAGGGTCTTTATTGTATATATTTCCAAATTCATATGGACTTATATGCATATTATAGATAAAAAGCTCGCCATTTCTAATTCCTGCATAACTATCTTTTAAATTCACCTTCCCATTTCTAATAGACTTAATTTCTGTTCCTGATAATACAATACCAGTTTCTAGTGTATCTATAATAGTATAATTGTGCTTAGCAGTTGGATTTTTTGCAATTAATTTTGACATTTAAATCATTCCTTCTTAAGTACAAATAATGCAAAAGCATTATGTACTTCTAAATAAATATGAAATATTATATCACATTTATTTAGAAAAGTGAACATTATTCATCATTATGATAATTATTATTAGTTGCTCCATAATACCAAACAAGACCTATTATAACTATAGCAGCTATTGCAACAATAACCCAAACCCACATAGTTGAGGTATTATTTGTAATACCATTTGTAGCAGTTCTTGTAGCTGAGTAGTCTCTAACATTATCGTTTATTTTAGTGTCATTTATTCTTAAAGCATCTTCAACACCATTTTCAGCAGAACCAATACCATTACGTACATCGCTACCCATACGGTTAACGCCATCAACAACAGCATTTGTAACGTTTGAAACACCGTTTTTTACATCACCTGTGTTTGCTGAAACAAAACCTGAAAATATGCATAGAACAAAAAGAATTACAGATACTAATACAAAACTTTTTTTATGCATGATTTTTACCTCCTATTTTTAGAATTCAATAATATTATTTTAAAATCTAGAAAAAAATATGCATAAAAAAATTGCCTTTTCATACATAAAAAGGCAAACAAAATTTATTTTAATCTTATTAAAATCGCAATAGCAAGCAAAATTAACACTATACCAACAGCTATAAGAATTATATTAATAATATCAGAAACACTCAAATGAAAATCTTCGCTAGTAGTTGTAGTAGAAGTTTTTGCTGGTGCATTAACATTAGAATTAGAAACAGGACTTGTAGTATTATTTGATACCTCGTTTCTTGGAATAGTATCATTTGAAACATTATTTTGTATATTTTCATTTTCTATATTCATATCAATATCAACTGCATAAACAGCTGAAAAGCTTAACATTACTAAGCAAAATAAGAACAAAAATAATTTAAAAAACTTCTTCATTTTTATTAAATCAATCCTTTCAAAATGTACATATATATAATACACAAAAAAAGCAAATTTGTCCATACAAAAAGAAAAAAATAAGAGAAAATATTTAGAACAAAAAGTTTTTCAAAGCTCTTGACAAAAACTACTATGCAAACTTGACATATTCTAAAAATTGTTTGTCGAAAAATGCAAAAATTTGACGAATGATTTTTGTTGCAATTATGGGTTCTTTGTGGTATATTAGTTGTACATTAATCTGGAACTTTATTTCTTAAAAAGTTCAAAATGGATTTCAAAAATATTTTAATTCTAAAAAATATTAATTCTTAACAAATCCAAAACAAGATTAAAATTTTAATTTAAAAATGGGCTTTGCCCGAATAAGCCTATTTTGGAAAGAGGTATAATGAACAAAGAAAAGACCTTGCAAGAACAAGGAAAACTTTTAGAGCCTAAACTAGATGTAGTTTTTCACGCATTATTTCGTGAAGATAACAAAGAACTTTTAGGTGCATTAACATCAGATATTTTAAGAGAAGAGGTGAAGATTAAAACTACAGATAAGAATAGATATGTAGATATAGAAGAAGCAGATGAAAAGTTAGGAGTAATGGATTTAAGAGCAGAATTAGAAAACCGGAGTGCATTGTATAATAGAGATACAATTAAAACACCATAAAAATGAACCGGAAAGAATACTGTATTACTGGGCAGATGCGTATTCAAGACAGATAAAAAGAGGAGATAGGTTTGGAAAATTAGAAAAAACAATAAGTATAGCAATAATAGACCATGAATTAGAAGAACTAAGAGGAATGGAGGAAATAGGAGTAAAATGGCAAATAAGAGATGAAAAGACAGGAAAGAGAATATTGACAGATAGACTAGAAATAATTATAATAGAATTGCCGAAGGCAAGAAGAATGTATAAAATAGAGCCGAATAATGCCATATGCCAATGGATGCTATTTTTAGATAACCCAAATAAGAGGGAGGTAGTTCAGATTATGGAAGAAAATAAGAATATAAAAAAAGCAATAGATGAATTAGAGCAAGTAAGAGGAAATGCAAGATTAAGAAGAATAGCAGAACTAAAAGAGAAGTACATAAGAGATGAACAATCCTCAATAGAATATGCACAAGACGAGGGCTTTAAGCAAGGAGAAGCCAAAGGCAGAGCAGAAGGAGAGACCAAAGGCAGAAATGAGAGAAATATGGAAATAGCAAAAAATCTTCTGAAACAAAATATAGCCATAGATATCATTTCAAATGCAACCGGTCTTAGCCCAGAAAAAATTAAAAGTTTAAAATAAAATATTATGTTTTTGTAAATTGCATAATAAAACTAGTCAAAAATTCTCAAGTAAATCTGAGTAAATTTGACTAGTTTTTCTTGTGCATAGAAAGGAATAATAAGAATTTAGCATACTTTAGATTTCCTCACATATACATTAACCATGGAGGGAAAGATGGTTAATGTTAAGGAGAATAATTCTAATGGTATTGTAATAATTTTGAAGGGTAGTTTAATTTCTATTATAGCAACAATAGTGCTATTAATGATATTTGCTGCAGTGCTTACTTATTCAAATATAAACGAAAACAGTATGCCTACTGTTATTATTGTGGTTACTGCACTTTGTATTTTAGTTGGAAGTCAGATAACTACTTCGAAAATTAAAAGAAATGGAATTGTAAATGGAGCTTTGGTTGGTGCTATATACATTTTAGCTTTGTATTTAATTTCAAGTATTATTTCAAAAGACTTTTCATTAAATATTTATTCAATAATTATGATGGCTACAAGTATTCTAATTGGTGGGATTGGAGGAATTATAGGAGTAAATAAAAAATAAATTTTCAAAAAAGTATTGACATTTTATGAAAAAAGGTATAAATTATTAGCAGTCGATTAATTAGACTGCTAATAAATTTTTGAAGGAGGAATGGAAAATGATAAAACCATTACAAGACAGAGTAGTTTTAAAAATGATAGAAAACGAGGAAACAACAAAAAGTGGAATAATACTTTCAAGTGGAGCAAAAGAAAAACCACAAGTAGCTGAAATAATCGAAGTAGGACCAGGAGGCGAAATAGACGGAAAACCAGTAAAAATGTATGTAAAAAAAGGTGATAAAGTAATAGTAAGCAAATATGCAGGAACAGAAGTTAAAATTGATGGCGAGGAATACATCATAGTAAAACAAGATGATATTCTAGCAATAGTAGAATAATTTGAAAGGAGATTTTTATTATGTCAAAAGAAATTAAATTTGGCGAAGAAGCCAGAAAGAAAATGCTAGATGGTGTAAACACATTAGCAGATACAGTAAAAGTTACATTAGGACCAAAAGGAAGAAATGTAGTATTAGATAAAAGCTTTGGAGCACCGCTAATTACAAATGATGGTGTTACAATAGCAAAAGAAATTGAACTAGACGACCCATATGAAAACATAGGTGCAAGATTAGTAAAAGAAGTTGCAACAAAAACAAATGATGTTGCAGGTGATGGAACTACAACAGCAACAGTTTTAGCCCAAGCTATAATCAAAGAAGGCGTTAGAAACGTTGCAGCAGGTGGAGAACCAATGGCTATTAAAAGAGGTATAGATAAAGCCGTTGGAGAAGCAGTTGAAGGTTTAAAAGAAATTAGTTCAGATATTAATGGAAAAGAAGATATAGCAAGAGTTGCGAGCATTTCAGCAAACAACCAAGAAATTGGAAACTTAATTGCAGATGCAATGGAAAAAGTTTCAAAAGATGGAGTAATAACAATAGAAGAATCTAAAACAGCTACAACAGGTTTAAATGTTGTAGAAGGAATGCAATTTGATAAAGGATATATTTCTCCATACTTTGTAACAGATACAGATAAAATGGAAGCAGTAATGGAAAACCCATATATATTAATTACAGATAAGAAAATAAGCAACATACAAGAAATATTACCATTACTAGAAGCATTAATGCAACAATCAGGAAAGCTTGTAATAATAGCTGATGATATTGAAGGAGAAGCATTATCAACACTTGTTCTAAACAAACTAAGAGGTGTTTTAAATGTAGTTGCAGTAAAGGCACCAGGCTTTGGAGATAGAAGAAAAGAAATGCTAGAAGATATAGCAATTCTAACAGGAGGAGAGGTAATTACATCAGACTTAGGACTAGAATTAAAAGACACAACAGTAGAACAATTAGGTAGAGCAAAACAAGTTAAAATTCAAAAAGAAAATACAATTATAGTAGATGGCGCAGGAGATAAAGAAGCAATAGCATCAAGAGTAAAACAAATAAGAACAGGAATTGAAGAAACAAAGAGCGAGTATGATAAAGAAAAACTACAAGAAAGACTAGCAAAACTTGCAGGAGGAGTAGCTGTAATTGAAGTTGGTGCTGCAACAGAAGTAGAAATGAAAGAGAAAAAACTAAGAATAGAAGATGCTTTATCAGCAACAAAAGCAGCAGTTGAAGAAGGAATTGTTGCAGGTGGAGGAACAGCACTTGTAAATGTAATGCCTAGAGTTCAAAAATTAGCAGATACATTAGAAGGAGACGAAAAACTAGGTGCAAGAATAGTTCTAAAAGCATTAGAAGAACCAGTAAGACAAATTGCAGTAAATGCAGGTCTAGAAGGAGCTGTAATACTTGAAAAAGTAAAAACATCAGAAAAAGGTATTGGCTTTGATAGTAGCAAAGAAGAATATGTAGACATGAAAAAGGCTGGAATTGTAGACCCAACAAAGGTTACAAGAAGCGCACTTCAAAATGCTGCAAGTATAGCAGGAATGTTCTTAACAACAGAAAGTGTTGTAACAGATAAAAAAGAAAAAGAATGTCATTGTGGAGACCATGGAGCAATGCCACAAGGTATGGAAGGAATGTATTAATGAATAAAACAGGAATTGCTGTATTTGGCGGGGCATTTAACCCGCCAACTGTTGCACATATAAATTTAGCAAAACAAGTTTTAGAAGAAATGAACGAAATTGAAAAAGTAATATTTGTACCAGTAAGCACAAAATACAATAAAAAAGGACTAGCCCCTGACGATGATAGATTTAATATGCTAAAAAGTATTTGTAACTCTCAAGAAAACCTAGAAGTTTCCGACTTAGAGCTGAAAAGCAAAAGACAGTTATATACAATAGAAACACTAAGAATAATAGAGGAACAAAACCCTGGAAAAGAAATATACTTTATAATAGGAACAGATAATCTAAAAGAACTAGAAACCTGGTACAAGCCAGATGAACTCCTAAAAAACTTCAAAATCATAGTACTAGATAGAGGCGAGGATAACACAGACGAAATTATAGAAAAAAGTGAGTTTCTAAAAAAATATAAATCATCTTTTATAAAACTAAAAAACATTAAGAAAATGAATATCAGCTCAAGCTATATTCGTGAGCAACTAAAACTTGGAAACAACGTCCGAGACTTGGTACCAGAGGAAATTAGAGCTGAAGTAGAGAGAATATATAAATAACCATCATCCCACATAAAACATATACTATATATATAAAACAAATGTGGGAGATTTTTATGGAATTGAAGAACAAAAGAATTGTAATTGGAATAACAAGTGCTTTTTACGCAATTGAGAAGGTAATTCCTCAAATAGAAAAATTGATTAATAATGGTGCAGACATAATACCTGTTATGTCTTTTAATTGCTATAACCTAGATTTTAAAGGCTTTTCAAAACAAATAGAAAATATTACAGGCAAAAAAATTATACATACAATAGAAGATGCAGAGCCAATTGGGCATAGAATTCCAACAGATATAATGGCAATAATTCCATGCACAGGAAATACTATTGGTAAACTTGCAAATGGAATTATTGATACGCCCGTGTTGGTTTCTGCTAAAACAAATTTAAAGAGTGGGAATAATTTAGTAATTGGGGTTGCAACAAATGATGGTTTATCAATAGAAGCAGAAAATATAGGAAAACTTTTGAAGCAAAAAAATGTATTTTTTGTACCGTTCAGGCAGGATAACCCAATTACAAAACCAGCTTCCTTACTCTTTAGCTCAGTTTATATTAGAGAAACAATAGAAAGGGCATTCCAAGGAGAACAAATACAGCCAATTTTAATATGAAAAATCTCAATAAATTATAAGAAAACACTTGAAAAGTGTTTTCTTTTGTTATACAATAGGCACGTAAAATTATAAATTTAAGGAGGAACAAATTATGTCAGTTAAAGTTGGAATCAATGGTTTTGGAAGAATTGGAAAGTTAGTTTTCCAAGCAGCTTTAGAGAAAGGAGAAGTTGATGTTGTTGCAGTAAATGACCCTTTTATCACAGCAGAATATATGGCATATATGTTAAAATTTGATACAGTACATGGAAAATTCAACGGACAAGTTAGAGGAGAAGGTAATAAATTATATGTTAATGATAAAGTAGTAAATGTATATAATGAAATGGACCCACACAATATTCCTTGGGGAGCTGAAGGAGTAGAATATGTTTTAGAATGTTCAGGAGTATTTACAACACTAGAAAAAGCTCAAGCTCATATTGATGCTGGTGCAAAGAAAGTTTTAATTAGTGCACCATCAAAAGATGCCCCAATGTTTGTAATGGGTGTTAATAATGATAAATATGACCCAAGCATGACAATTATTTCAAATGCATCTTGCACTACAAACTGTTTAGCGCCTTTAGCAAAAGTTATAAACGATAACTTTGGAATTAAAGAAGGATTAATGACAACAGTTCATAGCACAACAGCGACACAAAAAACAGTTGATGGAGCTTCTAAAAAAGATTGGAGAGGTGGTAGAGCAGCTTCAGCAAACATAATACCATCATCTACAGGAGCTGCAAAAGCAGTTGGAAAAGTAATTCCAGAATTAAATGGAAAATTAACAGGTATGGCATTTAGAGTACCTACAGTAGATGTATCAGTTGTAGACTTAACATGTAATCTAGAAAAATCTGCAACATATGAAGAAATATGTGCAGCAGTAAAACATGCATCAGAAAACGAACTTAAGGGAATACTAGAATATGTTGATGAAGATGTTGTATCATCAGACTTTATACATGATCCACATACATCAATATTTGATAGCAAAGCTGGTATTCAATTAACAGATAACTTTGTTAAATTAGTTGCTTGGTATGATAATGAATGGGGTTACTCAAACAAACTAGTTGACCTAGCAATATATATTTCAAAGAAATAAACAGATTTTAAGGGCGAGCTTTGCTCGTCCAAAAAATGTTTAAAGGGAGGAAGAAACATGAATAAAAAAACAGTTAGAGACATTGATGTTACAGGAAAAAAGGTTCTTGTAAGATGTGATTTCAATGTTCCACTAGATAAGGAAACAGGAAAAATTACAGATAACAGAAGAATAAGAGCAGCAATACCAACAATTGAGTATTTAATTGACCACAATGCAAAAGTTATACTATGCTCACACTTAGGAAGACCTAAGGGAGAATTCAATTTGAAATATTCTTTAAAACCAGTAGCAGAGGAACTTTCTAAACTATTAGGTAAAGAAGTTAAACTTGCAAAAGATGTTATAGGAGAAGATGCTGAAAAACTTACATCTGAAATTAAAGAAGGCGAAGTTGTACTTCTAGAAAATGTAAGATTTCATAAGGAAGAAGAAGAAAACAACCCAGAATTTGCTAAAAAACTGGCTTCATTTGCTGAAATATACGTAAATGATGCTTTTGGAACAGCACACCGTGCACATGCTTCAACAGCAGGAGTTGCAGACTATTTGCCAGCAGTATCTGGTTTCTTAATAGAAAAAGAATTAGAATTCTTGGGAAATGCATTAGATAACCCTGAAAGACCTTTTGTTGCAATACTTGGAGGAGCAAAAGTTTCAGATAAAATAGGTGTAATAGAAAATTTATTAGATAAAGTAGATACACTAATTATAGGCGGAGGAATGGCATATACATTCTATAAAGCACAAGGGCATAGCATAGGAACATCAATATGTGAAGAAGATAAAATAAACTTAGCAAATGATATATTAAATAAAGCTAAGGAAAAGAATGTAGAAATTCTACTTCCAATAGATAACCATGTATCAGCAGAATATTCAAATGAAGCTGAAGATAAGTATGTAGAAAGTGCAGAAATACCAGAAGGTTTTATGGGACTAGATATAGGACCAAAAACAATTGAACTTTTCAAAAATGCAATTAAAAACGCTAAAACTGTAGTATGGAACGGACCACTTGGAGTAACAGAATTTTCAAAATTTGAAGAAGGAACAAAAGCTATTGCAGAAGCTTTAGCAGAAACCCAAGCAGTAACTGTAATAGGCGGCGGAGACTCTGCTGCAGCTGTAGAAAAATTTGGACTAGCAGATAAAATGACACATATTTCAACAGGTGGAGGAGCTTCTTTAGAGTTCTTAGAAGGAAAAGTATTACCAGGTATAGCATGTTTAAATAATAAATAATGGAGGGATAAAACACAATGAATAATAGAAAAATGGTAGTTATATTAATGGTTATTGTAGCAGTGTTAATAGTGGCACTTGTAGGAGCAATTATATATATTGTGCTTCAACAACAAAAAACTGCAAATAATATTACAACAGTAAATACAAGTAACCAATTAAGTAATAATGTAAACAATACGAATGAAGATATAAATAATACAAATAATACAACTGATGAACCAAATATAGATGATGAACAAACAAAAGAACTTGCTATAAGAACATTTAATAGCCAATTTACACCATATGAAGGTGAAAAAGTTTCAAGTAGCCAAGTAAAAGCTCTAATCTCACTTATTGGAACAAATAATTCAACAAGAACAGATGGACATACAGTAAATATAAGCAGTAATGGAATAACAAAAGTAGATGATGTGTTATCAACAAAGGTTTATAAAGTTGAAGTTCTATTTGATGTTGAAGGATATATAAATGAAGTAGAAATTACAGAAAATGGAGATAGCCAAAATGCTACAGAGCAACCATCAACAAATCAACCAGGAGATATATCAACATTAGTATTTAACTCAAAATTCAACTACTATATTGGAGATATAGCTGGTAGCAAAATCAATGATTTATTAAAAATTGCACAAGATAGTGTAAGCAACTATCCAGAACATCCATTAACAATTAGTTCAAACAATTTATCAGATTTAAATGAGATTGTTCCAACAGAGACATACAGAGTTACACCATCTTACGATTCAGCAGGATATATAAATAAACTAAATATTGATAAAATAATGTAAGGGAAAGGAAACTTATATATGAGGAGAAAAGTAATAGCAGGTAACTGGAAAATGAATATGCTTCCAAATGAAGCAATAGCATTTTTAGATGCTTTTGCTCCACTAGTGGCTAATGCTGAAAGTGAAGTCGTTTTATGCATACCATATACAGACTTGTTTTACGCATTGTTAACTGCTCAGGGAACGAATATTAAAATAGGTGCTCAAAATATGCACTGGGAAGAATCTGGAGCATATACAGGTGAAGTATCTCCAGAAATGCTAAAATCAATAGGTGTTCAATATGTAATAATAGGACACTCAGAAAGAAGAGCATACTTTGCAGAAACAGATGAAACTGTTAATAAAAAATTAAAATCTGCACACAAAGTTGGTTTAAAACCAATTGTATGTGTAGGAGAAAGCTTAGAAGAGAGAGAACAAGGTATAGCTAAAGAAGTTATACAAAACCAAGTAAAACAAGGCTTGAAAGACTTGACAAATGCCGAAATTGAAAGTACAATAGTTGCATATGAACCAATTTGGGCAATTGGTACAGGAAAAACTGCAACAAAAGAAGATGCAAATGAAACCATAAAATGGATTAGAGAAGAAATTGCAGAAACATATGGCAAAGAAAGTGCTGAAAAAGTAATAATTCAATATGGTGGAAGTGTGAAATCATCAAATGCGAAAGAACTTTTTGAAATGTCTGATATAGACGGAGGCCTTGTAGGAGGAGCAAGTTTAAAACCAGAAGAATTCGCAAAAATTGTTAATTACAAGGAAGGATAATATATGGATAAAAAAGTAACAATGCTAATGATACTAGATGGAGTAGGAATAAATGAGAGAACAGACGGTAATGCTGTGGCACTAGCCAATACTCCAGTCTTAGATAAAATACTAAAAACTAATCCAAACACAATAATAAAAACAAGTGGTTTAGACGTAGGACTACCAGAAGGGCAAATGGGAAATTCTGAAGTAGGACATACTAATATTGGCGCAGGAAGAATTGTTTACCAAGAATTAACAAGAATAACAAAATCAATAGAAGATGGAGATTTTTTTAGTTTACCAGAGTTAGTTGGGGCAATTGAAAATTGCAAAAAAAATCATTCTAAATTACACATAATGGGATTACTATCAGATGGTGGCGTACATAGCCATATACGCCATTTATATGCAATACTAGAGCTTGCAAAAAGAAGAGATTTTGAAGATGTATATGTACATTGCTTCTTAGATGGACGTGATACTCCACCAGCATCAGGGGAAGGATATATTGCAGAGCTAGAGAAAAAAATGGAAGAAAAAGGTGTTGGAAAAATAGCAAGTATCCAAGGTAGATTTTATGCAATGGATAGAGATAAAAGATGGGAAAGAGTGCAAAAGGCATATGATGCATTGGTTAATGGAATTGGAGAAAAAGCTACATCTGCAACAATTGCAATTGAGGACTCATACCAAAAAGAAATCTTTGATGAATTTGTTGTTCCAACAGTAATTTGCAATGGAGACGATACCCCAATTGCAACAATAAGCGAAAACGACTCTGTAATATTCTTTAACTTTAGACCAGATAGAGCAAGAGAAATTACAAGAAGTTTAGTAGATAAAGAATTCACAGGATTTGAAATAAAATATTTCCCACTATATTATGTATGTTTTACAAACTATGATGACACAATTGAAAATGTTCATATAGTATTCAAGAAAGAAGAAATAAAAAATACATTTGGAGAAATTATTTCTAAAAAAGGATTAACACAATTAAGAATAGCTGAAACTGAAAAATATGCGCATGTTACATTCTTTTTCAATGGAGGAGAAGAAAAACAATATAATGGAGAAGATAGAATTTTAGTACCATCTCCAAAGGTTGAAACATATGATATGCAACCAGAAATGAGTGCAATAGAAGTAACAGATAAAGTAGTAGAAGCAATAGAAAGTAAAAAATATGATGTAATAATTCTAAACTATGCAAACCCAGATATGGTTGGACATACGGGAAGCTTAGATGCAGCAATAAAGGCAATGGAAACAATAGATACATGTGTTGGTAGAGTATATGAAGCAATAAATGATGTCGATGGTGTGCTTTTAATTACAGCAGACCATGGTAATTCAGAACAAATGATAGATTATACTACAGGTGAACCACACACAGCTCATACAACAAACCCAGTACATCTTGTATTAGTTGGAAAAAATTCTCAATTAAAGCCAGGAAGATTGTCAGACCTAGCACCAACAATGCTTGAAATAATGGGAATAGAAAAACCAGCAGAAATGACAGGCGAAAGCCTTATCATAAATAATTAATTTAATAGGAGGAATTTTTATGAAGGACTATTTAGCAATTGAAGAAGTTAGAGCCTTAGAAATATTAGACTCTAGAGGAAACCCAACAGTACAAGTTGAGGTTGTAACAGAAGATGGTTCAAATGGTGTAGCAATGGTACCATCTGGAGCATCAACAGGAAGTTTCGAAGCAGTTGAACTAAGGGATGGAGACAAATCTAGATACTTAGGAAAAGGTGTAACAAAAGCAGTAGCAAATGTAAATGAAATAATTGCACCAGAACTAGAAGGAATGAACGTATTTGAGCAAGTAGAAATTGATAAAAAACTAATCGAATTAGATGGAACAGAAAACAAAGGCAGATTAGGAGCAAACGCAACACTAGGTGTATCACTTGCAGTTGCAAGAGCAGCAGCAAATGCACTTGGAATGAGCCTATATAGATACATTGGTGGTACAAATGCAAAAACATTACCAATTCCAATGATGAACATTATGAATGGTGGAAAACATGCTGATTCTACTTTAAGCGTACAAGAATTCATGATTATGCCAGTAGGAGCATCAAGCTTTAAAGAATGCTTACGTATGTGTGCAGAAGTTTACCACAATTTAAAAAGCGTATTAAAAGAAAGAGGACTATCTACTGGAATAGGTGACGAAGGTGGATTTGCACCAATGGTAAAAAATGAAGAAGAAGCCTTAGATACAATAGTAGAAGCAATAAAGAAAGCAGGATATGAACCAGGTAAAGATATTTGCCTAGCATTAGACTGTGCAGCAACAGAAATGTATGATGAAGCAAAGAAAATAGGAAAAGATGGAATGTATTATTTCTGGAAAATAGGAGAACTAAAAACAGTTGATGAAATGATAGATTTCATGAGTGAATTAGTAGAAAAATACCCAATAATCTCAATAGAAGATGGTTTAGCAGAAGAAGATTGGGACGGCTGGAAAAAACTTACAGATAGATTAGGAAGCAAAATTCAAATAGTTGGAGACGACCTATTTGTAACAAACATAAAGAGATTACAAAAAGGATTAGACCTAAAAACAGCAAACAGCATACTAATTAAACTAAATCAAATTGGAACATTAACAGAAACATTAGATGCAATAGAACTTGCAAAGAAAAATG